>Ga0210003_1003884_pt1 | contig 11974 bp, 5 predicted proteins | sample LantaG_FD_182804 | JGI IMG/M metagenome (GOLD analysis project Ga0210003, IMG submission 182804) | Deep subsurface microbial communities from Baltic Sea to uncover new lineages of life (NeLLi) - Landsort_02402 metaG (SPAdes) (version 2) | ecosystem: Environmental > Aquatic > Marine > Oceanic >...
TTGTGTTACAAGATAAATGTCAATAATGTTAGTGGTTCCTGGATCAATTCGTCTACTTAATGGCGCATTGTGTCTATATTGAAAGTACAATCCTTGTCGACCAACATATGTTATATAACCAGTAACTTGTGCAATAGTTCTGAGACCATCATAGGCAACTGTTAACTTGTAAAATTTCTTATCAGTATAAGCATAAAATATTTGTGCATCTGGATATTCACTTTTAACTAATTCAATTGCTGATTCTGTTGCTAGTGTACCATTTACAACACCGCTTGCAAGTGGAAGATATCGTTCAAGGTTATCAAAATCAATTGTTTGTTGTAGGTAAACTCTTTTATTATTTGGATTCACAGTTGGATCAACTAGAGTTTGAAAATAATCTGGATTGTCCGGTACACCGTCATTATCAGAATCTTTGTATGATATTCTAACACGGAAGTCATCAATGAACCCATCTGTTTCTACAGGTTGATCAATAATATCAAGTACTTCATCACTGTTTAGTGTTGCACTTGAATCTGGTAAGCTATTGGTTTTTAAAACGTTGATAAAGTCATTGATAACTGTTCCTGTTTTAGGATCGTAAACTTTTTGTGTGCCATCATAAAAGAATCTTGTTTCAAGCACACTAGCCCAAAAACGTTGCAAACTTCTTGAACTAACTGTATATGTTACTCCATCTGTTTCAAATGCCACTAACCAGGAGTTGTCTTGTCCAGTTCCTGTTGTACTCTGTGCATTTGCAAGACTAAATGTTATTGCTGAATTTAAATTAGTTGTTGTGATCACATACCAAGTTCCGGTTAGGTTATTGTACCCAAGTCCAAAATTTCTATAAAGTTCAATTTGCTCACGCATAGTTGTTTCGATTGCAGTCGGCAAATCTGTTATAAAGTTTGGTATAACCTCTGTTGGCACTGCCAGTGTTGGAATAAAATTATTAAGTGTTACAGGTCCTGTTCCATCAGCATTGTTACCAGTGCCTTGATTTGTACCGTCAAGTTCTAATGCAGTTACAGTCGCCCACAATACCATTTTGTCTCCTGGAAGAGTAGGAGATCCTGCAATTAACCTGTTAAACTCATTGAAGTAATATCCACTTGGTGGTGCAAACTTAATTAAACCACCTAATGCAATATATTGTTTGTTGTCACTTGCTTGTGGTCCAACCGGTGCTGGTGCACCGCTTGAAACAAATTTAAAATAACCTGTTGTTTCGTTGTTTGCAGTTGTACTTTGGCTCCAGTTTAAATTTAAACTTGTTAGACTTGGTCGAATAAAGTTTTCATAATAAAACTCTTGCATACCGCGGCTTGCAAGCACAGGTTCAACTTGATTTACAATAACATCTGTAATGTCATTTTGATCAATAAACGTAAATGTAAAACTTGGAACAGCAGTGTTTTCATATATCATACCATCACTGGCAAAAACATTGGTACTTGAGTATTTTCCAGTGATATCAACTAAATCCAAGTACCTACTAGTACCAATTGAGCTACGATTAACTGCCTTGGACTTGATTATAGTTGAATAAAGCGTATATGGAAAATTATTATAGTCTTCGCCATTTACCATTCTGTTTTGCGTATAAAATCTTGCAGGAGCTCTTTGTTTAATGTCGTCAATGTTTTCTCTATTGGCAGCATTGCTAACTGGTTGAGTTAACGCACAAGACAATGTGAGTGTTTCGTTACGCCCAGTTCTTGACACATAGCCAATACTGATAGTAACATTTTGCATTTCATCTTGGTTAATAATATAACTTAAACCATTTGAAGCTCTTACATAAGTTCTAAAGGATCCAACTGGTATGCTACTAAACACTCCATCGCCAAAGTTTAAATTAATTTGGTCATTAGTTCTTGATGTAATAGTAAAATATCTACGTTGTTCTGGAGTTAATTCCTCAACTGCTCCGCTATAGATGTTCTCTACAAAGGTCCACTGACTTTGAATATTGCCTGTTGAATCTAGTTGATATAACCATGTATCTTCATTGTTGATACCTTCGATATTAACGTTAACAACTCTATTTGAAATACGTTCTCCAAGGTTAAAATCTAGGTCTTGTAAACTACCTTGTTTGAATAAGAAAAAGAAACCTGTGTTAGCACTGGCATACCCTTGTTTGTCATTTCTATAAAGTATATTAAATGCACCGTTTGGAGCAGGAGCTGGTTCGTACAAATACTTTTGATCTTGTGATGTAGCACACACTGCTTCAAATGACATAGTAGTTCCATTAACTGTGTTAGTAAATGGTATTACAGGAAGAAATCCTTGTATAAGGTTAATACCATACTCTTCTGTCTGCACACCAAGTATCGTCTGTGAGTTTCCTGGTTTTCCAAATCTTTGTGTGTTATCTAAACACGAATTAACAATAACTGTGAATTGTTCTAACCAGTTTGCGTTAGTGGTATCGTTCCAGTTAACTGTGATGTTTGAAAGATTTACACCGATAAAATCAATTACACCTTCTGTGGTACTGATACTTTGTACTTTTAAAAAACCAGATGCCGCTGTATTACGCTTTGGCGTGTAACTTACTAGTTCAGCAAGACGTACTACACTATCTCGTCTTTCGGCAGTATCAATGAAGTTTTCTCTAGTGTTCAAATCGTTACGGAAACTACCTGCTTGTCCCATAAACGCCATGACATCTAGCAGTGCAATAAACTCACTTGATTCAATATAGTCATTAAAACTTTCAGGATAGTACAAACGAATGTAATCTATAAAGCTCTTGCGAAGTGTTTCAAAGTCATAACTCTGAAAATCTGCTTCACGATATGTTTGGTAGATTCTCTTCCAATCTTCAACACCAAATATACTAGTTTGTCTTGTAGTTTTAGCCATGTGTATCTATCCTTACCTAGTATTTATGAACATTATAAACTGGGTAGTTTATACTACACGTCTGACAGAGAGGCTCGTTGTGTTTGATTATCAAAGAACAGTGTTAGCAACCGGGCATCTTGTCCTTGTATGGTTTGCACCTCTAATTCAACTAGTATTCCATTTTCTTGTGAAAACACATTTATATCTGCTACTTGAATTCTTGGGTCTTGTGCAACAACTCGTTGTATTTCGTTTATAACTGCTTGTGATGTTTGTGCATTTTGTGGTTCGTATATAAAACTCCACATGATAGTACCAACATCAGGTCGCCCAGGCATTTCACCTTGACGTATGTTTAAAGCGTTAGATAGATCTTGTTTTATTATTTCAAAATCTGTTACAGTGTATGTTTTATACCTGTCTATTGTGCTATATCCAATTATCTCTGCCATACTGTATTTATTGTCCTAGTCTAGGTACTAATTCCATTAACTTTTTTACTGGCTATTCCAGACTGCACTGCACTGTCAATTGTAGTTCTGATAGTTGTACCAGTAACACCACCTGAACCAGTTGAAAATCCTTGCACTGCATCACTGATTTTTTCTTGTGTTAAACTAACTGCATACTGCCCGCCTTTAACCAGTGCATCCATATCACCGCTTGTAATCTTTGCACTGAATGAACCTGCTAAAGTTTCACCAAGTACACCTGCACCTTGAGTCCATTTTTTAACTGCATCAACTCCAAATTTACTTGCACCACTGACTAATCCTGCAAGAGCGGCTTCGTTTTCTAATCCTGTTACTATGCCTGCATTTTGTAGTGAAGTTAACCCTTTGTTAAACAGATCAGTTTTTGTTATATCTTGTATAGATTCGTTATTCAAAAAGTCACTTATACCATTTATACCTTGGTTACCACTCCACACACTTGTGCTTCCTAGCACTGTGCTGATATCAGCAGTAGCGTCTTTGAGAAAGAAGTCTGCAGTTCCAGGTTTTAAAAATCCAGCAGTCTCTAATTCAACTGCACCAAATCCAAATTTACCAACTCCTTTATCGTTTGATACCTCTGTTGATTTTTGCTCTACTAATTTACTAGATTGTGCTACCATGCCTGTTACTTTTTCACTTGGTATTTTACCAACAGCAGTATTTGAGCTAGATTGTGCTTCATAATCACCTTTGTCAATTTTTTTAATTTCTGTAGTTTCTGCTTTGGTTATTGCTTCTTTGGTCTTGGGTTCTAATGGAACTTCTGCACCAGTACTAACTAAACTTGTTGATGCATTAACACCTTTTCCTCTTTCAGCAAAAGGTTCATGTGTTGGAGCTCTGGTAACAATAGTTTCAATTGCTGCAGGCTCTGGAACCCATCCAACATTTGATTCAAACTTGGTATCGGGCAAACGTTTTTTTGGAATTTCTTGTGCTTTAGGAACATCACTGGCTGCACCTGAATTTAATTTGATACATCCTGCTTCTAGAGTAAGACCGCTTCCAGCTCCCCACGAACCTGTATTGCTTTTTAAACTCATCGAAGCATCACTTTTTAATCCTATCATGCTTTTACTATATGCCAGCAAACTGTTTGTTCCTGTTAGGTTTAGTGATCCTGATTCTAAACTCATTGCAGTTTTAGCAAACATGTTAATTGAACCTAGTTCGCTATTAATGTTAACATTTCTATCAGCATGTAGATTTAGTTCACCAGCACTTCTTATGTTTACACTGTTTGATGCATACATGTCAATAGTACCTTCTTCGCCAAGTTCAATCCAAGATTGTCCATTAGCATGCATAATATGAATTGTTTTTCCATCTGGAGTATCATTCATCATAATCTGATGTCCGGCACTGGTTCTAAAGCGTACTAAATTATCTTCGTTGGTTTGGTTACCATCATCCAATACAATGCTATGTCCACCTTTACGTGCTATAACATTTGTTTCGTTTGCTTGTAAAGTAGAACTATTAAGTTTTTGTGTTAACTGTGCATCAGTTAATCCTCCAGAATATATAGGTCTTCCAGCAGTACTAATACCAAAAACAGTTGAAGGAGATTCCCTTTGACTATTTGAACCAATAGGTCCAAGTAGTGGATCGGCAATAACTCCTTGACTAAGCAGTTGCCCAGCAAGAACACTGTGTACTGGTTTAACTTCGTCAAAGAATCTTGGATTTTCTGCAATCTTAGGATTGGCATTATTGATTTCAACAACTGGTAATTTTTTCTTGCCTGTGTAATAAGGACTACCGCTATCATCAACATACTTGTCGCTAGAACCAATTGCAGGCATCATATGGTTAAGTCCTGGCTCAATGGGCATACCAAGATAGTAGCCTTGTGTTGGATCTCCGTTTGCAAAAAAACAAATAACCTTTGTGCCAACATCAGGAGGAGTTCCCCAAAAACCATAGGCATGATTGTTACCTGTAAAACTTCCTGGACCTGTTGGTTGCGGAGCACTTTGTTGAGTATGTCCGTAGTAAGGTGAAATATAACTTACAGTACGCCACAAGTCTTTATTATTTCTATCATCACCTGCAATATACTCAATGTAAACTTGTAACCTGCCTGCTCGTGTTGGATCAACGTTGTTTGTCACCTCGCCTATAAACGGTCCGGTTTGAGCCGGAAGTCCGCCTTTGTCTAATTTATAAGCTCTAGGTATACCTTTACTTCTAAAGTAATTCTCTGCCATCTATAGTCCTTATCTAAATGCGTCTGATGCTCTTGTACCACCACCAGTGTTGCTTTTTACTTTTGCACCACGTGCTACAGCACGTTGTGAACTCTCACGTGCAAGTCTATTTTTCTTTGCTAACAACGATGACGACCACGGATTTACTGTGCTACCGGCATCATCACTTACTGTATTGCTTCCAGGTTTAGGAGCTACCTTAGGTAGCCAATTATTTGCAGTTGTATCCATTGTCTCGTCAGTATAATTTATACTAGTATCTACTTGTTTAGCTATTTTAGCAGTGGTTTCGTTGTTAACTGTTGCACTACTATAAGGTTTTTGTGTTGTATCAGGACGTAATCCTTTAGCACCTGGAGATCCAGTAATAGGATCTGCTCCAGGTCGGCGTGTCTGCCCACCAGTACCAGTTTGATATGGATTTACATTACGTTCTTTAAGAAACTTACCACTACCTTGTCCGCCACCTGAAGATTCAGTTTTTTTACTAGATCTCACAGGATCTCCAGAACCACCAAATGCATCTAATCCTGGTGTTGGTGCTTTTTCTATTTTATTTTTTTCTGCTTTCTTCATTGCTGGAGAATCAATTGCAGTATCAAAATCTCTAGCAACTCCTTTAAGTATTTGTGTAAACTTACCTGCTTTAAACATATTCCTTACTTCAATAATATTAAAAACCAATGCTTCTTCGGCTAGGTTTGTTTCTCCTGTGATATTACTTTGCGCCATATTATTTTTAAACACTGGCGTTAGACCAGTTGCTAAATCATAGTCTACCACTCTGTTAAATCTTATTTCAGCAAGTACTTCACTGGAACCTGTGTTTACACTTCCGTCTGGCTCAAATGGTGCTAAATTAGAAGTACTATAAAACACTTCACTTTGCGTAATCCAGTCTGGATCTCCAACTATTTCAAAATCACATTTGGCAACATCTGCTGGACCGTATAGTCTTGCTGCCAGTTGTGCTGCTGGCATTGTGCTTTGCCCGGAGCCACCTTGTGTACTTTCTTCTGCAGTCGCTTGAAAAAACTTCTTTTCAGCAAAACGTGCATTTCCTTTAACACTTGTGTTCTTACCGTCATTGCCTATTGCTTGAAGATAGTTTGTGTTTACATCAATCTCAAAATTAAGGAGTTCCGTATTCTTTCCTGTAAACCAATATTCGTACAACTTGTGTACACCTCTATACATAGCTGCTGGAAAGTATTCAGAACGAGGTGAGTTAATTTGATATCTACTTACTCTATATTTTATCTCGTAGTTATAATCTCCTCGGTTTTGATCCCATTGAATTGGAGTTGCAGTTTGTGATATTTTATACCATTGCACAGTTTTTACAGCTTCATTTGTAATTTCTTTATTGGTTATCTCATCAAAGGCAATAGTTTGTTGAGCAGTTACATATGTACTATTTTTCATAACCTGATCAATCAGTTGTACTATTTGTGTTCCTGCACTTACACTAAAGTTTCTAGAATCAGCATCAAAATTTTGTTTCTTTTGGTTTAGTTTTTGATTTGGATCACTGTCTTTTTGCATATTTGTATCTTTTTTAGTAACTCCTCCTTGCTTACGCATTTTAGCATCTTTAAGACCTGGAACATCTTCGAGCTCAATGATATATCTGTCTGGAAATAAGAATGCTTTTTTACCTGTACACAGAGCTTGCTGATGTTTGTTCAATGCGTCAGCAAGTCCTGAAGTAACTGTTCTTCCTTTAAGTCCAATTTTACCAGCACGTTGTTGTTCAGCAGTGATTGTTTCATTGACTACTGTATTTTGATTGGGCGGGCCACCTGTGGTTCTAGTGGTTACTATTGGAGTTATAGGTTTTAATTCACTATCACCATTTAACAATGATTGTACATCAGAAGCAGTTAATTGAAAATTAAAAGGTATTGTACCTCGTGCAGTACTATATCCTATATTAAGTTGAGGAATTACACATTTTAAGTTGTAATTTACTGCTTCAGTTGCTATCTTATAGTTGATGTTTGCTATTTGAAAGGGAATAAACTTTTCTACTAACGCATTTGGATCACTGGTTTGTTCTTCACTACCAGTACCAGTTTTCTGTCTCTTTGATTGTTTAGTAACCAAGTTGCCTTGTTCATCGTAACCAAAGAATCTAATTACCATTAGATAGTTCTGTCCGTTAATATTCTGACTTTGATCTCCGGTGTGATCCCATACTGCTTGACGTAACCTTTCCAAAAAAGTAATTCCCTGTGGTTCCATCACTTCAAAGCTCATGGTTACAACGTTATGAGGACTACCTGTAGCCTGTGTTCCTATCATGGCTTTAAACTCTAAATTTTCTGGATAGAAGTCTAAATCAAAATACTTGTTGCGTTGTCCAATCGGTGCTCCGCCACTTGACATCAGCAATTGTTGTGTTGGTAAGGTTTTTTTATCTGAAAATAAAAACTGTTTAAACTCATCTTTGTCCATTAGATATACTGAAATTGTATATGTTTGACTCGCAAGTCCTGCTAACGGATTTGCAGTTGGTACAATAGTTTGTAAAAACTCTGCGGCGATTTCAGTTCTTCCTTCAACTTGTTGACTTGCATTGCCAACACTATTACTAGCCTTTTGCGTTGCATCATCATCGATGCGTTGGTTTGGTTTTGCAGCGCCAGTTTGTACAGTATTTCGAACTGCGTTTGCACCACCAACTGTACTTTCTGCTCCTGAACCTTTTACATCTCCAAGTTGTGCGTCCTCAGTTGTACTCAGTGTTGATACACGTGCATTGGTAGGTTTGTTTTGACTGGCAACAACTGGCTTAACTTCTTGTGTAACATCATCAAATAGTTGACGATTGCCAACAATTGGACTTGTAAATCTTGCAGTTTCAATTGCACCTATCTGATTATTTAATACTTCTGCTCCTGAAGAGGTTTTTGCTACGTTATTTTGTACGTTGCTGATATTTTGGTTAACATAGGCTTGTTTTTGTATTGTAACTAATTTTCCAGACATTACATTTGTTTCAACAATGTTAACTGTTAACTGTGATTCAGTACTGACATACCCAGTTTGTCCTTTAAATCCAGAATTCTGTGCTTTGAGATTTTGTAATGTGCTACGTGTAGTGTCTACTCTACTTTTGGTACTATTCCAATCTGAACTAATGTCATCCCAAGACTTACCGTTTCCAGTTTCAGCTTCAAGATCACTAACTATCGGCTTGAGCTTGTTAATCTCAAGTTGCTGAGTTAGTCTTTTTGCATTTAATTCTGCAGGATTTGTCATATTAGATTCCTAATACTGATTTCAATGTGGATTCCTGAGGTAGATATATAGTTGTTCCTGTTATAAAATCGCCCAACGGATCTTGTAACTGATTTGGGTTTCGTTGTGCAAATACCCACCAAAGGTTTGCATCTCCATATAAATCATATGCTAACAAATCTGGTCTTAGGTTGTATGTCTCGTTGATAATTAAAGTAAGATCGTCAATCAGTTTTGGAATTGGTCGATTAACCATTACACCTAAATACTGTTGTTGTAATACTGGTGTTTCAAAATATGCACTGGTTGATGCATAAGGATTGCCTGTTTCCATTACCACATTCCTTTCTTAATTAAGTTACCATTTGCATACTCTTTAAGACTAAACTGCTGACTTACTTGTTGTCTGCTTGCAATTGGTAATAAGTTAATTGTCATTGACATTTTAGTAGGAACATAAGTGGCACCTTTGCTTCCAAGTTTTCCTGGGCTAGGAGTAAAAGGTTTTGCACCAACTTGTAACGGTTGTGGTGATCCGTTTAGTGCATTTGTAACTGCTGTTCTCAATCTGTTTAACGCTGAAAAATTACCATTGGTTGTTGTTGTAGCAAGAGGTTTTTCAAACTGTAATCTATCATCTCTGTTGATGTGCCTACTTCGTGCTCGTATATAGTTAACGTCATTTGGTAGGTTGAGGTTAAATTCTGATACCACACAAGGTTGTTCATTAAATTGGTATTCTCCAAGTCCTGTTAGATAAAGCAATGGCGGTGGTGAGCCACGTTGTGCATCCTGACCATAGAACATCTTACTTGCACTTTTTAAGAAATGCATACACGCAAGCAGATACTCTGCTTCTTTTGTATCCTGTGCAGTAAATTCTGCTTGAAGTTGTACTGTTTGAACACTTGATCCTTTGTAGAAATAGTGCATATAGTTACTGTGCGTAGGCTGATAGTTGTTGTATTCTGCTCTATATTGTACATCAATTGTTGGTGTGTAAGGAAATATAATACCGTCTGTGACTGCCAGTGGTGCAAGTATTCCAGGATCTTGTGCCTTGTATAGATAATCAGCTTGAGGTGCTAGGCGTAGTTTAACACGCCAGTCGCCATCAGCATTTTTAACACCTGATGCTTCACGCATTTCATTGATTGTTTGTTGATTTTGCGCCTTAACCTTCATTGCTTGTGCGTTGATTGCCTGAGTTTGTGCATTGCTTATTGCGGCTTGTCCTACTCCATCAATACCAGCATTGGCATCTGGGTCGTTTAAGAAAGTATCATCATCTCCAACTAGGCTTTCACCATCGTTGTCAACACGTGGAGGTATTGGGTTGCCAAAATCATCATACTGAGTTTCGTCATTTATTCTAGTTCCGTATTCGTCATAGCTATCAACATTTGCCGCAGCAAGTTCATCAGTTCTTTCGCCTACTTCAGAATCTTCATCAGTCTCTTCATATTCTGTACCGTACCCTGCTGGTAGAGGTTCAACTTGTGTGTAATCTTCTGCATATACATCTAAATCATCTTGATCATCAAAATCACTCCAGTCAGTTGCTGTTGCTGGCGGTGCTGCACTGTATTCAGCATAATCATCTACTTCAGCACCAAAGTCGTTATCTGAGTAATCATTATAATCATCTACTGGTGTTACGTTTCTACTCGGGTCGCCAAAATCATCTACTTGAGCACCAAAGTTGTTATCTGAATAATCTTCAAAGTCATCTACCTGTGCTTGCGGTTCTACTACATCACCAAACGGATCAAATTGAGGTTGATTGTAATCAGTAACTGTGGCCGGTGGTGGTGTTGGTCCAGGACCAAATGCATCAAGACCAGGATCTTCATTTCCAAAATCGTTGTTGCTATAACCAGAAAAATCATCAACCTGTGCAGGAGCAGGAATCTCAGCAAAGTCATCTACCTGTGCGGGTGACTGGTATTCAGCAAGGTCATCAACTGGTGTTATATTTCTATTTGGTCCGCCAAAGTCATCAACTTGCGGAACAGGAGTTCCACTAAAGTCATCAACCTGTGAGATTTCTTGGGATGGTCTTGCAACCGGAACTGGTGGTGAAACCGGAGCTGGTCTTGGTGTTGGCGTTGCTACTTCAGATCTATTAGATCTTGCAATATCATCTGCAGTTCTAAAATCTTGGTCGTAATCATCGCCGGGTAAATCGACAGTTTTTGAATGATCAATAGTATTATCTGGTTGGATACCCGGGCGTTCGTATCCAATTGGGTTGGGTTCAACCTTTGTATAATCTCCTGCATACGCATCAACTATTTCATCGCCGTCTGTATCTGGTACTGGTGCTGGTGCCGCGACTCTGTCTCCAAATGCTTGACTTGCAATAGTTCCTCCGCCTTGAAATGCACTTCCTGAACCAGTTGTGTTTGTAACAGTTTCAGATGATGCTGGTGAAGTCACAGTTGGAGCAGGAATGGTGTTACCAGCAAATGCTGACCCTGAACCTGCAGAATTTCTTGGAGTATCTGTAGACTGCACAGTTTGTGACGCTTCACTGGTTACTCTACCAAAATTGGCATTAACTGCCCTTGTACCAACACTGTCGGTGGTATAGTTGCCTAACTGGTCCCGATCAATACGTGCTAAATCGGCCAAAACACCAAGGTCAGCCTTTGGGTACTGTTGTGCTAGTGCGTTCATTCTAGCGGCTTTTGCTGGATCGTATCCTGCCATGTTAACTCCTCTAGTCTTATTTATGGAAACCAAAAACTACGCAGTTAATGATTGACTTCTGCTAAGTACTGTTGTATAATATACATTGTTATAAGGCAAAGGAGAAACATATGCCACCGGTGAAAGCACCTAAGAAAGTAAACTATCTAAACAATAGAGACATACTCAAAGAAATTCACAAAAGCAAAAGCACTTACTGTTCGTATCTTGAAAAAGAATATGCACAGTATGATATTATTGTACCTAGTGTAGACAAGATCAATCAGCGTACAGTTGCAGAAGCAAGACGCAATAAAGCAGATAGAATCAAAAGACTAACTGGAGAAATACTTGATCCAACAAAATTAAACAATCAAGAACTGGTGTTTCGTGTTGTTTGTTGGGAACATATTCCAATGGTACCAAAAAAGCTAACCAAAGCACAAGAAAAGAAAAAGTCCAAACTAGAAGAAATATTAGAAATGG
>Ga0210003_1003885_pt1 | contig 11973 bp, 9 predicted proteins | sample LantaG_FD_182804 | JGI IMG/M metagenome (GOLD analysis project Ga0210003, IMG submission 182804) | Deep subsurface microbial communities from Baltic Sea to uncover new lineages of life (NeLLi) - Landsort_02402 metaG (SPAdes) (version 2) | ecosystem: Environmental > Aquatic > Marine > Oceanic >...
AAATTTTTGAGCAAGCATTGTTTCTGGTCCTTCAGGACCAAAATTACCCAGATATATCACTAAAGCATTTATCCCGAGCTGTATTAAATCTTCTAAGACCTTTAAAACATCTTTTTCGTTTTCAACAGCTGTCTTAATTTCCTTAATCAAAATTCCCTTTTTGCTGCACGCCTTCATGACAGCTTCTCTCCTATTTTTACTAAGTTCAATAGAAAAACAATCACGACTTACAGCAACTATCCCAAGTTTTACTTCAGGAATGTTAATCATTTAAATCCCTCCCTAAAATATTGATAATCCCCTGATGCTCTTTAGGACAAAAGCCCAAACTGGAAACATTAACTTTTTAAATATTTTAAATTTCATGTCAGCCCATTTTACTTTATAAAATTACCTTACCTATACCCTACTTTTTTTCTTTACAAAGGTATGAATAGTTACTGAAATTATAATTAAAAGCCCACAAATAAATCGTGTCCAGAAACCGGAAAGACCTGCAACAACAATACCTGCTTCCAGGGAACCAATAAGGAAGGAAGCAAGGAAAGTACCAAAGATAGTAGCTTCTCCACCTGCCATAGAAGTACCTCCTACAAAAGCAGCAGCCATTGTCATCATCATATATCCTTCACCCATTGTTGGCCACCAGGTTCTCATCCGGTAACAACTCAGTATTCCGGCAAGTGAAGCCATAACTCCCATCAATATAAAAACTGTTATTTTTACTCTATTTACATTAACACCCATCATCCTTGCGGTTTTCTGATTATCACCTATAAACAACACATGCTCACCAAACTTATGTCTAAAAAGTAAGAAATAGAAGAAAATTGCTATTCCTATAAACCAAATTGACTGAGCAGGAATTGGGCCTAACTTTCCGACAAAAATTTTATAGGAAATAGCTTTATCTACTGCAACTGTCCTGGCTAAACCATTAGATATAATATTGCTAAAACCCCTGATTAAAAATTGCATACCCAATGTAGCTACAATTGACGGAATACCTATTGATGTAACTAATGTTCCGTTTATAAATCCAACTATTACACCAGATAAAAGGCTACATATTATAGCTAATATAACACTGTTTGTGGCTCGAAATGTAGTTGCAAAAATAAAGCCTGATAAAGCCATAACCGATGAAAAAGAAAGATCTATTTCACCCATAGCAAGTACAAAAGTTAAACCAAGAGCCATTAATCCCATAATAGGAACTGTAGATAAAAATGATTGGTATATTCTTCCCTTAAGAAAAACTTCAGGACTAGTAATCATGTGTACTAATTTCAAGTAGTGTTTACACTTCACTTAAAATAAAATTGTTTATGCATGTGATCTTTCTTACAGAATATTGGTATCCAAAATATTCAAAAATAGGAAGGAAAACAGCACACATGACCAAAGAAGAACCTATTGCCATTTTTAAATATAGTGTACTGCAACATGCACGAAAACACAAAAATATTACTGAAAGTAATGAGTTGTTTGTTATTTATTGTATCCCTTAATACAATCTTCAATTTCTTTTTTTGAATTCAATATATTTAGTTCAATTTTAAAGTCGATTTTTTCGCCAGGATCAATAAATCGTACATTTTTATTTTTTATCTCTATGTCTCTTCCTCTAATGAAGCTATTTGCCGGTTCAAGCCCACAAACATATTCACCGCTTGAAGCCTGTTTCCATTGTACCAGGTAAGGAAGGCTTTTCTTGCTAAATTTAATTGAAACACCTAAACCTTCTCCGTTATTAAATTCGCTGTTTACCAGAGCCAGATTGCCATTCCCGTCCTTATCCGGTGCTATTTCATGGATAAATACCTGCTCATCAAAGTTATCTTCAGGCTCACAAAATTCATTAAAACTCTTAATCCTTTTATAGGCTGTTTCATCCCTGGATGTGGTCATGGTTTCTTTTGGAAGCAGCAATTTTGTTGTTGAATCAAGAAGTGGAAACCCAAAGTTCATGTGGTACAAAATCATCAAAGGGTTGGATTTAAAACCGATATTTTCTACAGTGTCTTCAATTAATATTGAAGGCTTGTCCATGAAAGTTGTAATTTTTCTTGAAAGTTCCAATTTTTCATAAAGGGCTCTTACCTCTCTCACTTTTCCCTGAACCCACATTATATAATTATCGTTTTCCCATCTGCAATCAGCTAGAATGTTATTTGCAGGAAGGTTGGAAATTCTTCCGTGGAGGCCAAGCTCTTCGCCATTGTCAGTTGTCGGTGATCCGAAATAAGTAAGGCCGCAAGTAGTTAGCAGTCCTCCGAAAAATGTCCTTAGCCACTCAAGCCCCTTACTTTCATAATAGATTGAAGAAGTTTCCCTCGTTGAAGATTTCCAGGCAATAGGGATATTCTTATAAGTCAATGATGATATATCCATAGCTCTGTCCAGTATCACGGTCATTTCAATACCGCTCAGGCTTTTAAGATCAACTGCCCTTAAATTTTTTGCTGCTCCGTCTGAAAACTCATATAATTTTACCCCTCCAAGCTGTGATACATCGCCTACCTTTTTTAAAAGCTCGATTTTTGAATATTTTTTTCCGAAAATTTCCATTTTTTCCTCCTATCAATATTAATAGCTTATAAATTTTTTACCGATAACTATTTATTATACTAAAAAACAAAAAAATAATTTAACCTACTACTTTCGGGCTTTAATCCCGCCTTTATTTTTATTAAGATTAATCCTTAATAAAACTGTAGACTTTCATGGTCATAAACACTTCTGGATACAAAATAATCTTTTATTTGAATATTGTTCACTTTTATTACATCGTTATATGCCAATAATTTTTGGTTTACCGGAAACATATTCGACCCTTTTAGAAATGCGATATTTCTATGCCCCAAATTAATTAAACATTCTATTGCTTCTCTCTCACCTTGATAGTCGTTACCAATTAAGTCCGATTGTTTTTGTTTTCCTGGTTACCAAACTTTTAGCAGAGTTATTAGGATAATAGCTAGTTTCATCTATAACTTTTAGAATCTTTTTCCTGGTTTATCTTTTGCATACTTATCATTATTAATAACTCTTGATACCGTTTTCGGTGGAACCTCAGCTAATTTTCCAACATCAGCTAATGTATATCTTTTCATATTGTTTCTATTTGTTTAAAATCTTTACTTTTTTTAATATCTATATTTTTCAATAAATGGAATATTTGTATTAATATCAGGTCCAAAGAACTTTATGATAATTAAATCTGTCTTGCCGTCGTTTTTTACCGTTAATGGTTTGATTGCTCTATCATGAGAAATTAGAAGTTCGTCACACTGGAAATTTCCAGCTTCAATCTTGTGGCCATCATAAGTTCCTTTACCTCTCCAAACCAGTATGTTGTAAACACCTTTTTCTTTACTGGTAAAATTCTGACCAGGTTTTACTACCAATCTCTTACCTGAAAATTTTGTTGTATTATAATATATCCAGTGCTCTACACCACCTGCTTGCTTTGTCTCTTCAATAAAAATATTTTTTAGGTGATGATTTTCGTAAAAATAAGGATCGCCGTTGGCTGGCCAGTCAAGTTGACCAAGGATTATCTTTTCTCCGTACTTTTCCTTATCTTTTTTTCTGACATCTTTAAATAAAAGATCTTTTGAAATAATTTTTCCGGCATTTAATGCCTGAAGCATTGCAAAAACATCAGAATCTTCCTGAAGTTCAATTGTTAATGCAGTCCCTGGTGCGTGCAGTATTCCTGATGGCAAAAAGAAACCTTCTCCCGGTAAGTTTAAATATGCTCTTGAATGCTGAAGTATTAAATCATCTTTCCATTCAACCAGATATGGAAGAAGAATATCATATTTCTTTTCATCAACAATATAAGGATGAAGACCAAAATATGTTTCAGGATGAGGGCCTGTATCTACATCTTCAGGGAAATAATAGGCTTCATCCTTTGAATTTTTGCCTACAAGCCTTGCATCCTTTTCCATTTGATGTATATGAAAAGGGATCCTTGCACCAAAATCATAGATCTTGCAGAGCCTCCCCAGACTTTTATGTGTTTTAGAATATTCCCTGCCCATGATAAGGTCTTCCGCTTCTTCAACAGCAGTTTTAAGCGTTATATTTTCATTTGAATGTGTTTCAAGGTAGCTTAACCCTTCGTTTTCATGGACTACAGCATTATCCGCAAGTGTTACGGAAGCAAGCCATCTTTCACAAATAAAGCCCCTTTTACCGACATCATATTCACTTTCTTTAAGGCCCAGTCTTTTGCCAGGTGGCAAAAAATCTCTTGCTACCCAGGCAGGTTTCAGATTAAAAACACCATTGCCCTCTTCAAGGGCCTTCTCAACAATCATTCGTTTTTTCATAACTTTAGTATCCTCCCCTAAATTCTGTACAAATTTAAAACTTTAATGGATAGTGGCCATACTTTTCAGCAGAAAGATACGAGGCTACTGCGTTTTCTGGAGGCATGTCTTTCATGATGGCGTTACATGTCCCAAGTACAAATCCACCATTATAACCAACCTTTTCAATTAGGTATTTAACCTGGTGATCTACTTCTTCGCAAGTTCCAAATGGTAGTAGTTTATTAATATCAATATTTCCTAAAAAAGCCAGCTTATCCACATATCTTTTTTTATAAAGAACAATCATATCCATAACTTTATTTTGATTTCCACATGCATGTAAAAGATCAGGTAATAGCAATGCGATCGATCCAGTTTTTTTAGTGCGCAAGATCTTTGCAATCATATCCTGACGATAATCAAGCCGCTCAACTGTATCGCGAATTTTGTTAATTTTATCCTTAGATATCAGGCTTGTATCACTAAAAGCTCTGGAAACTGTACTTGGAGATACTCCTACTTCTTTAGCAATGTCGTAAATCGTAATTCTCTTCATCTCTAAACAGTAACTTCTTTTTTTCAATGTAAATATTAAACATTTTAAATATAAAAATCACTCCAATTTAATTTTACGTTAGAATCTCTTTTTTCGTGATAATGATCATGTAGCAATACGAGCAAGTTCCTTCTTGCGCTGTTGCCAATACGCATCCCATTCTCCATTTAGCTTTAAGAGTCTTAGTTTTAGAAGTGGATTAGCATCACCTTTATACCAGCTCATGTCGCGCTTCTTAAACCTACGAGCAATTGTTATATCCACCGTCTTCTCAACAGGTCCAGATCCAGCGCAGTCCACCCTTGGGATATTAGCTATCCTAATCCATGTTGGATCGCACATACTTAATTGCTGAAGCTATCTTCTCCCTCCTATCTGGTTCGATGATTCCTCTTTGCTTTTTTAATAGCAGCTTGATGATATCTGTTTAATTGCCCTGCATGACCAACTTTTTGCATAGATCCACTAAATCTGCCCTCTTCTCGCAAAGCACGGCAATGATGGGGAGGCAACCGCGTCACGTGCGGAACACACCTATCAATTTTTGCCGTGTCGCCTCGATAGCAAGGGCTGTGACGAGAACGAGACCGGTAGTGACGTACTGCCAGTATGCTCCAACACCAAACATGTTCAGCGCATTGTTGATCACTGCAAAGAAAAGCGCTCCTGTTAATGACCCAATCAGCGTACCCCGGCCGCCGCTCAAGCTTGTACCACCCAGGATTACTGCCGCGATAACACGCAGTTCGTAGCCTGTAGCCATGATCGCGTTTGCCGACGATAATAAGCCGGTCAGCAAGATGCCGGCAATGGCCGTGCAGAAGCCTACAAGAATGAACGCGAAGATCTTGACACGATCAATGTGAAGCCCTGCCATCTGGCTAGCAATCTCGTTGCTTCCTATAGCCCTAATGTAGCGTCCATAAGTGGTAAAGCGCAGAATGCCATAATAGATGATGTATACGGCAATCATCACCAAGAACACTAGAGGGATGCCCGCCAACGTGCCCGTTCCTAGATAGCGGAGTCTTGTACTTTCCATGGCGATGACCTGTCCTTTTGTCCAGATGAATGCCATCGCTAGGTAGATATTCATCATACCGAGCGTGGCAATAAACGCTGGGACACGAATCTTGGTGACTACCAAACCGTTGCACGCACCAAGTGCTACTCCCAGACACAATACGACGATAGTGGCGGGCACCATGCCAATCCTAGGCCCGAGCTCGGCTATCGCAACGCCGCTCAACCCAAGCAGGCCTGCGACCGAAAGATCAATACCTCTACTAATGATAATCATCGTCATGCCGGCCGCACCAATACCGACAAAAGAAGACTGTAGTAAGATATTCTGAATGTTGGCCATCGTCCTGAAATTGGCGTTGACCAAACCCAGTACGATGATCGCCAGCAAGAGCATCCACTGGATTGTGTACTGTAGTAATAGGACCTGGATCACGCCCCTGGTCCAGTGTCTTGCTAGAAGTGTCAACGCCCACTGTCCCTCCACTATTTTCGACTTCATCAGCTAGACTCCTTCAATATTCGAGCAAATAGTCTACGCCGCAAGGTATCTAATGCCAGCGCGAAGATGAGCAGAGCCCCGAGCGCAAGATACTGGTAGAAGGCTGGGATCTTGAGGATATTCAGCGCTCCGTTGATAACAGCCAGGAGAAAGGCGGCAAGAAAAGTCCCTGGCATGTTCCCGCTACCACCGTAGAGGCTAGTGCCACCGATAACGCTGATGGCAATTGCCTTCAATTCAAGGCCGACACCTAGCGTGCCGTCGACGATCATCAACTGTGAGCTTAACATAACACCAGAGAGCGCCGCCATCATGCCAACCAGACCAAACACGGCCACAGTAATAATGTTAATTTTAAGCCCGGCTGAAATAGCGGCCATTTTATTGCCACCGACCGCGCAAACATGGCGACCGAAGGGTGTATGCCGCAACAAGACAAACAGCACTACGAAAGTGCCAAGCGCAATGATGAAGGGTGCTGGCACGCCTAGTACTTTCCCCGTGTTTAAGAGCGCGTACTCATCGTGTCCAACAATCAGCACCGATTGCCCCTTCGTGTACAGAAGCGCCACGCCACGGACGATACTCATCATGCCTAATGTTGCCACGAAAGGAGGTACATTCAACTCGGCGATAACGACGCCATTCACGACCCCGATCAGCAAACCTATAAGTAGCGCCCCCAAGATAGCCACGGGCATGGGCACGATTGCCAAGAGGCTGGCAGCGATACAGGCGGTCAATGCCTGAGTCGAGCCTACCGAGAGGTCAAAGCCTTGCATAACAATAGCGAAGGTCATGCCGAACCCGACAACCGCCATGATTGAGGCTGTGATCGCGATATTGATTAGGTTGATAACTGTTAGGAATCTTGGCTCAATTAGGGAGGTGCCGACCACCACAATGATCAGCATCACGATCAAACCGAGGTTCTCGAAGAAACGGAGGAACAGTATGAGAAAAGGTACCTGCCGGACTCCTGCCGGCTGGATTAACGAATCTCTATCGGTGCTCATGTAGCACACCCCTCCACTGCGATTTGACTAATAGTATGCGCCAGAATATTATCCTCGGTAACCTGCTTGTTCACAAGTAAGCCGCCCTCACGGCCTGCGTTCAGTATCAGGCAGCGATCACTGACTTTGGTTAGTTCGGGAATATCGGACGAGCTGACCAGGATAGCGCGTCCTTCATGCGCCATCTGTCGAATGAGCTCGTGAATCTCGACCTTCGTTCCCACATCAACACCACGCGTTGGTTCGTTGAGAAGCAGGATACGGGATTGCGTCATAAATGCGCGCCCCAGTATTACCTTTTGTTGGTTCCCCCCGCTGAGAGTCGAAACCATCTGGGATGGTGAATGTGCTTGGATTGATAGGGAAATCCGCACCCGATCATACTTCTCCCACTCGGCCTTTTTATCTAGTAGAAACCTGCTGAACACATTATCCGCCCGCTGGGCATTAATGACGAGGTTCTCCAAAACTGTAAGGTCAGGGAAGATGCCCTCCACTTGCCGGTCTTCTGGCAACATTAAGATCCCTTCCCTTATAGCATCGGTGGCATTCAGCAAGGAAACGGGACGGCCATCAACCTGTATTTCACCACCGGACATGTGTAATAGCCCAAATATCACATGCAGCAACACGGACCGTCCCGACCCAACCAAGCCCGCACACCCCAGGACTTCTCCGTAGTGAAGGTCGAACGAGATCCCAAATAGTGCCCTAGGCACAATTAGGTTGCGGACGGATAAGGCTGGTGCCCGCGTTTCGTCCCTTTCCTCGTGCTCGATCGAGTACCCCTTAAGCACGCGCCCCATTATCATGGTAATCGCGTCGCTCTCGGTCAGCCCCTTGATCAGTCGCGTGCCAATCTTTCTGCCATCGCGAAGCACTGTCACTCGGTCAGCGATACGAAATATCTCGTTGAGGTGATGCGTTATGTAGAGGACTCCGGCGCCGCGCTGCCGAAGTCCGCGGATGATTGTAAACAAGCGCTCGACTTCAACTTTGCTGAGGGTTGCAGTCGGTTCGTCCATGATGATGTACCGGAATTCACGGGAGAGGGCCTTGGCGATTTCGACTAGTTGTTTGTCCGCTACGTTCAAATACTCGAGGCGCTGGGTGGGTGAAACTTTGAGACCAACCTTCTGAAGCAGCTGAGTAGAGCGGCGGTTGATGGTATCCCAATCCACCAGGCCACTCCTGCGCTTTGGCTCGCGCCCAAGGAAGATATTCTCGGCAACCGTCAACTGAGGCACCAGGTTGAATTCCTGAGTGATTACGCTGACTCCGGCAACCTGGGCCTGAAGTGGGTTATTAAAATAAACCGTTCTGCCATCCAACTGGATTATGCCAGATGTGGGGCACAGTAATCCACCTAGAATCTTGATCAGCGTGCTTTTCCCAGCGCCGTTTTCACCAACCAGCGCATGCACTTCACCAGGCATGAGATCGAAATCCACACCATCAAGCGCTCTCGTTCCTGTAAACTGTTTCGAAATCTGAGTTGCAACAAGCCCTTCTATATTGAAATCCTCTTTCCTAATGTTAATAGATACATTCCGCTACGCTTCACCTTGTGAGAACAGAAAAGACACGCATTTGAGATCTGCCTTCGCAAGCTGAAAAGAAACACGCTAGTGAATATACTCCACCCAGCCTTGCGAAGGCAAAAAGAATGCTTTAGATCATCATAACTTCTAGCCGCTAAGCGCGGTTAGCTCTGTACGCCCGATTACTTCGTGATGAATTGATCGACGTTGCTCACATCGACCACCGTGACCTGGAAGTAGATGGACCTCTCCTCTTTGTTCGAGAATGTCACCGGCTGCCCGTTCATCAGAGCAATCGCGGCCTCCACACATGCCTTACCCTGGCCGTAAGGATCTTGACGAATGGTCGCCGCCATATCGCCAGACTTGATGAAATCGAGCGCAGGCGGGTCACCGTTAAAGCCGACTAGCAAAACGTCTTTCACACCATTCTTGCCAGCCGTCTTCAGTGCTTGTGCCGCGCCTTGTGCTTCTGGATCGTTACAGGCGTAAATGCCGACTAAGTTAGGATTGGCCGACAGCGTGTCTTTCGTCACCAAATAGCCACCTTCGACTGTGTCGTTGCCATTCAATTCCGCCACAATCTTAAAGTCGGGATGGTTTTTCATCTCATCGCGGAACCCTGCTGCCCGTATTTCACCAACCGCCGAGCCCGGGTGCAACGTGATGAGCAGAACCTCTTTGGTCTCAGGCTTGCTGCCGATTTGCTCGACCATGTATTCGGCTGCCATCTTACCCCCATCGTAGTTGGCCGATAGCACGAAGACGTCGTAGTCTCCAGCAACGCCCACGTCGCCAATAATAACGGGAATGCTGGCTTTGTGGGCGGCATCAATCACCGCGAGAAGCGCAGGAGGCTGCACGGGTGAAACAATTAGCGCGCTGATGCCCTGATTAATCAGATCGATGCTGCCAAACACCTGGGCCTGCTCGCTACTCTTCTGATCGGAGAGAGCAAATCCATAACCTGCCTTTTTGCACGCGTCCTCAATACCCTTGGCATACAGCTGCCAATACGGCTGCTGCATATCATAGACCGAATAACCGATCTTGACCGGCTCTTTCTTGACGAATTCCTTTGCTTCTTCCGCCTTTGTAGCCGCAGTAGTCAATGCGAACATAACAACTAAAGCGATACAGATAATTTGAAATACTCTGTTTTTCATACTATTTCCTCCTAATTTACTATTTTTTTAAACTTGATACACATATTTTGATACACATGCGGTCAAATTTTCAAATTAACCACCCCCTCTCCAAAATTAAACAACTACCAACTTCCTTTTGTTACTTGATTTATTGTATGTAAAATTATCATCGAAATTCAATTACCTAAAATCACGTTATTACCCATCTGTTTTCTTTAGAGGATTTGAATATGTTTTCACATAATACCAATTCCCTTCTTTTTTTTAGACTAGTGCCTTTCAGAAAACTCTAAAACTTTTGTCTTGTAAGGCTTTTAGCACACCTCTATTTTATTCTCCACCTCCAACCTTGAAATCCTTATCAAAGAGCGAGTTTTCTGAGAGCCTAATTTGCTTAGATTAAATAAATATTTTTATTCTTGAGGTCAAAGAATATAAACATATATCCCGGTTTTAAGATCAAAATCAATTAACTGACTGTTTTTTAATTTTACCTAATTGTTTCGAGTCTGTAAGGTAATTCGCTGAGACAAATATTTTCGAAATATTAGAAAGAAAAGTATTTCCAAATCCTCCCGAACTTTGAAGATTGGCTTTTATAGGTTAATACACAACATTATAACTTATACGGTTATCCGTACAATTATTATATATCTTATTAATCTTCTGTGTCAACTTATTTCTAAAATTTTTTTAGATGTCAAATAAAAAATCAAAAACATACTATTTTTCAATGCTTGCAGTATAAATTACACGGGCAGCAAGATAGGTAAAGGAAGCAGCATGGGTTAGCAAAAATCCGTACAAAAGATAGAAATTCGGGAGGCGTACAAAAAGTTTTAACTTAATCGGTAGAAAAGCGGTGTATCGTAACCTGGTGATATATTCTATCTGGATATAGGATGGGAGAGAGAGGGAAAATTAGGTTCATTAATTGAATTAGGGAAAAATCCAGTTTCCAAGCAGAGGCCGCTGTGCTTTTGAAACAACGCTCCGCCTGCACCTCTGATATTGTCAAGAAAATTCCCAGAATAAAATTGGATACCTGGTGTGGTGGTTAAAATTTCCATAGTGCGGCCGCTTTCCGGTTCATAAAGCTTTGCCGCCAGGCTGAGCTCTTGTTTTAGCGATTCGATAACAAAGCAGTGGTCATAACCACCTGCAGTATCATTAATATCTTTTCCAATTAATTTCGGCTTGGTGAAATCCATAGGAGTACCATAAACAGTCTTAATTTCTCCGGTGGGGATTAGACTATTATTAACCGGGAGGTATTTTTTACTTTTAATAGTCAACTGATGATTCATAACTGTTCCAGAACCTGCACCAGCCAGATTCCAGTAAGTATGGTTAGTTAGATTCACAATAGTAGGTTTATCTGTTTGAGCATTATATTCAATTTTAAACTCATTATCTTCATTCAGACTGTAGGTTACTGTCACTCTTAGATTTCCAGGGTATCCTTCCTCTCCATCCGAACTGAGATAAGAGAAGGTTACTCCGGTTAAAGCAGTGTCTTTGAAACTCTCAGCTTGCCAAACAACCTTATCAAATCCCTTGTTCCCGCCATGCAGGTGATTCAGACCATTGTCATTGCGGGCAAGATAATATTTAACACCATTCAACTGAAAAACTCCTTTGGCAATACGATTAGCAAAACGACCGATTAGGGCACCAAAATAAGAATGACCGGCCAAATATTGTTGAAGATTATCAAAACCGAGAGTTATTTCTTTAATTTCTCCTTCTCGGTCAGGCATTTTAAGGGAGATAACGGTACTGCCCAGGTTCATTACCGTAGCCGTAATCCCTTTGGAGTTATTTAAAATGAATTTTCCGACTTTTTCTCCTTCTGGAGTTGT
>Ga0210003_1003888_pt1 | contig 11966 bp, 7 predicted proteins | sample LantaG_FD_182804 | JGI IMG/M metagenome (GOLD analysis project Ga0210003, IMG submission 182804) | Deep subsurface microbial communities from Baltic Sea to uncover new lineages of life (NeLLi) - Landsort_02402 metaG (SPAdes) (version 2) | ecosystem: Environmental > Aquatic > Marine > Oceanic >...
CCTTGACCCATTCTCTTAGGAAGTAGTTGGGGATAATGATGTAGCCTTCTTTTTTTTCCTCGCCTGGTTTGTTTTGGTTATTTAGTTTTTCTCTTGGCATATGTATTTTCTCCTTCGTCGATAATAGTTTTTAGTTTACGGTTTTCAGTTCTTTGTAGGGGGCGGATTCATCCGCCCCGTCCTTATTCGGGTTCGATGAATCAAACCCCTACATTAATTCAAAAACTGTAGCCAATGAATTTTCTTATATTTCATTACTAACGACTAGTTAAATTAAACCATAAAAAAAATTTCATGTACCAAGTTTTTCCTTTACTTTTCCTTTACTTTTCCTTTATTTTTTCTTTACATCATTTGAGATCAAGAGGAAGAAAAAAAATCCAGATAACACAACGGTTATCTGGATTTTAATTAAGATAAAAATATTATTTTTTTAATAATTAAGTTGGTTTTTGTGTCAAATTAGCATAATAAAAGTAATTTTTTTAACTAATTTTTAATTTATCTTCCTCTAAATTTAACATTATCCCTCTTCGGGAGACTACTTTAAAAATTTCTTTAACTTTTTTTCTATTTCTTTTGTTAGGGCAAATAGTTTTTAGAATGGCTCTTCTTATTTTAGAGAGATGAAAGGTCACCTGAGTATAAGTAGCATCATGGCTTTCTTTCCAGATTGTATTTATAAGGTATTCATAAATTAAAACCTCTTTCGGTTTTTTGGCTAAAAGATAGAGCAGAGAGAAGGCCAAGGGAGTTAATTTAACTTCTTTCCCCTCAAATATTATTCTATCCGGGTGGTGGCGGTCGATTTCTAAAATAGTGACAAATGTTGGTTTACAGTTTTCAGTTTTCAGTGAAGAGCTTGCTGATACGGGTTGCAAGTTATGTGCCGCGGAAGTAGAACTCAGCTCACAGTTTTTATCTTCAACTATCAATTTTTCTTTTACCATTTTCTGATGATTATTATCTTCTTTTATTTTTTTCTGAATTCTTTGAATTAATCTTTTGGGAAGTAATTTACTCAACTCACCCTCACTCGCATCCCTCAAAGAATTCTCGTCCCCATATCCTGCCCGCACCAATCTCCCGATATAATATCGGCTTAAACCGGGTATATATAGAAGGGCTAAATTTATTCCTTCTTCCTGTATTCCTTCTACTAATCTGTTGGACAACATCTTTATTTTATCCAAATCCTTACTATATTTTTCCTCCCAATCTACACTTTCTGCAATTGCTGACAGACTATTTGCTAGCCAAGAAAAGCTCTCTCCTAATCTATAAATACAACCCCTGTAAAGACCGTATTCCTCTTCAATTTCCTTAACGCTCTTTTTTCCCTCCACCCAATCATATAGTAAATGGGTCTTCTTAAAAGTGATATAATCTTCTAAAGAGGTGATTTGTTCATTCTCTTTTTTAATTAAAATTTCATCCCGAAAAAGTTTCTTATCTTCATCATCCTGTTCAAAGATCATATGCAAGAGTTTATTCCAGTAACTTTTTTTACAACCGTATTGATTAATTTCTTTTTTATAATCATCTCTAATAGCTTGAGAGAAGGGGATAGGCAATGCTTTACCATCCGGGCTTAAAGACAGTAGGAAAAGAATCTCCAGAATACTAATATCTCCCTTTTTACAATATCTCAACCAGGATTTAAAAAACAGAAAAGTTTCTACTTTGATTCTCTTGGCAGATATTAAAATACCGCTATCGGTGGGAGATAGAACACCATTTTTATTTATCCTAACCAATCTGTTTCCTTTTAAAATATTCAGAGCTTTTTCTATTCTTTTATCGATATTTGCCTTATCAAAAGCAAACTGCCAGTAACCGGAAAGGAAATTATTATCTTCAAATTTACTCTGACTTTTCAGGGAAACAAATTCCTCTTTCTTTACATGACTCTTTAAATCATCATAATTAAGGTTTATATTTACCGCTAATCTTAAAAGATAAGTAAGTAAATCATTATCTACATTTATTGACTGCTTATTTGCCTTATATTTGCAATTATTATCTCCTAAAAATTTAAAATAAAAATTCTCGTAAATATTCTGAAGGACTAGAGAATGAGCCAAAAAAATGACCCTTCCAAACTCTAATATTCCGGCTCTTCCGGCCATATTTTCAATAGTGGCAAAGGTGAGGCTGGTTCGATAATTAGGGGGGTAATCTCCTTCATCATTGTGTATTTTATCCAGGGCAATAATCACATTATTAAAAGGAAGATTGATACCCATTGCCATGATGCTGGTAGCACAGATAACCTTTATTTCCCCCTCCCTTTGATAAGTCTCAATCAAATTCCTTTCTTCCCATGATAGGTTCTGATTATAATGGGCAATCCCTTTTCCAAATGTTTCCTTCAATTCATCACGGGATAAAGTTTCTTCCATTTCCTTCAGCTCTTCTAAGGCACAAGATGCAGCAGGGCTTTCTAATTGGGAAGCAAGCCTTCCAGCCCACTTTTGCGTTTCAACACAGGTTGCAAAAAATATCAAAACCGATTCTCCCTGTTTTAGCAGATATCTGACTGTCTCTAACAAATAATCCTCAAAGCAATTTTCACGAACCGCTTCCGGCTTAAAAAATACTTCTTCCTTGCATTTTTTCTTCTTTTTGGAAGTAATATAATTAAAGATACCATCTCTTACGATGCCTTTACGCAAGGTAACCGGACGTTGATAGGAAATAAGAGTTCGTCCGGGAAACCATCTTACAAGAGCATCTTGTCCTTCAACAAAAGCTGAAAGGGCGATGATTTTAATATCTTTATTCTTTTTATCGATATGGTTTACCATACTTTCCAACAGAGGACCACATTTTGAGTCATTAATAAACTGCATTTCATCGATGATGACTAAAGAAACAATTTCTAAAAAGCGAGGGCACGTAAAACAAAAGTAATTAAATTTTTCATAGGCCATCACCGCAACATCATAATCTCCGGAGATGATATTATAGTCATCTTCACTACGGTCACGGGTAGAGATGACTATATCTATTCCACAATGACTGTAGAGATTTTTAAAATGCCTATATTTTTCATCAGCCAGTGCTATTAAGGGAACTAAATAGATGGTTTTGCGCAGGTGAATGGCCTGAGCTATTGCAGCCATTTCTCCGATGAAGGTTTTTCCTGAAGAGGTTGGAGCAACCACTAAAAGGTTATTATTGCTTGCCCCGTGAAGTCTTACTTCACTGGGGTCATTGCCATTCAAAATTCCGTAATTCCTTACCGCATCTTCCTGCAGCGGTAATAAATCGCGAGGGTAATCTTTTTCCCAGATGTTTACAATATGAGAGGGGATACCATAATTTTTCAAATTTCTAATTTTCATTGATTCAGACATAAATATTTTCCTTTCTTTATTTCTTTTTTCAACTAAAACTAAAACGAATATTAAAATAACCTCTACTGTAAATCCAAGATGAGATGCAAAAATGGAACGATAGAATCACCTCCCTGGCTTTAGATGATGATGACTTAAATGAGTGAGTAATTGAGAAAAGGTAACAAACTTCTGCAGAACATACTTTTTGATTATACTATTTTAAAATTATTTTTCAAAAAAAAGCAGGATTTCCCCAACCCTTTGTCGAATATGGAAAATAAAAAGAGATTTACAAAGATGTTTCAAAACAAAAAACAAATCAAAATAACTATCCTTCTTTTACTTACTATAATTTTTATTTCCCAATTTTCTCTTTTCCCCCTTGCCAAAACCGAAGTCTACTTCTCCCTCTCGGACAATCCCCAAAAAGAAATCATCAAAAATATCAACCAGGCCCAGGCCTTCATCAACATAGCCATGTATATTTTCACTGATAGAGAAATTGCCATCCCCCTAGCAAAAGCCCAAGAGCGAGGAGTAAAAGTAAGAGTCTATCTGGATCAAGACCAAGTTGACTACCAATACAGCCAATCCCGCTTCCTGGTGCAAAGGGGAATCAAAACAAGAATCAGCGCCAACAATTATATTATGCACAACAAATTTGCCGTTATCGATAACCGTATACTACTTACGGGTTCCTACAACTGGACCTTTTCCGCTAACAACCGAAACGACGAAAATTTAATGGTCATAGACGACCCGGAAATCATTGAAATATTCCAGAATCAATTTGTAAATCTATGGACCAATAAATATAGTCTGGAAAGAACCCAGCAATTATATGAAATAGCAAAAATAAATTTTCCATTCTTGTCTACTACTTCCCCAAAACTGGAAGTTCAAACCATAAATATCAACTCCGCATCCCAGAATGAACTGATAAAAATATTACAAATAGGCGAACCCCTCGCCCAAAAAATAATCAACCTAAGAGAAAGTCAATGCGGGGTATTCAAAGAAACCAAAGACCTTCTCCAACTACCCGAAATAACTACACTCGAATGGGAGGAATGGAAAGAGCAGGGGATAATAATTAATACTGGATAATAGTCCAATTTATAGATTAGATCGTAAAGATTTGTTTGAAGATATGAAATGTAAAAAGGGAACTCATAATTGTAAGCGAATTTATCAAAAAAATGCTATTTTAATAGACATGTATCGAGAAATGATGGGGAATTTGTAAAAAGAATCGTCGCTTTGAGACATTACAGCGTTTTAAAAATAGAAAAGTGTTTGTGTAATTAAAAAACTATAATATAATTAATTAATTGAATAATATATATATAAATATATAATATATATATTATGTTATCTTCCAACAACAAAAAAAATTTGACTTTTCACTTGTTTTATTTTATACTATATTTGAAGAAAAAAAAGACCCAAAACTTTCAAGTCGACTGAAAGTTTTGGGTCCGTGCGTTAGCTGCACATGTTCATCAATCGCATTATACACCTTTTAAAAGGAGTATTGCAAGCAGCCTCGCACTTTTTCTTCAATAAATTATGAAGCGAGGTGATTTAATGCGTTATTATGTTAACAAGAATGCTCAATCAAATGGCGATCATGAAGTTCATACTGAAACGTGCAGTTATTTACCTGAAGCCGAAAATCGAATATACCTGGGTAATTTTGCTAGTTGTTATCCGGCAGTTGCAGAAGCGAAGAAACATTTTATACATAGCGATGGCTGCTATTTTTGTAGCAATGCCTGTCATACAAGCTAAAAGTTAACGGATCTGTGTGCGGATGTAGTCGATAACATCCGCACACATCAAAAGAGAGGATTAAGATATGAGAGTTGAATATAAATTGCTTAGTAATATTGCTGAAATAATTGCCGGGATACCTGAGGAAAAAAAGAAAGGTGACAAAGAATATAAGTATTTTTGCATACAGCCATCTCATTTAAATGATAATAATAAACTTTCAGAATTTGATTTAGTAGATAGAGCTAAGCCAATCAATGAAAAGGCATTAGTAAAAAAAGGGGATATTTTAATTAAGCGTCTTAGTCCTTCATCTATTAATTTAGTGATGGATAATTATAAAAATGCTTACGTTACGAGTAATATAATTATTGTACGAGGCAATGAGAAAATTATTTCTGATTACCTTGCAGCGATATTAGAAGTTCAAGGATTAACAACATTAAAGCATTATACTAAAAGAGGTGTAACAGTACAAACAATTTCAAAAAAAGAGCTTTGCAATATAAATATTCCTTTGCCAGATATTAAAACACAAAAATTATTAGGTAAAATATGGCTGTTAAATAAGAACAAACAAAAGCTATTAAATGATTGGGCAATCAAGGAGAACGATTTTATTAAATCTTTATTTAATACAATTTTAGTTACGAAAGGATCAAAAAAATGACCACAAAAGAGAATATTAAAGGAGCGCTATGGCGAGGCGCTGATACTTTTAGGGATACTATTGATGCTGCGAATTATAAAGATTTTGTTCTATCCATTTTATTTGTGAAATATTTAAGTGATACAAATAAAGAGATGACTGACGATTTGTCTAAAAAATATGAAGGTATAAGACTCGAAAGACAAATAAGTCGCTTGTCTTTTAAAATTGACAGGGAACATTCTTTTGATTATTTATACGAAAGTCGATTTAATGATGACCTAGGTCAACTAATAAATATTGCCTTAAGAGGTATTGAAGAGCAAAATATTGATCAGTTAAATGGGGTTTTTAGGAGTATTGATTTTAACAGTGAAGCAATTCTTGGTAATCGAATACATAAAAATTCGATATTACGAGAGCTTCTTGAAGATTTTGTTTCTCTTGATCTAAGGCCGGCACAGATTGAAACAAAAGAAAATGAAGTACCTGCTGATGTAATCGGTGATGCTTATGAATATATGATAGGCGTGTTTGCTAGCAGAGCCGGAAAAAAGGCAGGAAGTTTTTTTACACCAACAGCTGTATCGGAACTTATGGCGAGAATTGTACCGCCAATACCGGGCGAAAGAGTATACGACCCTACCTGCGGATCAGGATCATTGCTTATTCATGCCGCTAAAAAAGGCGGTATCGAAAAGGTCTCTATATATGGACAGGAAATGAATGGTTCTGCGGTATCTATGGCAAAGATGAATATGTTTATACATGAGATACATGATTCGAAAATTGCATGGGGTGATACACTTGCAAATCCTTTACACCTTGATAGCGATGGTAATTTAATGTTATTTGATGTCATTGTAGCTAATATGCCATTTTCAAAAGACAAATGGGCATCCGGGTTTAATCCCGGTGGAGAAGCGAACAGCAATGGAAAAAAATTTAAGATGGAAGCCTCTTTTGATAAACATCATCGTTTTGATTGGGGTGTCCCCCCTACAAGCAAAGGCGATTGGGCATTTTTATTGCATATGATACATAGTATGTCAAGCAATGGTCGTATTGCTGCAGTTGCACCTCATGGAGTACTTTTTAGAGGTGCTGCAGAGGGAAGAATTAGGCAGCGGATCGTTGAAAATAATTTAATTGATGCTGTAATAGGATTACCTGCAAATTTGTTTTATGGAGCATCCATTCCTGCAAGCATCCTCGTATTTAGGAAAAACAAAGAAGATAAAAATGTATTGTTCATAGACGCTTCAGGAAAAAGTCATTTTGCAAAGGGGAAAAATCAAAATGTTTTAGAAGAGAAGCATATTGAGGATATTGTAAATGCATATAAAGAAAGAAAAGATATAGATAAATTTGCCCATATAGCGAGCATTGACGAGATAAAAGAAAACGAATACAACCTGAATATTCCGAGATATGTTGATACCTTTGAGGAGGAAGAACCTGTTGATATTGATGGGGTACAGAAAAATATCAAGGAAATAAAGAAGGAATTAGATCAAGTTGAATCTAAGATGCAGGAATATATGAAAGAATTGGGACTGTAAGGGAGAGTAGATGAATATAAAGGTAAAAGAGCGAGTTTTACAAATAAATATGGGACAAGTGCCAAAAGGATATAAAAAAACAAAAGCGGGAATTATTCCGGATGAGTGGAATTTAAAAAAATTAGGTTCGATAGCATTAATAAATAAAAAACAGTTATCCGAAAACACAGTTTCAAATTACAAATTTTATTATATTGATATTGGCTGTGTGGAAGCAGGAAAAATAAAATATTCTGCAAAACCAATTTTATTTAAGAACGCACCAAGCAGAGCAAGAAGAAAAGTAAATATAAACGATATTATTATGTCTACAGTTAGACCAAATTTAAAAGCTTTTGCATATATAAGAGATGAAAGAAATAATTTAATATGTTCTACGGGTTTTTCTGTACTAAGTGAAAAAAAAGAAATATCACTTAGTAAATATATTTTCTATAATTTATTTTCTTATCAATCAGAAAAGTATTATTTTGCATGTGTTGTAGGAAGTAATTATCCCGCACTAAACAATAGTGATGTAAGGAAACTACCTATACCTATTCCATCTCTTTCTGAACAACAAAAAATTGCTGAAATTCTTTCAACCTGTGACAAGGTCATTGAGCTGAAAGAAAAATTGATTGAACAAAAGAAACTACAAAAGAAATATCTTATGCAGGTACTTTTAGATCCTAAAAGCCCATATTTTAGGCGGTTAATCGGATTTAAAGGTGAGTGGCAAGAAGTTAATCTGGAAGATATAAGTGAGATAACTACAGGTAAATTAGATGCTAATGCTATGACTGAAAATGGAGATTATAAATTTTTTACATGTGCCAAAGAATCATATTTGATAAATAAATATGCATTTGATACAGAAGCGTTATTAGTTTCTGGAAATGGAGCTAATGTTGGATATGTTCATTATTACAAAGGGAAGTTTAATGCATATCAAAGGACTTATGTTTTAGATAAATTTAAGCAAAATATTATACTTATTAAATATATGTTAGACATATTTTTAAAAGCAAGGATACATAAAGAAAAAAACGAGGGGAATACACCGTACATTCGATTAGATACCTTAGGCAAAATGAAAATAAAATTACCATTATCGATAGAACAAAAATCCATAGTTAATGTTTTGTCTGCAGCAGATCAAGAAATTAGTCTTCTAGAAAAAGAACTTGAACAACAAAAACTAAAGAAAAAAGCATTAATGCAATTATTATTAACCGGAAAAGTGAGAGTAAATGTGTCATAAATAAACATTGAAAGGAGTTAGTATAATGACAAAGAAAAATATTCATGTAACACCTCATAAAGATGGAGATTGGCAAGTAAAAAAGGGTGGATCTAAAAGAGCAACTAAAATCACAAATACACAAAAAAAGGCTATTAAGATTGCAACTCAAATTGCTAAAAATCAAAAGACAGATACCAAAATACATGGTAGGAATGGCAAAATAAGAGGCGGAAACAGTTATGGAAATGACACGTGTCCCCCTAAAGATAAAAAATAGAAGTAAGTAAAAATTTAAAATAGTTATTAAAGAAGGTGAATAATATGCCGGATCATAAAATATTTAATGAACGTCCTGAGAGCCAGGATAGAATGATTAAAATGTTTCAAAAAATGGGTTATGAATATATATCGAGAGCCGAAGCAGAAGAAAAGAGAGGTTCAAAGGCTCGTGTACTTTTTGAAGATGAAATGCAAAATATTTTACAAAAACAAACATTCCCATATAAAGGTAAAAAATTACCATTTTCAAGTGGCTCGATAGGAAAGGCGATAAGAGAAATTGACCTGCCCATTAACAACGGGCTTGCTATGACGAATAAAAAAATATATGACCTTATATGTGCCGGGAAAAGTTTAGAGCAAACATTACTTGATGGTAGTATGCAGTCATTTGATATCAAGTATATTGACTTTGAGCATCCGGATAATAACATTTGGCAAGTTACTGATGAGTTTGAAATCGAACGTTCGAATGGAAGATTTGTAAGACCAGATATTGTTCTTATGATAAACGGGATTCCTTTGGTAGTTATTGAATGTAAAAAATCCAGCGTAGATGTAATGGAAGGCGTAAAACAAATTATAAGAAACTGGCAACCCGATTATATTCCCAATCTATTTAAATTTGCTCAAATTGTTATTGCAACAAATCCCAACAAACTTTTATATGGAACATGTGGCACATCATCTAAATATTATACTTTTTGGCGGGAAGAGAATAAAAAATGGCAAGAGGATACGTGTAAACTATATAGTCCGGATGGGCAAATAACCGAACAAGATAAAGTAGTAGTTTCGCTATTAACAAAAAAAAGATTACTTGATATTATTTATAATTTTATCATTTATGATAATAATGTAAAAAAAATTACCAGGTATAAGCAGTTTTTTGCTGTCCATAAGTGTATGGATAGGATTAAATTAAAAGATGGCAAAAATACAAGAAACGGTGTTATTTGGCATACACAGGGTACAGGAAAAACAATTATCATGATCATGCTTACAAAAATGATTCAAAGAGACAAAGACATAATAAACCCAAGATTTATTTTGGTAACTGATAGAAAAAATCTTGATAAACAAATAAGAGATAATTTTATAAATACAAATATGAGACCAATTAGAGCGGCAACCGGCAAGGGGCTTGTTAATCTTATTAAAGATGAAGGTAACTCGGTAATTACGACGGTGGTTAATAAGTTTGAGATAGCAATAAACCAAAATTTTAAAAATGAAAGTGAAAATATTTTCCTATTAATTGACGAAGGGCACAGAACACATTATGGAAAACTCAATACATATATGAGAACAGTTTTACCGAATGCAGCGAAAATAGCCTTTACCGGAACACCATTAATTAAATCTAAAAAGAAGAGCACTTATAAAAATTTTGGCCCAATTATTGATTCATATAAACTTGAAGATGCTATTAATGATAATGTAACTGTCCCTCTTGTTTATGAGGGTAGAGTAATACCTCAAAAAGTTACAAGCAAAAAAATTGATGATCATTTAAAATACATCACTGCTCCTTTAAATAGGGAGCAAACCGATGATTTAAAACGAAAATGGAGCAGATTTGTTCCATTAGCACAAACTAAGCAAAGGCTTGATATGGTTGCCTTTAATTTATATGAGCATTTTATCAAATATTGCAAGCCAAAGAAATTTAAAGCAATAATTACCTGTTCTTCCAGGGCTTTTGCCATTGATTTGTATTATAAGCTAAAACCTTTAGAAGGTATAAACCCTGCAGTTGTTATCACTCCGGAGAATATACAGGATGGGGAGGATGATGACACTTCGACACAAAGCTTGAAAAAAATTGCTAATTTTTTCAAAAAAGAAATAGAGCCTCTTTATAGAAATAATTATGAAGCATATGAAGACTATGCACGTAATACATTTATTGATCCTGAAGGTGACATAGATTTACTTATTGTAAAAGATAAGTTACTCACAGGGTTTGACGCGCCGGTAGCAGCGGTATTATATATTGATAAACCTATGAAAGATCATAGTGTTCTTCAAGCAATAGCAAGAGTCAACCGGTTATATGAGAATAAGGATTTTGGCCTTATTGTTGATTATTACGGTGTTTTTAAAAAACTAACCGAAGCTTTGGATTTATACAATGATGATAAAACAGGATTTGACAAATTTGATGAAGAGGATATAAAAGATACAATATTCGGACCTGTTGATGAAAAACGAAAATTGGTTGAATCTCAACAAAAATTATGGGATATTTTTGTCGGGATTGCAAAAGATGAAACAAGATCTAACGTATGGCAAGAAACTTTAGAAAATAAAGATAAAAGAAAAGATTTTTATGAAAAGCTTTCAGTATATTCCAAATTGGTGGATTTAATGTTTTCTAGTTATGAATTTTTTAACCTGGTTGGATTTAAGGAATCGGAAGTATATAAATATGATTTGATACATTTCAATAAATTAAGAGCGGCTGTTTCGCTCCGATATAATGATAGTGTTGATTTTAGTAAATATGAAGATGGGATAAAAGAACTTTTGGATAGTTACGTTCAGGCAGACGATGCACATATTGTTGTTGAACCATTATATATTTTAGATAAAGATAAAATGCTAAACCAGCTTGAAAAGTTGGGGTCAAAAAATGCTAAGGCAGATGCGATAAAAACAAGAATTGCCGCAGAAATAGACACAAAGCAATATGATGACCCTATTATGTTTTTAGAATTTTCCGATAGAATAAATGAAACACTTGAAGAATATATGACGGACAGGAACTCGGATGCTTATTATAATTCAATGGAACGAATGGCTGAAGATTTTCGGGAAGGTAGAACAGCTTATAATTATCCTGCGTCTATTGAAAACGACAACGATGCAAAATCATTTTATGGAGCAATGAGTAAAGTTTTGAAAAACAAAAAAGAAATAGAAACAAATATTGAGATGGAAGAAAAGCTTGCTACTTTGTCAATTAAGATCAAAGAAACAGTTGTTGCTAACGCAAAACGTGATTGGCGGGATAATGTTATTGTGAATCGAAAAATAGTTAGCGAATTGGATGATGTTATTTTTGACTTCATCGAAGAAAACGGTCTTAAAATGTCAGTTGATATGATTGACTTGTTGTTAGATGAATTTATGAT
>Ga0210003_1003889_pt1 | contig 11964 bp, 10 predicted proteins | sample LantaG_FD_182804 | JGI IMG/M metagenome (GOLD analysis project Ga0210003, IMG submission 182804) | Deep subsurface microbial communities from Baltic Sea to uncover new lineages of life (NeLLi) - Landsort_02402 metaG (SPAdes) (version 2) | ecosystem: Environmental > Aquatic > Marine > Oceanic >...
ATTTAAATACTACAATATTATATTAAATGAGTATCGGCTTTCAATAATAAACTATTTTAAGTGCTTAAATATCAATTATATAATCACATGAACTCACCCCAACCCCTCTCTGCTCCGCAAAGAGGGGCTAAGAAGGATCTCCCCCCCTTCTTTTGCCTGCAAGAGAAGGGGGCCGGGGGGATGAGTACATGCATGATAAAAACATTTCTTAGATTATTATTATTCATTCCTGATAGTCATAAAATAATTAAACCTATATTTCGTTGCAAACTCATTGGAGATTGCTATTATCTTTACATCCTAACTTTTTATTTACAGTTATGACAAAACTTTTTTTAAGATTCACAGTTACCGTTATTATTATTCTTGCAGGCACTATCAAGGGCATTGGACAAAGCCCCATGCCCGAAATACTTGAACAGGGTACTATCAGGGAACAGATGAATTACCTTGAGGAGAGGACGAGAATATATGAGAATTACCGGGCGATCCGTGAGGATATGTTCCAGATGATAAAAAGGAATGCAGTCGATTCTCTCTTAAAGGTACAGGGACAGGTAACCATCCTCGCAGAGATGAATAAAAATCTCCTTGTACGGATTGATTCACTTACAATATCTCTCACTGATACAAAGAGTCTGCTTGCGGAGGCTGTCAGCACAAAAGAAAATATTGGTGTTCTTGGTATGAACCTTAATAAAACCGCCTACAATTCAATAATGTGGTTCATAGTGTGTATCCTGCTCTCTCTTCTTGCACTGGGTTTCCTTGTATTTAAAAGAAACCTTACTGTGATGCTCAGAACAAAAAAGGATCTTGATGAGCTCAAAATAGAATTCGAGGTCTACCGCCAGAAAAAACGCATTGAAATCGAGAAGATGGGCATGGATCATTTTAATGAGATCAGGAAGCTGAAGGGGGGATGAAAATTTGTCTGAATGTCTTGATGTCTTTATGTCTTAATTCCTAAAGCTCCCCCTGCTCCTCCATCTCATTTATCCTCGCCCTTATCTCATCAGCTTTATCGTTTGCTCTCTTGATAATCTGTTTGAATTCACCATCATTCCTGAGATTATCGAACATTATGTCTATTTTGATATATTCGTGAACACCTGAATTAAAACCAAGTTTTTCATATTCCCGGAGCCACTTATACGCTTCTTCTTTATTCCCCAGAACAGCATAAACACCAGCCAGGTGATAAGCAGCATTCCCAATCCCGTAAGGATCCTTATTCCTTATACTTTCATTACAGAACTCTATTTGCAGGTTGAAATATTCCATTGCTTCCTCTTTTTTTCCATTCATCCATAAAATAATTCCAACCCGATGTGCATTATTTAGATCTGGTCCTCCTAAGAATAAGGTCGGGATGATCAATTTTGCTGGAAATATCAGACGACTATACGCCAGGGAAAGTGACTAAAATAGGCTTAGTTAAGTACAAAAAGAAATCAAAATCTTTTTAAAAGTTGAAATTAGATATTTAATATATATTTGATTAAATGATTTGTTTGATATAATTTTATTGTATAATTGTGCAACTATTTCATCCTGTAATTCGTTTATTATAAAAAGGGGATAAAATCAAAATCTATGTATTCGAAGAATATCATCACGGAAAATAGAAATCATATTTCTGTGGGTGTTATTGTATTGATACTAAAAGAAGATAATCTATTTGTAGCTTATTGTCCTGCTCTTGAATTATCTTCTTACGGTAAGACTAAGAAAGAGGCGAAAGAGAATTTTAATGATGCCTTAAATATTTTTATTGAGGAAACGCAAAAAAAAGGAACTCTTGAAAAGGTATTGTTATCCCTTGGCTGGACGTTGAAGCAAAAACCGCAAGTCAGCTATAAACCACCATTATTAAAAGGAAAAATAAGCAGACTAAGTAATCTTATTACTTCTGATTTTACAGAACAAATCCAACTTCCAGTATAATAATTTTTACATGGGTCAGCGTTCATATCCCAAAAAAACTGTTGAAGATTTTTTTAAAAGCAAAGGGTTAGTATATAAAAGATCGAATAATAGTCATGATCTGTGGGATTATCCTGATGGCTCGACTAATTCATTAAATCGACCATGTACATTAGTCACTAATTTTAAGGAAGTTCCATTATGCCATATTCATACAAACTGCATTACTTTAGGAATAACATTAAAAGACTTCAAAGACTGGCTAAAAAAAATAAAATAATTAATAATTGATTCTATTTATACTTAAATCCCGAAATGAAAGCGGGATTTTTTGTTTATGCATGATTCTTAATAAATAACAAAATAGCTTCTTATAAAACACTTTGTGTATTCAAAATAAAAAAGCAGCTATATTGTGTATTTTCATAACTGCCTGATTATCTGTGTGGCGAGAGGGCGAGAGGGCGTGAGGGCGAGAGTGGGGGAGATAGAATTAGCCCATATTATCCTATTTCCCACCAGTCAAAGCTGAATACTATCCTGGCTTTAAGCTTGGTATTCAGGCCAAAACCATAAAAGTGTTCATACCTTATCGGGAAACATTCATAATAATTCCTTCGTGAAGATTCAACAGGCGGAACTTTAAGATCGGATTCGATTACAGAAATATTTCTTTTATTCCCTTCACCAACGACTGTAATTAAGACAAGATCGTGAAGCGGCCCTCCTTCATTATAATCCATGGTAAATGTAAGAGTACGGTTTTCATTGTCTATTTCGACTCCCGGGAAGAAGTAAATACCTGTCTCAACACCGTCTATCTGCACCAATTTATCAGTCTCTTCGTTTATATTATATTCGGTACCGAAGCTGCCTTCAAAATAGCATCCCATAACGTTATCCGGCAGGTTGTCATGCACCAGGGTAAACCTTGTCCTGCCATCGTTACCGGATTCATAGCCGGCAGGTTTGCCATCAGTCATATTCCATCTGCCGGTCTCAGCGCCGGCCAGGTTCTTAATAACAACAGATGCATTGTGCAAATCGGGGTCAGGTGTATCAAACCAACTGATAAGGGTCTGGGCATCATCGCCGGAGGTTTCAAAGATGATGGGAAATTCCATTGAAAGCCCCGGCTGGTCGTTATGATGTTCCGGATCGTGAAACCCGATAATTCTTTCAATTTCGATACCGGGACCGCTGATCATCACCACTTTGTCATTAAGTGTTATTCCATCAATCAATAATGTTACCAAATTATCCAGTATGCTGGGGAAATTAAGGGTATAATTTTCACCAAGAAGTCCGGTGATTTTTGAAACATGTATAGAATCAATTTCAAATTCACCGGATATATTCCCTCCTACCTGGAGGTTACCGGCAAAATAGGCATTTCCCTGATTTGTGAATTTTACCATGTCGTTCCAGGTACCGGAGTATGTTCTGTAATATAAAGGGAATTCAGTATTGATCTGTATATTATAACCAGATGTCGGGGTACCGTAACTGAATCCCTCCTCCCAGTTTAAATAAATATTATTCCCGTTATCTCCGGAAAAATACAGGGCTGCCGGTGTAATAACAGTAACGTGGTTATACGCAAGCCGGCGCAATGTCAGTATAGGCGAAGATTCCTCATCCTCGATGGTTAAAATATTCGTCCTGGCAATTCCCTCTGCATTCCAGGCTGATGATATTGTAAAAGCATTATGATTCAGGGTCTGATCACTGTAATCAGGCATATTTATATTAAATCCCGGGGAAGGGAAATCAGCAGGAATATTCAGATCCAGCAGAGCCGAAGGATTATTTGTACCTATGCCGATTTTGCCATTATCGATAACTGAAGACTTTATAAGAGATGTCCCATCCCACTTGGAAAGAAAGTCTGTTGTGTTTACTCCCACCTCAGGGTCAGTTTCATCAGCGGCGGCAGCTGTTTTTGCATGTAATGCATAAGGGACGCTGAGTAGTTGTGTTGTCCCCATCTCATCATAATCTGTTCCTCCTGCCAGGTCAATTTCCACTTTCAGGAAATAGCTGTCTGCACCCCAGTCTATTGCAGTAAAATCACCTGATTCAACTGTTCCATCGCCTATGGCAAGGTTTACTAACCCAAGACTGTTGGTTGATGTGTTGTGTGATTCAACATACTCCTCTGAGCCTAAAACACTACCTTTCAGGATACTTATTCTGAACGATACTTCTTGATCTGTTATGGGACTATTGGAGGCATCACGCACTACTGCCTGGTAGTTGAAAGATTCAGGTACCTGTGCTGTTATGATGATGCACACTGCCAATATGATTAAGGAAAGAACTGCTCTTTTCATTTGTTCACTATTTATGATTATTCCAGGTGATTTGCTGTATAAAGATAATTTTATTTCAGGATATTTAATCAAATAAAATTATAAATGGAGCAGATATAAAGGATTCCGATTTATTCTGCATCACCCGGCTAACGCTAACCATCTATTAAATCAATTTTAAATTTCAAATTGTCTCCCTCAGTCTTGTATATACCTTCTCAAGTAATAATCTTTTTACTACTCTTGAGAATTCTTCATCATCCATCATTTTGGTAAATAACTCCCGGTTCTGATCCATCCGGCTGATGAGGGTGTTAAGAAAGACCTCTTCAAATCCGTATTTGAAATTTTCTATTGTGTTGCTCCTGGCTTGTTCAACAAGCTTTTCATGACTAACAAGCTCTTCTTCAATCTGATCGAAATACAATCTGTCAACTTCAGTCAGGTTCATCCCGAATCTGTCATTCAGAACCTCTATGATCTCTGATAAAAGCGCTTTTTCTTCTTTATCGCTTCTGATACCAACATCTTCAATACCATCCAGACCATATTCTGCCTGATCCTCCATGGCAATACGAATACGGTCTTTCATGAGCTGTAAACGGTAATATTTCAGTTCAATTTCATCACCCAGATGGAAAGGATCGGTAACCTCTTTGGGTATTTTTTTCAACAGAAACCGTACATATACATATAATTTCTCAAGATCAAGGTCATAGAAGGGCATGATCTGGCTCAGGAATGAATATAACCGCGTGAATGATACCAGTGCATGCTTGAAATTATCCTTCTCTTCATGAGTTTCCACACTCCTGTAACGATCGACTGCAGGATCAATGTATGAATTTAATTTAGCATGGTCGGCCGGATTGAGGTTTTCCTTTTTTGTGAAATATACTTTGTTGAGCTGTTCAACCTCAGTTTGCCAGATAATACCTGCTGCTTCAATCTGGTTTTTCAGGTCATATAAATGATCGGGATCGGTATTTTCTTTTACTGTCGTAAGTTCGTAATACGGCTGAAAGGATTCCAGTATTTCTTCTTCATTATTTACAAAATCAAGGACAAAAGTATCTGTTTTGCCGTCGCATTTTCTGTTAAGGCGGGAAAGGGTCTGGACGGCTCTTACACCTGACAGCTTCTTATCGACATACATGGTATGTAACAGGGGCTGGTCAAAACCTGTCTGGTATTTATCGGCTACGATCAGCAGGTGATAATCATTTTTGGCAAATTCCTCCGGCAACTGCTTTTCGGAGAATCCTGTTATTTGCGGTTCCCTGTATTCAAATCCGCCATCCCTTACCGTGCCTGAGAATGCAACCAGTACACCAATGCCGGAATAGCCTTTGTCTTTGATATACCTGTCAAATTCATTTTTGTATCGAACGGCATGAAGCCTTGATCCTGTTACCAGCATTGCCTTTGCCCTGCCGCCGATTTTTCTGGATACCACCTGCCGGAAGTGTTCCACCATTATCTCTGTCTTCTGGGCAAGGTTATAGGGATGCAGGTTTACAAATCGTGCAATAGCTGTTGCTGCCCTTTTTTTATTTACTTCAGGGTCTTCTTCAATGGCTTTTGAAAGACGGAAAAAGGTCTTATAGGTGGTGTAATTCTTCAGGACATCCAGTATGAAACCTTCCTGAATGGCTTGCTTCATTGAGTATAAATGAAAGGGACGGGGTTTACTATCCGGAGTATCTTTTACTCCGAATACTTCAAGGGTCTTGTATTTTGGCGTGGCAGTGAATCCGAAGAAGGAAAGGTTCGATTGTTTCCCCCTGAGTATCATTGATTTTCTGATCTCATCCTCAAAGTCTTCATCAGACTCCTGATCTGCTTCAACAGCCTCTTCAAGACTGGATGCACTGAGTACCTCCTTCATCTTTTTGGCAGCTTCTCCACCCTGACTTGAATGTGCCTCATCCACAATAACGGCATAATGGCGCCTGGGCAGTTCACCGATCTGTTCCAGCACAAAGGGAAACTTCTGAAGGGTGGTGATGATGATATTTGTTCCCCTCTCCAATGCTTCCGTCAGTTGTTTAGAATCCACATCGATCTTTTGAACGACCCCCTGTTTATGCTCAAACTGATATATTGTGTTCTGCAACTGGTTATCCAGCACTTTCCTGTCGGTAACAACAACCACTGAGTCAAATATCCGTTTGTCCTCAGTATCATGCAGGCTTGCAAGACGGTATGACAGCCATGCAATGCTGTTACTTTTACCGGAACCTGCGGAGTGCTGAATAAGATAGTTTTTCCCTGCTTTGGATGAACGGGCATCGGATATCAACTGCCGAACCACATCCAGCTGATGATAACGGGGAAATATTACTTTGTCCGGCTCCCCGTCATCACCCTTCTCAAGATGAATGAATTTCCCTATTATCTCCATCAGACTATCTTTCCGGAGAACTTCAGTCCACATAAAATCGGTTCTTCTTCCTGACGGGTTTGGAGGATTTCCTGCCCCGTTCAAGTACCCTTTATTGAAAGGCAGATAACCGGTCTTCCTGCCGTTCACGCGGGTTGTCATACTGATTGTATCGGCATCTGCTGCAAAATGTACTATTGATCCCCGGTTAAACCGGAACAGGGGTTCTTTGGGATCACGGTCAAATATGTATTGCTTCTCGGCATTGGCAGTTGTCTGACCTGTAAAAGCATTTTTTAATTCGATGGTTGCTATGCTGAGTCCGTTGAGCGATATCAACAGGTCAACCGAATTTTCGTTATGGCGGTCATATTTGACCTGCCGCGTAACTGTCAGAAGATTTTTATTATAAAGATCGATGGCTTCCTGATTTAAACCGGATTCCGGTTTGAAGAATGCCGGTTTAAATTTCACCCCATGCGATGTGAATCCGTGACGGATCACCTCCAGCAAACCACGGGATTCTATCTCTTTGTTCAGGCGGTACAGGAACTTGCTTTCAACCTGATCCTGATGTATGGTGGTGAATTTCCCCCACTCTTTGGGTTGAGAGGACTTTATAAATGACATAATGATAACCGGAGCATGTCCCGATTCCCGTTCCACATCAACGGCATGTCCCTCCTGATATTCCCCTGTTGAGGTGAGGAGATCAACAATGTCTTTTTCAAAGGTTGCTTCAGTATATATATTAGTTTGTGACATGGTTTATATGGTACTCACGAACATCAATTTTACCTGTTACGGCTTCATTGATAAGGGATGTTTTATATTCATTTAATAATTGAATTTCCTTTTCAATCATTTGTATTTTGTCTTTGTTTTTTTTGTTTAATTCTTCTAATGATTTTGCTATTACTTTTTGCTCAGATAATTTAGGAATAGGAATTTTTAGATTCTTAATATTTTCAACCGAAAGTCCCGGTTGAGCAGCAGAAATAGAATATTGATTTAGATTCATAGCTGATAATAGTTCAGAAGCCCATAATAAATCATATTCTTGCGATAAATCTACGACCACCGCATGTTCTGATGCCCAAAACTTGCCAGAAACACAATTAATATTTCCACAAAGAGCGCCTTGTCTTCCTATTAGAATGAAATTACCCTCATGAGTATATTCTGAAAAATAACCACGTAAACCGTTGCCACCATATACTGGGAACTCCCCAGTTTCTTCAATTTGTTCTGATTTAATACCTTCTCCGGATTTCAAAAATGCAATTTGTTTGATCTTTTTTACCTCCCAATGCTCAGGTATCTCCCCCAGCCACTCAATCCCCGAATCTTTCATCGGCACATTGGGATCCAGCCCTGCCTTCGCCCTGGCTTCGGCAGGCAGGCCCTTTGTTACGGCCTGGTTGATCACAGCCGTGCGTTCTTCTTTAAGCAGTTCGATCAGCCGTTCTTTTTTTGCAACCAGGTTATCGATTTGTTGGGTTTTGTGATCGAGAAAACTGGCGATTGCGGTTTGCTCTTCTTTTACAGGTATCGATATTCTTTCATTAAAATATAACCCTGTATCAAGATTCTGAATACCTGTGGTTTGTTTTATTGATCTTGTATTTACACCAACTGAATACAGATAAGAAAATAAATATACAAGATAATTAGGATCCACATCCAGACTACACTCAACCTTTGCAATAAAATTAGAACAAACCGCATTATAATTAAGATCGTATTTAACTACCCTTCCAACTGGCTGTTTTTCACCACCTCCTGACTTTTCAATTAACAAATTATCTCTTGATAATAATCTTCCTTTTTGCTGAGTTAGAGAAATGTTCCTGTAAGTGAGATTGTTCTCTGCTACACCAAATTTATCCATATTGAAATCAGCAACCCTTACGCACACTAGATCACCCTCATTTCCTTCTGGATCAGATCCCCAAACACCGTTAACTGATTTTGGTATTAATGATTTTAATCGGTATATTTCCCATTCTGATGGTATTTCCCCAAACCATTTTATACCAGAATCTTTATATTCAGGATAACTCTTCATATGTTATTCCTGTTTTTTATATGATTGTTTAATCAGGAACATAACATAATCCAGGTCTGTATCAGGGGTTACTTTTAAATCATAATCCCCATTCCCATAATGGCCAATATTGCTTACATCTCTTGTAATACCTTTTGGATCATCTAATCTGCCTTTTGGCAAATTGATCCATAGCCATAGATTCTTCTTCTGAAACGCAATATCGACTACATTTGATTTCTTTTTAAACCCAATATAAATTGAGCGGGGAATAATTTCTATTTCACCCAAATTCAGGATGCGAGCCCGGAGATTATAATAGATATCCTGAATTACATCAGATGAATTTTCCATGTGACTTTGTTCTGTAAAAATTTTTACTTCTTTGGTGACCTTTGAAACCATGCTATCAGTATCACCGGAAATATTAGTGATACTTTCATCGGAGGTCGGTTTATATTGGGTGAGGCTGAAAAATCCGTTTTCAAATCTTTTTATCTCCCATAATTCAAAAGGAACGTCCTTGAAATTGATAGAATTCGTTTGATAATCAGAAAATTGGGGAGAAACAAAAATAACACGTGATTGAGACCAGTCAATGTCAGTTCTGAGCAATGAACCTTCACAATTCTCGTTGTATTCAAGAATAAAATCAGATTTGTGATTCAACATCAATGACAAATAAGTATAACCCTGATCGATTACAGAATAATTTTTGTCCCTCTTGTATTCGATTATTACAAATGATTTATTCTCACTATCAAATCCCAATGTGTCAATCCGAAAGTTTTTAATTGTAAATTCGGATTTCACTACCTCGAGAGAGAACAAGTCAAATAGACTATCTTCAATAATTTGTTGTATCTCCTTTTCCAGTTTAAATGGTTTAATGGAGATGGGATGTAATTTCTTGTTTTGGAGATTGAACAGTTTCATTGGTCGATTATTTGTTTTATTGTGCCGCTTGTTTCTTCCTCCAGTTTTAGTATATCTGCCCTGATCTCTTCCAGTGACCGAAGCGGTTTATATTCGTAGAAATAACGGGTGAAGTTGATCTCATAGCCTGTTTTGTGTTTGCTTTCATCAATCCATGCACCTGCCTGCCGCGTCCAACATGCAAGATTCTTTTTATTATACTCACGTTTTAACCATTTCCGGCTAAATCCGGTTTTTAAGTCCTGTTCTCTTTTGATTGCTTCTTCTCTTGTACTAAATATTTCCCAATGTATTGGTTTAACCGGCAAGTATTTTGATGTCCAGCTTACTTTGCCATTTTTGTGTTGTTTTAATCTTCTTTCAAAATTATCTGTCTGTCCTATATAGAATGATTTATTTGAACATTGTAAAACATAAACACAAAATTCTCCTACCCTAGGCCGCGGCGCAGTCAGGTCAGGGACATGGGGAAGTACTTCTCGCCTGAAGTATTTTGTAATGTCTTCTTTTAATGGTACATCTTCATTGTCCCGCAGGGATGCATCAGGCTTCGAATTGCCAGGTTTGTCTTTTACCACCTTACCGTTTTCAACCAATGGTCTTTCAACGGTGATCCGGGTATAACCGAAATCTTCATTGTCAAATATTTTACAGTATTTACCATCTGTGAATCCACCGTATATTCTGGTTATCTCTTCAATTTGATCAGGTGTGATATAATGCCTTTTGTTACCCAGGGATTTGGACATATTCTTAAACATTGAAACAGCATTGATCAATTGTACCTTCCTCTTTCGTTCCGGGTCTTTACGATTGGTAACGAACCACAGGTATGTATATATACCGGTATTGTAGAATAATTGGTCAGGAAGTGCTATGATGGCTTCGAGCATATCATTTTCGATGATCCACTTACGGATATTGCTTTCTCCGCTTCCTGCCCCACCTGTAAAGAGGGGCGAACCATTCAGGACAATGCCGATACGTGACCCCGCTGCTCCGTTTTGTTTCATTTTGGAGATCAGGTGCAGCAGGAACAACAATGATCCGTCACTGATCCTGGGAAGCCCCGGGCCAAACCTGCCGCCAAATCCTTTTTGTTCATACTCGTCCTTCACGGCTTTCTGGACTTTCTTCCACTCTACTCCAAATGGAGGATTGGTGAGCATATAATCATACTCCCGGCCGGAAAGCATATCATTGGAGAGGCTGTTGCCGAGCTTAATATTATCTGCCTTCTGTCCCTTGATCAGCATATCCGATTTACAGATGGCATATGATTCGTCATTCAGTTCCTGCCCGAATACTTCCAGCCGTGCATCGGGATTGAGTTCATTGAGGTATTCTTCTGCCACACTGAGCATGCCGCCTGTCCCTGCACATACATCATACATGGTCTTAACGATTCCCTTATTCGTAAGAATATCACGATCATTCAGGAACAGAATATTCACCATCAGGCGGATCACTTCACGCGGTGTAAAATGCTCCCCGGCCGTTTCGTTGGAGAGTTCGGAGAATCTGCGGATCAGCTCTTCATAGATATAACCCATGTGGGTATTATCTATCCTTTGCGGGTGCAGATCGATTTCCTGAAACCGCTTAACCACCAGGAAGAGAAGATTGGATTCATCGAGCTTATTGATCTGTACTTCAAAACTGAAGTTATCCAGTATGTCGCGGGCGCTTTCGCTGAAGCCGTTGATATAGTTCCTGAAATTTGTTGCAATATTCTCGGGATCAGCTACCAGGGAATCGAAATCGTATTTTGAATGGTTATGGAAGTTATATTTTGCAATATTGTTCAGGATAGGATCAATATTCTGCACCTTCATAGCCTGTACCTTCGGAAGTTCCTCAAGTACCCTCTTTTTGGTATCTTTCAGAACACAATCCATTCGTCTGATAATGGTCATAGGAAGTACAACCTTGCCATACTCACTTTGTTTATAATCGCCCCGAAGGAGTTCCGCTATTGACCAGATGAAATTGGTCGTTTCCGGGAAGTTTTTCATTAATTTTTTTAATTCGAGTTGTAAATAACCAAGCCTTTCACACTGATACAATGGTTAAAGATACAAAGAATTTAAGATCGGAATAATAATAATATGTTCTTCCCTGAGGATTTCCTCTACAGGCAACAGCCATATCCCGGATTTACCGGTGATAGTGAAAACGATAGAAAAACCTTGCTTTAAACCCGGGATTTTCTTAACTTTCTGATCTGATTCAACCAGGTAGTAATGTTCTTATACAGAGAGAAACATGAGGATATTGACAGCCTTGTCACACATCACAGGCTCAGTCATCTTATGAACATCTTTCTTGCCAACACAATAATCATATTTATTTTGGGGGCG
>Ga0210003_1003890_pt1 | contig 11963 bp, 5 predicted proteins | sample LantaG_FD_182804 | JGI IMG/M metagenome (GOLD analysis project Ga0210003, IMG submission 182804) | Deep subsurface microbial communities from Baltic Sea to uncover new lineages of life (NeLLi) - Landsort_02402 metaG (SPAdes) (version 2) | ecosystem: Environmental > Aquatic > Marine > Oceanic >...
GGGGGGGGTCGAGAGGGAGAGGCGAGAAAGCAGCGAGGTGAGTTTTTTCTTTCTTCTCCTCCTTTCTCCGTCCCTCTCTTTCTTCCTCTTCTCTTGAAAACTTCACAACTCGAAAAAACGCAACCTCACCGGTCAGGTAGTCGCGCGGCTGGCCCACGTCCATCCAGTACCCGGGGAGCGTGAACGCGAACAGCTTCCTGTCCGCCGCCACGGCCGGGAACGTCTCCTTCTCGATCGACGTCGGCCTGTTCTCGATCCTCCCCAAGACTTCCGGGCTGAGGCAGTAGATCCCGGCGTTGATGCGGTCGCCGACGAAGACCTGAGGCTTCTCGACGAAGCGCTCGACGCGGTCCTCGGCGTCGACGACGACGACGCCTAAAAAAGTTGGATTGATTTTTTTTTTTGAAAAGAGTCGAGGTCGTGTGAGTTTTTTCCATCTTTTTAAGCTCTTCGTTCCCTCTTCTTCTTCTTCTTCTCATTCTTCTTCTTCTCTCCTCCCCCCCCCTTTTCCTCCCTCAAACGCACCATACTTGGACGGGTCCTCGACCTTTGTCACCAGCACGGTCGCCTCGGCCTTCTTGGCCCGGTGGAACTCGAGCATCTCCTTCAGAGGGAAGTCGCAGATGACGTCCGAGTTGAGCACGAAGAACGGGTCGTCGCTGCCGTCGCCGTTGGGGGCGAGGATGGCGCGCGCGAGGCCGAGGGGGCCCGCGGTGCCCATCGGCTCGTCTTCCTGCGAGCAGGTGATCTTGATGTGGAGCTTGGCCTCCCACTCCTTGAGGAAGTCCATCATGACCTTTGAAAGGAGAAGAAGGTTGAGTTTTTTTTTTTTTTAAGAGAGGGAGAGGGAGAGGGAAAGGGTGATGTGAGGTCAAGGTTGAAAATTTGACCAAGGCTCGTTCGCGCCCTTCGAGGCAGAGCCAAAGGAGGCGAGGAGAAAGAGACTGAACAGCAAAAAAGAAGGCGCGCCTTCCCCTTCCCGTCGTTCCCTGCTCAATTCCGCGCTCCAGCGGGCTCTTGCAAGCGCCTCCGAACAGAGTGCGGAAGGAAATGCGGTGAAACCAGGAGCAAAGAGCAAGCAAGAAAGAGGCAATTGGCTGGGAGCGAGTGAGCAAACGAGAGAGGGCCGCGGTTGCCCCTCGTTTTTTCCTCGTTTTTTCCCCTTGCAATGTCGCTCTCTCTTCTCTTCCGCAAAATCTCACCTGGGGCTGGTAGTTGATCGCCAGCACAACCTCATCGACGCCAGCGTTCTTGAGGGCCTGTTTTGGGGGAGTGATTGAGTGGAGAGAGCGTGGAGAGGCGACGTGAGAAGGGGGAAGCGAAATCTTGTCTCTTATTCTGTTTTTGTTTTTCGGGAGAAGCCAACTAACTCGATCGATTCTTTCCAGTGCCAACGGCGCCCTCTGTGGTGCATCTCGTGCTCCCCACTTCAGCTTGCTGGCATCAGAAGGACGCGATCTTTACTTTCGCGCAAAGGGAAAACGGAAAGAACACTCGGAAGGGGGCGAAATCAACGGAGGGATCTCGCGTTCCAACAGAGAGCGCGCTTCGAGGCGGAGAAAAGCATCGATGGTCTTAGGCAGCTGGTGTCTTTTTCGTGATTCCCGCCTCGCCGCGTTTCAATCTCCCTCATACCTGGATCTGGTGGATGATCATCGGCAGGTTTGCGAACTCGACGATGGGCTTGGGGACCGTGAGCGTCAGCGGGCGCAGGCGCGTCCCGAAGCCGCCGACGAGAATGAGAGCTCGGACCATGTTTCTTTTCGAGGGGGATTGGGGTGGGGAGGAGGAGTTTGAGGGAGAAGCTGGGGGGATGCTTAGAGAGAGTGTCGGCGCTCCGAGCGGAAGACAAAGGGGGCTGAAGGAAACGAGAGAGGCGAGTTATGAGAGAGAGAGAGAAAGGGGGAGAGAGAGAAAGGGAGAGAGAGAAGAAAGGGAGGGAAAAAACTCGCTCGCACTCTTCTCGACCTCAACCTCCTCTTTCTCCCCGCTGTCCTCTCGGCCCGGCGCTCGAAAGGGTCACCCCCAGTCTCGACATCCGCCTCTTTTCGAGCATTTGCAGAGAACGAAAAAGTGAAGAAGAAGAACCCGAAATGGAAAGAGAGGAAAAAAAAAGAGTTTTTCTTCAACACAGCCACAGCGGCCTTGCCCCGAGTGCCGCGGCCTCGGCCGCAACCTCGACGCGCCCGCCGCCGCCTCCCCCGCCCCTCTTGGCCAGCACCTCCGCGATCGCCCACCGCCGCGCCTGCCCGCAAATCTCGGCCAGGTCCAGACCTAAGCTTCCGGCCTGCGCGACGAGGGGAGAGAGGTCGTCGGCGACGGACGGCGGGGGCCTCCTCCCGGCGAAGCGCGCGACGAGCGCCGCCGCGCTGGACGGAGCAGCAGCCGCGGCAGCCGCGGCAGCCGCGGCGGCAGCAGAAGACAGGGCGCCCCTCTCGTCGCCGCTCCTGTTCCCGAGCGCGGCCGCGAACGCCCAGTCGTCCGCCCTCCTGGGCGCGACCCCTCCCAGGCCCCCCGCCATCGAGCCCTCCCTGCTGGCCCTCATCAGTGCGTCGGCGGCGACGAGGCCGAAGTACCGCGACCTCTGGACGTGCGGGTTCTCGATCGAGACGCCGCCGCCCCACTCCTCGAGCCAGGGGGCGCGCGGGGCCCAGCGAGAGGAGGAGGGCGAGGCGGCAGCAGCGGGAGCAGAGGAGGAAGACGAAGCGGCAGCAGCGGCGGCGGCAGCAGCAGCAGCATCCGAAGAAGGCGCAGCGGCGGCGGCGGGGGGGGCAGGCGCGGGGGGCCCCGAGGGCGCCGCCGCGGTCGCGGCCGCCGCCGCCGCCGCAGGGGCCGCCGCCCTCCTCAGCGCGACCCGGACGCCGCCCCACTCCCCCTTCGGCCTCCGAGCGACGAGCCTCGCCTTCCTCTCCCCTCCGTCTTCGCCGCCGCTCTCGGGGTCCAGGAGGCACCACCTGTCGAGGTACTGCAGGGAGTGACCCCAGTGGTGCTGGTGGCGGTGGTGGCCGCCGCGGCGGAAGCCGGAGGGAGAAGAAGAGCTCTCGGTCTCGCCTCCGCCGCCGCCGCCGCCGCTTCCGCCGCCGCCGCTTCCGCCGCCCTCCCTCCCCGGCCCTCCCTCGTCCCCCTTCCACCGCGACGGCTCGGTCGAGAGCCTCACTCCGCCACCAAAGTCCAGCTCGAACCAGAACGCCACGGCCGTGAGCTCCCCCTTGGCGCGAGCGTCGAGGGTCAGAGGGAGACCGCCGCCGCCGCCAGCTCGTCTCTTCTTCTCCTTCCTCTTCTTCTCGTTCTCTCCTCCTCCGTCGACCTCGGCCTCCTCTTCTTCCTCGTCCTCGTCCTCCTCGGAGAGCCCGAAGGCGCCCTCCCACGCCCTGGCCCTGGAGGTCAGCAGGCGCAGACCCGGCTCGGTCTCCAGGTCGACGGTCTGGGCCGAGGGCCTCCAGCGGTACCTGTCGAGGGCAGAGAGGTCGGAGAGGAGCGGCGGGGGGAGCGGCGGCGGAGGCTTTTCGCCGCCGCCGCCACCGCCGCCGCCGCCGCCGCCGGGGTCGCCGCCGAGGCCTCCGCCGCCGCTCCCGCCCTCGCCGCCGCCGCCGCCGACGGCGCCGCACTTCGCCTCGACCCCGGCGCACCACAGCGTCCCCCTCGCCGGAACCACCGCGGCCAGGCCCCTCGGAGCCAGGAACGGGGACCTCCTCGTGGAGGCGGCGCGGGCGAGCGCCTCGGCGCCGGCGCCGAGCAGCGCGGCGTCAAAGGCGTCGAGGGCCAGGACGTTGATCGCCTCGCCGCCTCCCCCGCTCCTCCGACCCTGGCTCCCTCCCCCTTCGAGGACCTTGACGACCCGCGCGAAGCCGCTGGCGGCCACGAGGCGCCTCGCGACCGCGGCGGTGGAGGGCAAGGGCTCGGACACGACCACGGAGTCGGCCCCGGCCGCGGCGGCGGCCACCGCGACGGCCGCGCCGCCGCCGCCGCCGCCGTCGGCGCTCGAGGCCCCGCCCTCGACGAGAACGTTCGCGAAGCCGTCCCGCTCCCTGGCGCAGGCCACCGCCGCTTTCAATCCTTTGAAGTAGCAGAGGAGCTTGCGGGTGTCCCTGAAGGCCGCGAAGGGGCCCTGGGGGAACGCGAGGTCCGGGAGGCAGCGGTAGAGGTACGGGGAGGAGCGCGACGGCGGCGCGGCCCTTCGCCCCGCCTCCTCCTCGTCTTCCCCGACGAGGGCGGCCTTGACCTCGATCCGCGCGGTGTTGTGCCTGGCCCTGAGGACGAGGCGGGTGCCGGGAAGGACCGAGAGGCCCCCCTCTAGCCAGTGGACCGTGGGGTGGAGGTGGCGGTGGCGGGGGGGGCTCTCCCGCCGCTGCCGCCGCCGGCGTCGCCCTCGGGGAGGAGCGGGGGGAGGAGGAGAAGGGAAGCCGGCGACCCCTCCTCCTTCGGCGTCCTCGCCCTCTTTCTCCTCCTCCTCCTCCTCCTCGTCGTCGTCGTCGTCGTCGTCGTCCCCCTCGTCGTCGTCCTCCTTGTCGTCGTCGGGACCGCTGCTCAGCCGAGCCCCTCCGTCTCCGAGGTCGAGCTCGTGCCAGACGACGACGGCGTTGGCGACGCCCGGGGCCGTCGCGGCGACCTCGATGACGGAAGAGAAGGAGGAGGGAGAAGGAGGAGGCCGGGCCCCGCCGTCGCCGGCGCCGAGGGCCCCCTCCCCCTCCGACTCCCCCTCCCCCTCCGACTCCCCCTCCCCCTCCCCCTCTCCGTCTTCCTCTCCGCCCCCGCTCAGGGCCAGCGCCCTGAAGTCGAGGTCGAGCACCCGGATACTTCCCGAGAGCCTCCTCCAGGCCCCGGGGGCCAGCGGCGCCCCGCAGGAGAACCCGCCGGGACTCCAGCGGCGCGCGTCGAGCGCCTCGCGGAGCGCCGACCGGTCGAAGACCGCCGCCGCCTCGTCCTCCTCCTCCTCTCTTTCCCCCTCCCGCGCCGCCGCTCGTCCCCCTCCCCCTCCTCCTCGGCGAGAGGAGAAGGCCGGCTCGCAGCTGGAGATCTGCGCGAGGCAGGCGAAGACGGCGGCGGCGCGGGGGACGATGAGGGGGAGCGGGGAGGGGCTGGGGGGAGGGGCTGCCGTCTCCCTCCGTCCCCGCTGCTGCTCGCCGCCGTCGCCGCCGCCCTCCAGCTCCTCCTCGCCGCCCCCCTCCCGCTCCTCCTCCTCTTCCTCTCGGACGGCCAGCTCTGCCAAGGCGTGCCTCAGCGCTGGGACGATGCCCCCGGAGAGGAGACCGTCGTCGACGAGCCCGGCGGCGACGACGACGTTGGCGCAGATCGGCGGGAGCGAAGGAGAAGAAGAGGCGAAAGGGGCGAGGGCGGCAGCGGCGGCGGCGGCGGCGGCGGCGGAGGACGGCGACGGCGAGGAGACGCCGCCGCTCCCACCTCCGGCCCCCCCCCTCACCCTCCCGTCGGCCCCCACCTGGTCGGCCCTCGCGTGGAGCACCCTGACGATCGAGGCGTCGAAGCCGTTGGCGTCGAGAACGTCGCGGGCCGAGTCGGCCAGATAGGCCCAGCGCTCGACCAGCGCGGCGCGGCCGCGGGGCAGCGGCCGAGGGCGGGGGAGGGGGGGGCGCGCCGCCGCCGCCGCCGCCGCGCCCGCGGCCTCTCCCTGCTCCTCCTCCTCCTCCTCCTCCCCTCCTCCCGCCATCGCTTCCGCCGCGGCCACCACCCCCTCCGCGGCCAGCGCCCCGGAGAACACCCCGCCGCCGAGGTCGAGCAGCGCGGGCTCAAGCCCGCGCCCCGCGGCGACCTCGAGCACCGCGGCCCGGACCGCGGCCCGCAGGCGGCGGAGCCGGGCGGCGTCGCCGACGGCGGCGAGCGCGCGCGCCGGCGCGGCCTCGTCGCAGCGGACGACGGCGAAGGAGTGCGCGTCCCTGACCGCGGCGTCGCGCGAGGCGCACCCGGGCGTCAGCAGGGCGAGGGGGCAGGCGCGGAAGGCGGAGCAGAGGCGCTCGTGCCTGCGGAGGACGAGGGCGTCGGCGGCGAGGGAGGCCAGGGAGGAGGGAGACGCGGGAGAGGGAGAGGGGGAGGGGGAGGGAGAGGGGGAGGGGGAGGGAGAGGGGGAGGAGAGGGGAGGAGCAGGGGAGGGCGGCGAGGTGCCGCCGTCGCCGCGGCTGCTGCCGTCGGCGCCTCCCTCCTCCTCCCCCCCCCCGGTCGCTGTCATCTCCGCCGCGACTGCTGCTTTTTCTTCTCTCATCCCCCTGACAGCGGCTTCGGCCTCCCGGGCCAGGCCGGCGTCCCCGGGGAAGAGGCTCAGCCCGGCGTCGGAGGTCGCGAGGGCCTCCTCGAACCTCGACAGCGCGCTGAGCGCCGCGGCCTCGGCGGCCAGGGCGCGGGCGAGCGAGGAGGGGGAGGAGGGGCCGCCGCCGCCGCCGCCGCCGCCGCCGCTTCGGCTTCGGAGCAGTCTGAGCGCTTCCCACGCGTCCGCGAGGGCCTCTCCGGGACGGGAGAGGCGCAGGAGGACGAGGGCGCGGTTGCTGTCGAGAGGGAGGGTTTGGGTTCCTCTTCGCGTCAGTTTTTTTTTCGAGGGCAGGAGAGGACGCCGACGAGACGAAGAAAACGAAAAAAAAAAAACCGCCGCGTTTTCCTCTCTCTCACCAGAAGCAGACGTGAAGGTCCCTGTGCACCACGCCGCGCCTCCTCGCCGCCCCGATCGCCGCAGAGTAGCCCCCCAGAGCCCCCTCGAGGTCTCCCGCGCGGTGGAGGGCGGCGGCGCTCGAGTGCAGCGAGGCGAGCGACGACGACGGAGGAGGCGGAGAGGAGCTGGAGGAGGAGTTGAGGAGGGAGGAGCGCCGCTGCTCCTGCTGCTGCTGCTGCTGCGGCAGCGGCGCCTGGCCCCTCTTCGCGGTGGCCGCGGGGAAATCATCTGCTGCAGATGAGGAAGTGGAGCCGGCAGCGCCTCCTCTGCTGCTGCTGCTGCTGCTGCTGTCCTTTGGCGGCGAGCTCGCACGTGTCGCCGGGGGCACGTTTTCGGTCGTCATTTTCGTTCTTTTTTTGGGAAGAAGTCTTCTTCAAGAAGAGAGTGAAGTCGAACGAAGAAAAAAAAAGTTCGAAGTCGATAAGAAACGTCGTCCTCGAAAAATTCATTCTTCACTCCGTCTCTCTCGTTCGCAGCGAAGAAACCGAATCTGTCGACAGTCGCTCTCTCTGTCTCTCTCTCTCCCTCTCTAGCTAGCGAAACTATGCAGGCGACGCTCCAAGCACGCGCAGGCGCGGCCTCCTCCGTCCGAGGAGCCGCTTCATCATCTCGCCGCTCCTTGACGACGGTGGCTGTCCTTCGTTCGCCCGTCGCTGCTGCTCCGTCGTCGCCCAGGCGCTTCGTTCCGGCTCTCTCTCCTTCCACGCGCAGGCCCGTGCCTTCTTTTGTCGACGGAGGCGTCGCCGTTGGGGCGAGGGTGAGTGAATCGGGAGGGAAGGAGGGAAAGGGAGCGAGAAGAGAGTTGAAGACAGCGATCTGCTGCTCAGCTTCTCATTCCGCCATCTGAATTCTTAGTTCCCTTGCGGAGTTCCAAGAGCAAACGCTCACGTTTACGCTCGCCCACTGTATACACCACCACCCACAGGATGTCGTCCGTCGTGGTCTCTTTGGTCTGGGACTGCCGGAGCTGGCTGTTATCGCCGGCGTCGCGGCGCTGATTTTCGGTGAGGATTTTTTTCTTCTTCTTTAGAGAGAGGAAAAAACGGCGACGCAGCAAAAAACTCGACCGCTGCTCTTCTCACTGCTTCTCCTTCTTCTCCACCTCCACTTGAACAAACCCAAACAGGCCCGTCCAAGCTCCCCTCGCTGGGGAAGGAGCTCGGAAAGACCGTCAAGAGCTTCCAGACTGCCGCCAAGGTGAGAGAGCTGAGAGTCTGATAGATTGAGGGAGAGGGGGAAGAGAGAGCTTGCGTTTGGTTTTTTCGACCTCTGCGTGCCGCCGCCCAAACGTTTTCCTTTCCAAACTCACTCCTTCTCTCTCTCTCTCTCTCTCTCTCTCTTTCTACCCTTCGACAGGAATTTGAATCCGAGCTCAAGACCGCGACCTCCGACGACGAGGAGAAAACCGAGGACAAGAAGGCGGAATAGAGAAGAGTGATTAAACTTGTAAAGATGAAACGGAGGAGAAAGATGATTTGATGATGGAGGCCGAGGTCGGGTTTTTTAGTTTCGTCGTCTTCAAAATTTCACTTTGTTCAAAGCCTGTTTTTCTTTCCGTTTCTCTCTTCAGGACTCGAAATGGATTTCCCGCGAAGCAGCTGGGCGGCTTCCTCGAGCGTCTCCGCTGCTCTGGCAGCGCCGCTGTCCTGCCGTCTGGCGAGGAAGGCGCTGCTCTTGCAGCGGAAAGTCGGCGACGATGATGTTGCTCAAAGGAGGAATCTTGGCTTGACGTCGATGCTTCGTCGCCGCCGGTTCCTCCTCGCTCCTCCTCGCGCTGCTTCCTCCTCGTCCAATTCTGACGAGCCGGCAATCGCAGGAGGCGCTAAAGACGGGCATCATCTCGAAATGTCTCCTCGGCGAGACGAAAAGAGCAGAGAAGAGAGGCGCGACGAGGAGCAATCGGCGCGAAGCAGTACTCAGCAGCAGTCCTTCACCGCCGTCGCTGCCGCCGCGCTCGTCGCGTTGTCGTCCCTCTCGTCGCCCTTCTTCTTCCTCTTCCCGCCTCCGGCCCAGGCTTCCGCTGGCGGCGACGCGCTCATGACCTTCAACAAGCGCGCGGACGCGGCCGCGGACGCGGTCGCCGGAGTCCTGCTGGGGGCCTTGCCGAAAATCAAGAGCGGTAGCCTTTCTTCTTCTTCTTCTTCTTCTTCGAGCTCGTCGTCGCCGGCCGCCGCCGAGAGGGAAGCCGCGGCCGCGGCCGAGGCCGCGGCCGCGGCGGCGCTCCTCAAGGAGGTCAGGGACGTCGTCGCGCTCAACTACCTCGACACGAGGAGCGACGGCGGGAGGGGAGTCAGCGCTTCCTCCTCCTCCTCTTCGAGCGGAGGCAGCAGCGGCAGGTTCGACCTGGCGGCCTGGGACGCCGCGGTCGAGGCCGAGCTCACGGGAGGCGGCGGCGGCGGCCGCCGCGGGCTCTTTGGCGCCGGGACGAAAAAGGGCGGCAACGTGCTCAAGGACGTCCCCGCGGCCCGCCGCGCCGCCAGGCGCCTCCTCGCCTTCTCGCTCCCGGACCCTTACTCGCGCTTCCTGTCCCCCGAGGAGTTTGCTGCGATGAGCCGCTATGACATCACGGGCGTCGGGCTCAACCTCGGGTCCGCGGACGAGTACGAGCGCAAGGTCGGGGAGAGGCCGCCCGGGGCGGCAGCAGCCCCGAGCAGCTCGGGCCCTTCTTCTTCTTCTTCTTCTTCTTTTTCTTCTTCTGCAAGCTCTTCTTCGAGACCTTCCTCGAGCCCTCCTTCGAGCCCTCCGTCGAGGAACGACTCGAATCCCTCGATCGGGGTCTGGGTGATCGGCGTCATCCGCGGATCGCCCGCCGACGCCGCCGGCGTGCAGCAGGGGGACAGGGTCGTCTCCGTCGACGGCAGGGTCATCGATCCCTCCAAGGAGAGCGCGTTTGACGTGGCCTCGAGGATCCAGGGGGCCGGGGTCGCCGAGGCGGCGGCGGAGGAAAGCGGGAGGGGCGGCGGCGGGGCGGCGGCGGCGGCGGCGAAGACCTCGGCTGCGGCGACGGGGAAGAAAAGCGCCAAGTCCCTGTTCTCCTCCTTCCCGCTCCTGTCTTCTTCGTCCTCCTCCTCCTCCGGGGGCAACCCCACCCGCAAGCTCTCGCTGGACGTCCTCAGGCGATCGGACGGCTCGCGCTCCCGCGTCGTGATGGAGGCGCCCGTGGCCCCCGCGGCGGTCTCGCCGGTGAGCTTCAAGCTGCTGGTCGAGGAAGGAAACGGAGGGGGAGGCGGAGGAGGAGGAGGAGGAAGGGGAGGGGGCGAGGGGGGAGCCTCGAAGATCGGCGTCATCAAGCTCGACTCCTTCAACGCTCGGGCAAGGTCTGACGCCGCCGCCGCCGTCTCCGAGCTGCTGAGCAAAGGGGCCGACTCCTTCGTTCTGGACTTGCGGGGCAACAGGGGCGGGCTCGTCTCGGAGGGGGCCGAGGTCGCGGCGCTGTTTCTGGACAAGGGGTCGACCGTCGCGACGACGCTCGGGCGCGCGCCGCTGCTCGACGACGACGCGATCGGAGGAGGAGCAGCAGCCTCTCCTCCTTCTTCTCTAGCAGCAGCAGCAGCAGCAACCCCGTCCCCCCATCGAGCAACGAAGACGACCACGCGCACGCTCTCCACGACGGCACAGCCGCTGGTGCCGCCCGGAGCGGCGCGGCTGACCGTCCTCGTCGACGAGAGGACGGCCTCGGCGGGCGAGATCGTCGCGGGCGCGCTGCGCGACAACTGCCGCGCGCCGCTCGTCGCGGTCTACCCCGCGGGGGCGGCGGGAGCGGCCCCCTCGGGGCCCTTTCTGCGCACCTACGGCAAGGGGCTCATCCAGTCGGTCTACGAGCTCGGGGACGGGTCGGGGCTCGTGCTGACGGTCGGGAAGTACTTCACGCCGAGCGGGACCGACCTCGACAGGGAGGGGCTTGCCGCCGACCTCCAGGTGGTCGGAGGAGGGTCCTCACCTGGCCCCGGCGGCAGCAGCAGGGCCGCCGGCGTGCCGCCGCGGGCGGAGGCGGAGGCGGTGCTGGACGCTTGCTTGCGGGGGAGGGGAGGAGGGGAGGGACTGTAAGGAAAAGCGGAGAAGGGAAGGAAAAAGAAAGGGATGAAAGCGGATGGGTGGAAAACAAAAATCGGTTTCAGCAAAAAAAATCAAAATAAAAAATCAATGAAAATGCTCTCTCTTCTGCTCTCTCATCTCTCTCCCTCTCTTTTTACCTCCTCCCCCTCCTCCGCACCCAACAAGCCACCACCCAACCACCCGCTACCACCACCACAAGTGCACCCACGGCAATCGCAGCAAGCGCCTCTGTGTTCAGATTCAGACCATTCGTCGGGCGCCCCTCGAAAGAAAGTGCGCACGCCGCGGGCTCGCCCTCGTTGCCTGCGGCATCGACCGCGAGGGCCTGCAGCGCCCAGAGACCGTGCCTCGGTGCCATGAACGCCCCGCTGCAGGGGAAAAATGATGAAGACGACGAGGAAGGGGAGAGAGAGGAAGCGGAGCTGCTGTCGCGAGCAGATACAGCTGCGGCCGTCGCCGTAGCCGTCGCCGTCGCCGTCTCCGTCTCCGTCTCCGTCTCCGTCGCCGTCTCCGTCGCCGTCGCCGTCGCCGCCGTTTTCTCTCTCGTCTTCCCTCCGATCGAGGCCGCCACCCCGTTCCGGAACAGCAGCGCCTCCCTTCCTGGAAGCGAAGGAGAAGGGGAACCATGGCGGACTCCGTCGCTGCTGAGCAGGCCGTCTTCGCTCCCGAAGCCGCCGCCGCCGCTGCCGCTCACGCCGGCGTCCTATTTTTTTTTGGGAACCCTCGAAGAAAAAAGGCACAGAGACTCTCTTGTCAGTCTTTGAGAAGGAGAAGAAGAAGTAGACGAAAAACAGGTCGAGGCCAGGCCTCTCGCTCGCGGCAGACCGGCCTCTCGCTCGCGGCAGACCGGCCTCTCGCTCGCGGCAGACCGGCCTCTCGCTCGCGGCAGACCGGCCTCTCGCTCGCGGCAGAGTGAGTTTTTTTTCAAAAGTGCATCCTTTCGTTAAAAGAAAGGCGAAAGGAGCACAAGGGCCGCCTCCCTCCCTCCCTTCCTCCCCTTCTCTCTCCTCACCGGAATCGGCACCAGCAGTACCGGTGCCGCGTTCTCGCCCCACGGCACGAGCCTGCAGCGCGCCCCGGCGACCCCGGACCCCACCGCGCCGTCGTCGGCCCCCGCGACGGTCGGGGCGAAGCGGAACGCGCTGGAGGGGCTGCCCCTGAACGCGAAGGCGCAGGGCATGACGCCCAGGGAGCGCAGCAGGGCGAGGTCGGCCTGCGTTTGCGAGTTTTTTTTTTTTGTTGTCGAGAAGGG
>Ga0210003_1003891_pt1 | contig 11963 bp, 5 predicted proteins | sample LantaG_FD_182804 | JGI IMG/M metagenome (GOLD analysis project Ga0210003, IMG submission 182804) | Deep subsurface microbial communities from Baltic Sea to uncover new lineages of life (NeLLi) - Landsort_02402 metaG (SPAdes) (version 2) | ecosystem: Environmental > Aquatic > Marine > Oceanic >...
TTCGTTCCGACCGCACCAAGCCTATGGTAATCGACGGTTCTTTCAATATACTCGGCCTGAGTATATCCCTTATTTCGTCTTCAAGCTGAGACTCCGTAAGCCCTTGAGCCTGGATTACACCGACTTCGGGTATGGATATTGTGCCTGTCTCCCTAACAACATAGTCCTCCGTAAAGATTCGCCCTTCCTGAAGAAGCTCAAAGATAGTCACCCGGATGTAGTCGCCGGGATTGAAGACGTAGTCCGTCTGGAGTTCCATAACATCTACGGGTCGCGGCTCCTCAGCGCCGGCCCAGGCAGACGGCGTCTCAGGCGCCACGCCGAGCGAGTCAAGAATTAGATTGACAGCCGGCTTTGGGCGGAATCTGCCCACCTGTGTCGGGTCGAAAAACTTGTTCCCGCAACCGCATACCCAGATGCAGAGAACAAGATAAGGAAGCACGTGGTAAAACAACCGATTGGCAATTGATGAACAAAGCCCTCGAATTGGAAAATCTCTGCTTCTACCTGCCGCCCGCCTGCATCTCATATCTGAAAACTTCCAAATTTCAGCACATAAACAATAAAGTCAAATCCACTTGCATACTCTGCGAGTTTTATCGGTTCAACCGAGTATCCGCTTAACTTCTTTAAGCACCGTAACAGCAACAAACGGGCGAAAACAGACAGGCAGTCATGGCAGCGGAAAGACTCACAACCTCACTCCAATTCGAAGATGGCAAAGCAAAGACTTCAGCAAACAACACCCACCTCGTCGTTTCTCATAACCTATTGCCTCAAAAGCAGTTGCGCCTGCCAGGACATACCAGACAGCCAAGGTACGACCTGCTGCACTTGCGGCGTCCGGACGCAGCGGAGAACACTCAACAGGCTGCCAAATGCAGCCGGAGCCGCGCGTCAGCGGCGTGTACTGCTGGCGGCGATTGAAACCAAACGTTAGATATACATTATAATTGCCGGGTTTGTTCGCTGCTCAGCGTTTATTTTGGGCCGATAATTATCACTCGGCGTCGCATCTGAAACAGGCCGCGCCTGCCGCAAAGGTCTCAAACTCAGCGGCTAAGTGCTAATAATCGGAACAATTGACGCCCAAATGAAATGCTGATTTTGCCCTTGAATTGTTGGGTTTATCCGGACGGCTTGTCTGCAAATTCAACGCTTAATTCCCCGGCGTTCGGCAAGACACCCGTTCAGTCCGGTACAACTTTTTGCGTGGAGTGCAAGTTGTAGTAATCTATCTTTGCCAGGCGTTGGTTCAAAACGCCGCTGCTGTCGGCGCCGAATATCTCGACTCTCCTCGGAACCAGAACTTTGCCTCTTTCAAGCTTCGCGTAATCGTAGCCGCGAACTGCCAGCAGACCATCTGCTGGCGAGACACCCTCTTTCGGCAGAGCCTGGGCGTGTGTCTTTTCGTTCCCTGCGACAGGCAATACAGGGGTCCCGCTAATCCATATCATATCGACCAGCGAGGTTTGTGCATTCTGGTAGAAAACCACCTTTGACCAAAGCTTTCCTGCATCATCGGCGGTCACTTTTTCAATGGAATGACACCACCGCCCCTGGACTTTGACCGGCTCGGCATTGCGAGTCGAGCGTCCGGCTTCGTCGAGAAGGCGCATCGGCGCCGTCATTACATAGAGCACGGACGCCGCGAAGCGTCGGTCTACTGCGCTAATCGGTGAAACATCGACCGCGGCAGAACCATCGCGCACGCTGAAGCCGTCGCCGGACAGCTCCCACACAAAGTCGCCTTGCGGCTCGCGGGCCTCGATACGAATAGAAGCCGGCCAGGGGCTGACGCTTATATGCTGCTTTGTCAGATACAGGCTGGGCTGATAAAAAGTAACCACGCAATCAGCTTCTATCAGGCCTGTTGCGGTCCAGGCATCGGCGCCGCCCGTGGCCACCATCGCCCTGGTGACATAATCCGGCACGGCAACGTTGGGGTCGCCAAGAGGATTGACAGGTTCCGGTACGTCATCTATTTTCTGGATACAACCCGTAAGCACAAGAAACGCCACAAGTGAAACACGACCCACTGTTTTGGACAACCGAAGAACCATTTTAGCCTCCTCGCCAACTTATCCGTACTCTCGTTAGCATTTTATTACGCCACATTTCTTCAGCCGCAGGGCCTGGGCGACAACCACAGACTTAACTTTCCGAACCGGTTTGTTGACTATAATCCAACTTTGAAAGCTGCTCCATAAAGGCAAATTTCTCAGCGGCATCGGCCTTGGCAAGCTTCAGCAGTCTCTCTGCTATCTCCGGCTTTGCCTGCTTGAGGACCCGATAGCGATTCTCGCCATAGACATATTCTTGAAAGTCAAAACTCGGCGGCTTCGAATCGAGCTGGAGTGGATTTTTGCCTTGTTTTCTCAGCATCGGATTAAACCTGTACAAAGGCCAGTAACCGCTGTCGACAGCTTGTTTTTGATGCTCGTAGCCGTTGACAAGGTTGTAACCGTGTGCGATACAGTGGGAGTAAGCGACAATAAGTGAAGGGCCGGGATACGCCTCGGCTTCGACAAACGCCTTGACTGTCTGATTGGGATTCGCGCCGAGCGCCACCCGGGCTACATAGATGCTGCCGTAAGTGACCGCCAAAAGAGTGAGGTCCTTTTTGGGTGTGGGCTTTCCTCCCGCTGCAAACTTGGCGACCGCAGCCCGCGGCGTGGACTTGGACATCTGGCCGCCCGTATTGGAATAAACCTCCGTATCCAGCACGAGCACGTTGACATTGGCGCCGCTGGCCAGAACGTGGTCCAGCCCACCATAGCCGATATCATAGGCCCAGCCGTCGCCGCCAAGGGCCCAGACGCTTTTACGCACAAGATAGTCGGCCGCACTCAAAAGCTCTTTACAACTGGTGCAGTCACTTTTTTTGCACTGGTCTTTGAGCTTGGCTGTTCTTGCTCGCTGCTGTTCAATCGCACCTTGCTCGGGGTTGTCGGCTAATGCAGCCCGGCGAATCTCAGCAGCCAGCTCGGCATCAACACAGCCCTGCTCGGCAACCTGCGCCAGCAGCCAAAGCCCGCGCTCCTTGAGTTTGTCAACCGTCAACCGCATACCCATGGCAAACTCTGCGGTATCCTCAAACAAGCTGTTGCTCCAGGCAGGTCCCCTGCCGTCGGCCCTTTTGGTATAGGGGGTGGTCGGCAGATTCCCGCCGTAAATCGACGAGCAGCCCGTGGCATTTCCGATATAGGCCCTGTCGCCGAAAAGTTGTGTCAGGAGTTTGACATAAGGCGTCTCGCCGCAGCCGGCACACGCACCGGAATATTCGAACAGAGGTTGAATCAGTTGACTGCCTTTGATGGTATCGGCCCTGAAAAGTTTCGGGTCGGTATTTGGGATGGCAAGGAAGTAGTCGTAATTGTCGCGCTCTGACTCGCGGAGCGGCTCCTGCAGGACCATATTGATGGCCTTTTTGCCGGTCGGCTGTTTGTTGGCGTCTTTTTCCTGAACAGGACAAAAAGTGACACAGGCGCCGCAGCCCGTGCAGTCCTCAGGAGCTACCTGCACGGTGAACTTCATCCCTGCGAAGTCCTTGCCTTTGGCGTCGGCGCTCTTGAAGGTCGGCGGGGCCTTGTCGAGGTATTTGTTGTCGTAAGCCTTTATCCTTATAGCCGCATGGGGACAAGCCAGAGAGCACCGTCCACACTGAATACACAAATCAGGTTCCCAGGCGGGTATTTTAACAGCGATATTGCGTTTCTCGTACTGTGTCGTGCCGCTGGGGAACTTGCCATCGACCGGCATCTTGCTCACGGGAAGCTTGTCGCCATGAAAGACTATGAGCTCGCCTGTGATATCTTTGACAAAAGGCGGGGCATCGGCCGGAACGGGCGGGCGCATCTTTATGCTGCTTGTGACCTTATCCGGGACCTTAACCTCATAGACCCGTTCGAGAGCACCATCCACGGCGGCATAGTTCATCTGAACGACCTTTTCGCCCTTTTTGCCGTAGGTCTTGTTGATGGCATCCTTGATTGCTTTAACGGCGGTTTCTATCGGGATAATGTTACTTATCTTGAAAAACGCCGTCTGCATAACCACATTGATTCTCGGTCCGAGGCCTATCTCCTCGGCAAGTCCAATCGCATCAATGACGTAGAACTTGAGCTTCTTGTCGATGATTTGCTTCTGGACCTCCTGCGGCAGAGTATCCCACACCTGGTCTTTGCCGTGCATACTGGTCAGAAGGAACGTCGAACCGGTCCGGGCCGATGAAAGCATATCGAACTTCTCGAGAAAACTCGGGTTATGACAGGCGACAAAATCCGCCTGCCTTACGAGGTAAGGCCTTCGTATCAAGTGCCTGCCGAATCGCAGGTGCGATATGGTAACGGCGCCGGCTTTTCTCGAATCATACACAAAATAGGCCTGCGCGTAATTGTCCGTCAGGTCGCCGATAATCTTTATGGAATTTCTGTTTGCACCAACCGTACCGTCCGAGCCCAGGCCGTAAAACATCGCCGAATAGAACCCCTCGTCTGAATTCTCGAACGATTCGTCAACGTCAAGGCTCGTGTTTGTCACGTCGTCGATAATGCCAACGGTAAAACCCTTCTTCGGCTGTGCGGCGTCAAGATTGTCGAAGACGGCCTTGACCATAGCCGGCGTAAACTCCTTGGAGCCGAGCCCGTACCGTCCGCCGACAACCACAGGATTATCCTTGAACGGGGCCTGGCCGGCAACGGTCGCCTCAGTTATGGCGGTGCGAACATCCAGATACAGAGGCTCGCCCAGAGCACCCGGCTCTTTCGTCCTGTCCAGAACCGCGATTTTCTTGACGGTCCTGGGCAGCGCCTCGATAAAGTCCTTGGCGCTGAAGGGTCTGAACAAACGCACCTTCACCATACCGACATTTTCACCACCGGAGTTGAGCTGCTCAACTGTTTCGTGAGCAGTATCGGCTCCCGAACCCATAATGATGATGACCTTTTCGGCGTCTTCGGCGCCTACGTAGTCGAACAAATGATAACTGCGTCCGACCAGTCCGGCGAACTTGTCCATAGTCTCCTGGACAATCCGCGGTGCAGCGAGGTAAAATTTGTTGACAGTCTCTCTGCCCTGAAAATAGACGTCGGGATTTTGTGCCGTACCGGAAATCATCGGCCTGTCCGGTGTCAGGGCCCTGGCCTTGTGCTGAGCAACCAGCTCGTCATCTATCATCGCCCGCATATCGTCGTACGTCAGCTCCTCGACCTTTTGAAGCTCGTGGCTCGTCCTGAAGCCGTCAAAAAAGTGCAGAAACGGCACGCGCGTAGCCAGCGTCGACTGTTGAGCAATAAGTGCAAAATCCATAACCTCCTGAATGCTGCACGAAGAAAGCATCCCAAAGCCGGTTTGCCTGCAGGCCATCACGTCGGAATGGTCGCCGAAAATCGAAAGTGCCTGACAGGCAAGCGAACGAGCGGATATGTGAAAGACGGTGGGCAGAAGCTCTCCGGCAATCTTATACATATTCGGTATCATCAGCAGGAGCCCCTGTGACGCGGTGAAGGTCGTGGTCAGAGCGCCGGCGGCCAATGCGCCGTGCACGGCCCCCGATGCGCCACCTTCCGACTGCATCTCGGTAACCGACGGAACCGTCCCCCATATATTCGGCTCGCCTTTGGCCGACCTGGCATCGGCGACCTCTCCCATAGAAGAACTCGGCGTAATCGGGTATATCGCGATGACTTCGTTTGTAGCGTGCGCGACATAAGCCACCGCTGCATTGCCGTCAATTGTCACCATTTCGCGACTCATAGTGCCTCCATATATCAAAACAACAACCGAAAACTACTTTGCTCCAAAGACCTTACTGCCGAGCGGCCTTGACATACACAATCACATCCACGCCTGCGTACAACCAAGAAAAACGCCAATGTTGCCCATGCACAACGCCGCGTGAATCCCAAAGGGTCTTTATACAGAATTCCGCTCTGTCAAGCAACGTAATTTTTCGGATTTGCCGGATGAATCCAGGATGTGTGGCCTGTACGGCCCGACTCAGGAGGTCAGCGGCCCTGCCGTCCGGACAGAAAGCCGGGGTATTTCCACCCCGGCCGATGACAGATTCAGACCTGCCGGCCCGCCCACACGGTCGAATCCATTACTGTTCAGCAGGCTTGTCCGACGTCTTCTCTTTGCCCGATATACTGGCCTGCAGTTCTTTCATAACGCGTTGGAGCCTTTGTCTTTCCTGTTGGAGCTGCTCTCTTGTTTCGGGCAGCATTTTACTGGGGTCCTCATCTATGACGTACGGCGTAACGAATACAAGCATCTCGGTGTTGGCCTTTACGATTTCATTGTGGCGGAAAAGTCCGCCTAACAAAGGCAGGTCGCCCAACAATGGAATCTTTCTCTCGATGTTGCTGTCTTCCTGGAAGAGCATGCCGCCAAGCATGATTGTTTCGCCGTCCTGAACTATCAACGTCGTCTCGGTGTCCATCTCAGTCCGCACCCGCTGCTCGTTTATGATATCGGTCGTAAGCTGCGAAATAACCATATTTATCGTCATCGCCACATTCTTCTCAGGCGTGATATTCGGTCGGACGCGCAGCGTCATACCTACCTTCTCGAACGTGACATCCTGGGTCGTATAGGCTGCTTCAGGCGAGATAGTGGCGCTACCAAGAAACGCAACTCTTTGACCCTTGAAGAAATCCGCTTCTTCGTTGTCCTTGGTCCACAGGGTCTGCTGATTGAGAATCCTTGCATCGACCCTCTTAACCAGAAAATCTATCAGCGCCGTCACGTTTATACCGACTCCTGCAACCGTCCCTGAAGTACCTTCGGCACCAAGGGGAGCATCCGACAGCGTCAGAGAACCGTGAGTCGAAAGATGTGTAAGCGCCGTCAGCGCAGTAATCGCGTCCTCGTCTATGGTGCCAAACGAAGCGGGGTTCGAGGCCAACTGCACACCAAGAGACGTCAAATCACGATGGTCGATTTCCAGAATTATGGCCTTTACTCTTACCTGCATACCCGGGACGTCAAGCTCCTCTATCATCTTGACAATGCTGTCTATAAACTCCGGAGGAGAAAGAACCATAATAGACTTGGTCCGCGGGTCGGGAATGAAGCGTATCCTCCCTATCACATTGCTTATGGGCATCTCATCGGGCAGGCGCCGCCCCCCCGACCACCACGGAGTATACTCTCCCGGGCTGGTGGCCTCGCTGTCGCCGTCGCTTGGATTGCTCTCTGTTTCTTCCATGGAGTAGGCGCTCAGGCCGCTTGCACTAAGGCGAATCTTGGCGGTGGTGCCGGGTTCGTTGAATATTGCATTGAGACGCTCTGCGAGGTCCTCCGAGTCGGCATACTTAAGCGTTACAACCGTGGGGACCTCGGCCGGCTCCTGCTTATCAAGCTCAGAGATAAACTCCTCGATAATCCTGTAGGCCTCGGGAATCTTGCTTATCACCACTATCTTTTTCGTGCCGGGCACATTCTCAAAGGTCAACTGCCCGTACAGGGGCCCGACGATTTTCTTCTTGGTCTCATCATCATAATCCCACCACCACCACCGCTGGCTGCTCTCGGTTTCCTCAGTGAAAAGCTCGCTCAAAAGAGCCGCCATTTTCACGGGGTCGGTGTTTTTGAGTGTTATTATCAAGGGTTTTACTTTTTCCACGTCAAGCGGAGCGTCCCATTCCTTTATCTGGGCCTCTATCTTTACCAGCTTCTCAGGCGAGGCAATCACCGTCACCTGCTGCATAGTCGGAAATGCTATCACCTTGACGATATCCGATGGACTGCGCTCGCTGCGATACCGCCAGTAATAATAACCTCTGTATCCCTCTTCGCCTTCTCCAAACAGGTCGTCTATGTTCTGCTTGATTTGCTCCGGGTCGGCATGCTTCAACTGAAACACCTTTGTTTCCAGGCCGGTTGGAATGTCTATCTCCTCGATGAGCCTCTTGACCATCTCTCGCATATCCTGTCGACCGTATATCACAATCTGACCGGCCTGCTGCAATGGCTGAACGAGAACGCTCATTTGCAGCTCCCTGCCGGGCATTCGCTGAAGCACCTCATTGAGACGGTCGGCCACCTCACCAACGTCGGCGAACCTCACCACAACTGTTTCATGTTCGGGCTGGACATCTTCCCTTGTGTCGAGCCTAACTATCCACTGACGAATCTGTTTCATATCTTCAGGCGAAGCCTGGGCAATTATCCACTTACGCTGCGGCACAGGGATGAGCTTAACCGGCGCCCCGCTCGGGCCGACCGCGACCGAGATAGCTTCGCCGCCCGATTGGCGTCTGTCTCTTTCTTCACGCTCTCGACGTCTGTCGCGGTCGCGTCGGCTATCTCTGTCACTCCTGCGGTCGGGCCCGGAAGTGGCTCTCTGCTCACCTCCCATTAGAATCCTCAAGACCTGGACTATCTCGGCGGGGTCGCCGTCTTTAATCTCAAAGACTTCCATCTCGACCTGCCCGGCTTCCGGGATATCGAATTGGTCAATGACCCGGCTGATGCGTATCAGATTCTCTATCGTATCAATAACCAGCAGCTTACCGGTACTCTCGTCGGCGCTGACGTAACCATACTCATCAATCAGGGGGACAATAATATTGGCCATCTGGCTCGGTCCGTAGTTCTTCAGTTGGAAGAACTTCTGGGCCATCAGTTCCTTGTTCTCAATGCTTGCAAGGGGAACATCCGCCGGTATCATCGGCACCGACAGCAGTTTGGCCTGCGCCAGCGGCTTAAGATAAATCGTGTCATTGACGTACTCGGCAACGAATTTCTTCGCCCGCAGGGCACTGAACATCAAGGCAAGAGCGCGACTTCGCGGCACCTTCTTGGGGGCATAAATCGTTATTTTCTGGCCCATCACCTCGTCACAGGGGATAATGTTCTTGTCGGTCCACTCGGCAATCTTGGCAATAACATCCTTCATCTCCATATCTTTGACGTTGATGTTCTCCATAAGGTCATCCGGCTCGTTGGGCTCATTCGGCTCATTCGGTTCATTAACGTCTGCAGGTTTTTCCGTCTCGTCACCTTCTTGGCCCTCGCCCGGCTTTTCACCTTCGGCGGGCTTGTTTGCATCAGCCGGTTCTTCCTCGGCGCCTTCTTCGGCCTGTTCAGGCTTGTTGGGCTCATTAGGCTCACCGTGGGCCTTGACGTCAGGGCCAGGTCCTTGCGTCGCAGGTCGCGGCGTGTACACGCTGACCCGCCAAACAACCACACCAGCCACTATGGCAGCTATCACAACCAGAATTATCAATCTTGCCGCTTTCATTTTTAGCACCTCGCTTCAACTATTTACGATTGCCCCTTGTTACCTTCAGTCCTTTATTATCATTACATTACGTTCCTCTGCCTCTGCTGCTTTTGCGCGCTCGGCGCGTATCTCAGCCCTGCGTCTTCTCCTTTGGCCCTCCGGACGAGGACGGTCCCGCCTATCGCCCCGCCGGCCTTGTCTTGCACTTTTCTCGGCGGGCTTGCTTTGGGTTTCTGCTTTGTCCTTTTTTTCAGTTTTGTCCTTTTCCAATTCCTTCGAGCTTGTCTTGCCGAACGGGCTCACAGTGAATTCCTTGTCCTGCCAGGTAAACTTGATATACGTCGACTCAATCGCCACGATTTCCGCATCGCCCACTTTGTCGCCTACCTTGTACCATTTGCCCTTAATCAGCACACTGTCACCCACGATTTGTATTTCTTTTATGGGCTGTTTCGGCTTTGGCGGAGGCGGAACAAACAGAGTGCTTTTCTTGAACTGCTCGGCTGTCTCTTTCGATTTTGCAAAATACTTCTGCGCCTCGTTCGGGTCCGACTTGCTTCGCGCCACAGCGTCGGCAATTAACCTCTGGGCCCTGGCAGAAGACGTAAAATAACCGGCCACTTTTGCCAATATCAAGACAGCCAACAATACCGACACACCTGCCAGCACAAACGATATCAGGTCCGTTCTTTCTTTTAAATTTTCGAGTTTCATAAAGCTAAGCCCGCCGATTTTGCAAGAGTTGATACGGTCATATCCAGCTTAAAATCCTTCCGTTTCTTCGGGTCGCATTCGACTTTGAATTCTTCCACGCCCACCAGATACGGGTTCTCTTCGAGAGCCGCCAACAAATCAAGCACCTTTGACAGCTTGCACTTGCTGCTTCGACATCGCAGGCGGACCGACCTGTAGCGCGGGCTGATACCTGATTTTCCAACAGCAAGGAACTCCAGAGGCTCATTCTTTATCCCGGCCTTCTTCAACTGCTCGTCGAGTTTGGCTCTGAAGAGAAACTTCTGCTTCTGCTCGGCCTGCGGCATCTCGAAAACAGGGACAACCTCCATCAAGCCGGCTAGTTTGGCCTGGCTGATATCCAGAGCGGCCAGTTTCTTCCTGTTGGCGTTAAGCGACGCTTCGGCCGCCATCCAGCGTCCCAGCCACTTGGTTCCAAAGACGAACAAGACAATCGCACCGGCGCAGACAGCGCCAATCACAAGCGCCCGAATATCTTTCTTACTCAGTTTACTCATTACAACCTCTTTGGCATCTTTAGACACTAAAAACCGCTCTTCTTCGTGGTATACGTCTTGTAATGAAAAGTTATGTCGAAGTTTACCTTGTCACCTTCCTTGGCCTTAGTGGGTATTATCTCCACGTTCCGCATACCCTTTCGGTCCTGTAAAGACTCCTGAAATTTATAGGCCTGCTCGGCTCCGTCCGCCTGGCCGCTTATCTTGACAGGCCGACCTTTCTTAAATTCAAATGCGTGCAGCATTACCCCCTCGTGCTCAGCCAGGTTTATCTCGCTCAGAAGCTCGAGCAGGTCAATCCTTTCGCGGGCGACGGCTTTTATCAGCTTTTGCCGCTCCACAATCTCTTTGAAGTTCGCTTCTTCTTCCAGAAGCCTGCCCAAATGATTATTCCCTGCCACGGCGACGACGTAGGAAACAACAAGAAGCAATATCAACATTAACGCCGCAAGCGGAGCTGTCAGCTTCGGTGAACTGAGCCACCGTCTCCTGGCCCGCTCAGACGCCGGCTGATAAACACGCTCGAAGATATTCAACTGCCCGACGTCACCGTCAAGGGCAATCGCGCCAAGACCTATGGGCACGCGGTGCTCGTAGATGTCCCGGACGCCGAATTCATCGGGCCCGGTCAGTTTTCGCACGTCCGGCACGGCGGTCTCGGCATTCAGGCCCGCCGAACAAAGGCACGCAGCTATCTCTGCGATAAAGCTGCCGCCGTCGGACAGCACAACGACCTGTATGTCACTCGGGTCGGTATAACCGAATAATTCCAGCACACTCCTGAGGTCCTGGCAGAATCTCTCGGCGATTGCCATTTGCTCTGCCGCCTCGTCGGCTCCGACGAAATCCTCCATACCTATATCAAGGTTGACCGCATTTACCAGCCGGCCGCCTTGAGCCAGACACACCTGCGTATTTCGCCGGCCAAGACTGACCACCACCGTGCTTTGGTCGGTCCCGGCGAAAAATGTCCTCCAGGCCTTTACCAAACCCTCACAGTTGAGCAGTATCCCGGCAGGTTCGAATCCCTGCAAATTGTCGGCAAAGTCCCGGAGTTGCTCTTTCCTGGCCGCAGCTATTGTCACACCGACCCGGCCATCCCGGACTTCGCCTGCTCGCCAGGCCAACTCCATCTGTTCAGCCGGCAGCGGAAGTCGTGTCTCGGCCTGGAGCCTTACTATTGCGTCGAGCTCCTGCTGCCTCACTGCCGGCACATCGATATGGTGAAAAACCATACCCGACGAATCGAAACCAACCACAGCCACGACCCCGTCGGCGGTCTCTGCCCCTGCGCCGGAAAGGCCGCACTGGCCCGCGAATCCGCCAAGCTGGGCCTGGTCGCCTTCGGTGCTTCTTGTCCACTCGACTTCGACGGACCTGCCGCGCCTTGTGAGCTTAACGGCTCTGAGTTTGCCCTGCTCCTGCGCTATCGCAATAACGCCCGCCTCTCTTGATTGACCTATTAGCTTCTCGCTCATCTTTTC
>Ga0210003_1003892_pt1 | contig 11963 bp, 3 predicted proteins | sample LantaG_FD_182804 | JGI IMG/M metagenome (GOLD analysis project Ga0210003, IMG submission 182804) | Deep subsurface microbial communities from Baltic Sea to uncover new lineages of life (NeLLi) - Landsort_02402 metaG (SPAdes) (version 2) | ecosystem: Environmental > Aquatic > Marine > Oceanic >...
CAAAAAAACATATAGAGAAAAGTAAATTTTTTATAGGAAATATGCTTTACAATTTACAATTTTTTATTGAGAGAGTTAAAGATGACGGAAATTTTATAAAATTATTTCAAGAGTATATTTATTTTTTAATATCTATTAATTATCCTATATATGAAGATGAATTTATTAATAAATATGAAAAATATGGAGTTTTTTTACCAAAAATGTCAGAGCCAAAGTTTTCTCTAGACGAATGTCGCAAAAGTAACAAAATAATGTTTTATACTGGTTATTCGCCTTTTAAATGGAACTATACTTATAGTATCAATAATGCATTGGGAGGTTCTGAAACAGCCATTACATGTTTAACAAAATGTTTTCCTGAAAACTATGAAATTTATGTAGCAGGAGACGTTACTGAAGAAAAAGTCGATAATATTACATATGTACATTTAAATAATTTACCCAATTTAATAAATTCAAATGCTTTTCATAGTATAATTGTTTCAAGGTATTTAAATTTTTATGAGCTTTATAAAAATTTTTCTGCTTATCAAACATTTATTTGGGGTCATGATGTAACATTATATGCATATGGAACAGATTTATCAGTAGAAAGTATTTTAACTAAATGGTCATCTAAAATTACTGGTTGTGTTTGCCAAACTGAATGGCATAAGAATTTATTTCTCTCTTCATTCCCTCAATTAAAAGATAAAATAAGCATAATTAACAATGGAATCAATTCACATTTGTTTAATTTAAACAATAAAAAAATTGCGAATAAGTTTGTTTATACTTCTTGTAGTGAGAGAGGATTAGCAAAATTAATTCAATTATGGCCTAGTATTTTGGAAAACTTACCAGATGCGGAATTATTTATTTCATCTTATAATAATTTTCCAAAATCAGATGAAGACAATAAAATTCTAGAATTTATTAAAAAGAGCCCATCTATTAAACATGTTGGGAAATTAAATAGAAAAGAACTTTATGAATTAATGTCTAGTTCTGAATATTGGTTATATCCAAGTTATTTTCAAGAAACATCATGTATTACTTCTCTCGAATTATTGGCATCAGAAGTGATTTGTTTGTATTATCCTGTTGCTGGACTTGTAAATACAGTCGGAGATTATGGTATCCCTATTTCAGAAGGAAATGAAATAGATAAGCTATTAAATTTATCTGTTAAACAAAAAATAGAATTTAAGAAAAAGGGGAAGGAATATGCTCTAGCTTGTTCTTGGAAAAATAGAGTCATTGAATGGTCAAAATTACTTTTTTTACATAATGATTCATTAAATATTACAAATGATAAATATCAATTATCAACAATTGAAAAGAGAATGTTTGATTTGTATGAGTCATTATCTATGCCGGAAGCTCATACAAACATCTTAAAAAAAATTAGCGAAACATTCACGCCAAATGTGATATATGATATTGGCGCATCAACGCTACATTGGACGAAAGAAGCCAAAAATATTTGGCCTAATTCTGAATTTTGCGCATTTGATGCGATTGAAGAAGCTGAAAAATTATATAAATCTAAAAATATAAAATATAATATTGGTGTCATAAGCGACCAAGATAATAAGATAGTCAAATTTTACGAAAATAAAGAAAATCCTGCTGGCAACTCTTATTATAAAGAAATAGGACATCCTAACTCTATAAATGTTTATCCAGAAAATTCATATATAGAGAGAAAAGCTATGACATTAGAAACTGTTGTAAAACGTAACAATTTTTTATTACCAGACTTGGTGAAAATAGACGTACAGGGCGCAGAACTTGATATTTTAAATGGAGGTCAAACCATTATAAATAATGCCAAATATTTAATTATAGAATTACAGAATGTGGAGTATAATCGAGGCGCGCCATTAGAAAATGTAACTATTGAATATCTACAATCTAATGGTTGGGAAATAGTTGAATCAAAATTCTCCAATAATGGACCTGATGCTGATTATCTTTTTATGAATAAAAATTATAAAGCTGGTAACATTTTAAATAATGATTATATTATTAAAATTGTAAATCTTGAAAGACGTTCTGATAGAAAAACAGATATGATTAATAAACTAACTGAAAAAATGGTAAATAATTATGAATTTTTTGAAGCAGTTGACGGAAATTTATTAGAACCATCTGTATTTATTAAAAATTTGTTTAAAAATAATGATTTTAATTATCGTAAAGGAATTATTGGTTGTGCATTAAGTCACTATGAATTATGGAATAATTTAATAAATGATGATAAATATTCATATTATGTAATTTTAGAAGATGATATTGAGTTTGTAGATAATTTTAATGAATATATAGAACAATCTATATCTATTATTCAAAAACAAGATATTAAATATGCTTTAATAGGGGGTTATCAAATTAAAGATCAACTAACACGTACTGATACAATATCATTTGATAAAATTACTCAGCCTATATGCTCTGGCACATTTGGATATATTATAAGTAAAGAAGGATGTAAAGTTTTGGTTAATTATTTAAATAAAAATGGAATAAATCGTGCTATTGACCATTCAGATTTATATACAAATTGTTTGGATATGTATAAAATTAATAAATACATTGTTAACGCAGAATCACTACAAATACACGGTAAAAATGACACAGATATACAAGTTAATTATGATTATTTAAATTTTGATAGTATACCTACTTACACAGTGTCTTTTGTTGATTGGTGGACTGAAGAATATTGTGGAGGAACATTTGACAATCATAATAATTATTTTACAAAATTATTAACAGATTATTATAATGTGCAAATAGTCGAACCAAATCAAAACCCAGACATTTTATTTTATAGTGTTTTTGGGAATAATCATTTAAATTTGAACGCAAAGAGAAAAATATTTTACACAGGAGAAGCTATATCTCAAGATCATAAAGCCGACTTTAATATTACATTTGACAACGATGATGATAATAATTGTAGATTACCTTTGTGGTTATGTTATTTAAATGATACTATCATAAATGACTATAATAATAAAATACAAAATAAAATAGAAGTACCTCAAAAATCTAAATTCTGTTCAATAATATGTCAACAAGATAACGTGGAAAATACAAGGTCTGAAATTGTTAATAAACTTTCAAAATATAAACGTGTTGACTGCGGTGGAAAATTTATGAATAATATTGGTTATGTAGTACCAAGAGGAATTAATTGTTCTGGGAAAATTGAACATAATAATAATTACAAATTTGCGATTACATTTGAAAACAAGGACTATCCAGGATATGTTACAGAAAAAATATGTGACGCATATAAATCGAAATCAATACCTATTTATTGGGGGACAAATGATGTTATTAAAGATTTTAATCCAAAAACCTTCATTAATGCGAACAATTTCGCAAATTTGGATGAATTGGTTGAATACATTATAAAGGTTGATAATAATGATGAATTATATGCTAGTTATTTTAAAGAACCATTTTTTTCAAATAAATGGTTAGAGACTTTCAATCACCCAAATAATGTATTTTTTAAAAATTTAGTTGATAATATAATCGGTAGTAATATAAATTTCAGAAATTACATATTTGAATATGGAATAGATTCAAATAAAAAAGATGTTACCGATATAATTATTAATATATTAGAATCAACTATGCAAAATTTTGTAATACCTATTGGAGATGATATAAGAGCACAACTATTTGGCGATCCTTGTTGGGGTCATGTTAAAAAAATATTTATTTATAAAAAAAATTATCCTGAACAAACAATAATTGTAACTGAAAATGAAAGCAAGATTATTTATTTTGATGAAAAATATAATTACAAATTTGTCATGGGTTTTTATGATAATGGTTTATCAGAAAGAGGAACCACTACAGCATTATATTCTTATGCTGATTATGCCGAAAAATATTTTAAATGTAAAAGTATTATATTTTATAATAAACATCACCACTCTAACAATAATGAAGTAATTAATAGGTTTAGCAATAGGTTTGATGTATATAGAGTAGAAAATTTTGAAGAAATAGATAGAATAATATTAGATAAAAATATCAAATATCTTTATAATACTTGTAGTGGAAAAAAAAATTCTACAGAGTTAGTTAAAAATTGTAAAAATTTAATACATGCTGTTTTTGATATTGAACCATTTGGTGATAAATATTCTGCGATTTCAGATTATATTATTAAAAAAAGTAAATATCCTGATATTGATGCTATTCCTTATATGATTGATTTACCAATTCATAATGATAACATGAGTCATGACTTAAATTTACCTGATAATGCTTTTGTTATAGGTAGAATAGGGGGTTATGAACAATTTGATCTTCCTGAAGCTCATAATGCTATTATTAAATTTCTCAATTCTTTAAATGATACAAATCCTATATATGATTTTATATCTAAAATAAATAATTCCAATAATAAAAATCACACTTATAAGAATGAAACTAATCGTAAAGTGTATTTTGTTTTTGTAAATACAGCCAAATTTTATGAACATCCACAAATAATTTATCTAGACAAAATTGTTGAACCATACTTAAAGGTAAAATATATTAATACATGTAATTGTATGATTCATGCTCGTAGCGATGGGGAAACATTTGGTTTAGCTGTAGGAGAATTTTCATCATTAAATAAACCCATTATTACCTGTAGAAGCGATAAAGATAATTGTCATTTAGAGATACTAGGAGATAAGGCAATAATATTTGATTCCGATATATCATTATTTAATATTTTAAAAGATATAAAAAATATCGTTAATTCTAGAGATGACTGGAATGCTTATAAAGAATATACACCAGATAAAGTTATGAAGAAATTTATGAATGTATTTATGCCTGAGATTAATAATAGTTCTGATAACATAACATTTGATAACATAACATTTGATAACATAACATTTGATAACATAACATTTGATAATATTAATTATATTGACATGAAATCAAAAGCACCGCATTTTAATAACACAAAAGAATTAGTCATTGTTTCAGCATTTTTAGATATTAATCGAGAAAAATGGTCAACATCATATAAAAGAACTGCGCGAGATTATATTTTATCATTTACTAATTATTTTAATTATAACACCAAGATGTTAGTATTTATAGATGATAAATATATTGATGAAATTAAAGAAATATATAACAATTCTTCATATAATAATACTATCTTTGTACCCATTAATAATGATTGGATGACTAAACATATTTACGCATGGCAGCTATTAGATATTAGTAAACACATTATGCAGTCTGATAAATATACAAATTTAGTAAAAGACAGAATAGCTTGTGGAAACCCTGAAAATATATATGCTGATTATAATGCAATTAATCATAGTAAAATAGATTTCATTTGTTATGCTATAAATAACAATTTAATAAACAGAGATAGCTTTATCTGCTGGTCAGATTTTGGATATTTTAATTCTATATTACATAATAACCCTTCTGAGTATCCTAATAACCATCTTGACATTACCAAATTTAATCCAAATAAATTAAGTTTTTGTTTAAGAAATAAATTAGATAATAAAGATCAAGATACCATATACACACTTGTTAATGCTCCTGAAAAGTTTACGGGTAGTTTTTTTTCTGGTCCTTCCAATTTAATGTTAAAATTACAAAAACTATATCATACTTCATTAAAAGAACTATACAATAATAATATTTCTGATGATGATCAACATATTTATTTAAAATGTTTTTTGAAAGAACCCAATTTATTTAATTTATATTTAGATTCATATAAATGGCCAAAAGGATTATGTTATTTTGAAAAATTACCAGATAGATTTGAATTAGTAAAAACATTATTGTCAAATATTAAAAATGGTAAATTTGTAGAAATTGGTTGTGACAGAGGAACATTTTCCAAATATATTTTAACGGTTAATAAAACATCAACTTTGTATTCAGTTGACCCTTATATAAGTTATGACAATTATATTGACTCAATTAACTATGTAACTGGAGATAATCTTTATAATGAAACTAACATGAAATTAACACAAGAATTTGGAGATAGATTTAAATTAATAAGAGAGTTTTCTAATAAAGCTTGTAATCTGGTTTCTGATAATTTAAATTTTGTGTATATAGATGGTAATCATCAATATGAATATGTTTATGAAGATTTATGTTTATGGTGGGAAAAATTAGCACCAAACGGTATTATAGTTGGTGATGACGCTGTTGATACAGATGAAACTAAAAGAGATAAAAATGGTGATATATTTATTGAATGGTGTCCAGGAAGTTATGGAAAATATGGTGTAATACACGCATTTAATAGATTTATTAGTGAAAAAAAATGTTATGGACAAAATATTGGAAATCAATTTGTTTTATTCAAATAATACTTAATATAGCTTATAGATGGTTTAATTATATAAATATATTAGCGTTTATTATTTAATATTTATATTAGATTTAAATATTAAATGGGTATTGATAGAACTTCTTTAAACGCAATATTAATGTCTTGTAGACATATTAAGAACAAACAAAACTTATTAACAATTGGAAGACAACAAATCCATACTTCACAGGAAAATAATATAGATATTGGTGATAAATTTAATACAAATTTATCGGAAATTATTTATGGAAATTACTGTGAAACATTTTTTAGCTCTATTGGATTTAAAAATATAGATTCAATTGATAATTCTAATTATGAAGGAGCAACATACATACATAATTTAAATTATCCAATTTTAGAAGATTTTAAAAATAAATATGACTATATTTATGATGGTGGTACAACGGAACATCTTTTTAATATTCCTCAAGTTTTTAAAAATATAATTGATATGTTAAATATAGACGGATTATTTGTTTCTGTTACATGTAATAATAATTTTTCAGGACATGGAATGTATCAATTTAGTCCAGAATTATATTTATCGTGTTTTAATAAAAAATATGGAATGGAAATAGTAGATATATATATAGGTGAAAACGGTAAAACAAATAATGAATGGAAAAATGTTAATTCATTCAACGGAAGTAGAAATACGAGTAAATTTAATACAAATTTAGAAACATATATAATAATAATAGCACGTAAAATTACTAATAAACGAGAGTTTTTAATTGAAAAATGTCCTAACCAATATTTATATCATGAAGATGATCGGAAAAAATATACATACGATATAAATATATTCAATATTTGGCATAACAAATTATTTGATGAATGCTATAACAAATTGGACGATTATTCATTAAAAAAAATTACAATGTATGATGTGAACCAAAAATATTCAAAAGAATACAATAAAGAGAAAAAATATAATATTATTAGTGAATACAAATTAGAACACTATAATAGTCTTTATCAAGATACAAATTATTGTCAAACATCATGCCTTTATCACGTATTCAAAAATAAATTATATACAAATGCAAATTACATAGGGTTTATACAATATGATATGGAATTACATTCAGATTTTATTTATGATATGGAGAAAAAAATAAATCAAACAAATCATGACATTTATTTTTATAGTTTAATAGTCGCAAATAAAGTTGAAGTTAGTTATATATGTGAACCATATGACAATTCGATATTAGAAAAGTATAATAATTATTTTAATACAAATCATAGTTATGATTCTATAAAATTTCATGATAAAGCCGTCAAATTTATATGTCTTCACACATTTGTTATTCCAACAAAAACATTTATTAAAATGATGACGTGGTTTTGCACTATAACAGATTGGTTACATAGAAATTATATTAATGGTTTATACAGTGAAAGCATGTCAGAAGTTACAGAGGAGATATTTGGATTATTTTTGTTGTTACAAATGATAGAAAATAATAAAATACAAATGGAAGAATTAAAGTTGTATCACGAATGGCCAAATTTACATAATAATACCAGTTTTATTAATTATAAAGACAATTGTCATTATTTCTCATTAGATAAAATTGTATGTAATAGGTTTACCGATAAAAATACACTTCATAGTTACCTTGAAACATATGAAAAAGTATTAAAGGACAAATATTTATCGTGTAAGAATGTATTAGAAATAGGAATTCAACGCGGTGGGTCGATAAAATTATGGAACGATTATTTTATAAATGCAAATATATACGGTATAGACATTGACGATGGCCCTAAATTTTTAGAAGAGTTTAAACGTGTAAAATGTTTAAAAATGAACGCTTATTCTAAAGATAGTATTGATTATTTTTCAAACAAAGACATAAAGTTTGATTTTATTATAGATGATGGTCCACATACACTTGAATCAATGATTTTTACGTTAATTCACTATTCAAAACTATTAACACCTACAGGTATACTTATTATTGAAGATATTCCCTCAATAGATTGGGCATATTTATTTGAAAGAATAACTAACAAATATAAAGAAAACACACATATATATGATTTACGAGAAAACAAAGGTAGATATGATGATATAGTATTTACATTTACAAATAGTAACATTGAAAATATTGAATTTATTGATTATAATATAGAATATGGCCTTGATGACAATAAAATAAATATAACACATACAGTAATGTCTCATTCGTTGAATAAAGAATTTATTGAAATACCAACAAATGATGAAGTTAGGGCTACATTGTATGGAGATCCTTGTTGGGGAGTTGTTAAATTCATATATGTTACAAATTCTGAAGGAGCTGTTACCAAATTTCCAGATAATAAATCAATAACATTAGATATAACCAGAGGTCTAATTACTAAAATTATTGAACCCAACTATTTAACAGTATATAAATCACCATATGATAAAATACGATTAGGCAAGGATTATGATGGTGGATACATTATATGTGATATTCCTGATATAAAATATGATTTCTTCTTATCAGGTGGAATATTAGATGATATTTCGTTTGAAGAAGATTTTTGCTCTAAATACCCTCATGTTAAATGTATGGCATATGATGGATTTATAGATAATATTGATATTAAAAATAATAATATTACATTTATAAAACAATATATTGGAGATTCGAATAATGAATATTTTACAAATTTGCACTCAATTATAAACCAATATAATAATATTTTTATAAAAATGGATATTGAAGGAGGTGAAATTCCTTGGATAAATAGCTTATCAACCGAACAAATAGATAAGTTTGCACAAATAGTTATAGAATTTCATTTCCCATTTTATGAAAAGGAATGTCTTGTTTTTGAAAAATTACTTACATCTCATGTTTTGGTACATTTTCACGCCAATAATTGTTGTGGTACGAATACAGTTAAAAACATTAAAATCCCAAATGTATTTGAATGTACATATATCCATAAAAAATATTATACAACAGAGATAGAACTAAATACTTCTACTATACCAGGAACATTAGATATGAAAAATGTATTAGATAAGGATGAGATTTATATCGATTATCCGCCATTTGTACATTAAAAAACTAAGTAATTTTAATTATATAAAATAATAATTGCAATTAAAATTAAAAAAAATAATTAAATCTGCTATTGTCATATTTCGTATTTAAACCACTAGATACAAAATGACCCCATAAAGGACACCATACATCTTTTGCTATACCAAAAAATAATGAATTAAATGCAAAACAACTTCTTGATAGTATTAATACTTCTGAATTACACATTAAATATAAATCATATGATTCGTCTTCACTACGGATAGTTCTATATGGAAATCCTGTTTCATAGTTTCCAGGCGAAGTAACTATTACAACTTCATGTTCTGGATATTTATTTAAAGCCTCTTCTAAAACTATATTAATCTTATCTTTTAATAATGGGGCTTGCTGATTACAATAACCAATATTACATATTCCTAATATATTATTAGTATTATCCATTTTATTTTTATAAAAATTACTACAAGTTGAACCATCATAATCTTTTTTATCTCTTACATCATCAAGTCTTAAATGAATTAATATTGTTTTTTTAGGATCAAATGGAATTACATAATTTGAAGGTATTATATTTTTTAAATTTAATCTTAGACTATCACAAATATATTTATTAGCATAACTGATTATGTCACTTTTTATGCTTCTTACCACTTGTGACATGATTAATTGTAAATCATAACTATAAAAAAAATCAAAAGGTTCATATATTTTTTCAAAATCAAGCCAATATTGCTGTACATTTAAATCTTTTATTACATTTTTATAATCATTATTTGTAAATCTTGTATTATGCTTATTTATATAATTTAATATAGCTAATACAAAAATATTTTTATTATAATTTATAGTAGTCTCATCATAAACTATATACAAATTATTATAAACAGCATAAATAACTATACAAATATATTGAATAATATGACTACCTAATCTATCACCTCTTGAATAAAGATATATTGATTCTTGCATAAATAATATTATTATTAAAGTTTTAAATAATAATGTTTTAAATAATAATATTTTAAATAATAATATTTTAAATAATAATGTTTTAAATAATAATATTTTAAAAATAATGTTTTATAATACTTATCTTTCCGTTGAAAAAAAGAATACTTGAAATAATCTTCCATTTTCTTTTGAATCACCAAAATAATCTTGTGACATATGAAATTTGTTTGAATTAAACAAAATTAAACGATTAAATACGTTTCCTACACTATCTACTATTTTCCACTTTGTCATATCTTGACTAAACTTATCAATTTCTTTTTTATTTTCTAAAATGTCCATATCTTGTTTACATGTTGCACCATCATAAAATCTATAAAATCCTGTTCCTGAACTAATTGGTGCATTTGGAGTCATATATAAAACGCCCGCCCAATTATTAAAACCATCAATATGCACCCAAGAACGATCACGAGATGTTGTATATTGAAAAGCACCGTTATAAATATCATTATTATTTTCATTTGTTTCATCAGGCATAGGAAAATCTGTTATTTTTCCACCATAAGGCATTACATATTCTTGAATTATGTCTTTTAAATATTGATTTGCAAATGAATGTGTTCTTTGTCCTGGATAATTGCCTCGCACTTTAAATTCTTGGGTTAGAATATAATTTCTTGTATCAATAGCATTAGAGTAAAAATTATCTATCACTATTAATCCACAAGATGGATTTCTTTTTTTTAAATCTTCAAAAAAAAATTTATATTTATTTTGTCGTTCTATTTCTTTTTCTATATCTTTTAATTCCAAAATCATTATATTTATTTTATTTACAATTTATATTTTTAAATTAATATTTAATTAACAAATAATTTAATTAACAAATAATTTAATTAACAAATAATTTAATTAACATTGTAAATGCACAAAGGTGTAAAAACTAAAATAAATGTTTAACTCGTAAATCTTACATATACTGTTGCTGAAACTATACCACTTTGCGGGTTAAATGGTAGTGTCCAAGCGCTAGTTGCTTTAATTACACATGCTAAACCATCACCAGCACTAAATGATGAATTAGTTATTGATTGTGTATATCCAGATATTGGAAATGTAACTGGACCTGTTGTAAAAGCCGGTAATCCCAAAGTAGCACTAGTTAATGTTGTAGTTCCACTTATTATTATTATATCTAATTGAGCATTTGTTACAAACCATGTTAAATTATTTACTGATACGGCTGTTATTATTCCATTAAATGGCATTTTATAAAAGATTTGGGAGGATACACTACTATTATAATTATTTACAGTTCCTGTTGCATAAGTCCATGGAACTGAGCCACCACCATCTTCATTAAAGTATATGTCTAATGGATAAATAAATGCAACTGTTGTTGAGACACCGCTTATTGTTTGGGTGCTAATAGTATATCCCGGTCCTGGTCCACCAGTATCTCCACCAGATTCAAGGTCAAAATAATAACTCAAGGCGCTTGAAGCAAAACTTGGACCTATTTGACCTGTAGCTCCTTGAGCTCCTGTATTACCTTGAGCGCCTGTAGAACCTTGAAACCCTTGGGCTCCTGT
>Ga0210003_1003893_pt1 | contig 11963 bp, 11 predicted proteins | sample LantaG_FD_182804 | JGI IMG/M metagenome (GOLD analysis project Ga0210003, IMG submission 182804) | Deep subsurface microbial communities from Baltic Sea to uncover new lineages of life (NeLLi) - Landsort_02402 metaG (SPAdes) (version 2) | ecosystem: Environmental > Aquatic > Marine > Oceanic >...
AACATTAAGACATACATGATCATTCAGCATGATGACGTCAATATTATGACTCTCTTCCTTTTTAATATCCTTCAGCAAAGAGCGGATATTTGTTTTGAAGCCCAGTTCCCTGGCAAAGCCATTTCCGGATCCCATAGGCAGGACACCGAGTATTTTTTTGCTTCCGATAAGCTCTGTTGCTACGCTTCGGACGGTACCGTCTCCTCCGGCAGCGACGAAAACATCAAATTTATCGAATGATTGTTTTATATGTGAACCGGATTCATCAATACTTAGAGATTTGAAACAGGACAATTCGTCCTTACGCCTCTGTAATTCCTTTGAAATTATCAGCTTGACAGGAATTATTCCTGCATTCGGATTAAGAATGAACAATGATCTTTTTACCCCTGGCAATTCCATAATGGAACAAATAACCCCCGTCCAATAATATAAGATCACGAAGGTCATAAATTTATCTGATGAAATCAAATTAAAACCAGACTATCCTGCAGGATTGAACTAATAAAGCCGACTATCTATCAGATTAACAGTATTTTCTTATATAATAACCAGTTATACGATTGATTTAATAGAAACCACTATTTGATTGTGAAATTCAGATCATATGCAGTAAAACTTATCTCACAATTTGCATCCGGGGCGGTACTGTTTTCAAACTGAGTTTTGCTGTCTTTTTCAATATATAAGGAAGGCTTATTTGTAAATCGTTCTTTCGGATAGTTAAGGCTTCCATATGTCTTCTGACAAGAAAGCCTGTAATTTAATAAAGAATCAGCGTTTAATGTAACTGTCCCATACTTGAAGTTACCGGTAAAGCTTGAAAATGTATGAGGCAATTTATTGACAGTTAATTGAATATCAAAATCGTCATCATACGATTGTATGGTTACCGATTTGACGGAAGAAAATGTCAGGGAGGAATACTTTGTTATTATTTTTACATCGTCAAGATCCTTCCCTGTTACGTCGCAGTCGTAAATATCGAATGATACATTCTTCCCGTTTCCAATCGAGAATGAGGAATACTTGGCGTTGAAAGTGGAATTGTCACCAAAATCACCTGCTCTGATATCAGTATCATACAGGTCAAAATTGAAATTTCCTGTAAAGTCGGATATTTCCACATCATTATATTTGCTGTCCAGCGCAAATTCAATATTTTCAGGAATCCACAGAGTATATGATGCCTTGAATTTGGTTACACTGACCTTTTCTCCGTTCTTAAGCGAGATTCTGGTAAAAATACCTACCGACATCATATTTTTCCAGAATTGTGTATTGATATCAAGAGCATTGGATTCACTTTTAACTTCGGGTTATTTAAAAGCTGCAATAAGCAAATCCCTGTCTTCAGTCTTGCCCCCGGTAATTATGATCTCTCCCGTAAGTTTAACTTCATTGTTTTTCCAGACATTTACTTTCAGATCAGAATCATATAATCTGAAAGTAAGTTTTCCGTCACGGTTAAGTTTATATGAACTCTCAAAACGGGCCTCTTTATCATCCTGACTGTATGAATAAGTAGCAGATGAACTTAACAGGACAAGTAATAAGAACAGCTTACATATTAATTTTACGTTTTTCATGGCTTTCATTTTTTCAATTTCGTTTAACATTCTGTTCAGAATTAATATTTTTTTCTCGTACAGATCCATCAGTGAATTAATAAGTTTTGGATTCGGACCATTATTTTTTAAATCCTTCGAATAATAATGGATCAGGTCATCTATATATTCTATTTCCTTTGTACCGGAGACAAGCTGATCAATATTAACCCTTGTATTTTTAATCAGATCAGAATAATTATCAATCCGGTTTAGAAAAAGAACCTCCTTTTTTGCCAGTTCAGGATCAATGTTTATAAAGATCAGATCATGTTGCCGGTTTCGTCCGATGAAGTATGCGGCTATGACTGAAAGAACTGTTATTGCAGCAATGGCAGCCACTGATCTGGTAACTTTAAGGAAAGGGGTCTTATTGACCACCATTCTTATACATGTGTTATACATCGCCGGCAGGTACATACTGTATAACCTGTACATTGCCTTTTGATCGCCCCGACAAGCTTTCTCAATGAGTTTGTTATTAATATCAATTGTTACGGTTTCCAAATCCGGATTTCTATTTAAATGACACAGAAAAATCAAAAAGTTGGAATAATTTAGAATAAATTTATTAGTTACAATAATACTTCTGATCGGATACTTTTGTTAATTTGCTTTTTTACAACGATATAGATAAATTTATACAATAATTTCGAATTAAATAATATAATTAAAAAACTTAAATATGTCAGAATCAAAATTCTATCATTTTACAATCAAGGGATTTTTTTACGGAGTCGAGTCAGCAGAACAAGCTATTGAATCATTAAAAGATGGCGGATTTATATGGCTGGATTATTTTAATCCCGGGAAAGAAGAACTTTATAGTCTGGTCGATACGATGGGAATTCATCCTCTCTCTGTGGAAGACTGTTTGGATAACACCCAGTTGCAAAAGATTGAACATTTTCCAGATAATTCATTTATTATATTCAATACTTTCACATACAGAGATAAAACCTTCTCCATTGATGAGATTGACATTTTCATAGGAAAAAACTATCTTATTACGGTTAGCGGCGTTAATTCCGAAGGTCGAAAACCACTGAAAAATATTGTTAAAATTGTTGAAAACGATCCCGGACTGGCAAAAAAAGGGCCTGCTTTTCTTATGCATATAGTTCTCGACTATATTGTTGATGAAAAACTTCAGGAGTTTGAGTCCCTCGAAGATGAACTGGAAGAAGCAGAAAATGAAATTCTGGATAATACCGCCACATTTCAGCCAACCAATCTGATAAGATTAAAAAAATACCTTGTTACTCTGCGAAAAGGTATTTTTCATGAAAGAGAGATCCTTGTCAAGATTTCGAGAAGAGATTGTCCGTTTATTCCGGAAAGTGCAATTGTTCATTACCGCGATATTTATGATCACCTCACCAAATTTTTTGAGCTGACAGAGACCAATCGTGAAATTGTGACCAGTCTTATGGAATTGTATTCTTCCCTTCTGAACAACCAGATGACTAAAGTATCAAATGAAACAAATACCTCTGTAAGAAGACTCACTCTTATTGCTACAGTCTTTATGCCGTTGACACTGATTGCCAGTATCGGAGGAATGTCGGAATGGACAATGCTAACCGGTGCCTCAAACTGGAAAATAGCCTATCCCTTATTTCTGCTTGGATTAACAGTCATAGGTATTATAAACTATTATCTTATCAGGAGAGTTGAAAAAGGAGATCTGTTGAAGCGATACAGGTTTACTAAAAAACAATAGATTATCTCGTAAATATTAACAAAAGTAGTCTTGTCCGTCAATTCCAGATTTATTCAGGATCGACCAGATTATCGGGCAGGGACATTTCATCGTAGATATTGAGTATCTCTTCCCTGAATTCAGGAGGTGCATCTAATTCCCCCCATGCAGTAGATGTTTGCCATAATCCATCGTATGCCAGATCATGAAATGAACGGATAATGTGTGGAATATCTTTCTCCGTTAATATCTCATCCAGAAGATTTGCTTCAACAGCATTTCTTATAACAAGGATTCTGACAGTGTTTTTCATTTCACCCGATTTTCAGTAAAGGTAAGATAATAACGTAACCACATCCATCCTAAAAGAGGTCACGGCATTACCATCTCTATTCTCAGCTTGGCAATATAATCACTGATCTTGTTCAGGGTCTCCACTGTAACATCCATTTTAGCTCCTGAAGAGCGCAGAACCTGTTTTGCCGTGTCAATCTCAAGATCCCCTTTTTCGAAATAGATCTCGAAGGTATCAAAATAATTTTTCAGGTATTTCAGCTTTTTTGTATAGTATACTACAACGGGATCGTCGTAATAGTTTTTCATGAAGCTTAAAAGAGATGTAAGGGTATATTTTTGTTCCGCGATTCTCTGAACGACCTCAGCATCGGGATTTAACGGATTATAAACCAGTTGTGTGGCTATGAACATAGCCTCGACCCATCCCCCCATTATCATTAGTCCCGCGGTGCTTTCCCTGCCACTTTGCCGGAGGTGATCTTCAATATCAGTGTAGGCATTTTTCATCAGGGTGGTGATGGTATCCGGGTCTGCTATGTCAGCCTGTACTCTTTTTATAGGGTCGGTGAGCATTTGATCCGGTATGCCGAGCTTATTGCTCATTTTCCTGATAGTAACCATATAATCAATAACCTCCTGGCCGAAGCCGAACATCTTCAGATAACCGAAATCAACTCCATAGATACCTGTATTTATTGCTGCCTGTGAATTACTGAGATAAAGATCCCCGTTTGAAACAGGATTAAGAGTTGCATCATTATAGGGTACGGCAAGCCTGTTAAAAATAACACTGACCTCCATTGGAGTGAGAAGTCCGTAATATGTCTCATTTTTAGTATTAATGTCTGCTGTCGCTGTTGAATCGGAACCATAAGTGGAAAAACCAGGAACAAAAGTGTCTTTTTCAGGAGCTTTGGGCTTACAGGAAAAGAGGACTAAAAGTATTATAATAAACAGTGAAGAAGGAAAGCTTTTCATAACAGGAAGTTTGAAATCAAAATTAATAATAAAAATCACAACACAATCCTATTTCCCAGCTTCTCCGAGATCATCCTTAATGCAACCTTCAGGTTCTGGTCTTTTTTCTGAAGAGCAAGAATTCTCTCTGTATCGCCGGTTTTTGCTGCCTCTTTAAGTTGAGTCATTATTTCCTTAAGCCTGCTTTGGATCTTGTCGCTTTTGAATTTAAGCACGGCATCAGGGACAATATCTTTTATCTTCATATCCTCAGTTTCAACATATGTCTGCTTATTTTCCCATATTCTGCTAAGAATATGAGGCTCGGAAAGAAGATCAGCAGAGGATCTTGAGATTGCGGGATCCTCGTGTTTAACGAAATATTTATCTCCGGGGAATATACCCTGCTCAGTATGGAACCTGAATTCTTCAAAGATCTTTTGCCAGGTGTCGTAATCAAATAACAAGTCATCGGAAATAATCTCGCTGACAATATAATCCGATACGGTGGTTACTTCTTCCTGTCCATCCTCGCTGCGTATTTTTCTTTCAAACTCGGTGCTACCGAATTTCAGAAGAAGTCTTATTACCTCTTTTTCAGAATAATAGGTTACGACATCCTGTTTTACTGGTTTTGGTATTACCGGTGGAGGAACGGGAAGATCCTCTGGTCCGGGGTATTTATTCCTGCTTTGGAACGAGGCCTGCTGCCGCAGTTTGTTGACTTCATGGTAGAGTACCTCTTCGGTGATCTCAAGACGGGTACTGCATTCTTTTATATAGACGGTCCTGGTTATTGTTTCGGGTATTATGGCGATGGATCTGACTATGTCACGGATAAGGTTGGCTTTACGCACCGGGTCATCACTGGCCTCTTCGAGAAGAAGTTCTGTTTTGAAGTGAATAAAATCCCTCTCCTTATCTTTAAGGTATTTCAGGAATTCTTCATTACTTACTTTTTTTGAATATGAATCAGGATCCTCACCGTCGGGAAGAAGGACTATCCTGACATTCATTCCCTCCTCAAGTACGATGTCTATGCCCCGTATCGAAGCTTTTATTCCTGCAGGATCACCGTCAAAAAGAATTGTAATGTTTTGTGTGAAGCGTTTGATTAAGCGTACCTGCTCCTGGGTGAGCGAGGTGCCTGATGAGGCAACCACATTTTCGATACCTGCCTCGTGAAGCGACATTACATCGGTATAACCTTCAACAAGATAGCACCTGTCTTCTTTGCTGATTGCTTTCCGTGACTGGAATATTCCATAAACAATACGGCTTTTGTGGTAGATCTCCGATTCGGGCGAGTTTACATACTTTGCTGTTTTTACATCCGATTTCAGTATCCTTCCGCCAAAACCGAGAACCTGTCCCGACAGGGAATGTATTGGAAACATCACCCTGCCGCTGAACCTGTCAAAAACACGTTCTTCATGCTGGATGGAAAGGCCTGTCTTAATCAGAAAATCCTGCTTATAGCCGTCATCAAGTGCCTGTCTTGTAAAGGCATCACGTTTTTCAAAACTGTATCCTATTTCAAACTTCTTAAGAGTGTTCTGCTGGAAGCCCCTTTCCCTGAAATAAGAGAGACCCACCGAAATACCCTCATCGCTCTGAATAAGGTTTTCGGAAAATTGTCGTACAGCATATGCAGTCAGGATCAGCAGGCTCTCCCGCTCATTCTGCTTTTCCAGCTCTTCGGGTGAAAGCTCTTTTTCAACGACTTCAATATGATATTTGCGAGCCAGGTATTTGAGTGCTTCGGGATAGGAGAGATGCTCGTGCTCCATGATGAAATTGACCGCGTTCCCTGCTTTTCCGCATCCAAAGCATTTGAATATCTCCTTCGAGGGTGAAACTGTGAATGAAGGTGTTTTCTCATTATGGAAAGGACAGAGGCCCAGGTAATTAACACCACGTTTTTTCAGCGGAACAAACTCCTGGATAACATCAACGATCTGAGCAGCATCGAGGATCTTTTCTATCGTGGGACGGTCAATCATTTTTCAAAGATATTCAGAAAAATGAGGATTCTGGTTTATTGGTTTGGATAAAATATGAATAGGAGTAAAGAGAGCGGGAATGGGAGAGTGCGAGAAAGCGGGAGAGCGAGAGGGGGAGACAATAACTTCAAAAACTCCATTTTTCCGGGTGCTTCAGCATATTTACCAGCATCCCTATTACTTTTTCATATTCATCAAATAATCTTTTATAAGTACTTTTTGTAATGTATCCACATTCGACAGAATAATCAAGCCAAACTTGAGTTTCTGCAGCTCGTCCCCTCCCGCCCTCCCGCCCTCCCGCCCTCTCTCCCTCGTTCTATCATTTTTCACTAACTTTACTTTCAAAGTGCAATCTAATATGAAGAAACTGGTAATCCTCACCGGTGCCGGCATGAGCTCTGAAAGCGGAATCCGTACTTTTAGGGAGGCAGGTGGATTGTGGGAGGAATATGATGTAACAGAGGTTGCTTCTCCAATGGGCTGGTGGAAGAACCGTGACCTTGTTTTGCGATTCTACAATGAAAGACGCTCCCAGCTTGCAACCTGTGAACCAAACGAAGGTCATAGAGGTGTGGCAGAGCTTGAGAAATACTTTGATGTCCACGTAATTACCCAGAACATAGATAACCTGCATGAGCGGGCAGGAAGCACAAAGGTTCTCCATCTGCACGGGGAGCTTACCAGGGCGAGGAGTACAGCCGATCCGTCATTGATCTATGAAATCGGATATAAGGAAATTAAACCTGGAGATACCTGTGAAAAAGGAAGCCAGCTGCGCCCTCATATTGTATGGTTCGGCGAAGCTGTTCCGATGATGGAAGAAGCGGTTCAGATAACATCGGCAGCAGATATCTTTGTTGTAATAGGCTCATCATTAAATGTTTATCCTGCAGCAGGTCTGATAGAATATGCACCTGAAAATGCCTCACTATGGCTGATAGATCCTAATGAAGTGATAATCCCTGCCTACAGGAAAGTTGAGGTGATAAGGGCAAAGGCTTCGGAGGGAATGAGGATTCTGACAGAAAGGTTAATACACTAATCTATCAATTAAAAAAAGTTACACAGAGTTCCACTGAGTCCGCCTCCACCAAAGCTACGGCGGATAAGAATGACACAGAGATTCACAGAGATAAAACAAGACTGATTTTTACAGCTCTGTGGTACTCTGTGTCTCCTCTGTGTTCCTCTGTGTAAGTTCTTTAATTTTTTTTATTTTCTCGCCCTTCTGCTTTGCTAAACTTCGTCTCTTCGCTCCTCGCAATCTTAATCCTAATCACTACCTTTACAAAGTATAATTTCTAACATGAACATAACCAAACGAAAAATAATCCTTGCCATCACCGGAGCCAGCGGATCAATATATGCAAAGACCCTGCTTGATAAATTGCAAGGCTTGAAAAGCCCTCTGGAAGAGATCGCAGTTATCTTTTCTGATAATGCAAAGGAGATATGGGATTATGAACTAGAGGAGAAATACAAACCGGCAGCACCTGCGAAGGAATATAATAATAATTCTTTTTTTGTGCCATTCGCATCGGGCTCGTCAGGCTATGATACTATGATAATTTGTCCGGCATCGATGGGAATGCTTGGCAGAATAGCCAATGGAACATCAGAGGATCTTATAGCCCGGGCTGCTGATGTGATACTTAAGGAGAGGAGAAAACTGATTCTTGTTCCGCGCGAGACACCCTATAGCCTGATCCATATCAGGAACATGGAAACCCTTACTCTTTCAGGGGCAATCATTTGTCCGGCAACACCCTCTTTCTACAGCAAACCTCAGACAATAGATGATCTTGTTCTGACAGTCGTTGAAAGAGTTCTTTCCCTTGCCGGATTTGATACTGATATTTACCGTTGGATGGAAAATGATTGACAGCCGTATAGTAAAATTCTTCAGGAGGCATCATGTTCTCACAGTAGCCACAACGGCAGATAATGAAGCATGGTGTGCCAATTGCTTTTATGTTTACCTTGAAAATGAAAATGCTCTTGTATTCACAACAGACACAGATACACGTCATGGAGAGGAATTTCTAAAAAATCCTCTGGTAGCAGGCTCTGTGGTGCTTGAGACCAGAATCATTGGTAACATACGGGGCATTCAGTTCCAGGGGATTGTCTCGGAACCCGAAGGAGAAATGGCAGATAAGGCCCAAAAAACATATATCAGGCGGTTTCCAGTTGCAATGTTGATGGATACGCATTTATGGATTGTCCGCCTTACTCACATTAAGATGACCGATAACAGGCTGGGGTTTGGGAAGAAGCTGGTGTGGCCATGATTTTGCATGTACTCACCCCCTTCCTTCGCTCCGCTCAGGTCTTCCCCCTCTCTGCTTACGCAAAGAGGGGGAAGAATTAGATATTCAATCTTTTAAGCCCCCTCTTTACGAAGTAGAGAGGGGGTTGGGGGTGAGTACATGAACTACAAAACGCCTCATCTCCCCATCTGCTGCCTCACAATCTTCGCAATATATTTCCCCAGTATATCAAACTCAATATTCACCACCGTCCCCTTTTTGATCTGGTGAAAGTTGGTAACCTCGTATGTAAAAGGAATTATTGCCACCTGGAACGATTTCGGTTGAGAATTCACAACAGTAAGGCTAACGCCGTTTACTGAGACAGACCCTTTTTCAACGGTGATATAATCATCCTGAAGCGGCTCATATTCAAAGGTATAATACCAACTGCCTTCCGCCTCTTTTACTTCAGTGCATACTGCAGTCTGGTCAATATGACCCTGCACCATATGTCCGTCAAGACGGCCGTCAAGCTTTGCGCTGCGCTCCAGGTTCACCTTGTCGCCAACCCTGAGGAGCCCCAGGTTCGATTTATCAAGAGTCTCCCTTATTGCTGTAACGGTGTAAGTATCTCTTTCTTTTTTTACAACAGTGAGACAAACTCCGTTATGTGAAATGCTCTGATCTATCTTCAGTTCTTTGGTAAAAGAACACTTCATAGTTATATGAAGATTGTCTTTTTCTTTTTCAATTTTTACAACCGGGGCGGCTTCTTCAACTATTCCTGAAAACATGGCTCTTTTATTTATATGACATAGTAAATGTATAGAAAATTGAGAAATGTTAGAAGAGGTCTTTGCGTTACGCCAAACGGAACTGTCTTGCTCACTTCGTTCGCCGTCTTACTCGTCCCGCATCCTCGGGACTCGTTGTCTTGCTCCCGCAGGTCGCTGTCCTTATTCATTGAGGACATGAAAGACAGCGAAGCATTAAGACTTCAAGACAGCCCGCAGGGCGTAAAGACCTGAAGACATCAGTTCCTATCTCCCCCTCGCCCCCTCTCGCCCTCTCGCCCTCTTCCTTATCCTCGACTTGTCCACCGGAAACCCTTCCCGTTTCCAGGCAATAATACCGCCTTCAAGGTTATATACCTTCCTGAATCCCATATCGTAACACAATTCCGCTGCACGCCTGCTCCTGAAGTCATCGGTGCAATATAGAAACAGTGCGAAGTTTCTGGTTATTGTGTCGGCTGCCATATTCAGATCTTTAACTGAAGGAATGTTTATTGCATCTTTGATTCTTCTGCCTTTGAATTCAAAAAACTGTCTTACATCAATCAGCAGAACAGGATCCTCCTTTAGATACTGAAGGTGAAAATCATACGGCTCGAGTGATACATATTTAGCTGTATCAGAATCCTGTGCAACTACAAGAAAACAATATAAAGAGAAAACTATTGCAATTAATATTTTCTTCATAATAATTTATACGTGATCATAAAAGTAATCTTTTTTCATTGACCCCTCATTCCCTCCCGATACGCTTTCACTACGTTCAAGCTATCGGGACAGGCTCTAAAGGGGGGCTAATACTCTGGTATTTATTTTAATTATTATATTTGATATATCGCTGCTGGATCACTTATGAATATAAAGATTGATAGAAGGAATATGTTCTATGGTGCTGGATCAAAAAAATTACAGAATTATCCCTCCTTCAGGGGGGCAGGGGGGTGTTTTTTTTCTTATCTTTGCCCGTTTCATTTTAGTTTACAGCGTAATAACCATGGTAAAGCGGTTTCCTGAATATAAAAATCTTGATCTGCCGAAGGTAAACAAGGATATTCTAAAGGTTTGGGATGAGAATGACACTTTCCGGAAAAGTGTTCGCGAGCTGAACGGAAAAGGAGAATTTGTTTTTTATGAAGGGCCCCCTTCCGCAAATGGCATTCCGGGTATCCATCATGTTATGGCCCGTACTATTAAGGATGCAATATGCCGTTATAAGACACAATGCGGTTATGAAGTAAAACGCAAGGCAGGATGGGATACACATGGTTTGCCGATAGAGCTTGGAGTGGAAAAAGCCCTGGGCATAACCAAGGAAGATATCGGTACAGAAAAGATATCAATAGTGGAATTTAATAATGCCTGCAAGAAGGATGTTATGAGATACACCGACCAGTGGGAGGATCTGACACGTAAGATGGGTTACTGGGTCAACATGGACCATCCCTATGTAACCTACGATAACCGTTATATTGAGACTCTGTGGTGGCTCCTGAAACAGCTTCATACAAAAAGTTTTCTTTACCAGGGATATACCATCCAGCCATTTTCACCGGCAGCAGGAACCGGACTCAGCTCACATGAACTAAACCTGCCCGGTTGCTACAAGGATATAAAGGATACAACCTGCATTGCTCTCTTCAAGGTCATACAGGATGAAAAATCAGAATTCCTCTTTAGTCATGTTAATACACTCTCTGTCCATATAATGGCATGGACAACAACACCATGGACGCTTCCTTCAAACACCGCCCTGGCTGTTGGAGAAGAGATTAAATATATAATGGTTAAAAGCTTTAATCCTTATTCGGGGGAGCCTGTCACTGTTGTTATTGCTAAAGACCTTCTCAATTCAATGTTTCCCGAAGCTAATGTGGGTCTTCACTTTTCGGAATACAAACCCGGCGATAAGAAGATACCCTATAAAGTACTTGATGAATTTTTGGGGAATAAGATGGAAGGCGTTAATTATGAGCAACTTATTGATTGGGTAAAACCTGATAAGGGAGCCTTCAAAGTTCTTACCGGAGATTTTGTTACCACCGAAGATGGAACCGGCATTGTCCATATCGCACCTACTTTTGGCGCCGATGACTATAAAATAGCAAAAGAGTATGGTGTACCGCCGATGATGCTGAAAAGAAAGGACGGCTCGATGGGGCCGATGGTTGATAAAAGAGGTTATATGGTACCGGTATCTGACCTTGATGATAATTTTGTCAGAGAACGGGTCAATACAGAAACATATAAAGATTTTGAAGGACGGCCGGTAAAAAATGAATATGACGATAAAATCGCCCAGGAAAGCGATACTCTTGATGTAGACATTGTCGTGATGCTTAAACAGAGCG
>Ga0210003_1003894_pt1 | contig 11962 bp, 12 predicted proteins | sample LantaG_FD_182804 | JGI IMG/M metagenome (GOLD analysis project Ga0210003, IMG submission 182804) | Deep subsurface microbial communities from Baltic Sea to uncover new lineages of life (NeLLi) - Landsort_02402 metaG (SPAdes) (version 2) | ecosystem: Environmental > Aquatic > Marine > Oceanic >...
CATTACTAATAGCACTTTCATTTAGGAAAGATGCATATGGATTAGATTTATCGATTACAGATAAAATATCATCAATTTCTTTACTCATATACCTTATTATAATATATGCGCAGTGTATATCAAGAAAAAAACATTACTTTAAGCGTCGTCGTGTAGAATTTGATTGGTATCTTTAAGTAGCTTCTTTATTTTTACTGAGATGTAATTACTCTTCCATTTATATTCCTCGAGAAAACCTTTCCATACCGCGATAATCTTACGTATCTTTTCTTGGTCTTTATCATTAAATGCAACCCCATTATCTCCTCTTTTTATTATACTTAAAATATGTGAGGTAAAGATGCCCGTATCTGCGTCTATAATTGATGTTGGCTTATCAACACTAAATTCTATTTCGTCAGGTATTACAAAATGTCGCTTCTCTCTCTTTAATGATTCAATCTCTTGCTGTTTTTGTTTAATTTTATTTTCTAGACTGTCAATTGCTTGTCTAAGTTCATTAATTTCATTATCCTTACCTGTTACTATACCATGTATAACATTATTAGCATCAGCTCGGACTTGCTGTGTAATCTCATTACGCAATCTTTGCTCAGTTGCCGCTGTTACTTTATCAAAATATGATGATGTATCACTAGGTGGTCTAAACGACGTAGCGCCAATTTTACTGTTCCAATCACTCATACATATATATATCGCAACTTGTATATATTTGCAATATATGTATAAAAAAATACAGTCACCAAATACTCAGTGACTGTATCATTTATATATTTATTTAAGGTTTTAACTAGTCGTCAAACAACTTAATAACTTCACTGTCATCAGTTGGGGCATTCGCCGGTACTAGCACTGGGTTTACAATCTTTTCATATTGAGCAGAGATACGTGGATCTACATCAAACCCTGTACCGGTTGCAATTGCAGATTTACTATATGTAAAGTAGTTATTTCGAGCTGCATCATCGCTAGCCGGCGCTACAAACTCTGCGAAAAAGAGTGGGAAAAGTTGAACGGAAAGTTGACCATTCTCCTGTTGCTGTACGCCAATCATTACAGGGTTCTGAACTTTAATTGCATCTGAAGTTTCTTCAGCAAGAGCCCCGAAAATCGAACGGCCGGCGTTATCAATGAATGTAATATATGTTTTTTCTTCCATACGTATATATTATAATATAACTTTATATAATCAACTTAAAAGTTCTAATAAGTTTGTCTGCGTGAGCGATCCAGGCTTTTGCACTGCCCAGTTGACGTTTTCATAGAAAGGTTGAATTGCTGAGAAGATAATTGTATCGAACATCTTTTCATAATCGACGTGGAATATTTGCTTAAATTTATCCGGGTAATAATACTTATACGCAATACTATCTACGTTATACGCATTTGGTTTCTGAACATAAAAATATCTTACCTTGTCACCGCTACCGATTGATTCATATTCATTTTCAATGCTAAGGCGCCGTAAGAGAGTATTATGAAAATAAGACGCTTTAACATGATTAGGCATACCCTTCGAAGTTTTAAAACCGTCACATTCTGCTGCGTATTTTTCATAATTTTTAATGCCAGATACACGTGCTATACCCTCTACAGGTAAACTCTTAAATACCTTATAGGCTTCGTTTAACACATCATTTGTTTTCGAAATATCACACGTACTCAACATGGTCTCAATAATCCCCTTAACATATGGTTTAATTGCAGCCGGCATAGTACTACGAACTACATCTACTCCTGTGTATTTATATTTGTCCATCTCTATACCTTCATCATCCAGTATATGCATAACGTATCGCTTCTTAGCTAGGAATACCCCTATATCTGCAATTATTTCACGCTTGAAAACAAACCTACAGTCCTTGGAATTTAAGCTCTTTACGCCCCATATTTTAATATGCTCGTTAAGATAATCTTCAACACTCTGAACCTCTGCATGCAGCTCCGGGGTGAGCTTACCGTCAGTTCCTGTAAATTCAATATCCGTATTATCAATAATTGGTTTAATCGAGATATACGAGCTATCGGTATCATTGTAGATGATACAATCATTCAATATTTTAGTATCCGTAATACCTACCCGTTCGGTAATGTACTTCTTTAATAATTCGTTAGATGTTTTAATTACTGATTGACCAGTAAGAGTAATAGAGCTAGCAATATCATTATCACCGAAAGGAGCGTTTTTGTTACCGAAATAACCGTAAATGGAGTTAATAAAAATTTTAATACATAGCTGCTTTGCATCTAGCTGATCTATTTTAACTTTTACAGCTGCATCTTTATTTTTACTATATTTTCGCTTAAGAGCTGTTAGCTCTTTCTTTACCTTGACGCGTTTATTATAATATTCATCTAGAATCTCCGGCATCACTCCTTTGCGTTTTTGAGTAAATAAAACATTAGCCTTACTTATTGCTATCTTTTCATCATTAACAAACTTTGCAAAGTTATCTCTAGATAGCGTAAACGTCTTACCATTTACGTGACGAATAGTTACATCTTTATCGGTTCTATCCTCAATCTTACCTATTTTAGTTTCCGGAGACATATTCAACGAAATCATCACGTTTGGGTATAGAGAATTAGCATCAAATGATATAATATTGCTCTGAAAACCATTAAGAGGTGCACCTACAAACGCGCCAGGATTTTTTTTACCGGTGTCTTCATTGCGTATAAATGTATGTATAAGTTGACCTCGACGTCTACCTCTAATAGCTGTAGCACCATTAATTACAGATAAAGCGCCCATAGCTGCCTCGAAAGTAGTTAAACCAGTATAAGCTAACATACGCAACAGCTCAATAAACTTAAGTTTAACTTCAAGATGCTTGAGCAATCTAACGTCCTGAATATTATAATCAACAAACGTCTGCCAGTCATCGTCTGATAGAGTCGCTAGATTCATATTACCATATTCAACTTTCTTCTGACCTAACTCAAGCTCACCAATAGCGTCTAGTTTGTAGCTTTCACGGAGACCTTGGGTAAATTTTTTATATACGTCAAGATAGTCAATTAATGAAATACCTTCGATATACCATTTTACCTGCTCAGCACCGAACTGACCTCTAATGGTTCTACTATATACGTTACCTACAGGTGACATGCGATTAACCCATTCATCACCTAAAATACGACGACAGCGATTTATAATATAAGGTATATCGAAGAACTCCGAATTCCACCCGGATAAAATATCAGGGTAATCCACTTCTAAGAATTGGATAAAAGCCATAAAGAGGTCTTTTTCATCCGCGCAATGAATATACTTAACATCATCTTGAGTATTATTATATGGCTTTATTCCCCACGCGGTAAATTTATCTTCAAGTGAATCGTAAACAGTTATAACAGTTACAGGGTGATTACCTGTTTTAATGTCTGGAAAATCATCAGGTGAATATGTTTCGATGTCGATAAACATCGTCTTAATAGGATGCGTATTAAATTCTGGCTCTTCATTTACTTTCCAGTATGTATCAACGAGAAACTGTTGATGAGCTGGTAGATTTTCAAATACTCGCTTTGTACCAGAATCTTTTAGAAACTTATAGCGGTTATATTGGCTATTAAATTTTTTCTTAATTAATTTTGTACCGAATATAGATTCGTGGTTTCCGGGGCCTTCGACATAAAGATACGGTTCTACACTAGTTTCAAATCGTACTCTATTACCCTCTTCATCCCACGTGAAAAGAGTTACAGTACCCTCACGACCATTATAAATTGCATTACGATAACTCACATATATGATTATATATGAAGTTTTATTATTATCAAGTTAATTATACCTACTCAGATTAACTCTTCGATCATCACCTACGTTATATTGGTAGAGTTCAGTATAGCAGTCAATATTCTTATCATCTTCTAACCAGCGCGTATCGGCATACTGGCTAGCTTTTTTACATAAAGCTTTATAGCGTTTTCTATCTTGTAGTGTAGTTTCAATCTGTGCAATCATCTCTTCACCAGTTTTAAATTTAATAGGAGCATTCTCATATGTGCACATATCTTGACATGCGATAGGTAATCCAAGCGCACATGCTTCAATATATTTTAAATCAGATTTTGAGCGATTGAAAATGCTATCCTGCAACGGGGCTACAATCATATTAACATTTAAATCATATAACCCTTGACCGTATTCATACAAACGCTTCCATTGATGGAATTCGATTTTACCTGCTTGTATGAGAGGTTTTAATGTTAATGGAAAAGCCCCTAGAAATACCCATTGGTACTTATCAACTGTTTTGGAAATAACCTCATTCACGTGATGGAAATCATCTCGTTGCTTTACCCTATTATCTACATCGAAGTGCGCACCGGAACCGGCATATAAAATACGAGGCTTTCTCTTATTCTTTTCATAACTTTCCATTGTACGGTTAATATCAGATTTACCTCCAATCCAAAATTTAGGCATAAAATTTGGAATAACAGTTACATTCGGATTACCAGTCTTATCACGGTAATAATCTCTCATAAACGGACATGTAACAGTAATCTCATCGCACATGGCCATCATCTCTTGAGCAGATTGTCTTATCTTTGGATCAGTAAACGCGCCTTTATATTTGTTGTAATCAGGTATATCTTCAGCAAAACAAATATCGTCAATCTCATAGATAAGACGCATACCCGTTTTATCTGCTATGTTTCTTAGAAACTTAACGAACTCCAATTGCTGCGGTGTTGCTTGTCTTTGGATACGTACACCCTTAACGCCACCATAATATCTTGGATCACCGTTCATTACAGTCGTCCCGTGCACCACTGCTTTACTATGGGCATTCATAATTTGTTCTGGCCATATCATTCTCCAGTGGCCACATCCGCTATAATCAGCGTAATAATTCATAAAGCGAGGAAGGCCAGTTTCAGGTGGCTTCACTACAGTCTTCGGCTTAGCAGCAGGTATAGGGGATTGAATGCTATTTGGCTGAAATGGTGCTTTAATCTGAAATGGTATATTTCCTTGAATTATCATATACAGTATATATTATTGTTTTTTTATTAATCCACGAAATTAACTCTTCTTGTAATACCATTCATTTTTTCAAGGAAAATTATATCACCTGTCGCTGCTTTTATACTTTCTTTTCGATGACTAATAACGAAGACACATTCATTTAACTTCTCAACTCTCTCGTTTAAGATTTCTAAAACAAGATCAACACCTTTTTCGTCTAAACTACTGTCAAATAATTCATCATAAAAACTTAAATTATAATGTACATCTCCCTGAGCTTTTCTCATATCCATGAACGAAAAGAGACATGCTAAATCAATAGCCTTCCTTTCTGCACCAGAGAAATTATTATAGAGACATATCTTACCCTTTTCGTTTAAAATCTCTTCTTCAAAATATTCATTAAAAACGCATATACTATTACTATCAAGCTTTTTTAAATAGTAAGTTAATTTAGAGTTAAAGTTTCTTAATATCTTTTTAACAATGTAACTTTTTACTCCCTCTTCACTAACTACGAATTTAACTACATCGAGCATATCAATACGCTTCTTAATATTGTTTAATTCAGCTGTAATTGCGGATGATTTATTCTCTAATTCAACAACAACATCGCTGAATGTATTGGTATCGTTGTTTGTGTATTTTAATTCTTCTTCCATTTCTAATACACATCTCTTAATATATTCAACAGATCCTCTGATATGATCAATACCATATTTTTGCTTCTCAATATTGGCTATCTTTTCAGATACAACTTTAACTGCCTGGTTAATTTTAGTTACCTCACTGTCAATAGCAGTTAGTTTACCGGTAAGATTATCTAAGTTTAACTTATCGTTATTAATAATATTTTTAAGATTTTCTTTTTCCTTTTCAATAAGCTCTAAATCGTGCTCTTCTATAGAACGTAAACATACAGGACAATTTTCTTCACCAGTACCAATACGTTTGTATTTTTCAGCGGCATTTCTTACATTAAGCTTTAACTCGATAATACTATTATTAATACTATCTCTATCGCTTTTTTTCGAATCTATTAACGCTGTAAATTCATCTAGCTTACCCTTAAACGGTTTATCGTCTAACTTTTCAATGACCTGTAACCGATCGGTAGCATCTTTGAGATCTTCTTTATGTTTAGCTAAATTAGTTTGTAAAGTCTCAGTTTTTTTCTTTTTATCTACGTTAAAACTATCTCTTTGTGATTTCTGTACAGCTAAATAATTATTAGTCTCTTCAAGTCTAGTTATATTAGTATCAAAATCCTGCTTAATAAGTGTTTGATCGGACCGTAACTCCGTTAACATCTTAGAAAAAATTTCAAGACTAAATATCTTTTCAATAAACTTTCTTTTCTCTATCTTATTTTTAGCCATAAAAGGTATATGGTTATTGAGCGTCATAATAACGCAGTTTTGAAAAACTTCCGGGGAAGATGATAAGATAGTTTCAATGTAATGATTAGTGTTAACTATTGTATCTCTTGTTTTGTCAACACCATTCTTAAAAATATTACATTTTGATGGTCCAAGAGTACGTATAATATGAAAATCATTTGTACCGAAATGTGGATCATTTATCGTAAAAGATAGTTCAACGATCGACTTACCTTCTGTTAAATTATTTGGTATAAACTGTTTTCTAATCTCTCTGAGAGTACTACCGAAGATCGCAAAATATAAAGCATCAGCAATAGTACTCTTACCGACCCCATTTCGTCTATCTTCTTTATCTCGATTTATACCAGTTACAATATGTAACCCTTTGTTGAATTCGACCCCCACCTCATCTTCACCTACAGATAAGAAGTTCTTAATTTTAAGTTGTTTAAATGTAACGTATTTCATTATGGTCTATCAGTCGATCTAGCGAAGAGATCAGTTGTATATTTTACAACTTCACTTTTATTTTCAATATCAAGTAAATTTACAAATTCAGTTATAGCTTCAATTATATCAACTCCTGAGAGATCAAAATCACTTTCTTCTGAAAACTTAACTTTATTATAATTGACATCGTAATCTATTCTAATCTCGCAAGGCCTATAACTAGATAGTTTCGCTACTAATAAATCTAAATGATCAGTATTGATGTTTTTATCAATTATAAGCTTGATAATATTATTTGTAATAACATCGTTAAAAAACTTAATAGGATCTTTATCGGTAATAAGCTTCGATAGAAATACTTTAATATGTTTTGGAGTTACTTTATTCTCAGTAAATTTGTATGTTAGCTCATTTATATCTAGAGTATAAAATCCTTTTTGTTGTAATGAATCTCCAAAATCCATCTCGTACGGGTTACCAACATATACAATTCGCTTTTTACCTTCAAATGTTTTTTCGTCTCTTAAATGAAAGTGCCCGGTAAAAATTAAAGGGGCTTTCGAAATGAGCACTTCCGGATCATCACCGTGATCGCAAACCTTAAACCCGTTCATTTTAAAATTTTCTAATTCAAAATGACCGAATATTATATCACAACTCGGTATATCTTCAATCTTCGTGCCCCATGGGCAGAAAGTTAAACGTCTATTACTAACTATAATAGTTTCGAGCTTATCATATATGGTTAAATTACTCCTACCTTTTAATATTGAGAGGCTATTAATTTCTGACGTGTCTTTATACCACGCATCATGATTACCGGTGATCATGGTAATATTAAACTCACTGAATTTATCTAGAAGATCTTTTGCGAAGTTTAATGTTTTCACGCTGATCTCATCTCGGTAATGAAAAAAATCACCGCAGAAAATAATATCTGTAATATTCTGCTTACGCATCTCATCAATATACCAATCAGCCCATTTATTGGCTATACCTAACCAGAAATCGCTATTTTGATGAACACCTAAGTGAATATCGGAAAATATTGCAACATTGCTTTTCATTAATTGCTATAATCTACATCATCACTATTTGGCTTAACATATACACGACCATCAGTCACTGCCGTCATCTCCTCTTCATAAACCATCTCTTTGTAGTTACAAAGAGTTTCATGATGCTTCTTCTCCTTCTTAATTCTATTAATGAAAGCATGAAAAGCAATTGTAGTAAAATATGAAAACGGATTATACTCAGAATCTACATTAAACTTTTTATTTTTAAGGGCTGTATACATCTTAACTAGCGCATCACCTATCATCTCTTCCTTGTATGTATAGTTAATAAAATTAGACTTATTACCTAAACCATATGCAATTTTTTTTAAAGAGTTAGCTAACTCATATATACATATTTCAGTCTTATAGTAGGTTTTAATCTGCTGTTTAAATTCAGCAGGATTTACGTAATACTCATCAATTTTAGGTTTCGGTCCTCTCCTTTTATTAACCTTAGCTTGCTCGACTTTTTCTATCTTTTCTGCTGCCATAAAATGTTATTATACATTATAAGTAGCTACTTTTCCACTATATTTGTTATAGTAAATGGTATCTTCTCTTGTTTATAAATTTCTATTCTCTTTTCAATGTGACGTTTACCGTATTTTAAATTATCAGCTAAGTCAATAATTGTAAGTTTTTCTTTATTATCATGTAACCTCAAACCTCGACCTATAGACTGAATTGTTCTGATAGAGCTCTTACCGCCGGCTCCAAATATAATCATATGTATATTTTTAATATTAACCCCTGTTGAAAAAATAGCGCTAATCGCAATACATATTACATTTGTATTTGTTTCCATTAACTGCTTTATTCTATCTCTCTCCTCAACTTCAACATCCCCGCGTATAAAATATACCTGCCGGTCTTTTACATTACTCAACACATCATATAACTTCTCGCCATGTGCAATATGGTTAACAAGTACTAGTATATTATTATTAAAATTTGTACATACCTGACAAATTATATTATTTCTAAAATTACTTTCATATAGGAAATCTAATTCTCCTTTATATGGATTTTGACCTTTAATAAGAACGGGTTTTGTATTATATTCTATATTAAGTATAGAGGTCTTAGCTACTGTTAAATGACGTTCTGTTCTTAAACTGTAACTATCTTTTTCATAAATTATACTACCTACTTTACCTATAATATTCCATTCGTCTGGTTTACTATCCGGTAATGTACCTGTTAACCCGAATTTATGTACAGTTTTAATAGACTGTACCATTTTGTTAATTTTATTATTCTTCTTTAGTTTATGACATTCGTCAATAATTAGCATATCAACATCTTGTAGCCAATCGTTGTCTTTAAATTGACTCTGTAGTACTCCTAGATTAGCAATTATAACATTTGCCGTTAGGTCAGGTTTAAGTTTACCGGTCCATCGCGTAAATTTAAATAAAGCATTATACTCATCAAAATCCGTAAATGTCTGATTTACCAGCGTAAGATCCGGTACAATTAATAGACATTTAAAGCTGTCTTTGCGTTGCAAGAACGCACTCATTAAGATTGAACATATAGTTAAAGTTTTACCAGCCCCGGTACCCATCTTTAGTATACCGCGGCCATGCTTGATTGCATTTTCGCACGCAGCATATTGATAATCTCTTAAACTATGCGTTAGATTATCGTATACACGCGCGTTTTCTAGACTGGGTTTAACAATACTAGCTATCGATTTATCTATCCTAATTTCCTCATTAGGATACGTTTGTTTAATAAAGCGCATAATATCATAAAACAATCCAGGTTCAAATAAACCTGTTGGTGTAATACAGTAAATACGACTTGCAAAATATTTGGCTCTACCTTTACGGAAACGTGCAGTATCATCTTTAACACTAAAATGTTCGCGTATATCTGAAAATAACTCGCCTTGTATGAGGACTTTATCTTTTTTTAGACTAAAAGTAATCATAGTGTTTCCATTTTCATGATTTCAACAATATTCTTAATATCAAAACTAAGCGCGCTGAACGTCTTCTCTGTCTTCTCTAGTAACTCAATTATTAATTCCTGTTCATCTATTTTACCTTGCAATTCGATCATTTGTTCATGCTGATACGCTGTTTTTTCTGCAATAGGCGATGTTATTTTAACAGGTGATTTTTCAATAATTTGCTTAGTTATCTCTTTTTTTAGTTGAAATCTTTGAGCTTTTAAAGTCATAAGATTTTTCTTATGCTGTATTAATTTACTGACCCAGAAATGCTTACGTCCAGGCGTTTTCATTGAAACATCTTTAATGTTAAACTCATCAACATGTAAATCCTTTTCAATTTCTTTTACGTATCCGTCTATAATACTCACATTATGATTATAAGTACTAATATGAAGAAAACAACTATAAAGAGTGTTTTAAATACGAATGATACAGTGAGTTTATTCGAGCGTAGATTTGTAGAGCTTTTAAAGCCTGTTGAAGATATTGAATACGATGAAAAAGAATTAAAAATGGGTATTAAGGTTGAGTTAGAGCATACAGATGATGTAGCGGTTGCTACTACTATCGCAAAGCAACATTTAGCAGAAGATCCAAAGTACTATAGTAAGCTCGCAGCGATTCATGACGAAGACGAAAATACCGTCGGTGGAGGTGCTTTAGGTCCAGCAGCAGCAGTGGGTCATACACAATCAGGCGACTGGTATGCTCCCGGTGACTATAGAAAGCCATTTGCTCTCGGAGCAGTATATTCAAGGCACGGTAAAGTAGGTAAGAGTAAAAAGAAGAAAACTAGAAAAAATAAAAATAAAAAGTAAATACCTAAATGGATACAGGTCACTGGAAAGTCTACCAAGCAGTACCGGAAGATGCTTTCGGGTTTATATACGAAATTGTTAACCTCACTAATGGTAAAAAATATATCGGTAAAAAACAGATGGTTAAAAAGATTAGAAGATTACCACTCAAAGGTAAAAAAAGAAAACGTATAGATTACGTGGAAAGTGACTGGAAAACATATACAGGTTCTAGTGATAAACTTAATATCGATATAGCTACACACGGTAAAGATAAATTCTTATTCAAAATACTAAGATTTTGCAAAAATAAATACGAATTAGGATATTATGAAGCTAAACTGCAGTTTGATAAGGACGTATTGATAAGCGAGGATTATTATAACGGTATAATCAACTGTAGAATAGGCAAACCACCTAAAGATTTTAGGAACACTGATATAATGTAGTGTGGAATCGTTAGATTTAGGAGTATATAATATCTGCCTCGTTAATTGTAACGAGATTTTTGCGAATAATATTAGCGACAATATTATCAATGATCTACATATGTTTGATATTCTAGATAAAAGCTTTAACAACGTAGATGTTAAAAAAATTGCATATCACTATATTATTCATGGATTTTCTGAAGCTATTCTTCAAAGCACTTGTAAAGGTAAGCATATATTATTTTTTAACAATACTCAATTACCAGAGTGTTCTATGCTTAAGTTCTATGATGAGTTTGATGTTATACATTTAATAAATGTTGTTTTAAGCCGGGTAAAACGTATATTACCTATTAAAGTATATATTAGTAAATATAGTCTACCTTATTTTGATCATCTTTTAAAGAGCAAAAGCGGTAAAGGTAGCATGTTACTCAACGATATACAAAGACCGAAGAAAGATTTTACTGAATTTACATTTAGTAAAGCTAAAGCTTTTAGTAAGAAATATGAACTGAAATGGCTTAACGATGAGTATTTCAATAGGTTGTCAACTAAACTGCTTCTAATTAAATAAATATTATTATGGATAAATTTACTGAGTTAGCGAATAATATCTTAACTGAACAAAGAGATATAAAAGCAGATCAAATAGAAAAGCTTCTCAAAAAAGGTTTTGAAGATTCACCATTTTATAATAAAGAAGATAAGCCTGAAAGTCCTTTTGATAGACCTGATGCGCGTGAGTATTCTGATCAAATGGAAGCTCTTACTGATGATATTTTTGATGCTATACAAAAAAAGGATAAACAAGCTCATTTAGCAGTATTACGTAAATATGATGCTATAAGAGATAAAGCTATTGAGAGGTTCGGAATTGATGGTCCTGTAAACTTAATT
>Ga0210003_1003895_pt1 | contig 11961 bp, 11 predicted proteins | sample LantaG_FD_182804 | JGI IMG/M metagenome (GOLD analysis project Ga0210003, IMG submission 182804) | Deep subsurface microbial communities from Baltic Sea to uncover new lineages of life (NeLLi) - Landsort_02402 metaG (SPAdes) (version 2) | ecosystem: Environmental > Aquatic > Marine > Oceanic >...
AGTGTGCTCCCCCTTCGACCGCAGCCACTACGCACGCGCCACGAGGTTAGCGAGGAAGAGACAAAGCTAGAGGGTTGACGAAGGGGCTTCGTGAGTTGAGAAAAAAGGGGTGAGAGAGTTAACAAGGAGAGAGAGAGAATGACGGGAAAAAAGAGAAAAGAGAGATCAATTATAATCAAGGAGAGAGAGACTGAAAGAGACTAACGCACGAACAACTCATGACGCTGCCTTTCTTGTTACAGAAAAGCATAGTAATAAACAAGATGAGTAGTGTCGGAGAGAAAGATTATCGAGTCACGGCCGGTCAAAAGCAGCGATGGATTGGAAACCGCTCTAAAGAAGCTGTTTTGCGGAAACTGGCTCAGTGCGGCAAAGAAATCCGTTTTATAAGTGGCAAAAATGGGGAAAAGAATGTAGAGTGCAACGGCTCTGTCACTTGACGAACAAGGAGCGTTTTTCAGCGTACTTGCACCCACGATCATACCACGATCATCGCGTATCGGGGCGTCCTCCTACAACAACGCTTGATTTCTTGTTCTGCAACAAGATGATCAAGACTATAGTCTTCACACTGTGTTGTTTGCAACACGCAGTCGCTGCTCTCTGGACTCCGATCTCTAGCGCGAAGTCCCTCAGCGAGAAGAGCTCCGGAGAACAGCTGCCCGGTATGAGCCACCGCGCCTCCCGTGCCTCCCGCGCCTCCTCTCAAACTTCAAACGACAAGCTGCAGGAGCGAGTGCCTATGAAGGGGTCGTCAGAACAGGAAACTCGAAAGCGGCTAAGAGAAAACCCGTTCCGGGCTTCTTCTGCGCTACCTAGTTTGTCCTCTTCTTCCTCGGTTCCACCTCCGAAAGATCTCATTTCCAGTTCACACGTATGCACAGGTGGCAACCAAGCCTGGAGTGGGGCAAAGCTTCAGGATGAGCCGCACAAGTACGGCTTCCCGAGGACGACGGGCAACGCCCACTTTCGCGTTTGCTACCTTGAAAACGTATGCTGGCAGGCGGGGGCATTGCATTACTACGAGGGAGTGGAAGGTGCCGACGCCAAGGGCTCTGACTCTGACCTGAAACCACTTTCAGTTGAAAATGCGTACGGCTTGCGATCTCTGGCATCAGATGGCGGCGGCCTCGTCAAACTGGGCTACTTAGGTCCGCTTTGGACTCCTGAGATACACAGAGGATTCCTCCCAACCGGAGCGTCGTTTTTCTCCGAGAAAAACCGGCGAGAGCGACTTTCAGGTGCGGTAGAGCGCTACCAAGGGACGACAAAAGAACTAGGGCGAATCAGACAAGATGGAGACTTGATACACACGCTCTTTGACTTTTCGTGGGAGGACAATATCGGCCATTACCTCTTTGACAACCTTTTGCCTACATGGATTGCCCTGGACGCGTTCGGGCTGACAGACGAGTGGCGTTCCGTCGTCCCTACTGCCTATTCCGACTGCGCGCTCCTAGGCGGAGTCAAGACTCCTTATGGGGGAGGCGTTAAGACGAAAAGAGACGAAAGCGGCAACGGCGGCGGCGACGGCGGTGGCGGCTTGGGTGAGTCTCTCACACGACAGCGGGCGTGTCTCTCGCTGGTCTCGTCGATGACAGACGCTTTCTTCGCACACCCGCTCCTAGTGCTACCCCAAAAGTTCGCCGCCGCCCAGAGAGACATTTCCGCAGCAAATGCGACGACGTGCTTTCGACGCATGCTGGTGGGACAGAACTCGGCATTTTCGATCCAATCCCTGAAGTTGGATCTCGGTGGGCACGTCCGTCGTCTACGAAAGCACGCCCTGCTACGGCATCCCTCGTCGCGATTTAACAAGCGACGCCGCGAATCATTGGTTAAGGGGCTCGCTGACTCGAGTGGCAGCACCACTGTCGTCGCGTCTTCTTCTCCTTTCGTCTTCGCCTCTAGGGGGGCGACGTCTGAAACTCGAAAGCGTTCTACTCTTTTTCCCGACGCTCCCTTGTTTCAGCAAGAACCGACCCAAAGTACAAAAGGTTACATTGAGACAACGTCTCCTGAGGTAGTTCACATAGTCGTTGCAGAGCGCGGAGCAGGGTTTACGGCTGGTGCGTGGGAAAATGTTTGCACCGTCGTCCAAGAGCTTGTGCAGCAGTTGCAGGAGCAGCGGCAGGAGCAGCGGCATTCGCGCCCGCACCAGATACAGGACGTGAGCAGTGTACTCGTCAGCTGTATCACGCCCGCATCGATGTCGTTTTCAGAAGAACTGCGATGGATGCAGGAGGCGGACATTTTCGTGTCCGAGGACGGCACCACGTCGCTGGCAGCAATGTGGTCACGAGATTTCACAGTGAGTGTCGTGCTCGGACGGGGAGATGGCAAGAGTAGTCCTCTTTGGAAGGAAGACCAGCACATGCTGTACATGACGCACATCGTCCCCCTGTTCGTTCGCCTCGGGGACGGCACCGGGCTAGGAGAGTCAATTGCTCATGCGATGAGAGTTCGGACGAAACATTTGAGTCGCAACGTCGGACGACTTCACAGTGGCTGAATAACTGTGAGGCAACGCAGCTCTTCAGCTGGAGGCAAAAAGTTGTGCAAAACCCTGGCTTATATACGTGTACAGAAAAAAATTGCGTTTGCCGCATGACGCTGGCAAAATAAAAAGAAAATCCGGGCGTGTGTAAGGTCTGTGCTCTCTGTTGCATAACAAAAGAAGATCACCATTTGGCTGATTCTTTTACGCTAGACGAACACAAAGTTATATAAACGGAACGTTTGCGTCTTTTCTGTGCCTCGGAGCCACCCGGTTTTATCTTACATACGTCACTCCTCCTCATGCAGCGTTGTTCCTACAAGGCCAAATATGGGGTACAAAAGGCGTGCTTTCTTTCGCTGCTGTGCTGCTGCTGCTTTGTTTTGGGCCCCATAGCCCTGGATCCCTTATCAGTGGAATGTTCCCCGAGTTTGGATGACGTGCATCGCGGGAATTCCTTGCTTAAAAGGCCGAATCGCGCGTCTCCCACCTTATGCCGACGCGGTCGGCGATCGCAAGCCTCCACCACCAAGTCCTCTTCCTACTCTAGTTCCGATGCTGTCTCGGTGCGCCAACGCGCCCGCCTTGATTCATACTCGTCTTTTGAGTGCACGGCTTCGGGATCGCAAGCTTTTGACTTCGATGTCCAGAGCGTGGACCAGTGCCGAGGATATCACGATGCAACGGATGTGCACGTCAGAGTCTGCAAGCTTCGAGACGTCTGCATCGTCGACGGGTTGCTGACGTACTACGTTGACCCTTTCGTGGAATCGCGTGCGCCTCGTACGACCCGGATGGAGGCTTTCCCGGGTGGCGGTCCAGCTTGCGCCGGCTACCTTCCATTGGACTGCACGTGCGTGCCCGAGCGAACAGATATACGACACGAACCTCGCCCGGAGACCCTCGAGTTCATGTCAGAAGACAAAGTGCATCTTTTGGATCGAATGTCCGATCCATCAAACTATGCACATTTGCTCCTCGATACGGTCATCTCTTCCTATGCAGCAGCAGATATGTTCGGCGATTCCTTGCTCAAGCTGCAGCCCGTCTTCCTGAACAACTGCACGACCTTCACCGACCAGGAAGTTCACGCACACATGCGCAAGGGCGGGATCCATTACATTGTCCCAGGAACGAATGGAAAGACCGCGAAAGACCTTTGCGAGGAAAAGACACGCGAATGGTTACCCCTCGCGTTCGACCATCCTCCCATGTTCCCGCCGCACAAGGACGTGTGCTTCCGTGAACTCGTAGTTGGTCATTCCCACGCGCTTTCTGTGGGCTCGATGTTTCCACACCGTGGAGTTTCCATTCGAAAGCTCCGCCAACGCGTCCTTCAAAAACTGGCGTTGCCGGTTTTGCAGCCTTCGAGGGAAAAGCATCACGTCGTTGTCCTAGAGAAGGTGCAACTTATGACCCCGTCTCTTGGACTCGACGTCTGCGATTTGACGAAGAGAGCGCTCAATCCTGCCACAAAGAACGCAAATCTCGAGCCCGGGGACAGAGAAATTGTCAAGGTCACTTGTATCACTCCGGCAAAGATGAGCATCCGAAAGCAGATGCGAGCAATATCTGCAGCGACGGTTGTCGTCTCGGAGCATGGCAGCACCACGTATCTGAGCTTTTTTCAGAGCCCAGGGACATCACTCGTTGTCATTGGAGCAAAAGAGGCAATGGCGCTTCTATCTAACACGGATGTGCAGACGTGGTTCCACCCGCTGCATCTTGCAGTCCTCCCCAGCGGAGGTGGGTTTGCAGGGCTGCTACATCTCGCGCTGGACAGAGCCGGCAGGCGCCTAGGCCTTCCTTCTTTGCCGCCTTGAAAAAAAACATATATACAAAAAGAGACGAAGCTTGTGCATATCTATGCGTGATCTTACAAGCGTCGCAACAGAATGGATTTCCCCATTTCTGCGCATTCCCTTGTTCAGCATATCTAGCAGTACGTAATATCTAGAGGTGAGTCGCTCTTTCGTGAATGAAGAGAAACTTTTTCTTGCATCTAGGGGACGAAAAAATGTTAGGTAAAAAACGCATTTCATGCGTCAGCAATATATATCGTTACAGGGGTCGCTGCGTTATTGTTTTTACGGAGTTTTCCGGTAGACTTTTATAAAACATAATTCCTTCGTTTGACTGCGCATCAGGCAGGAAGTTTGCAGCGAGAAATCTGTCAGATCCTCTATCAGATCCGCTTCCTGAAAAGGCAGCCATAGGACCATATGTTTGTTCTCTCGAGAGCTCGGGCACTTTGCAGCTCTCCCAAACGCCTTGCATTGCCTCGGGGCATGTTCTTATTATGCTCAACTCGTCCACGCTTAGAAACGGGGTCTTGTGCACGCCGAAAGAAGCCAATCTGGGTAATTCACCAGCTTCGTACGAGAACTTGACAGCTACGTGCACCGGTGGGATTTGCACAGAACTCATATCCGCGTCCCTGAGCTTGTAAATACCTCTCGCAAAAAAAATGTCTTCGTTTTCCGTCTCGTTGAACTTGAAGGTCTCCGTGATTTTGATCATGGTCGAAACCTTGCGCAGAGAGAGCCCGCCGTTGCCGATGTCCATGCCGTACCACCTGTCTATCCAGGGAGCGCCGACAAAGTCGTACTGCAGAAAGTCCTCGGCACGCCAGGGAGACATGGAGCACAGAACGCTGTCCATTTGAAATATGAGCACGTGCTCAGCGCGTATGGAGGTCCAGAATCGTCTGGAAGCCAGGAGTTTTGAGTAGGACGAGGAATTGGCGCTTGAAAGTTTCGGAAACCCATTCGCCTCAAGAGAAGTTGTGTAGAGTCGCTGTTGCCGTCGTTGTGCTTCCTGCTGCTGCCGCTGTACGTACCGTTGCTTGAGCTGCAACCGCTGCCTCAATTTTTGTTGCCGCTGTCGCTGCGGGTTCAACAACAGCCGCGGATGCTTGTCCTGCGGTCGCAGTTGCGGATCCTCTTGCTCCTGATGTGTCCCCGCACCTCTCTTGAGCATCTGCACTATCTTGTTGGACTTGATTGATGGGGTCAAAACCGCGTTGTGAAGTATTAAGAGCGACCATTCTGGCCCGAGGTTCCCCGCAAAATTGCTAAGGGTGTATCCAAGCGTCGAACACGGCTTGTGAAGGACGCTGACGGCGCGAAGTCGTGACCATGGCAGGTCCTCGAGGACAAAATCAGACACTTTGGACGGAACAAGGAAATCAGAAGGCGATAGATGCGAAGAAGAAGGAAAGTGGACCGGAACTGAGTCCCAGTGCTGGATCAATATCAATACCACTATGACAGCAACAAAAACCACGAACAAAATAGCACGACTGCGAGTGGCTCTCGGTTGCCGCGCTTTCATCCATGTGCGGCACATATCTTTCTTGCATTTAATGCTCCCATACAATAGTGAGGATGCGAACGCATTCGTGCTCTGGTGTTTTATCCATGAAAAGTTTATTTTCGATGCTCGCCTGGTTGCTATGAATATGCCATTCTCATGGGGCAATATAAGTTTTATAGCCTCTGTCTTTTTTCCTATTTCCTTTGACGGGTTCTCGCTTCCTTTTCTCGCTTCCATCATTTTGCTCTTTGCTCCCCCAGTCCTTTACTGCAGCTTTACAAGGAAACTAGCCTCCGTAAAGTCGCGTTTGAAAACAAGCCTCCGATTTCCTTCCGATATGCCTGTAAATTCGGGCATGCGGAACAAAGCTTCTCCACTTGCGGCCCCACGCACCTATTGCCGCGCGGCATTGTTTTTTTTTCTTTTGCTGCAACAGGCATGCAACACAGCAGCATCCTCGCGCTCAGCAAGCCGCCGGAAAGACGCCGTGTCCCTCGCCACAGCACCTCAAAGCTATCCGACAACGATCTCGCTGCACAGCACAACAAGCAGCTCAAGTTCTGTGCTCGCTAGCTTGGTCGCAAGCAAGTTCGCATCTCCTCTCTCGTACGACGCGACCCTCCTCAATACGTGGGGTTTCAAGCGCGTCGGATGTGGGAAGGGTGACTTCTTAGTGGCAGACACGGGAATGGTCGACAACTGGATATGTGCCAAACGAGGTGAGCAGCTCGTGACTGCTGCTATGGAAGAGATCCTCAGCGCAGGCTGTAGAAAACACAATGACCGTGAAGCTGATGCCCTTTTTCTCGACGTTGGCAGCAACACGGGATTCTATGGTCTAAACGCCATCTCGCACGGCTGCGCCGCAGCGTTTTTTGACGTTCAGCCCGGGTGCAACAAGGTCGTCAATGCCGCGTTGCTCGTCAACGGTTTTGCTGATCACGGAGTTGTCTTAGCAGCGGGACTGTCCGACCGCATGGATTTCGTGCAAGCCAGCTCGATGGGCACGTGCTCGTTCGAGTCGGGGAGATTCCCGATCTCGGCGATAGAGACGGGCACCTTGGAGGAGGGCGACGTCTCCGTGCCCGTAGTGCCTCTGAGCCGCGTGTTGCCGCCGTCATCGTCGATGTGCATCTTTATGATGAAGATCGACACGGAAGGGTTGGAACAACGCGTCCTCTCTGGTGCGATGCCACTTTTCAAGGAAAAATGCATTGAGCACGTCATTGTCGAAGTGACTCCCGGTGGTGGCTTCTGGGAGAAGAGGGGCATCGTCGCAGCCGACGTGGCTAATACGATGCGGGACATTGCTGCGTGCGGTTACAAGTTCACGAGGCTGTCATCCAAAGCAAGCACGACCGATCCGAAGCGAGTGCATGCACTGTTCTCGAAGCGAAACTTTGAGCAGGAGGATTTTTTAATCTCAAGAATGTAATTACAACGTCGCTGATTATTGTTCTCACTGAGGGATCAGATACGTAAAAGGGACCAGCGAATAGTATTTCAAAAATTAGTTCAACGACACAGGGTGCGGCAAAGGTCGGCAAATAAAGCTGACTCGCAACAGAGAAGGATTTGATTGGAGATCAAACCAAAAGAGATTCAAAGATAGCGATCTCGAGCTCACATTTTTTAACGCAATGGGTCTTGACTGAAAGGGTCTTGGCTTAAAGCCTCTGGCTTAAATGAGAAACGAGATAAATATGGATGACTTTGTTTCCTCGTAAAAGGACTCGGCAAAAAAAGCAAATTTCTTTCTTTCTTTTCCTTGTGCCGATGCCGTCTCCTTCACATTGCTTCGAGACGTTTCTTCCTCTTTTGTCTGCTGCATTTATCTACCCAGAGCTTGACAACGCTTCGTCGCCTCTGTGATCATCTTCATAGAACCATACACAGCGTCATTACAGGATCAACAAACGACGAGTCGGGAAAGCCCTCAACTAAGAAATGCTGGCAGCAGTGCCTCACAAAATCTCGAATCGCGCGTCTTTCGCCGCGTTTGCGGCGTTGATGCTCTTCGCATGCCAGGTAAGAACCGGCTAGAGAAAGTGATCAGGCGCCATGAAATTCTCAGGGACATGCGAGGAGATGCGAGTTCCTGCAAGGACGTGCGAGTTCCTTCTCTGCTGCGTTCGTCTTTTTTTCCCGCTGAGCCCAAAGTACTCTTTTTTGCCTCGTGCAAAACGCCTCCATAACCAACCCTCCTCAGGTTTCTCTCGCGAGCGCGCGTGACAATTTGCAAAGTTACCGTGACCCAAGGCAAACCCGTCGCGGAGGCTTTCACCTCAAAAGCGCGCTCCGAGGAGACTCAAAAAGACTGGCCGAACGGGGTCTCAACTTTCCCGAAAAGCGCGCGTGGTACACGCAGCGTCTACCACTGGACAAAGTTGGACTCGAAATCTCCCCGTACTTTAACCCGCTGATTTTCAAAAGCGAACATGAAAACATCTACTACACTGATTACGTCTCGTACCACGAGCTCATTGAAAAAGCCAAGCTTCAGCCTTACGCTGGTCCGGACGACGTAGTCCCCATCGACTTTGTGTGGAAACCGGGCCAGAGCCTGAAGGAGAGCGCACCCAGTGGCCTGCGATTCGACTACGCTGTCTCCTCGAACGTCGTGGAGCACACTGCGAACACAATCAAATGGGTCGGCGATATCCTCGAGGTCATCAAACCGGGCGGCGTCTTGCTCTTGATCGCGCCCCACAAGAACGCCTCGATCGACCAGTTCCGTCCGAAAATTAACGTTGCAGATCTGATCGACGCGTGGCTGCGTGACATATACATCCCTTCTCCAAGACAGGTTTTTGAGTATCTGAGCCATTCGTTTGATATGGGAAAACCTCACAAGACCTTGGAGACGTCTGTTCGGTCTTATTACACGGACGAAAAGGCCATGGAATTTGCTGTGATTGCTGCCACGGAGAACACGTATCTCGACACTCACACGTTCTCGTACACTCCGGAGGAATTCGTAAGCGCCTTTAGAAAAATAGCGGACCTCGGGCTCCTGAATGTGGACGTTTCAGATCCCGAAATTGGGTTCGGAGGCGTCGAGTTTTTGGTCTACTTAACGAAAAAAGGGGAGCTGGACACGAAGAGGTACCCTTACCTTGATCGCGTTGCGAGTTACCACGAAAAGCTCCGTTCATGCAGGCAGGCCTCGGAGGCGTGCGTCTACAAGACTGCATGATCATCTATGGTGCCTCTGGCCTAGGCCATCGATCCCCCCTGCACCCCCCGAATCCCACTCTCAATTTCAGGAAAACTCTCTCAAAATATTTTCCGCGATCGCAAACCGCATGAGGTGCATCGATAAAGAAAATAGAAGGGGATTTTGTAGACAGAGAACCCGTCAGAGACAAGCATGGTCATAAATGCACACACGAGAGGTACTAAAAGAAAGAGAAAGGCGTGGCGACGTATAGAAACAGAAAGACAAAGAACGATGAAGGGGGGAGAAAAGGGGAAGCCGCATTGAAATTCCCTCTATCTGGCCGGTTTCCATGGCATAAAGGGATGTTTTTTTCTTTTTATGTCCCGTTTCTAATTCTGCCTTTACTGTCGTGTAATATACTTTCTAGCCCTCGTCGACACACAAAACAGGAAGCTTCGTAAGCTCCCTCGTCCTATTATGGTCCAGCAAGCACACCGCAAGTGGCATGCGTCCGCGATCAGATACGCTCAAGGAATATATGCAAAGACAAGCCCAGCAATCTCCTTTTGGATGGGCATGCTCGTAGGGTATATGGTGCTGGCTGCGGTATTCAGATCGAGCGTTTGCAGCGCGCGCTTTTTTACAGAGAGAGGCACCATCACTCGAGCGAACCATTTCAGCGCTCCGGATAAGCTGAGGGCGCTGTCGCGGCCCGCCGTGACGAGGGTTTCCCTCCTGCGCACAGCGAGAGATCCCATGCATACAAAATCGGAGACCGGGAAAAGAGGCTTCCCCCATCGCGCAGACATAGATAATTCTTGTTCGCACGGAGGTAGTTAAAATTCTGTCTGCCAAAGCAAGGCAGCGCACTTTCACCTGTCCAAAAAGAAATGACTTTTTTCTTTTCACCTCTTGAAGAGTTGTCAACTTCGCCAACCTCTTTTTCACAGGTCGTCGAGTTTGAGTGATTATGTTCCACATCTGGTGGCGCAACGAAACGCCGCATCTCGCAGGTTCCGAAATGACCGCCGATATCTCCTCGATTTCGCTGTGAAAAAAATATCTTTCTCCATTCAGTTTAAAATCAGACGTCATTGCAGAAATGTAATGATGTCTGATTTTAAACTGATTGCAGATGACAAGAAAAAAACATTTGGTTTTTTTTGCACATATGCTTTACTTCTAGTGAATGCATATTTCCAGGCACGCTCTATCTTTGAAACTCGTCCTTGTTTTCAGGCAAGCGATCGGAGACAAGAGAAAACCGAGCATGTCCGCGGTTGCTTGCACAAACGTCCTCGGGACAGCGAGTGACATAATTATCCCACGGACTCCATCTTCTCCCGACATTTTTTCTTCGGAATGCACGCTTTCAAATAAGACGTACTTGCGACGATTGTACATGAAGCTCTGTGACGCACAGCGATTGCTTCTTGGAGCATCGGAGATGCAGTCTCTGTCTCTATTGAAACAAGAGACGGGAGCGGTGCGCTACTTGCCGGACAAGACCATCTTGCGCGTGGATGTGTCTCTTGTCGACGGCCGTGGCAGATTATGGTCTGTGCAGTATGAATGCGTTTTGTGTCGAGGGCAGCGCCACAGTAGGCTCAAGGGCGGATGGGCGAAGCTGTGCCAGGCGAACAAGTTCTCTGTGGGAGACAAGATACAGTTTCGCCGGTCCCCTTTCGACGATCGGACAACAGTCACAAAAGTTGACAAGATTGCAAGAACATAATTTCAAGGAAAATAGGTCCCGAATAGATAACATTGGCACTACCGACAGTCGAAATTTTCTTTCCTTGACCGCATATTCAGAAATCTAGAAGGCAGGGTGTTTCAATTTACAGCAGCGATGTTCAAGGCGACAAACAAGATGAGCGCTCACATGGTACAATATATTTTCTCGATCAACTGCATGGGGAGCGTCTCCGATTAGCCCTATGTTATCTACGGCTCCCAAACTGACCTGAAAATGAAGTCCGAGCTGCGAGGCAAGTATGTGACGAAGAACTTTACATCTTGCGAGGAAAGAAGACATGAAAAGAATCACTAGGACGTTGCGCAGGTTTCTTCCACGAGGAACCGTTACTAACGTAGCCGAAGGGGGCATTTATTGCCAGTGTTTTTTCTCTCTATCTTTTTTCTTCACACGATTTGGCACGATGAATGATCAGTTACAAGGGAGCGTTTTTTTCCAGAGAAAGGATTTGTTTCCCTTTATATGCTTGTGCAAGGTTTCATTATTTCTCTCGCTCCGCTCCTCGGAGAGCAAAAACGGATATGAATATGCTGAGAAAGAAAAAAAGCGAAGTGTCACAACATCTAATCAAGAGAGGACTTTCGTGTGAGAAGCTAGAATTTTAGTGCACGTTTCATCCCCGCGGAAGCCAAATAAACCCCAAGCGTCCGGCTGAGACATCTCATAAATGAGTCATCTCATGGTAGAAAGTCGCTCAGTATGCAGGGAAGTGGGCGAGTTAGTTTTTTTCTCCCGCTGCTATAGCTGTCGCGGCGGGGTCCTCTCTGCCTTCCAGCACCGCCGAAACATGCTGTCGTAGTAAGAGCACCAGATTCGTTTCGGCGTGGAGGGGCGCTCGCCCTTCATTGCGTAGGAGAGCTGTGCTCTCGCTCCACCTTCCCATAAATCTTATCGTCCTCTTTGGGTGGCACAAGTATCGCCAGCAGGTCAAATCCCGACAAAAACTCCTCGTCGGCGAGAGGTGGGTAGTTTGTCGCACACTCCATTGACCGCCGACGAGCACTTGGTCGCTCCAGAGGGTTTTCATAGCACTATCAAGCACTACGTTGGTAATTCCGGGAATATGAAAGCTATATGAGGCGATTGGGAGGGAAGTGAAAAATCGTTCAGCCCGGGTGCAACAAGGTCGTCAATGCCGCGTTGCTCGTCAACGGTTTTGCTGATCACGGAGTTGTCTTAGCAGCGGGACTGTCCGACCGCATGGATTTCGTGCAAGCCAGCTCGATGGGC
>Ga0210003_1003896_pt1 | contig 11961 bp, 9 predicted proteins | sample LantaG_FD_182804 | JGI IMG/M metagenome (GOLD analysis project Ga0210003, IMG submission 182804) | Deep subsurface microbial communities from Baltic Sea to uncover new lineages of life (NeLLi) - Landsort_02402 metaG (SPAdes) (version 2) | ecosystem: Environmental > Aquatic > Marine > Oceanic >...
CGAACAATTTAATTGAGCCGCACTCAGTACGGTCTAAAACCGGTATTGCCTGAATTATGCCCTGCTCTTCGAGCGGGTGGCATTCCAAGAGACCTGCGAAAAGCCGGCCGGGAGCTGGCGTTATCGGCCGCACGAGTCTCCGGAGGATAGGCCGGTCAATGACAGCTCCGCAACCATTTCCCTTTCCAACTGGCGAGCGACTCGTGCGTCGGCTGGAAAGCAGTGCGGGCCTCCGGGGGCGGTTCCCGGAACGCCTGCCTTCCCCCGCTGGAATGGCGGTTGTCTGGCGTCGCCGCGGAGTCTCCCCGAGTCCCGCCTCATGGCCGTTTCGTTGGTGCCGTGAGCCAACTCGTCTATCCGCCGCTTGAAAGACCTCGCGGTTGTCATGGGGGCTTGGATGGACCGTCCTGGGACAGCCGGGCGAGCTCTTTGAGCACTGCCGCCGCCTTCCCCGAATCGATGGCCTTCTCCGCACGGTCGCGGGCGGCCGCGGGCGTGGCTCCATGCCCCGCGGCGTAGAGCACCGCCGCGGCGTTGAGCACAACGACCTCCCGCCGCGGGCCAGGCTCACCGGCGAGCACGCCGCGGATGGCCGCGGCGCTCTCGGCCGGCCCGGCCACCTCGAGATCGGCAAGCCGCCCCGGGGGCTGTGTGGCCAAACCAAAATCCTCCGCCGTCCAGCGATACCGCTCCACGCCGGCCGCCGAGACGTCGATAACGTCGGTCGGCCCGAACAGGCTCAGCTCGTCGAACGGCTGCGGGGAGAGTTTCCCGTCGATGGTGGCGAGATACCCCGAGACAACGAGCGTTCGCCTGGCCCCAAGCTGCCGGGCCGCCTCGGCGATCGGCTCGCGGGCCGTGGGCCGGCCCACGCCGATCACCTGCACGCCCGCCCCGGCGGGATTGCACAACGGGCCGACAAGGTTGAATACGGTCGGCCGGCCGAGCCCGCGTCGCAGCGGGCCGACCCGGGCCATCGCCGGATGGTGGGCGGGCGCGAGGCAGAAACAGAGGCCGATCTCGCGGAGGCAGCGGGCGGCGGCTGCGACCGGGGCGGCGGTCTGCACGCCGAGTTCTGCGAGCACATCGGCCGAGCCCGTGCGGCTCGACACCGCGCGGTTGCCGTGCTTGGCTACGGGCTGGCCCGCCGCCGCCACGACGATCGCCGCGGCGGTCGAGATATTGAACGATCCCGAGCCGTCGCCGCCGGTGCCGCAGGTATCGGCCACGAGCGTGCCGGCCGGCAGCCCGTGGTCGAGCGGCAGCATCCGGCCCCGCAGGGCCGCTGCCACGCCCGTGATCTCCGCGGCCGTCTCTCCCGCGTCGGCGAGCGCCACGAGCCAGCGGCCAAAGGCATCGAGATCAACTCCGCCCGCGAGCACGCCCTCGACAAGCGTTCGGACCTCGTCAGCCGAGAGCCGTTCACCCCGCCCGAGGGCCGCAGTACAGTCATCGAGTTTGGCCGGCAGGGGCATGCGGGGCTCGCGGGCTGGCTTAGAACCGCCGTGTACTGACCGGCCGACCGCGGCTGGTCAACCTGGCGGGAATCTCTCCGGCAGTATAAGTCGGGTCAATCACGCCGGCTCGAAACACCGGCCGAGCGTGGTTGCCATGCGCACGTGATTCCGCCTTCCTGCCGCCCGGACGGCCGTTGCCGGATCAGGGCAACGCAGCCAGTAGCGGCAGCCGGCTGCGGCTGGAAACGACCACGCCGCCGGGCTGCTCGACGGTGACCGCAAAGGCGACGGCCCGGCTGACAACGAGTCGCGGGTCAATCCTGACCACGACGTCGCCGTTGGCCTCCGGTGGCACGTCGAACACGCCGCCATCAACCGGATAGGCCTCGTCCCGCTCCGCGTCAAAGATCCAGAGCTGATACTGGGCAACGGCCGGATCGTTGGCAGCCAAGCCCCGAAACCGCATGAAGCCCTGCTGCCGTGAGGGACTCCACACGACGTCCCCGATGCCTGTTGCCGATTCAGGATCGGCCGTGCCGGTGATGATTGCCGGATCGTCACCTGCCTTCCAGGCAACGGTCACCGCTCCAGGATCATCGGCCAGGAGCTTTCGGCGCAGCTCCGCAAGTGACGAGGGGGCTGCGTCGCCACGTGGCGGTGCCACGAGCCGCGGGGCCGCCATCCACTGCCACATGAGCACCCCGGCGAGGCAAGCCGCCGTCCACCAGCCCGCCAGCGCGAGCCGTGAGCGACCGGCGGTCCCACCGCCCCAACCCTTCGCATCGAATCCGGTTTCACTCGCGATGGCTCGTGGCAGGTGCGCCGGAGCGTCCCGCCTGATCCGCTCGGTGAGATCGGCAGGCAACGCCGTGAGCGGGCTCTCGCCACGGCGGAGCAGACCCAGTTCGATCGCCGCCGCGGCAAGCTCCCAATCACTCGCGGACATCCCGGAGGCCGTCTCCCAGGGCTCGTCGTTGTGCTGCCCGTCGAAGCTGCTCATTCCGCGATCCTTTCAGCCAGGGCCCGGCCGCGGCCGACCGTACTGTGGTCGGCCCGCTGGCGGGCAGCCAGCTTGCGTCGCAGGCTGTCGAGCCCGCGGCGGATGTGAGACTTGACCGTTCCCAATGGCAGACCCGTGCGTGCGGCGATGGCCGAGTGTGAGAGGCTGTCGTAGATCGCCAGCCGAAGCACCCGCTGCTCGTCGGGCTGGAGTTGATCAAGGTGCTCGTCCGCGACCCGGGCCTCCTCGCCCAGTTCGAGCCGCCGGCTCATCGGCACATCACCCGCGGGATCCGCCACTTCCGCCGCCCCCGCTTCGTCGATCGAGGCCGTCTCGGGCAGACCCGCCCGCCGACGGAGCCTGTCGATGACGCGTCGTCTGGTGATCATCGCCACGAAGGTGATCTCCTCAGCCACCCGCGGATCAAATCGGTCAGCCGACCTCCACAAATCGACGAATACCTCCTGCACGGCATCCTCGGCATCCTCGAGGCTCGCCAGCCGCCGCCGCGCGAGCGTCCACACCAGCCCACCATATCGGGCGATGCATTCCTGCACAGCCGACTGGTCTCCGCCGGCGATCCGCGGTAGCAGCAAGCGTTCCAAACCGGGCCTCTGCATGCGTGAATCGTTGCTCACCCTGGCGGCAGGCGGGCCGTCGGGGCCTGACCCATCTATTCGTATCGTAGTCGGCCCAATCATTCCACGGCAGATGGGCCGGGCAGGCAGCGGGGCGGGCTTTCGCCCGCCCCGCCTGAGCCCCGGCAGTCCGCGGGCCTTGGCCTGCGGGCCGCTGACTACTTGCCCGCAGGGGGCAGGATCACCGCGTCGATGACGTGGATCACGCCGTTGCTCGTCTCGATGTCGGTCTTCACGACCTTGGCGGCGTCGATCATGACGGTCCCATCGACGACCTTGACCTTGGCCTTCGAGCCCTGCACCGTCGGCGCCTCGGTGAGCTTGACGACATCAGCCGCCATCACCTTGCCCGGCACCACGTGATACGTGAGCACGGCCACGAGCTTCTCCTTGTTTTCGGGCTTGAGAAGCGACTCGACCGTGCCCGCGGGCAGCTTGGCAAAGGCCTCGTCGGTGGGGGCGAAGACCGTGAACGGACCCGCTCCCTTGAGGGTTTCGACCAAGCCGGCAGCCTGAACGGCAGCCACGAGCGTCTTGAAGCTGCCGGTGGCAACGGCGGTGTCGACGATGTCCTTGGCCTCCGCCTTGAAGGCCACCGTCTGGACGTGGGCCTGGGCCTGGGCCTTCTTGGCAGCAGCCAGCGGGCACTCGCCGGCACCGGCTACGGATGCCAGAGGCAGGGCGAGAGCGGCCCCGAGGGCGAGACGGAACGATGAGCAACGCATGGGAATTCCCTTTCAGGAGATGGTGAACCAGAAACCGTCGACGCCACACGGCTCCGACACGCTCGTATTCGCGGCCGGCAGGCGATCGGATGCAGAGCGTTCTTCGGAACACGGCGCCGGTGCGTGGCAGTCATCTTTTTCCCTGCCATAGAAGCCCCCGGCGCAAGCCCGGGGACTGCTCGTGGCCACACCGCACTCCGGGGGCGTGCATCCGGGAGGCGGCCGGCTGCGAAGACCCAGGAAGATGTGTCATGATCACGGCAGGCCTGCGGGACCTGACAAGTGTGCCTGTCTGAACCGAGTCTGTCTGAACCGAGTCTGAACCGAGGCCGCTTCGATGCATTCATTCACCTTGCCGCTGGCCAAGCCGATCCGGTTGTGCTCCGGCTTGTTCACTGGATTCCTGGGCAGCCTGGCCCTCGCGCTGGCCGGTGCCGGCCCCGTCGCCGCCAATCCGTTTGGTGTTGAACGGCAAGGGGGCGACGCGATCGCCGCGATCAAGTCGCTCACGCCCGAGCAGGCCCGAGAGCTCGTGGCGAAGCGAACGGATGCCGTTGCTCGGATCGCCACGGGCAAGGCCGCCCTCGCGTTCGCCAGAGGCGGCGTCTCCCTGCGGGGGGCCCTGATGCTCACGAGCCTCGAATCCCTCGACGCCGAGACGGCGGCGGTGCTGGCCGACTACGACGAGGGGCCGCTGTTTCTCGACGGCCTCTCCACGCTCTCCCCCGAGGTGGCCCGGGCGCTCAAGGATTTCAAGGGCGGCCCAGGGAGCTACGCCTCGTTCGGCGGATGCCTGTCGCTAGCGGGCCTGCAGACGCTCTCCCCCGCGGCGGCCGCGGAGCTGGCGGCGTTCCCCGGCGAGGCCTTGTTCCTCGGCGTGCGGGAGCTCTCGGAGGCCGCCTTCCGCAGCCTGATGAAGTTTCGGCGACGGCTCTACCTGCCCAGGCTGGCAGGAATTCCGGCCGGAGCCGCCGAGTCGATGGCCGACTACCGGGGGCCGGGCCTGTCGATCCTCGGCCTTGCCACGCTCTCCACGGAGGAGGCGCGGGTGCTGGCGGGGCTGGGCAACCGGTGGAACGGCCGGCTGCCGAATGTGAAGAACGTCTCTCCCGAGACCGCGGCGGTGCTCGCGGGCTTCAAGGGGGTGAACAAGGCGGTGAAGGCCGAAGGGCCATTCCTGCCCCCTAAGGTGGTGAGGCTCGAGTTCGACGGGGCCACGCTCTCCGCCGACACGGTCCGGGAGTTGGTGGGGTTTCCGGGAGTGCTCTTGCTGCGGGGGATGACCCAGACCGTGCTCTCGGACGACATGCTCGCGGCGCTGGCGGAATACAACGGCGCGGGCCTGGAGCTGGGCGGCCTGACCGCGGTTTCTCCCGCGCTGGCCAAGCGGCTGGCGACGACGTTCGCCGCCAAGTCCCTGCTTCTCGACGAGGTCACCGAACTCTCCCCCGAGGCAGCGGCGGCGCTCGCGGGCTTCCCGGGGTCGGTGTCGCTCGACGGCCTGACGGAAGTGTCCCCGGAGCTCGTCAGGGCGCTAGGCGATCTCAACAAGCGTTCGCTCAAGGGGGTGACCGCGCTATCCCCGGAGGCGGCCGCGGCCATGGTCGAGGGCGTTCGGGGGGCCTCCCTGAGGCTGAACCTTACCTCCCTTCCGGCCGACACGGCCAAGGAGCTGGCGCAGGGTCAACGCAACGACCTGCTTCTGGATCGGTTGACCGAACTCTCGGACGAGGCCGCGGCGGCGCTCGGCGAGTGCACCTTGACCAATCTCTGGTTGCGGGGCCTGACCGACCTCTCCCCCGGGGCGGCGAAAGGCCTGGCGGCGCTCAAAGCACCCGGGAATCTTGGCCCCACCCTCCGGCTCGACAGTCTCAGGAGCCTCTCCCCCGAGGCGGCCGAGGCGTTCGCCGCGAGCAAGATCACCTATCTCGAGCTGATCGGCCTCGAGACCCTCTCGGCCGGCACGGCCCGGGCCCTCGCCCGGTCCAAGGCGTTCACGGGCGATCTCCGCTCTTTGACCACGCTCTCGGCCGACGCGGCTGCCGCCCTGGCCGCCTTCGCTGGCAACAAATCCGGCGGCGGGAGGCTGAACTTGTTCGGCCTGACCTCGCTCGACGCCGAGGCCGCCCGCGGGCTGGCGGCATTCCGGGGCAACCTCGAGCTCGACGGCCTGACCGAGATCGATCCCGAGACTGCCGCGGCGCTGGCCACGTATGCCGGCCCCAAGCTGTCGCTCCGCGGGCTCAAGACGTTCTCAGCCGAGGCGGCCGAGCAGCTGGCCAAGGCGAAGGCCTGGGATGGCGGGCTATCGAGCCTGAGGTCGCTCTCCGATGAAGCCGCCGCGGCGCTGGCGGGCTTCGAGGGCAAGGGACTATTCATTCCCGGGGTCCCGCTCTCCGACCGGGCGGTGCAGGCGCTCGCCGGCTTCCGCGGGTCGAGCCTGTATCTGATCGTGCCCCGGCTCTCGGACGAGTCCGTGCGGGCACTCGCGACATTCAAGGGCGACAATCTCTCGCTCGCGGGTCTCGAGGAACCGCCGGCTGAACTGACGCGACTGTTGCCCGAGTTCACGTGCAAGAAGCTCAGCCTCCATCCCTGGGAGTGGAATCTGGGCCGCACCCGGCCGGTGACGCCGGCCGACGCCCGCCTGGTTGCCGCCTACGCCGGCCGCCTCGGGAAAACCTGCGTCCTGCCCGGCATCACCGGCTTCGAGACGCCTGATGCGGTCGAGATCGCGGACGCGCTGGCTGCTTCAACGGGTTCGCTCTCGATTCCCAACCTGAAGCGGGTCTCGCCCAGGTCGCTCACGGCGCTGATCGAGAAGGGAAACATCGAGTTGCCGCCGATCGAGTTCATCGAACTGATCCAGGAACCCGACGGTGGCCCGACCGATGACTTCGTGATTCCGGACAATTTTCCGGAGCGCGGTCGGAGGTAGCGAACCGAGCGGCAGGGCCGACGCGGAGCGTCCGGTGGGTAGCCCCGACCACCCGCCAGCAGACGTGCCCCGCCGCCGTGGGATAAGATTCTGAGGCGGTCGCCGTTGCTCGGAGAGCCATGAGCCGACCACGAGCCGACCAGCCCCGGAAAGCTATCCCTGTGCCGCCAGCCCCGCCCCGCAAACTGATCATCGACTGCGATCCCGGGATCGACGATGCCGTTGCGCTCGTGTTGGCCATGTTCGACCCCCGGCTCGAGGTCGTGGCCGTGACCGCGGTCGCCGGCAACGTGCCTGCCGAGCAGGCCACAGCCAACCTTCAGGCGCTTGTCGCCTTCCTCGACCCGCCCCGCCTGCCACGGGTCGGGGCTGCGGTGAACGACCTGCCGCTCCCAGCGCGGCCGGCAAGCGTTCACGGTCCGGACGGCATCGGTGGCCTGGAGCTGCCGCGGGTGCCGCTCCACGGCGGGCATCCCTCCGAGAAGGTGATCTGGGATGCGATCAAGGCCCACCCGCGGGAGGTCACAATCCTCGCGCTCGGCCCGCTCACGAACGTGTCCCGCGTCCTCAACCGGGATCCCGGCATCGCCGAACTCATCGGCGCGCTGGTGATCTGCGGTGGAACGATGCACGCCGCGGGCAACGCGACACCGGTGGCCGATACCAACTTCTTCTGCGACCCGGCTGCCGCCCGGCACGTCGTTCGCGAGCCGGTCACGAAGACGCTCGTTCCCCTGGAGACGACCGGGCAGGTGGTCCACGAGTTTGACCTGCTCGACAGCCTGCCGGCCGAGTACACCCGGGCGGGGAAGATCCTCCGGCCGATGCTGGCCCACGCGTTCCGGGCCCAGCGGCAACTCCTCGGCAGCGAAGGGATTCGGCTCCACGACGTGGTGGCGCTCGTCGCCGCCACCAACCCGGAACTCTTCGAGCGGGAGATGGTGGCCGCCGACGTCGAGACAACCGGTGAGTTGACTGCCGGGATGCTCGTCGTGGACCGGCGGGCGAATCGCGAGTGGCGGCCCAACGCCGACCTGCTCGTTGCCTGCGACGCCGCCGCCGTGCGGGACTGCATCCTGCGGGGCCTTTCGGCCGCCGGCGAGGCGACATAGCCCCCTTACTCGAAGTCGGTCCGGCGGGCGACGGGAACCTCGATCTCGACCCGCTCACGATCGCGGAAGACGACCACCGGCACGGTGCGGTCCACCCGAGTCATCCCCACGACTGCCATGAGATGGTCGTCGTCCTCGATCGCCGCGCCGTCAAACTCGAGGATCACGTCGTTGGTCCGGATCCCGGCTTTCGCGGCGGGAGCCCCGGCCGTGACCGACTCCACCCGGGCTCCGACCGGCCGCACCATCCCGAGCTGGTGGGCCTCGGGCTGGGTGAACTCGCGGTCGAGCGCGACGCCGAGATAGGCCCGGCTTACCGTGCCATGCTCGACAAGCTGCTCGGCCACGAACAACACCATCGAGATCGGGATCGCGAAGCCGATTCCCTCGCTGCCGCCAGAGTTGCTGGCGATGGCCGTGTTGAGTCCGACCACCTCCCCCCGCAGGTTGACAAGCGGCCCGCCGCTGTTGCCGGGATTGATCGCGGCGTCGGTCTGGATGAAGTCCTGAAACCGCACGGCTCCCTCACCGAGCTCGAGGTCGCGGCGGCCCTTCGCCGAGACGATGCCGAGGGTCACCGAGTGGGCCAGGCCGAACGGGCTACCGATCGCCAGCACGGTATCGCCGGTTCGCACGGCGTCGACACCTGCCAGCCGGGCCGGCTCGAGATCATCGGCCGCCAGTTCGAGTACGGCCAGATCGGTGCCGGCATCGGACCATGAACGGCGGGGCCGCATTTCACGGCCGTCTTCGAGGCGGATCGTGACCGCCTCGAGCTCCGCCCCATGCACGACATGCCGATTCGTGATCACAACCATGCGACCCCCGATTTCGGCGATCACCCCGGAGCCCGCTTCACTCTCGGTGGTCCTGCCTCCACGAGGGCGGGAGAGCCGCTTCGCGGCGTCGATATGGACCACCGAGGGCCGGAGCAGGTCGGACAGACGTCGCAGCTGCAGCGCCTGCCGCTCGAGCGGCTCGGCGTCGCGGGCCGCTTGCTCGAAGAGCCGCTCCCGCTCGGAGGCCGAAAGCCGCACCGGACGCATGGGATCGATGCGGTCGTCGGCCCGGCTGGTGGCCGGGATGGGAGCGAGCCGGCCGGCCGGCTCGTCGCCATCCGCACTATGGGGTGCAGCACAGGCAAAGAACACAGAGGCTGCGAAGAGCCCGAGACCGCTTGGCAACGACGGCATGCGACACCCGTGGAGGGAAGAATCAGGCCGCCTCTGAGAATACCCTCCGGGCCGCTCAGAATTCCAGTTCGCCGCCGATCGCCTCTTCCGTCGCGTGCCGGCTGCTGCTCGCCTCGCCCGACCGTTCGATTTCCCGCTGGCAACCGATACACATCGTGGCGTAGGGGAGGGCGTCGAGCCGGGCCATCGGAATCCGGCAGCTGCAGACCTCGCACTGGCCATAGTTGCCCTCTTTCATCCGCTCGAGCGCATTCTCAATGGAAGCAAGCTCGCGGCTCTCGACCTGGGCCAATTGCGAGCTGATCTCGTCCTGGGCGGAATCGTAGGCGGCATCGACCACGTCACCAGGAGACTCGCTCCTCAATTCCTTGAGCAGCGTCAGGTCACCGGCCAGGGCGCTACGCAGGGCATCCCGCCGCTTGACGAGGATCGCCCGCATGTTCAGAAGTGCGTCTTTTCGAGCCATGATTGCCGCTCCTTGTCGACCGCCGGCGGCCTTCCCCTTCCCGGCCGCCAGTCCGAGTCGCACCCAATAGTACGGGGCTGCCAGGCGGATGGTTCGCCCGAGAAAAATCGGCAGGTTGGGCACCCGGAATGGAGGGAAACGGCTGCTCGACAGTTGGCGGGACGGGGGGGGACTTTGCCGGCCGGCCCGCAGGGTTCGGGGCTTCTCACTCGGCCGGCCGGAAGCACCAGATTGTGCCGTTCTCGGAGGCGAGCACGAGCCGCCCGGCGGCCACGGCGGCCCCCGCCCCGAACCCGCCGCCGGCATCAAACTCCCAGGCCGGCTGGCCGCTCGCTGCCTCGAGGGCGGCGATCGTGCCCTTGGAGTCGGCGACGATCACAACGGCCCGGGCCGCGGCGGCTGGATCAGCAGCGCTGCCCGCCGCGGTGACCACGACCGGCGAGGCGTCGACGCGGCCGGGCATCGGCTGCCGCCAGACGCGGGCTCCCTCGGCGAGCGAGAAGGCCTCAACAGCCCGCCCGCGGGAGCCCACGATCACCAGGCCCGCGGCGATCGCCGCGCTCGAGCGATACGCCTGGCCGCCAGCGGCCGGCTGATGCTGCCAGGCGACGGCCGGCTTCGTGAAGTCGATCGCGAAGAAGCCGCCCCCCTCGGTGCCGAAGAGCACGAGCTCGCCGGCTACCGCCGGCGTGGTGCCGGTGGGCCCACCGATCTCGACTGAGCCCCGCTCCTCGCCGGTGGCGGCGTCGATGATGTGGAGCCGGCCGTCGCAGCCGGCCAGGAACACACGGTCACCGGCAGCGGTCCGGGCCACGGTAGGTCCGCAGCGGATCTGGTCGGCGATCGAGTGCTTCCACAGGAGCTTGCCCGTCGCGAGGTCGAGGCAGGAGAGGGAGGCATCCTGTGAGCCGACGAGCACCCGCGGGCCCTCGGCCACTGGCAGGATCGTCGGGCCGCCCGAGATCTCGCCGTCGGTCGCGTATGTCCAGCGAACCTCGCCTGTGCGTCGGTCGAGGCCGCGGACGATCCCCGTGTCGTCGCCGACCACCAGCGGCAGTGCCGGGTCGTCGGCCACGGCCGCCGCCGACGGAAACCCGGCGTCCTTCGTGACGAATGTCCAGACGGTTTTGCCGGTGGCCAGTTCGAGCGCGTGGAAGCTGCCGTCCAAGTCCCCCACATAGACGGTGCCGTCGGCGATCACCGGGACGGCGGCGAAGGCGGTCGTGGCAAAGTCCCGCCGCCACGCCTCCGCCAACGGCAGCGTGAGGGTCGTGCCGGAGCGACCAGTGCCCGCGAGGCTGCCGCGGGCCGTCGGCCAGGCATCGGCCGGCGCGATCGCGGGATCGGCCGCGTTGCCGCCAGCCGCGGCAACCACGAGGAGCAGCATGCCAAGGGCCACGGAGCGAGGGGCCTCGAGGTTGGCAAGCGGGGTCATCGCATGGCCTCGTACAGGGCTGCCAGATCGCCGGCCGTCACGGGCCGCGGATTGAAGCCGGCCGTCCACTCCGCGACCGCCGCCGCGGCGAGTGCGGGCCCGTCGCAGCTTCCGATGCCCAACCCCGTCAGCGACCTTGCCAGCCCGGCGGTGGCGAGCAGATCGTCGAGCCAGGCGGCGAGCTGCGAGCCGGCGTCGTGTGGACAGGCCGTGATCCCGATGTCGGCCAAGAGGGCTGCGTAGGCGGGCCCGCAGTCCCGACCGTTCAAGCGGACGACATGCGGCAGCGCGAGGCCGACCGCCTGGCCGTGGACCACGCCGTGGGCCGCCGTGAGTGGATTGGCCAGGGCGTGGGCGGCGCCGAGCATCGCGTTCTCGATCGCGAGCCCCGCCCAGGCCGCCCCGAGTTGCACGGCCGCTCGGGCCTCGATGTCATCTCCGGCGGCGAGCACCCGCGGGAGGTTGCGGGCCAGGAGTCGCCAGGCTTCGTGGGAGAGCATCCGCGAGGCGGGCGTGGCCGCAATGCTCACAAGGCTCTCGACGGCGTGGCCGACGGCGTCGACGCCAGTCAGGGCGGCCACGCGGGCAGGTTGCGTGAGCGTGAGTTTGACGTCGAGGATCGCAATCCGGAAGGCGGCCCGGGGATCGCCGCAGGCCATTTTGATGCCGGTCTTGGCATCGGTGATCAGCGCGAACGACTGCGTCTCGCTGCCGGTGCCCGCCGTCGTGGGCACGGCCAGCGACGGCAGCATCGGCCCGGTCGCCGTGCCGCGGCCCTTGTAGTCGTGCATCCGGCCGCCGCAGGAGAGCAGGAAGTTGATCCCTTTGGCACAGTCCATCGAGCTGCCACCGCCGAGGCCGACGAGCAGGTCGGGGCGGAATCCGCGGGCCATGGCGGTGCCCGCCTCCACGTCGGATGTCGTGGGGTTTTCGCCGAATCCCGAGAACACGTCTGCCTCGACGCCGGCGGCGGCGAGCGCGGCCACCCCCGCGGCGG
>Ga0210003_1003898_pt1 | contig 11955 bp, 17 predicted proteins | sample LantaG_FD_182804 | JGI IMG/M metagenome (GOLD analysis project Ga0210003, IMG submission 182804) | Deep subsurface microbial communities from Baltic Sea to uncover new lineages of life (NeLLi) - Landsort_02402 metaG (SPAdes) (version 2) | ecosystem: Environmental > Aquatic > Marine > Oceanic >...
GGGGGGGGGGGGGGGGGGGGGGGGGAGAGGTCTGAATTCTTTTCCGCATTTCGTATGAATAAGAACCAAAACATTAATTTTACAAAAAAAAAAACTTGAAAAAAAACTGGTCCCCCAAAAATAAAAATAAAAAAAGTCTCTTTCTTTCTTTCTTTCTTTCTTTCTTTTTCTCTTCTCTTTTTCTCTCCTTCTCCTCTACAGCATCAGCCTCGGCTTCCTCCTCCCAGCGGGGGCAGGGATCCTCCCTGCCGCATCCAAGTCGGCAAAGGCCGTGGTAACGTCAGACGGCAGCAGCGGCGAGTCGGGCGCCCCGCCCCTCGCCGTCGCCACGCCCCTCGCCGCCTCCACGAGCTCCGCCACGAACAGCTTCGCCACCCCGGAAGCCAGCAGCACGGCAGCCGGGGCCGGGGCCCCGCCTCCTGCGGACGCCGCGAGCAGCTTCCGCACGCCCGAGCGGGCGACGGCCGACCTCCGGAAGGCCTCGTAGCGATCCAGCTGCTCGTCCGTCAGCAGGGAAGCCACCGCCCTGTTCCTCGCGCCCGCGGCTGCCCTCGCCGCGGCCGCAGCCCGCTCCGCCGGCGTCGTCTCCTCGCCGCCACGCCCTCCCTGGGCGTAACCTCCTCCTCCTCCCCCTCTTCCCCCCTGGTGCTGCTGCAGGTCGTGCTCCCTCTCCCGGTCGTCGAGCTCCCGCTGGAAACGGCGCCGGGCCTCCTCCTGCTCGCGGTCGCGCTGCTCTCGCTGGCGCTTCCTCTGCTCCTTGAGGCGGAGCTTCTCCTGCCGCTGGCGCTCGGCGTCGTCGAGGGCGGAGGCGACGGCGAGGGCATCGGCGGACTCGGCGGCGGTGCGTGGCTTCTTCGGTGGCGAGGCGGGTCGCGGTTGAGGTTGAGGAGGTCGAGGAGCGGCAGCAGTGGCATCTGCCGCTTCCTCCTCCTCCTCCTCCTCCTCCTCCTCCTCCTCCTCCTCGTCCTCGTCCTCGTCCTCCTCCTCCAGCGCCTGCTCGAGCTCCGCCTCGAGGTCGATGTCCTCGTCGTCATCGTCTTCTTCTTCCCCTTGCTGCTCGGCAGAGCCGGCTCGAGCTGCCGCTGGAGCAGCAGCGCCTCGTTCATCTTCTTCATTATCATCATCATCATCATCATCATCATCATCATCACCATCATCAATCTCTTCGTCGCCACCACCCCCTGCTCCTCCACCTTCCGTTTCCTCGCGGCTCACGAGGCCACCGCCTTCGTCGCCGACATCTTCATCTTCGTCGTCATCCTCGCGGGGGCGCTTCATCGTTTCTTCCTGGGGGAAGAGGAAGCGTCCGCGAAGACGAGAGAGAAAAAGAACGGGGAAAAAAGTGATCTGCAAATCACTCTCTTTTTCGATCTTGACGAACCAAAGAAAAAGAGCTTTTTTACTTCTTCCTCTCCCCCCTCCCCCCTCCTCAGCAAAACAAATGACCCGAGTCTACGTCGGCGGCCTCTCGGACCGCGCCAGCGAGCGCGAGCTCGACGACGAGGTGAGTGGAGAGAAGGAAGAGGCTGAAGAAACTCCTCCGATCGAGCGGCGGCGGCCAGGCTGTTTTTTTCTCATGCTCTCACCTTTCTCCTTTCTCTCTCCTCCACCCTCCATACCACTCCACCTAGTTCGGCCGCTTCGGTCGCATCAACAACATCTGGATCGCGCGCAAGCCCCCCGGGTTCGCGTTCATCGAGTTCGATGACTCGCGCGACGCCGAGGACGCCGTGAGGAAGCTCGACGGTGAGATCGGTTTTCTTTTTTTTTGGCTGGCGTCGAGTTTTTTTCGATGGTTTCAATGCAGCGGTTTTTTGAGCCCGTTCGAGGCAATTTCCTGTCCCGTTCAATCGCTGGATGGAGAGGAAATGACCTTAGCTTTTTATAAAAGTGCTTGCTATGAAGTTTCAGATTGTTTCGAGGCAGAAAATCGGCGATGATGATGATGGCAAGCGAGCGAGTGTCGAGGCGGCGGCGGCGGGCAAAAACGGTAAACTCAACCTCCTCCTCCTTTCAAACAAACAAAAACACGCAAACACAGGCTTCCAGGGCTGGCGCGTCGAGATCTCCCGCTCCGGCGGGCGCCGCGACCGCGACGGCGGCGGCCCTTCCCGCGGCACCGGCCCCGGAGGCGAGCGCGTCTGCTTCGAGTGCGGCAAGCCCGGCCACTTTGCCCGCGAGTGCCGCGAGCGCGGCGGCGGCGGAGGTCGCAGGGACGACCGCCGCGGCGGAGGCGGAGGCGGAAGCTACCGCGGCCGCTCCCGCTCGCGTTCGCGCTCCCGCTCCCGCTCGCGCAGCCCCCGAGACGACCGCGGCCGCGGCAGGTCCCGCTCGCCTCGCTCCCGCTCCCGCTCCCCTCGCCGCTCGCGCAGCCCCCGCGACGACAGGCGCGGCGGCGGCGGCGGAGGCGGCCGCGACAGGCGCGGCGGCTCCCGCTCGCCCCCGCGCGGGGGCAGCGGCGACCGCGACGCCGCGCCGCCGGCGCCCGCGGAGCGTCTCTCGCGCTCGCGCTCGCGCTCGCCAGCGCGCGGCGGCGGCGGTGGTGACGTGTCGCCGCCCCGCGGAGGCGGCTCGGCGTCGCCGCGCCGCTCGGGCTAGAAGGGAGGAAAAGAGAGGTGAGTGTTGTTTGGTTCGCAGAAAAGAAAGAGGGAAAAGTGAGAGAAAGAGAGAAAGATTATTTGTTTGTGTGTTTGTGTTTTTGTTTCCCTCCCCCAAAGCGCCCTTCCTTCTCAAGCCCATTCTCCTTTCACTCCTTCTTTGATTTTGAATTCAGGAAGAGATGGGTCGAATTCGGCAAGAGAAGTCATTTGTGTGTGCCTGTCTTCTCGCTCCCTTGTCGCCGCCGTCGTCTTCGGCAACGTTCAAAGACAGCAAAAAAACAAAAATAGAGAGATAGAAACTGCAAAAGCTTCGATTACGGTCTGCAGTCGGCTTCATGAGTTTGTGTGTATTTAAGCTTCTGTCCTTCCAACGAGTCCTCGGTGCGCCAACAAAGAACAACAACAAAAATGAATAGAAAGAAAGAAACTCCAAAAAAGTCGTCGTCTCTTCTTCTTCTTCTTTCTTCTTCGTCGTCGTCGCTTCTCTCTCCCTTCTTCGTCTTCCCAGCTCTGCTACTTCTTCTTCCCGCCTTTCTCCTCGAGACGCCACGCCTTCTGCCCTTCATTCGCTTCAAACTTCGTCCTCATCATTGTGAATCGACCAGCTTTCTTCCTTCTTTCAGCTTCGAGATTTCTGCCTCCTGCTTCAGCTTCAAAGCTTCGTTCGCTTCTCTCTCTCCCTCCGTCTCCACGTCTCCGTCTCTCTCCTCCGCTCCTTCTTCCGCTCCCTCTCCGTCCTCTCTCCAGAAATCACAGCAGCAGCAAAGTCGGGCAGCCTTTCTTTCTTTCTTTTTTCTTTTTTTTTTTTTCAAACAATGAAAACGAAATAAAGACGAGTTCTACTTCCATCTCTCTCTCCCCTTCTCTCCTCCTTCTCTCCTTCTTCTTCACCCGAGAATCAGCGCCTGCGCGTCCACCAGCCTCGCGTAAGCGCCCCCTTTCACCCTCACCAGCTCCGAATGCGTGCCGGATTCTGTAATTTTGCCGTTTTCAACTAAACAAATTCTGTCGGCGCTCATGATGGTCGCGAGTGAGTGCGCGATGACCAAAACCGTCCTGCCTTTCAGCAGCGCCCTGAGGGCCTCTGCGCTCGCCTCCGCCGCCGCTGGCCCGTCCAGGGAAGAGGTGTGCTCGTCCAGGACGACGACGGGGGCGTTCTTGAGCAGGGCGCGGGCGATGGCGACCCTCTGCCGCTGGCCCCCGCTCAGGCTCGCCCCCGCGGTCGCGCCGCCGACGCGGGTGTCGTAGCCTCGGGGCAGAGCCGAGATGAAGTCGTGGGCCCTGGCCGCCTTGGCCGCCGCCACGACAGCGTCCATTGAAAAGGGAGGGTTGGAAGCTGAGTAAGAATCAGAAGCGGAAGAAGAAGAAGAAGAAGAAGAAGAAGAAGAAGAAGAAGAAGAAGAAGGATCGGAAGAAGAAGAAGAAGAAGAAGAAGAAGAAGAAGAAGAAGAAGAAGAAGAAGAAGAAGAAGAAGAAGAAGAAGAAGAAGAAGGATCGTAAGAAGGAGAAGAAGAAGGATCGGAAGAAGAAGAAGAATCGGAGAAGCCAAAGGCGATGTTCTCTGCTACTGTGCCGTCGAAGAGAGCTATCTCCTGCGGCACTAGTGCGACGGACCTGGTCCACGTCTCGAAGGGGATGTCTCTCAAATCGCGCCCTCCCAGGGTGATCGATCCCGTTGATGGATCGTAGAAGCGGGCGAGCAGGGAGGCGACGGTGGACTTGCCGGCGCCTGTGAGTAGGGATGAGAAAGTGGAAAGAGAGAAAGAGAGAGAGAGAGAGGAATGAGTTTTTTTTCATTTTTCGTTTTCTCGGTGTTTTTTTCTTTCTTTCTTCTCGAAAGAAAAAAGCTAAAACTTCTTACCTGAAGCCCCAACGAGCGCAGTCACGCTCCCGGCCTTGAGCTCCAGGTCCAGGCCCCGCAGCACCGGAACGGAAGGCCGCGTGGGGTAGGAGAAGGTGACCCCCCGGAAGGAGATGTCGGAGAGGGGGAGCGCGGGGAGGCGGCTCGTTGACGAGGAAGAAGGAGAAGAATGAGAATGAGAAGAGGTAGTTGAAGCCTCTTCTCCCTCTCCTCCTTCTCCTCTCCTCCTCCGCCGTTCCTCCTCCTCCGTGACTCCTCCTCCGCCAGCGACTTCGAGCAGGCACTCCTCCGAGCTTGGGAGCGTCGACAGCACCGAAGGATCAGGAGACGCGAGCTTCCTCCAGTCGACCTCTTTTTCTTCGGAAGATCTCGAGCTCGAACCCGAACTCGAACCCAAACCTCTTCTCGCCCTCTCCTCGAGCCCCTCGCCCGCGGCCGCGGCGCGCACCCTCGCGAGCGCCGCCGACGCCCTCCTCAGGTCAGCCAGAGACTGCACCGCGCCCTGCGTCGCGTACACCAGCGAGTACGTGAACCCGACGGCGGACAGCAGGACGCCGGCGGGCAGCAGGTTTTGTCGGACGAGGAGGCCTCCGAGGCCGTAGAGCAGCAGCAGCGAGGCGTGCACCGCGCCGCGCGACATCGCCTCGAGCTGCCCCTTGGCCCGCCCGAAGCCCCTCGCGGCCTCGGCGGAGCTCAGCGCTGCCTTGCTGAACCGGAGCAGCTCCGACCTCTCCGCGCCGAAGGAACGCACCGTGGGCATGGCACCTAAAGCCCTGGCGGCGACGGCGTGCATCTCCGCGGCGGCGCGGGATGCGGCCGTCTCCAGCGGCTTCGTCTTGAGTCGGTGCAGCGCCGCCGCCGCGGCCGTCGCGCCGATGACCAGTGCCAAAACGGGCCCCAGCCTCCACGACAGCCAGGCCAGGACCGCCACGGCGCCCGTCGCTTCTAACAGAGCTCGTGGCCCCCTATCGCGAGCCGTGGAGGCCAGGGCCACGGCCCGGAGCGCGTCGAGGTCGTCTGCGGCGGCCCTGGCCAGCGCCAGCGGCGGGCTCGCGTCGAAAAAGGCGATCTTCTTGCTGAGCAGGCAGCGGAAGAGCTCGACGCGCGCCGAGGCCAGGACGGCTTCCGCGGCGTCGACGGCCGTGGAGATGTAGAGCCGCGTAACGAGGGGCTCGGCAGTGTAGGTGAAGGCGAGCACGGCGAGCGAGGGAAGGAAGGCGGCGGAAGAAGCGGAAGAAGAAGCGGAGGCAGCAGCGACTTTGCCTCCTGCCGCGGCAGCGGCGCTGCTCGCCTCGGAGATCAGCGAGTCGAAGATCTGACCGGCGAGGACGGGCGAGCTGAGGTTGCAGGCCGTACAGAAGAGCAGGCAGGCCCCCGCGAGGGCGAGCCTCTTCCACTGCTTGCGGGCCGCGGCCTGGAGGAAGGCCGGGTTGAGTGGGGCAGAGGCAGAGGCGAGGTCGGCCGCTGCTGCAGCAGCTGCAGCAGAGGTTGGAGAAGAGGTCGAGGAGGTCGAGGTCGAGGTCGTCGAGGTCGAGTCGATGATCCGGGGTCGCTCGTCTTCGTGTTCCTGTTTCTCTTCTGCTGCTGCTGTTCCGTTCACCGCTGCCGGGGCGTCAGCTGCTGCAGAGGATGACGAGGACGACGCGCTCGTCGTTGTCGTCGTGGGAGAGAGCCGTCGCCTGAGGAAGAAGAGCGGAGGCGCAGGAGGCAGCGGCAGCTGCGAAGCGAGGAGAGGAGATCGAATGCGCCTCTGAACGGCGAAAGCGTCGGAGGACGACGCCAGAGTTCCTGTCGGTTGCCTCCTCCGCCTGGCCTCCACGAGCGCAGCGCCGGTGCCGCCGGCTAGGGAGAGTTGCGATATTGTCGTCTTCATCGTGAGGCGAAGAGAGGCGACGCACGCAAGGCGTGGAAGTCCTTCCCGCGCGAATCGGAAAGAGCAAGAGGAGAGGAGAGAGGAGTGATAAAAAATATCGCCGAGTCGAGCGAAAGCACTTTTTTTCGGCATTCGTTCGCCTTCGTCTCTCTCAATCTAGCTCTCCCTATCTCAATTATGGTCTCAGCGCTCGCCTCTCGAGCACCCCTTCTCGTCAGCGCTTCGTCAGCATCGAATCAGCACGAGCAGCAGCAGCAGCATCGAAGGAGGACAGCCACGGCACCGACGAAAACCATATCGCAATCATCATTCCCGCAGAGGCTAGCTGCGTCGCTCGCCGCCACCGTCGTCGTCCTCGCTGCTTCTTTTTCCTCGACCCCCTCGGCAGCCCTCGCCGAGGAGCTCGCCGCCTCCGTCTCTCCCCTCGACGCCCCTACTCTCTTCTCCCGAAACTGCTCCGGGTGCCACACCGGCGGGGGGAACGTCGTCTCCCCCGGGAACACCCTCTCCGAGGCGGACCTCTCCCGCAACGGGATGCTGAGCTCCGAGAAGCTGTTCGAGGTCATTTACTCGGGAAAAGGGAAGATGCCGGGCTACGGTATTAATTGCGCTCCGAAGGGGGCGTGCACTTTTGCGGCGAGGCTGAGCGATGCGGAGGTGAAGGCGCTGGGTGATTTCGTGCTGGAGAGAGCGGGGCAGGGGTGGAAGTAGGAAGAGAGAGAGGAAAGGTTTTTCTCTCTTTCTTTCTTTCTTTCTTCTCTCTTTCTCTTTTCGCTCCTCTCGCTTCTTCTCTTTCCTCTGAAACACGCGATAGAAGACTGTAATTGAAAGGACTTGTTTTTTCTGATCGAAATTGGTTCACATTTGGAGGAAGAAGAAAACGGAAAAGGAAAAGATTTTAAAAAAAAATCATTCGCCGTCGGCAGCGGCCTTGGCGAGCGCGGCCTCTGCCGCCTCGGCGGCTTCTTTCGCTGCTTTCACGTCTTCTGATGGCGTCTCAGAAAGGTCGGACTCGTCCTGTGTGGTTGGTTTGAGGTTGGAAGTTGAGTCGGAGTCGGAAGCGTGAGACAGAGAGGAGAAAGAAGAAAGGAAGAAGAAAAAGAAAAAATGACTTTTTCTTTCTCTCTTTCTCTCTTCCTCTCTTTCACCCATTCTCACTCACCAGGAGCTTTCGCGTGTCGGCCACGACAGCCGCGAGGCGCTGCCTGGTGTCCGGGACCATCAGCGCAGACTCGGCGGCGATGTTCTCCTGTCGTTGGTTTTGGAGTTTGGAGGTTGAGAAGAGGTTGAGGAAGAAGAAGTAAATGACGACGACGCGAGACCGGTCGTCTTCGCTTGTTCTTCTTCGACCATCGATGTCTCCGAACGATTCAAAAACTCTCGACTCTTCTCTCCTCTCCCCCCGTCTCACCGCGTGCTTGACGTCGTGCGGCTCCTCTCCCGCGGCCCGCATGGCCGAGACCTTCTCTGCCGTGGTCCTGGCCTCGTCGGCGTAGCTGGAGAGCTCCTTGGTGAGGCGCGTGAGGGCGCCCTTTTTGATGGAGAGGTCTCGCGAGATCGACATCGTGTTTGAGTTGGTTTTTCTTTTTCGGGTTTTTTCTTCGTTTGTGAAGGTCTTGTCGTCGAACTTCCACTTTCAGATCACATCGAGCTCGATTTGGACTCGCCGCTTTCTACTCCCTTCCTTGTTCCGTTCCACTCTCCCTTCCCCAGAGCAGAGAGAGACGGTCATCATCAGATCTCAGGCACGAAGTTTTGAACCAGAAATGGCCGAAGGACGCGGAGGAAACGGAGGCGCAACAACGTCGTCAACGAAGAGCACCGACGCCTGCTGCGACCCAAACGACTCCGCCGCTGCCCACCTCTCCGCCCGCGCCTCGCGCCTCGAGGCCGAGGCCCGCGCCGACCCCACCCTCCAGGACTGCTGCAGGCGGGACCTGGAGCAGGAGGCCGCGGCCTCGAGGCAGCAGGCGGCGCTGTCGAGGGTAGATAGGGCGAGCAGGGCCGAGCTCGCCCGCAAGCTTGGGGGCGCCGTCGTTCCTCCTCCGCGGCCGCCTCCTCCAAAGGCAGAAAATGGAGAAGAAGACCTCGACAGCGACTTTGGCGACGACGAGGACAACGAAGCTTCCCTCGCCAGGCTGCGGGATCTCCGCCTCTCCCAGATGAAGCGAGAGCAGGAGGAACGGAAGCAGCAGAAGGTCGAAGGGGCCGAGGGCGAACCCCTCCTCTTGGGGCGCCTCTCGGAGATTAACGTCTCCAAGGTTTTTGCCCTCGCGGCTTCCCTTCCCTCTCTTTCCCAGGGACCTCCTCGAGAGAAGAAGAAGCGAGAGCTCCCATTCGTCGTCCACCTGGCGGACCCGGGCTCCGCGGCGGGGGCCTCTCTCGACGAGCTGCTCGAGACCCTGGCCGGAGACTTCCGTGGCTCGCGGTTCGCGCGGGCTGCTCCCGGAAAGAAGTCGACCGAGGTGCGGGCGAGCGTTCTGGTCGCGGTTTCGGCCTCCCCAATGCCGGCTGCACAAGAGGGCGCCGGTGGGATCCTGGCGGTCTTCCGCGGCGGGGCGCTGGTCGCGGCGGTGCCCGTGGCCGCGTTCTGTGCCGGTGAGAGTGGTGGCGGCGGAGGGGAGCTGGTGGAGGAATCCGTCGTCTCTTGGCTGAGGAAAAGTCGGGCGCTCTCCAAGGAGAAGAACGAAAAGGTCAAAGAGAAGAAGAAAGAAGAAAACGGAGCTGCTCCTCCTTCCTCGAGCGACGACGAAGATGAAAGCAACTCCGACGGCGAAGGCGACGACGACGCGGACCCGTGCGAGGTCTGCGGGAGGACCTACTTCCACACGCACGTCCGGCCGGTGCGCAGCGGCGGAAGGGGCGGATGCGGAGGTGGAGGCGGAGGTGGAGAAAGCGGCGACGACGACGGCGACGAGAGCGGGAGCGACTGAGAGAGGGAAAGAGGTCGTTTTTTTCTTTCTGTCTCTTCTCTCTGCTCTAGCTTCACATAATGTAAGATTACAAACGAATGCAAATGAAAAAACGATCGCGCATTGTTGGAACTGGAGGCCGCCGAAGAGGAAGGATGAAAAATTCGAAGCAAAGAGAAGGACAGAAAAAAAAAACTTATTTTTCACTTTTTTATTTTCCGATCTCGGCTCTCTATCTCTGTCGATTCGATGCCCTCGCGCAGCAGCCGCCGCCGCTCCCTCTCTCCTGCTGATCGATATCGGAGCCGCAGGAGGAGCCCCGAGAGCAGCTTCAGGAGGTACGAGCGCCGCAGCAGAAGCAGGAGCAGGAGCAGGAGCCGCGAGCGACGACGAAGAAGAAGGAGCCCGAGTCGAGATCGAGACGGAAGGCGAGAGCGAGAGCGAGAGCGACCTCGACCTTCTCCGCCCCCTCCACCTCCACCTCCTCGGAGAGCAGCCCCCGCCGACGCGGCAGCGGCGACCAAGGCCGCCCGCCGCGCCGCCGCAGAGGAGGCCATCGTGACGCACGAGGTCGAGCTGAGGCTGTCCGAAGAAATCAACAGGCGCGTCGCCGAGGCCTCTTCGAGGTTTTTCGCCAAAAAAGGAGAAGCGACGACGACGACGGCAACAACAGAAGCAACAGAAGCAACAACAGAAGCAGCACCAACGACGACGACGACGGTCTTTGACCACCTCTTTGAGGCCGCGCTGCGAGAAGCAGAGGCCGCCCGGGCCGCGATCCCCGCCGAAGTCGAAAACGAGCTTGCCCTGGAGGCCCAGCGAGAAAAAGACGCCGAAGTCGAAGCCGAGAGGGCCTCGAGGGAGAAGGTCGCCGAGGAGAGCCGCCGGGCGGCGAGCGCTGCGGCGGCGCTGGAGGCTTCGGCAGCAGCCGAGAGGCTCAAGGAGCTCGAAAGGGGAGCCGAAGCCGTGAAGAGATCCAAGCAGCAAGCCGAGGACGAGCGCGCCGCGGTGCTGTCGAGGTCCAAGAAGGTCAAGCTCTCCTTTGGTGGTGGGGCGACAAAGAGGTGAAGTTTTTTTTTGTCTTCATTTTTTTCATTGTTCGAAGGGGAAAAAAACGACGACGAACTTTGGAATTGAAAAGCTAGCTGTTTCGATCTTCCAAGTCTCCTCCTCTTTTTGCTCCACCCTAAAGAGAATGCGCCCGTCCGCGGCGCTCCTGAGGGGCAGCCGACGCCTGCTGCTCTCGTCGTCGTTGCGGGGAAATTGGCGGTGGAACGGCGGCAGCGGAAGCGAGGAGAGCCCACGCGGCACGCGACGGCATTCGAAGTTTTCGACGACGAGCGCTTCGTCGTCGGCGGCGGCGGCTTCTTCGGCTTCTTCAACACCGCCTCCGCGCCTCTCCCCGGGCCTCTACATCGTCGCCACGCCCATCGGCAACCTCGAGGACCTGTCCCCTCGCGCGGCTCGAGTGCTCGCCACGGCCGACGCCGTTCTCTGCGAGGACACGAGGCGGAGCGGGCCCCTGGTCGCCGCCGCCGTCGCCGCTTCCACTGCCGCGAGAGAGGCTTCTTCTCCTTCTTCGTCGTCATCCGCCCCGTCGCGCCTCATCAGCCTCCACGCCCACAACGAGGCATCGAGGACGGCTTCCGTTTTGGAGAGGCTGGCGCGCGGCGAGGCCGTCGCGCTGGTCTCCGACGCCGGGACGCCCGCGGTCTCGGACCCGGGCGGCGGCGTCGCGGCGGCAGCAGCGGCGGCGGGCTTCGACGTGCTGCCCGTCCCGGGCCCCTGCGCCGCCGCGGCCGCCGTCTCGGCGTGCGGGCTCGACGCGGGGGACTGGCTGTTCGTGGGCTTCCTGCCGGCCAAGGCCAAGGCGAGGCTGAAGAGGCTGCGGGAGATCGCCGCGGCGACGGGGGCTGGGGGAGCGGGAGCGGGAGCGAGTCTGAACAAGAGCGGTCAAGGTCCCTTGACTCCTTCTTCTTCTGCGGTCTCCGCCGCCGTCGTCGCCTACGTCCCGGCCCGCACCCTCGCCGCCACGCTCGCCGACGCGAGCCTGGCCTTCGGTCCCCACCGGCGCGTGGCGGTGGCGCGGGAGCTGACGAAGCTGCACGAGGAGTGGTGGAGGGGGGAGCTGGCCGAGGGGGCAGCCGTGTTCGCAGCCCGGACGGAGAGCGGTAAAAAGGGCGCTGCTGCTGCTGCTGCTGCTGCTGCTGCTGCTTCTGCTGAGGATGAAGATGACGACGACGAGGAAGATGAGGAAGGAGAAGTGGCGGGAGGAGAAGGAGGAAGCAACAACAAGCTGCTTAAGGGCGAGGTCACAATTGTGATCGAGCGAGCGAAAAACACTCCCTCTTCTTCCGCTTCTTCTTCTCTTTCCTTGGAAGGAGAAAGCAAAAAAGAAGAAGAAGAAAAGTACAGTGCCAGCGCGGCCCCTCTGCTGCTGACGCTCGACGCGGACGCCGCCCTCGGCGCTCTTTTGGCCGAAGGGGTGCCCCCCTCGGCCGCCGCCCGCGCGCTCGCCGCCGCGGCCCAGGTCCCGCGCGGCCCGCTCTACAACCGCGCGCAGAGGCTCTCTTCGTCGGAGAAGGACAGCGCGGCAGGAGACAAGGACAGCAGCAAGACGAAGAAGGGCAACAAGAACAAGTCTGTAAAGTAAAAGAAGAAAAAAGAAACGGTTTTCAATTTTTTTTTTTGCATTTCATTTTCGGAAAA
>Ga0210003_1003899_pt1 | contig 11955 bp, 7 predicted proteins | sample LantaG_FD_182804 | JGI IMG/M metagenome (GOLD analysis project Ga0210003, IMG submission 182804) | Deep subsurface microbial communities from Baltic Sea to uncover new lineages of life (NeLLi) - Landsort_02402 metaG (SPAdes) (version 2) | ecosystem: Environmental > Aquatic > Marine > Oceanic >...
TTGGGCTGGTTCGGGAAGGACCGTAGGATTTTCCCCGGTGGCGTGTCCGAGCGGCCTAAGGAGCACGCCTCGAAAGCGTGTGACGGGTAACCCCCGTCCGAGGGTTCAAATCCCTCCGCCACCGCCACTTGACCCTCGGCCGGGCACGTTGCGGCGTTGACGGCTGAGGATTCGGCCGGTTATGGTTTGAGAGTATCTCAGCAAAATCTTAGTAATTAGCGGTGATGGGGGCTTTCATGGCGGTCAAGAGGACGGGTGCTCGCGCGGGAGCAGCGGCGTTCGCCCTCGGGGTCGCGTTATCTGCGGGCCCGGGTACGGGGATTGCTGTGGCGGCGCCTGGCGAAGATGACGCTGCGTCGGCGTCCGCACCCGGGCCGAGCGGTTCCGCTACCTCGACTCCGGGCTCGGGCCGGTCGTCCGCTGGGCAGTCGGCCACCCCCGCTGGGCAGTCGGCCACTCCCGCCGGGCAGTCGGCCACCCCCGCTGAACGTGGTCCGCGGCGCGGGGGGCGGACCTCTGCCACGGATCCTTCTGCCACGGATCCTTCTGCCACGGATCCGGACTCGACTGCCGCGCCGAGCACCGTCAGGCCCGCATCCGCCGCGGCGATTCGGCGTGTCAGGCCCGACGGTTATGACCACACGACTCAGAGTCCGGCCAACAGCCAGATTCCTCAGATCTCTCAGACACCGGCGAGTACGGCGGCCGTGGCGACGGTGACGCTGCCGGGGAGCCTCCCCTCCGTCTTTGTCGCATCGGCTCCGACCGAGACGCCGGTCACCGCCACCGCCACCGCACTGCCGATCGGCGCACCGGCACGAGCAGCGCGGGCGACGCGCACCCTGCGGGGGGCCGCCGTCCGGCCGCCGGCCGCGGCGGATCCGGCCGTGGCGATGGGCACCATGATCTCGGGCTTCCTTGGCTCGGCATCGAACTGGTTCTCCAGTTTGCCGGCCAACCCGGTCAGTGAATTGATGGAGGGCGCGCTGCTTTTGGTACGCCGCACCTTGATGAACCTGTTCCCGGCGATGTATCCGGGGCAGACCACCGGGCAGGGGACGACAACGACGGGCGCGGCCTACTACACCGATGAGGAACTGCGCGACTACCTCCTTGGCCTGGCCCAGGAGCAGTACGGCAGCCTGTTCGGCCAGACGGTGCCGGTCTACGGCAACGGCGGGCCATGGCCTTACTACCTGAAGATGGACGGGGTGCTCGCGGGCACCGGGGTCGTCTCCGACACCAACACACAGGTCAACGGTGTCGATGAGGCAGACTTCGTCGAGTCCGACGGCCAATACCTCTACGTCGCGCACAACGGCCAGTTGTCGATCGTCGGTGCCGACCTGAGCGTCGCCTACCAGGGGACACTGTCCGGAGACGTCGTCGGCCAGTTCCTGTCGGGTGATCGTCTGACAGTGATCACCCAGTCCGGGTACGGCGGCTGGTACGGACCGATGGCGCGGATGGCGTGGGGCCCGTGGTGGGCGACGGACCCGCAGACCACGGTCACCGTGTATGACGTCTCGGACCGAACCGCTCCGACGGTGGTGACCCGGACGACGTTCGACGGCGGATTCCAAGACGCGCGGTCGGTTGACGGCGTTGTGTACGTGGTGCTGCAACGCGGGTTGAGTCTTCCGGCACCCGGTTATACCGATACCCCAGTGAAGCCGGATTCCCTCGACCCCGTCGACAGCCAGGTTGATCTCGCCATGAAGCCGGGTCGCTGGGGATGGGAACCGACCGTCACCGCCTACCGCACCTATGAGACTTGGGACTCCTACGTCGCGCGCGTCGGCGACCAGATCGTGGATTTGTCGCTGCCGCACGCCTATAGCGTTGACGCAGAGGGTAATACGGTCGACCTCGGCCTGGTTGCCGGCGCGACGGACATCGTTCGCCCGCACACCGGGGACGCGCAGTCGGTCCTAACGCTGGTGTCGGTCGACTCGGCCTCGTCGGGTTCAGCCTTCGCCGACAGCGTGGGCGCCATGGTCACCGCCGGGGACAACACCATCTACATGACCCAGAGTGCGATGTACGTGGGCACCCGGGAGTACCAGTACACCGAGACCGGCTCGTCCGACAACACCCGTATCGATCGCTTCGTCATCGCGGGCACACAGGTCGCATGGCAGGCCACCGGGGTGGTCTCGGGCACCTTGATCAACCAGTTCGCGATGGATGAGCAGAACGGCTACTTGACTGTCGCGACGCACACCAACGCTCATCAGCTGATCAACGGCACCTGGACCACGCGGAACGACAGCGGCGTGTACGTGCTCGACACCGCCGGTGACACTCTCGACCTGGTGGGCAGCCTGACCGGGTTGGCACCCGGCGAGCAGTTGTACGCGGCCCGGTTCGTCGGGGACACCGCCTACCTTGTCACCTTCCTGCAGACCGATCCGCTCTTCGCCATCGACCTCAGCGATCCGACGTCCCCCACCCTGCTGGGTGAACTGGTCATCCCGGGCTTCTCCAACTACCTGCAGCCCGTTGGTGAGGGTCTGCTGCTGGGCATCGGACAGGAGCGCGAGGCCGGCAGCTGGAACACCAACGTGCACGCGACACTGTTCGATGTGAGTGATCCGACAAAGCTCACCGAGATCACCCGGCAGTTTCTGACCGAAAACACCCAGTGGTCGTCCTCGGAGGCACAGTTCGACCACCACGCGCTGCTCTACTCCGCCGAGGACGGGCTACTTGTCGTGCCGGTCTACGCCAGCGGCTACGACCCGCAGACCGGTGTCTACCGTTCCGAACAGCTACTGAAGGTCATGCGGGTCACCGCGGGCGGCATCGAGGTGATCGGCGAGATCCGCACCGATGAGTCGGTGTTTCGGACCGTTCGTATCGGCGACGTGCTCTACGCGGTCTCCGACACTTCGGTGACGGCCTACAACATCAGCGATCTTTCATTGATTGGCAGTAGCGCCGCGCCCGCTGTGGTCTGACATCAACGGTTGGGTCGAGGGCACGTGATGGCCCCAATCCTGGCAAAGGCCGGACCGTTCGCCCAGTGAACCGTTCTAATGGAACAATCGACGGTTGAAGCGGCGGAGGTGAAGGCCATGGAACTGATTGCGCCGCTGGATGCGATGTTTCTGCTCTCTGAGTCGCGGGAGCATCCGATGCACGTCGCCGGGCTACAGGTCTTCGAACCCCCCGGGGGCGCCGGAGGGGACTACCTGCGCGACATCTACCAGCAACTGGTCGTCCGCGATGACGTCAGCCAGACCTTCCGCAAGCACCCCGCCGAACTCCTCGGCGGAGTCGTCAACCTGAACTGGGCCTTTGACCGCCAACTCGACCTCGAGTACCACCTGCGCCGATCGGCCCTGCCGTCGCCGGGTCGGGTGCGTGAACTGCTGGAATTGACCTCACGACTGCACGGAACCCTGCTCGACCGCCACCGCCCACTGTGGGAGAGCCACCTGGTCGAAGGCCTCAACGATGGACGCTTCGCGGTCTACACCAAGATTCATCACGCTCTCGTCGATGGCGTCAGCGCGATGCTGGCGATGCGCCGCGCCTTGTCTACCGATCCACTGGATCGCCAGGTGCGAGTTCCCTGGGGCACCAATGAGCGCCCGCCGACTGACGCCTCCCCGGGTTCATCGCTGCTGGGCGAGCTGGCGCAAATCGGGCGTTCGGCGGTCGGCTTCGGTCCGTCGGCTTTCAACCTCGCTCGCAGAGGCCTCATGGAACAGCAGTTGACCCTGCCGTTCGGGGCACCGAGGACGATCCTGAACGTCCCGATCGGCGGCGCGCGGCGTTGCGCGGCACAGTCCTGGCCGATGGAACGGATCTTGGCGATCAAGAAGGCGGCCGGCGTCACCGTCAATGACGTGGTCTTGGCCATGTGCGGCGGGGCGCTTCGGGCCTATCTTATCGAGCAGAATGCGCTCCCCGACAAACCGCTGATCGCGATGGTTCCGGTGAGCCTTCGTGACGACGTCAACTCCACAGGCGGCAACCAGGTCGGAGCGTTGCTGGCCAGTCTGGCCACCGACCTGACCGATCCGGCGAAGCGACTCGAGTCGGTGAGTGCCTCAATGCGCAGCAATAAGGAGGTGTTCGCCCAATTACCCAAATCCCAACGGATGGCACTGTCGGTTTTCAACGTTTCACCTTTGCTGCTGAGTGCGATATCCCCGGCGTTGGGGGCGGCCGCGCCACCGTTTAATCTGGTGATCTCCAACGTGCCCGGTTCGCGAGAACCGCTGTACTGGAACGGCGCTCGGCTGGACGGCAACTACCCGTTCTCGATCGCCCTAGACGGCCAGGCACTCAACATCACATTGTCCAACAACGCCGACAACCTCGACTTCGGTCTGGTCGGGTGCCGACGCAGCGTGCCGAGCCTGCAACGTCTGCTCGGTCATCTCGAGGAGTCTCTAACCGACCTCGAACGTGCGATGGGAACGGCCGCGCGGAGGCCACCGGCCAAGAAGGCGCCGGCCAAGAAGGCGCCGGCCAAGGAGGTGTCGGCCAAGAAGCCGGCGGCCCGGAAACCGGCGGCACCCCGCCGCCGCCCGGCCTCGTAACGCGGGTCACCAGGGGCCACTGAGCAACCGGGAGCCCTGGATTCCTGGTTAGAGTCCTCCCGTGACCGAGCGTGCGTTCTTCGACATCGAGGCCGAATTGCCCGGTGCCCGCGGGCGCAGTGGAGTCATTCACACCCCGCACGGCGACATTCGCACTCCGGCCTTCGTCGCGGTCGGTACCAAGGCAACGGTAAAAGCGGTGCTGCCCGAGACCATGCGCGAACTCGGGGCTCAGGCGGTGCTGGCCAACGCCTACCACCTGTACCTGCAACCGGGCCCGGACATCGTCGCCGAGGCCGGTGGCCTCGGGGCGTTCATGAACTGGCCGGGGCCGACGTTCACCGACAGCGGCGGGTTCCAGATCATGTCGCTGGGTTCCGGGTTTCGCAAGGTGCTCATGGCGGACATGGACCGGGAGCAGGCCGACAATCTCGTCTCCAAGGGCAAGCAACGGTTGTCCCACGTCGACGACGACGGTGTCACCTTCATCAGCCACCTCGACGGATCCACCCACCGGTTCACCCCGGAGGTGTCCGTCGGGATCCAGCACCAAATCGGCGCGGACATCATCTTCGCCTTCGACGAACTGACCACACTGATGAACACCCGTGCCTACCAAGAGGAGTCACTTGCCCGCACGCAGACGTGGGCCGGGCGCTGCCTCGCTGAGCATCGCCGGCTCACGACACTTGAGGCCGCCACATCCCCGGCGCAAGCGTTGTTCGGAGTGGTGCAGGGCGCCCACTACGAGGACCTCCGGCGTCAGGCCTGCCGCGGCTTGGAGGGCCTCGTTGATTCCGACGGCCGCGGATTCGACGGATACGGCATCGGCGGTGCACTGGAGAAGGAAAACCTGGCCACCATCGTCGGTTGGTGCACCGAGGAGTTGCCCGATTCCAAGCCCCGCCACCTACTGGGTATCAGTGAGCCGGACGACCTGTTCGCCGCGATTGCCGCCGGCGCGGACACCTTCGATTGTGTCTCGCCGTCGCGGGTTGCGCGCAATGCCGCGGTGTATTCGCCCGACGGGCGCTACAACATCACCGGAGCGCGTTACCGGCGGGACTTCACCCCGATCGACGGCGAGTGCGACTGTTATACCTGCGCCCACTACACCCGCGCCTACATCCACCATTTGTTCAAGGCCAAGGAGATGCTCGCCGCGACGCTGTGCACCATCCACAACGAAAGATTCATCATTGCCCTGGTGGATCGGATTCGCGAGGCAATCCCCGGCGGGGACTTCGGGGAACTGCGGGATGACTTCCTGGGCCGGTACTACGGCAGACTGGCACCATGACCGCTCCCGCCCAGGCGTTGTTGGCGCAACTGCTCGACCCCGTCAACCGCGCGGATCCGTATCCGATCTTCCGGCGGTTACGCGAGTGCGGCCCGGTTTCGCTGCCGGACTCCAATCTGGTGGTGTTTTCGTCGTTCGCCGACTGCGACGAGGTGCTGCGGCATCCGGCATCGTGCAGCGACCGCCTCAAGTCCACTGCCGCCCAGCAGGCGATCGCCGCCGGGCAGGAAGCGCGACCTTTTGGCACGCCCGGCTTCCTGTTCCTCGACCCTCCTGATCACACCCGGCTCCGCAAACTCGTCAGCAAAGCGTTCTCGCCCAAGGTCGTCCGTTCGTTGGAACCCGGGATCGCCGATCTGGTCGACGGCTTACTGGATGCGGTGACCGCCGCGGGAAGCTTCGAGGTGATCACCGACCTGGCGTATCCGCTGCCGGTTGCGGTGATCTGTCGACTGCTCGGGGTGCCCATCTCCGACGAGGCTCAATTCAGCTCGGCCTCAGCGTTGCTGGCACAGGGTTTGGATCCGTTCATCGCGTTCACCGGTCAGCCGCAGGGATTCGAGGAACGGTTGCAGGCCGGGCTCTGGTTGCGTGGTTATTTGCGAGACCTACTGCAGGCGCGCCGGGCGCATCCCCGCGACGACTTGATGTCGGGGTTGATCGCGGTCGAGGAAGCCGGGGATCAGCTCACCGAGGACGAGATCGTCGCGACCTGCAACCTGCTCCTCGTCGCCGGTCATGAGACCACGGTGAATCTGATCGCCAACGGGGTGCTGGCGATGTTGCGACACCGCGATCACTGGGCGACGCTGGGCCAGGAGTCCGATCGTGCCGCGGCGGTCGTCGAGGAGACCCTGCGCTATGACCCACCGGTGCAACTGGTCGGCCGGATCGCGGGGGAGGACATGTGTATCAACGGCGTTGACATTCCCGCGGGCGACACCATGATGCTGCTCTTGGCTGCCGCCCACCGCGACCCCGAAGTCACTGACCGACCCGACGAGTTCGATCCGACCCGGGCCTTGGCGCGCCACCTCGCTTTCGGATTAGGCCCGCATTTCTGCCTGGGCGCGCCGTTGGCCCGCCTTGAAGCCTCGGTCGCACTGTCGGCGGTAGCCGAGCGTTTTCCCGGCGCCCGCATCGCCGCCGAACCGGCCTACAAGCCCAACGTGACCCTGCGGGGCATAGTCAGCCTCAACGTCGCGGTGTAGTTTTCGCGCATGAAGATTCTGTTGGTCGGCGCCGGCGGTGTCGGGTCGGCGTTTTGTGCCATCGCCCAACGGCGCGGCTTCTTCGACCAGATCGTGGTGGCCGACTATGACCACGAGAAGGCCCGGCGGGCCGCCGGAGCAGTCCGGGATTCGCGCTTCTCCGCCACCACGGTCGACGCCTCCTCCGAAGAGGCCGTGGCACGACTGGTGCGCGAGCACCACATCACCCATGTGGTCAACGCCGTCGATCCCCGCTTCGTGATGCCGATCTTCAACGGCGCCCTGGCAGGCGGGGCGGACTATCTCGATATGGCGATGAGCCTGTCGCAGCGACATCCCGACAAGCCCTACGAGTTGACCGGGGTCAAACTCGGCGACGAGCAGTTCGAAGCCGAGCCGAAGTGGATCGAGGCAGGCCGGTTGGCGGTCGTCGGCTTCGGTGTTGAACCCGGCCTGGCCAATGTCTTCGCCCGCTACGCATCGGACAACCTGTTCAGCGATATCGACGAACTCGGTGTCCGCGACGGCGCCAACCTCACCGTCGAGGGCTACGAGTTCGCCCCGTCGTTCTCGATCTGGACCACCATCGAGGAATGCCTCAACCCGCCGGTGATCTGGGAGAAGGACCGTGGCTGGTTCGTCACGGAACCCTTCAGCGAGCCCGAGGTCTTCGACTTTCCGGAGGGCATCGGCCCGGTGGAATGTGTGAACGTCGAGCACGAAGAGGTGCTGCTGATGCCGCGCTGGATCGACTGCAAGCGGGTGACATTCAAGTACGGCCTCGGTGAGGAATTCATCGACGTCCTCAAGGTGCTGCACAAGCTGGGACTGGACCGCACCGAGAAGGTGAAGGTCAGCTCCGACAAAGGCGCGGTCGAGGTCAGCCCGCGCGACGTGGTCGCCGCCTGCCTGCCCAACCCCGCGACCCTGGGTCCGCAGATGAGAGGCAAGACGTGCGCGGGGCTCTGGGTGACGGGGACCGGCAAAGAAGGTAAGCCCCGATCGACCTACCTCTACCACGTCGTTGATAACGAATGGTCGATGGCCGAGTACGGCCACCAGTGCGTGGTGTGGCAGACGGCCATCAATCCCGTTGTGGCATTGGAACTTCTGGCAAACGGAACCTGGAGCGGCGTCGGGATACTCGGACCGGAGTGTTTCGAGTCGGAGCCGTTCCTGGAACTGCTCACCGCCTACGGCTCGCCGTGGGGTCAGATGGAGTTGTCTGCCTGAGGTCTAGGCCCCCGAATAGATCCACGGCGCGCGCGGCAGCCCCGCCGGGTCGAACCGCGCCAGTACTTCGGCCATGTCGGCGGCCGGCCAATCCAGCGACCCGGTAATGAGATCCCAGGCCCGCGGCACACCCAACTCGCCGAGGGTGACGGCGCCGTCGCGCTTGGCCAGGCGCTTGCCCTGGGCGTTGAGCGCCAGCGGAACGTGGGCGTACACCGGCTGGCGGTAGCCCAGCAGCCCTGCGAGATACGCCTGACGCGGCGACGAGGAAAGTAGGTCGTCCCCACGGACCACCTGGTCGACGCCGCAGTGGGCGTCGTCGACCACCACGGCCAGGTTGTAGGCCGCCACCCCGTCGCCGCGGCGCAGCACGAAATCGTCGATGCGGCCGGTGTAGGGACCATGTAGCAGGTCCGTGACGGTGAACTCGGTTTTGGTGGCGCGCAGTCGCAGGGCGGCCGGTCGCCCCGCGTCCCGGCGGGCCTCGCGTTGGGCTTCGGTAAGTGCTCGGCAACTTCCGGGGTAGGCGCCGTCCGGGGTGTGCGGGGCCCGGGGCGCGTCGAGGATGTCCTTTCTGCTGCAGTAGCACTCGTACACCAGGCCCCGTTCGATCAGCCCTGCGATTACCGCGTCGTAGCGCCCGCGATGCTCGGACTGCCACTGCGGCTCCTCGTCCCAGGTCACACCGATGGCCGCCAGATCGGCCAACTGGCGTCGCGCCACGTCCTGGCGAGCGCGCTCGTCGAGGTCCTCGATACGAACCAGGAACCCGCGCCCGCTTGACCGGGCGAACAGCCATGCGAGTACGGCGGTGCGCAGATTGCCGAGGTGCAGATCGGCCGACGGACTGGGTGCGAAGCGCCCGGCCCCGGTCGTGCTGTGCATGGGTGACGAATCTACGACCGGGGAATCGACTCGGGGGAGTGGCCTGCGAATCTGACCTTACGTCCGACGGCCGGTACCATGATCTCTCAGGAAACATTAAGGTAGTTTTTGTGCCGAGCCGAGGGGACATTTCCGTGTCGAAGCAACGCCGCAGGACGCCGTACACCTGGCTGGGCGCGGCCGCGGTGACGCTCGGCCTGAGTGCCTCGATGGTCGGTGGAACCGCCGTTGCCGTCGCCGATACCGGCGCCGACGCCGGATCCCCGCAAAAAGACACCTCGGAAGGTGCTGCCAGCACCACCTCTGCGACGTCGCCGACGGCCCAATCGCCGAACGCCCAATCGCCGAACGCCCAATCGCCGAACGCCGGCGGGGCCCCACGCGCATCGCGATCTGCGGCGGTGCGCATGAATCGCGCGACCGCGCCGACCTCGAACGTTGCGCCGGCCGGTATGCCGGTACCGGCGGCTGCCAGCGCGCTGACACCAGCGTTGCCCGCAGTGGGCGACATGCCGGTGGCGGTGCCGTCCGATGAACCCGCCGTCAAACGGCCGACCGCCCGTCGCACGGCGACCGGCCTCGGCCGTTCGATGCCGCCGACGAGGGTGCTGAGCCCGGCCTTTGCACCGCCGGCCCCGCCGGCCCCGAATCCGGCCTCGGCCCCGCCCGCCCCGAATCCGGCCTCGGCCCTGCCAGCGGCGGTACCACCGGCGCCGGGTGCGGACCCGTCCTACAACATGGCGTCCTACCTGCCGACGGAGCCGATCGTCCCGGGCATCAAGGTCGCGCTGGCCACGCAACAGATCTCCGACGCTCAGTCGCTGCTGAACCAGCAGACCTGGGGTTCGGGCAATATCGCCGCGGGCGTGGCGTCGATTGTTCCGCAACTGTTCCTCGCCGAGGCGGCATGGTCGCTGACCGCATGGCAGAACAACATGCCGGGCGCATCGCAGGCAATTGCGAACACGGCCGGCATCCCCCTCATCCACCAGGTGACTCAGGTCAACCACCTGGCCACCATGGCGTTGCCGATATTGGCCGAGGCCAGCCTGACGGGTGCGGCACTGCTGCTGCCGCTGGTCAATCTGCTGGGTGCGGCCATCGCACCGACGCAGGCACTGGTCGGCCAGGCCCGCAGTAACGGCAAGGTGTACGCGTTCGTCCCGGTTCAGATGAGGGCCGTGACCGAACCGGTTGTGATCGTCTCGGTGAACAACGGCCCCGGCAACCCGATGGTCGTCGACACCGGGTCATCGGGTCTGATCATCACCCGTGCCTCCGCACCCGGCGACCTCGGTGAACCAGTGGCCCGCGGAGAGGTGACGTTCAGTGGCGACCTGACGAAGTCATTCCGCTACACCACGTACGTGACCACGGTCGACTTCGGTGGCGGTGTCGTCACCGCGCCGACCGCCGTCAACATCGTCGACGATGCGGACGCCGCGGCGTTCGAGGAGTTTCTGAGACCGAACCAGGTGGTCGGCATCCTCGGCGTCGGCGCGAACACCTACGGCCCCGGCCCGGACGGCTACACCATCCCGACCACCTCGCTGCCCGGCGAACTCAGCAACGGGTTCCTGCTCTACCAGGGTGCGCTGCTCGGGCTGTTCGGCGTCATGGTCTTCGGGCCCAACCCGCTGCCCACCCGGGTGTCGGTGCCCGGTGCACCGGACGCCTACGTCACGGTCAGCGTCAACGACGGTCCCAAGCAGACCGCGTACTCGATTATCGACTCCGGCGGCGTGTACGGCACCTTGCCGGCCTACCTGATTGGCGGCGCGTTCTCGGTGCCGTCGAACACCAAGATCTCGGTGTACACCGCCGACGGTCAGACGCTGCTGTACTCCTACAACACCATCGGGGCCAACAGCCCGACCGTGGTCGGTGACGGCGCGCTGATGAACACCGGATACATCCCGTTCCAGCAGGGCCCGGTCTATGTCAACTATGCGGCGCCGAACCGGATCGGGTCGACGGACTTCGCCATCTGGTGATCCCGCGGGCGTTTGCCAGAGTTGCGGCCGCAGTGGCCATTGCGACACCTTCACCCGGGCCCCCGGCGTGCCCGGATTCGCCGTGCGCGGCCGCCGCGGCGACGTATCGCCGGCGATTTGTGGGATTTGCCGGTGGTTGCCCGGTGGCAGGTCTAGTGTCTGTCTGAGTGTCAGCACGCTTGCCGGGAGGACATCCATGAGTGCATCGCGTTTTGTGGGCCGGGTCGGTGGCTTGGCGGTGGCCCTGGGGGTGGGCGCGGCCGTGTTCTCCAGCGCTGGGGTGGTGGGGGCGGACACCGTCGACGGCAGTGCGCGGGGTGCCGATTCCGCCGGTTCGGCGGGGTCCGGGGATTCCGCTGCCCCGCGCGCCGGTGCGCGCCGCGGTAACGCCGGCCCTGCCCGGGGTGCGGCCGTGCGGGGCAGTAACCGTCAGCGCGCCACTGCGTCGGTGGTCAACGCCCCGCCGATGACCGCGCCCGCTGCGGGTGTGTCCCGCCGCGCCGCGGCCCTGGCGGTCGCGGGCCCCGAGTCGGCGACGGCAGGCAGTGGCACGACCGACCAGACAGCAGCCGATGAGACCGCAGCCGATGAGACCGCAGCCGATGGGGCCCTGGGCGCCCCGCCCTCGTTCGACCCGGGGCCACCCGTCGGACCGGATGTCCGGGTGATCATCGATCCGCTTCCGGAACCAGCCCAGGCCTACGAGGTGACGGCGTTTCTGTCCGAGGCGGACACCGGGGTCACCGACGGTGCCGACACCGATCCGCTGGTGCCGGCGG
>Ga0210003_1003900_pt1 | contig 11952 bp, 11 predicted proteins | sample LantaG_FD_182804 | JGI IMG/M metagenome (GOLD analysis project Ga0210003, IMG submission 182804) | Deep subsurface microbial communities from Baltic Sea to uncover new lineages of life (NeLLi) - Landsort_02402 metaG (SPAdes) (version 2) | ecosystem: Environmental > Aquatic > Marine > Oceanic >...
AAATAAAAAAAAAAAAAAAAAACGTCGAGAGAGGGAAAAAAAAACCTCTCTCCGTATTCTCAAAACCCCGCGCAAATCCCTCCGAATTACACCATCAGGCAGCCCTCCCGAGCGCCTCCCTCAGCTTGTCCCTCACTTCTCCCACCCTGGAGGCGTCGACAAGCGCGACGAAGCGGGCCCTCCGCAGCTCCCCGCGCCGCTGCGGCTGCCGGTGCCTGTCGGAGGCCTCGGGCAGGGCGGGCGGCTCGAAGACGAACGACCACGCGGCGACCTCGGAGAAGAACTGGTCCTCGGGGCGCGCGAAGACGACGACGGGGGACGAAGCGGGGGCCGAAGCAGGAGCGGGGGCGGCAGCGGTGGCGCGAGCCCTCTTGTTATCGTTGTTGTTGTTCTTCTTCTTCTTTCCGTCCTCGTCTTCGCTCTCGTCCTCCTCCTCCTCTTCCTCCCCCCTCTTCCCGTCGTCGAGGTAGACCCTCGAGAACACCAGGTACTGCCCGAACCCGAACGACTCCCTCAGCGCCGCCGAGGGCTCGTCCTCCGTCGCCCATTCGATCTCGTCGAAGAGGGCCTCGTGCAGGGGCTGCGCGACTGCCGGCGGCACGTTGAGGAGCCGCTCCGAGACGACGACGCCCGTGTGCTTTTCCCCCCCCCTCTCTCCTTTGTCTCCTTTGTCTCCTTTTTCAGATCCTGCTGCGAAGGCCGCCCTGACCTTTTCTGCGTCAGCGGGCGAGGGGGCGCAGGAGACGAGGTACCGCTCGAGCTGCGCCAGGGCCGGGACGTGGCGCTTCTCTTCCCCCTCCCCCTCACGCTCCTCTTCAGACGCTCTCTTCTCCGAACTCCTCCTCGCGTCAAGGCAGCTCAGCACGCCGATCGGGTCCCCGGCCTCCTCCGTCTTCAGCACCGTGCCCACGGTGCGCTGCGCGATCAGCGCGTCGCAGAGCCCCGAGCCGTCGAACTCCAGGCCGTCCAACCAGGTCCCCAGAAGCACCTTGAGGCCCAGGAAGTCAATGGGCTTGGGGTCGTAAAACTCAAAGTCGACGTTGATCTCCTTTCCGGTCTTCTTCTTTTCGCCGCCCTCTTCCTCGTCGGAGCTGTCGTCATCGCTGTCGTCATTGCCGCTTGTGTCCGAGGAGTAGGCGCTGGAGGAGGAGCTGGTGATGTCGCTGGAAGAGGCGTCGTCATTGTCGTCATTGTTGGCGGCGGCGGCATGGGCAGCACTTCTTCCCACGGTGACGGCGTTTTTGCCCTTTGCTTTCGCGGCCGGCGCCTTGCCCTTGTCCTCGTTCGCCGCGGCGAGGACGTCAGCGCCGGCGCGCTGGCGCTTTTTGTCCGTCGTCATGGAGGGGAAGCGTTCGGTATCGGACTCCAATCGTAAGAGGGGAAAACGCGAGTACTAGAAAAGAGGTTCCTTGACGAGAGAGAAGAACAAAATTTCACAAGTGCCGCCGGCTCGAGAGGAACGAAAAAAAAACTTTTTCACCCCATTGCTGTTTTTTCGAGGGCAACGCATCTACGTCTCTTGCCTTGAACTATGTTGCGCTCCGCGGCTGCTGCCCTCTCAAGGGGAAGCCACCGGAATGCAGAATCCCTCGTGCGTTTGAATTTGGACGGAGAAGAAGCAGAGAGAGCGCGAGAGAAGGGGGGAGATGAAGAGAAAAAAACGATGATGATGCCGCCGCCCGTCGAAGAAAAAAGAAGGCCGCCGCCCTATTCTTCTTCTTCCTTCCTCTCTCTCTCTCTCTCTCAACCCTCTGCCCTCTTTCCCCAAAAAAAACAGGCTGTTCGCTCCTTCATGACCTACGTCCCCTCCGTGGGAGACGCCAAGCCCCGCACCATCACCCTGATACCCGGAGACGGCATCGGGCCCGAGATCTCGCACGCGGTCGAGGACGTCGTGAGCGAGCTCGGGGCCCCGATCGAGTGGGAGCGCTTCCCGGGCGTCTCGGGCTCGACTCCGAGGGGAGAGCCCGTTACCGAGGTCCCCGCCGACGTTCTCGCGTCGATCAGGAGGAACAAGGTATGCTTCAAGGGGACGCTGTTCACGCCGCTGAGCGAGCACAACACGTCGACGCAGTCGCTCAACGTGCAGCTGAGGAAAGGTAAGAAGAGAGAAGAGAGGGGAGAGGATTTGAGAGAGAGGGAGAGAGGGAGCCAAAGACCATTTTCGACGACCGAGGTTTTTTTAACGGAAAAAAAATCGAAAAAAGAAACTTCAACAAACGCCAGCTCTCGACCTCCATGTCAACCTCTGCCACGGCTTCAACACCCCCGGGGTGCCCTCCCGGTTTGAGGGGCTCGACATCGTCGTCATCCGGGAAAACACCGAAGGTGTGTCATTTTCTTTTTCGCTCGTTTCTCTTCCTCGTTTCGTTTCCCCGAAACTCACTCGCTCAAAAAAAACTCGCCTTTCTCTCTTCTCTCTTCTTTCTCTCTCTCCTATCCGCTCTGCTCTCAGGCGAGTACTCCGGCCTCGAGCATGAGGTCGTCCCGGACGTCGTCGAGTCCTTGAAGGTCATCACCCTGGAAAAGTCGAAAAGGACAGCGGAGTACGCCTTCGGGATGGCCTTCCTCAACAACCGGAAAAAGGTACCGCCCGACTTTTTTCTTTCTTCCTTTCTTTCCCCCTTTTTCTCTTGCTGCGACCCCCTCTCTCTCTCTCTCACCTTTTCTTCCGTCTACTCTCTTTCTCGTATTTGGAAAACAAATATAAACGATACAAAAATAAAAAAACAGGTCACGGCGGTGCACAAGGCCAACATCATGAAGATGAGCGACGGCCTCTTTTTGTCCGAGTTCAGGAAGGTGGCCGCAAAGTACCCTTCCATTAAAGCCGAGGAGATGATCGTGGACAACACGAGCATGCAGCTGGCCTCGAACCCGGCGCAGTTTGACGTGCTGGTGAGGAGAAGCAGAAGAGAGAGAGAGAGAGAGAGAGAGAGAGAGAGAGAGAGAGAGAGAGAGAGAGAGAGAGAGAGAGAGAGAGAGAGAGAGAGAGAGAGAGAGAGAGAGGGAGAGAAAGAGAGAATGGAAGAGAGAAAGGAAGGAAGGTGGAGGGAAAAACGAAAGCTCACTTTTTCCCGACCTCGAACGTGAAAAAACAAAAAACCCCGAAAACGAAAAAATCAGGTCACCCCCAACCTCTACGGCAATCTGGTCTCCAACATCGTCGCGGGACTGACGGGGGGACCCGGGGTGATGCCCGGGTGCAACGTCGGTGAAGGGACGGCGATCTTCGAGCAGGGGGCAAGGCACGGTAAGTTTTTTTTCTTTTCTTGAACAAGGAGAAGAAGTTCTCAACCTTTTCCCATCTTTCCTTTCCTTCCTTTGCTTTCTACTTTCGATCCAAAAGCTCACTCTCTCTCGACCCTCTCCAAAAAAACAAAAAAAAACCAAACCAGTCGCCGCTGACATCGCGGGGAGGGGAGTCGCCAACCCGACCTCGGCGCTCCTCACGGCGTCGATGATGCTCCGCCACCTCAACCTCCCCGACTTCTCGGACCGGCTCTCGCGGGCCGTGCTGGGAGCGCTGGCGGACGCGCCGGAGGCTGCGAAGACGCCGGACATCGGGGGGAAGGGCACGACGGCGACGTTCCTGAAGGAAGTAAAGGCGAGGCTGCACGGATGAAAAAGGTGGAGGTAGAGAGAGGGACAGAGAGGGACAGAGAGGGAGAGCTGAGAAAAGGGAGAGGGAGGGGACTTTGATGAGAGAGAGGATTGAAGTGAAGGAGGAGAGGGTTTTCTTTCTTTCTTTCTTTCGCCCTCCTTCGTGCTTTCCTTTTCTCAAGCGATTTCCAGTGATAGAAAAGAGAGAGTCAGAGAGATAGATAGAAAGAGAGAGCGCAGAGAGAGAGAGAGAGCGCAGAGAGAGAGAGAGAGAGAGCGCAGAGAGAGATAAAAAGGTCGTCGCGGCGTTTCGTTTTCTATTATTTATGGTTTTCTTTCGTGCAAGAAAAAAAAATTCTTTTCTTTTTTTCCACTTTTTTCCGCCTCGCTGTCGACGACAAAGCGCATCGAAGCGAAAAAAAACAAAACCACAGAAAAGAGTCCTTTTCTGTTTCTTCTTCCTCCTTCAAAAAAAAACGAGACGAGAGAAGAAATGGCCTCCCTTCCACAACAGCCGCCTCCGCCTCGGATGGACCTCGTCGCCATGCTTCTCCCCCCGCTGCGCCGGGCCGCGGCCGCAGCGCGCTGCTCTGCTCCGGGGAGGAGGATCCTCGTCGAGCTCTCCGACGCAGGCGGCGGCGGCGGCTCGCGCGTCCGGGTCGACGTCTCCGAGGATGCCGTCTCCCTCGCCGACCGCGTCTCCGCCGTCGCCGCCCTCGCCCAGCCTATCTTCCTCGCTGCTTCTGCCGCCTCGGATTCTTCATCCTTCCTCCTCCTAGACCCTCTCAAGGTCTTCGTGGCGTCTACGGGCCTCGAAGATTCGGCGTGGAGGACTTACGAGGCGGAGCCCTCGGCGGACGGAAACGGAGGGGAAGAAGAGGAAGAAGGAGGGCAGCAGCAGCCTCGGCGCCGCAGGCTCCTTCGCGGCTCCTCGGCGGTCTCTGTCGTGCGATGCCCTCCCGCACCCAAGGTCGCCGAGGGGGAGAACGAGCGAGAGCAGCAGCAGCAACAGCAAGAAGGGACGCGAGTCTGCTTCTTCCTCTCGAGCTCTTCTCCGTCGTCGTCGGCGGCTCTTGGCGGCGTCGCCTCTCCTGGTTCTTCTTCTTCCTCTTGCTCTTTTTCCTCTCCTCCGCCGCTCATGCCCGACGTCGTCGCCGCGGCCCGCGCCGCGCTCGACCTGCTGGCTCCCTTCGTCGCGAGCCGCGGGGTCAGGCTCGAGCTCGCGGTTCGCTGCTGTCCTCTCAGCGGAGGAGGAGGAGGAGGAGGAGGAGGAAACGAGAACCTCCTCTTTTCTCAGCTACCGCTGCTCAAGGAGCGCCTCGACCTCCCTCTTCCTCCTCTGGGGGTGACCTTCGCCTCGGAGGAGGAGCGCTTCAGGGCCTCTGTCGAGGCATGGCTCAGGCTTCCTGCAGGAGAAGGAGGAGAGACAGCTGCGACCGCTGCCCCTTTTTTGGTCGCGGTCGGCAGCGCTGGCCTGCAGAGCAACAGCGGCGGCGGCAGCAGCAACGCCGCCGGCGACGCCGCCGGCGCCGCCGCCGCCGCCGCCGCCGCTGACGACGACGACGAAGGCGGGAGCGAGAAATTTGCCGACGGCGCGGCCCACCTCTCCCGCTCGGGCTTCACCCTGCTCGCAGCCATCGTGTTTGCTCCGGTCCCCGGCTCCCTGAGGGTTCCCTCGGCGCTCACGGGCTGCTTCGGTTCGAATTCGACCTCTTCTTCTTCGCATGTGCCGGCGGCCTTCGTCGTCGCCGCCGGCGGCGCCCCCTCCGCGGCCCCCTTTCTCGTGCACCGCGCCGCCCTCCGCTCCGCGCCCTGGGAAGACTTCGGGATGCCCATCCCCGAAGTGGAAGCAGAAGGGGGCCAGGAGGAGGGACGGCCCCCGCCCCCGCTCTCCAGGGGCAGGCTTCGCTTCCCGTCTGGTGCTCCCTCTTCTTCCTCCGCCGCCGACGACGGTCTGCCTCTGGTGCCCGCCCTCGTCCTCCTGCGCTCGACCGCGCGCCCGCAGGCGGAGCGCGCCGCCACTGCTTCGGGGATAGCGGGAACGGAGCCAACGCAGCAGCTCTGGCAGAGGCTCTGCAAGAGGGCGCTCGGCAGCGCGCTCGGGAGCGCGAGGCGGGGGATTTCGACCTCGCCGCCGCTGCTGCCGCAGCCGCCGCCGTCGCCTCCGTCGCCGTCGTCGCTCGGGCTTCCTCCCCCCCTTCCGCCGTCCTCCTCCCGCCGCCTCCCGCTCCTCCTGCCTCCCGGCGCCCTGCTCCCCGCCGGCTCCCGCGCCCTCCTGCGTGCCGCCCCTTTCGTCGCGAGGGCCGTGGTCTCCGCGGCCTCGAGGGCGAGCCCCGGGAGCAGGCTCGCCGCGGCCGCGGCGCTCGCTGTCTGCGCAGGAGGGGGAGGCCACGACGACGGCAGTTTCGACCGCGAAACGGCGAAGGAGGCCCTCCTGGCTCTGATCGTGGATGCTGCGGAGAAGACCGCGGAGGCAGCGAGGGTCGCGGCGGCGGCTGCGGCGACAGCGGAGGAGGACGAGCAGCAGCAGCAGCAGGAGCAGCAGCTGCAAACGCAGCAGCCCCGGGCCTTTGGCGGCGGCCGCGGCGCCCCGCAGCCCAAGCCCCCCCTGAGGGTGGTCGAGGAGCCCATGGAGGAGGAAGACTGGACCTGGGCCAGCGACAGCTACGGCGACGACGTGGAGAGGCGCGCGGGCGGGGGCGGCCTCTACAGCGAGTTTTGATTTTTTCCTTTCTGTTCGAGCGACGGTTTCTTCTTCTTTTGTTTTCACTCTCTCTCGCTCTCGAACTAAATGAAAGGGAAAGCAAATATCTCCCTCGTTTAAAAAACCATCAAGTGAAATCGCGCTGCTGCTGCTGCTGCTGCTGCTGCTGCTGCTGCCTTGTTCTCTCTCTCTTCCAAATGCAACACGATAAAAAAGCGAAAACAAACCTCGAAAAAACGAAGAAGGGGAAAAACAAAAAAAAACTCAAAAACCTCAAGAAAAAAAGCCTCTTTTTCCTATTTCATCTCCCTCGACATCGTCATCGACCCGACCAGCTCCCCGCGCATCCTGGGGAGCCCTGTCCCGGTATAGGCCAGGTGCGGATGCGCCAACCCCGACCCTCCCTCGGAGAGCCCCGGAGTCGTCGCGCGGGCCAGCCCGTCGGCGGTCAAGTCGATCTCGACGTCGCCGTCGCCGCTCCCGCCCGCGGCCGCCCGCATCAGCTCGAGCAGCGACCGCGGCCTGATGTTGGCGATCGACGCGCCGCTGTCGTCCAGGGTGACGATCTTGATCGCGTAGGCCGACCGCATCATGTGCACGACGACGACGTGGTCCCCCGGCCCGACGAGCGAGAGGCTCGAGGCCAGCATCACGGCCTCCTCGAGCAGCGCCTCGCCCGAGGGCGCCGGCGCGGCGAGCACCGGCAGCAGGCCGCGCACGGCGAGCGCCTGGCGCGCGACGCCGCGCCCCTCGAGCTTCCAGCTCATGCCGTCCGACGTCAGCCTCGGGATGACCAGCGTCATGATGGGGACGGGGGGGCGGTACTTGGCGACGAGCGCCGCGGCGCGGCCGCTCTGCGTGTAGACGACGATGAGCTTGGCGGCGACCTTCTGCGCCGCGCGCACGGCCGACGACGCGACCGACTCGAGCTTCGACAGGTACGGGGCGCCCTGGGAGAGGGAGGGGCCGCCGCCCGCCGCCGCTCCTCCCGCTCCCCCGTTGGCGGCCGCGAGGCCGACGCTCCCGCCGCTGGCGAGGCGGCTGAGGGCGTGCGTGGACCCCAGGCTCATCCTCGACACGGCCGACGTCAGCGACGGCTGGCCGCCGCCGCCGCCGCCGCCGGCGTCGGAGAGCGAGCCGCTCGAGCCGCCCCCGCGCAAGCCGGAGAGCGCGCCGGCGGACCCGCCCCCTCCAACCCCGACGTACCCCTCCTCGGCGTCAAGCGCCTCGGACATCAGCTGCTCGAAGTGCCTCGAGTGGTCGAAGACCGCCTCCGCCTGCCTGCAGATGGCGAGCACGGTGGACACCGACATGACCGGGTGCCTGCCGCGGAGCGTCTCGGCACCGAGCATGATGCCGTCGACGCCGTCGAGGACCGCGTTGGCGACGTCGGTGGCCTCTGCTCGCGTGGGCCTCGGCGCCGAGACCATCGTGTCGACGACGCGCGTCATGAGGACGGGCTTGCCGAGCCTGTTGCAGGCCAGGGCGACCTTCATTGTTGGCGAAGATTTTTGTTTTATTCGATTTTTGGGAGATGACGATGAGGGAGGTCGAAGGGGTCAAAACAGGTTCCGAAGAAACACACAAAAAATACCTCATTTTTTTAATACTCACCGCCTTCTGAACCAGCGCCATCTTCTCCGGAAGCACGTCCAGACCCAGGTTCCCGCGCGACAGCACGATGCCGTCTGCTGCCGACGCGATCTCTGCGAAGTTGAACAGCGACTGGCGCGTCTCGAGCTTGGCGAGGATCTTGGTCGTCGCGCAGGTGCCCCCCGGCACGGCGTCGAGGAAGTCGCGCGCGGCCGCGACGTCGTCGCCCGAGCGCGCGAACGACAGCGACACGAAGTCGACCTCGAACTCGGCCGCCAGGGCGGCGATCATCGTCTTGTCCTCGGCGCAGAGCACGGGCAGGTCGTTCTGCATGTTGGCCAGCCCGTCCTCGGACCGCTCCGTGTGGAACACCGTGAGGAGCCCGCCGAGCGACGCGGCGTTGGAGGCGACGCACGAGATGGCGTCGCCGTCGATGCCTGTCACCGTCAGGTAGACCGAGGTCTCCTCCGCGCCCGTGGCCAGGTACCGCCCGAGGACGACGGCGTCCCCGGGGGCCGCCATCGTCGTCAGCCCCGCGTAGGAGAGCGGCAGGACGACCGACGAGCCCGACTTCGTGGGCGAGGAGCAGCTCGTTCCCTGGGTCTCGCCCGCGGGCACGCCGCAGCGGAGGAGGACAGAGTCGCCGGCGGCGACGTCGAAGCTGTGGACGTGTACCGGCCAGCCGTCGGCGTCGAGCTCGAGGCCGGCGCGGTTGACGTAGATCTCCTGTCAGTCGGCGAGAGGCGAGAGAGAAGAGAGGAAGGAGTAATGAAGGTCGAGTCTTTTTTCGCACCCCCCCGAACCTTTTTCGGCCTCCGAAAAAGAAGAAGAAAAACTCGAAAAACTCAAAAAACTCAAAGGAAACTCAAAGGAGAGAAAAGTCTCACCCTGCCGCTCGTGTCGAGCATGATCGCGCAGAGCTTCCGCGTGCGGGCCATGGCCTCGGCGAGGTTGGCCAGCGAGGCGCGGTGGAAGTCGAGGGAGCCCCACTGGTACAACGTTTTTTTTTTCCGGAGTCAAGAAGTGAGCTTGAGATTTTTCTTTGAAGAATTTCGACGGAAAACAAAATTCCTCACGGAACTTTGTTTTCCGTGAGGGATAAACAAAATTCTCACCGTCAAATCGCATCGCGCGACGGTGGCCCCGGCGTTGAGCAGGTCGCAAAGGGTGTCGACGTCGTGGCAGGCAGGGCCGATGGTGATGACGACTGTTTTTTTAAAGAAGAGAGAAAGATGAGAGGTGGTTGGGGTTGAGGAACGAGGAAAAGTCGTCGTCGTCATCGTCGCCGCCGTCGAGGGCGGCGGGTGCTTCGTTTTCGGCCCTCCGTCGAAGAGAGAGATCGGGCGGCGAAAACAAAAAAGTTCCATCCCGTTCAAAAGGGCGAAATGCATCGCCTGTGGCCAGTTGCAGCGCCTCAATTTTGGTTTCACTGCGTTCCTTCCAAGACTTTGCGTCGGGTCTCGGGAGGAAAGGGGAGGCAAAGAGAAAACCCTGGACGCCAAAGCGAGAGAGGTGAAGGATGATGAAGAACAAATCACCGAGGGCGCACGAGTTCGCTGCTCTTCGATCTAGCCTGGCCCCTCCCCTACAAAACCCCTCTTAGGCTCCTCATCTGCTCTTTTTTCTACCCTCCAAACGACGAACCTTTCGTGGCGGTCAGGGCCGGCCTCGTGTCCGGGATGAGGAGCGACGCGAGGTCGTCATTCTTGAGGAAGTGCGTCTTGCTTGTCGACATTTTTTCAAAGGGAAGAGGGAAAAAAAAGTGTTTCTATTTGCTCACAATTCTCCTCCCTCTCTTATTCTCGGCACCCGTTTCTGCTTGCTTCGCTTGCTTTGTACCCCACACTTCCGTTATCTCATAATGGCGTCCTTTGGCGAAGCTCCCGCTGGCGGTGAGTAGTAGTAGCGCATGCGTGCGTCGTTCAGCGTTGACGAGAAAGAAGGAAGCGTTTTTGCGCTCCTCTCCGAACGGTCGCGTCGCCTTTCTCCTGCTGTCGCTCTACCCCCCTCGAGCCGCCGGCGGCCCTGGACAAGCCCTCGAGGCACCATCTGTCCTTCATGCCGCCGCGAGCGTCGAGAGCGCGTCACGAAGCATCTAGAAGCTGTCTCGAAAGAGCAGGAACGGGACCAGTTCTGGCCAGAGGCGGCGAGTTCTCCGTGCTACCATGCCTCTTCCTCTTCTTCCTCTCCTCTTTCTTCCCTCTCACCTTCACCGTCTTCTTTCTCTACTTTCTCTCCTCACCTCTCCACATTCCAAAAACCGTAGACCTCGCCCGCGGCGAGAAGATCTTCAAGACCAAGTGCGCTCAGTGCCACGTCGCCGAGAAGGGCGGAGGCCACAAGCAGGTGAGCGAGAAGAGAAGGAAGTTGGATTGGGTCTTTCTTTTTCTGCGACCTCGATTGCTTTCTTTCTTTCTTCCTCTTCCTCTCTTCCTCTCTTCGCTTTTTTTCGTGTCACGTGCCCCTCTTTTTCTTGCACGGGTCGATCAAGCTGGATGCGGACTATAGAGTGGGACAGGTGGATTTTTGAGAGCACGAGCGGAACCGGTCGAGAAAGCGCAGGGGAACAATCGCACGCCCACGGCGGCTCGCTGCTGTCCTCTTTTTCTTTCAAGCTCTCGCTCGCCCAACCTCTTCTTTCTTTACTCTCACCTTTCTCTCTCTCCCACTCTCTCTTCCCTCGCCACTCCGAAAACAAACACGCAACGCTCCAGGGCCCGAACCTCGGCGGGCTCTTCGGGCGCCAGTCCGGGACCATCGACGGCTTCTCCTACTCCAAGGCGAACAAGGAGAAGGCTGTCAAGTGGTGAGTCGGTTTTGAAAGGTTTCGAGTTTTCTCTTCTCTCTCTCTCTCTCTCTCGAGTTTTTTTTGCTTTTTTCCCTTCTGCTTGCTCTCACCCTCCCTTCCGCCTCTCTCTCTTTCTCTCAATTTCGAAAACCAAACCAAAGGGAGGAGGCCACCCTCTACGACTACCTCCTCAACCCGAAGAAGTACATCCCTGGTAAGAGATGTATTTCGTTGTAGAGAAAGCCATTTTTTATTCTTTTTCTCTTTCTATTGTTTCGGTCCTCTCTCTCTATGCTCACCTCCTCTCTTCTTTCTTTCTTTACCAAAAACTTCTCCGTAGGCACCAAGATGGTCTTCGCCGGGCTCAAGAAGCCCCAGGACCGCACGGACCTGATTGCATACCTCAAGAGCTCGACGTCGTGAAGAGAGAAAGTTGTGCAGGAATGAGGGGAAGGAAGAAAAAGTTGGTCTTTTTCTTCTTCTTCTTACTTGCTCTTCTCTCTTGTCTTCTTCGCCCGGCGCCAGCGAAGGAACCCCCCCGAATTCTTCTCCCCCTCCCTCTAAGCACCACCACTTCTTGTGCCTTTTCTTTTAGTTCCTTTTGTAATTAAAAAAAACGCAGGAAAAGACCTCATAGAGAGAAAAAGAAAACGAGAGAAACGAAAGAGAGAGACGTCGAGGGAGAGACAGAAAAAAAAACGAAAGAAAACAAATGGGTAGGAAAAATGGAAATGAACTCAGTCACACACACACCACACACAGATGGGGCGAAAACGAAAAAGGTTGGCTGTTGTTGCCGTTCAGAGGCGCGGCGGAGGAAACTGGAGAAGAAAAGAAAAGGTCAACGAAAAGCAAAAAAAAACAAGGAAACGTCAGAAGACTCTTTTCCCTCTTTTCTCTCCCTCTCTCTCGTTCCCCTCTCCCTCTCCCTCTGTCTCGCAACACCCCACACTCAGCCCGTCTCAACAGACGCTCCCTCCGTTCCCGACACTCCTCGATCTCTCTCTCAGACGCGCGAGGGGTACAGCATCACCCTCACTCCCGACCCCAGCGCCGACGGCGGCAGGTTCTTGGCGAACTTCGCGCGGACGGCGCCCGCGCCGCCGTGCGCCCGCGTGACGCGGCCCCAGATCACGCGGAACCTGGTGCCGCGCTTGAGGGTCTTGGCCTTGTAGACGTAGGCGAGGCGCTGTTTGTGGTTGTTGTTGGTTGAGAGAGAGGGAGAGAGAGAGAGAGAGGGGGGGGAAGAGAAAAGGGGAATAAG
>Ga0210003_1003902_pt1 | contig 11951 bp, 5 predicted proteins | sample LantaG_FD_182804 | JGI IMG/M metagenome (GOLD analysis project Ga0210003, IMG submission 182804) | Deep subsurface microbial communities from Baltic Sea to uncover new lineages of life (NeLLi) - Landsort_02402 metaG (SPAdes) (version 2) | ecosystem: Environmental > Aquatic > Marine > Oceanic >...
GAAGATGGAATAAAATATATTGAAAAGAAAACATCAATAATTTAATAATATTTATACAAACACAGAAAGTAGGAATAAAATCCTACTTTTATTTTGTTTTTAATAAAATAGGAGTTGGTTAAAATAGCAAAAAAACTAACAATTGATAGTATTAATATTTATGTTAAAAAAAATTCAAGTTGTGAATTATTAAGTACAGAATATTTAAACATAAAAACTAAATTAATATTTAAATGTAATTGTAATAATATTTTTACCACTACTTTTAATAGATTTAAATTTAAAAATAAAAGACAATGCGATGAATGTGGTAAAAAAATATATATAAATAAAAGAACTAAATCTCATGCTAATTTATTATCAGGGAAAAAGTGTAATGTTTGTTCTAAAAATAAAAAATTAACTAATAAAGAATTTGCTAATAAAATTAAACAATTAGTTGGGAATGAATATATTTTTTTAGAAAACTATATTAATATTAAAACACCTATCAAAGTTAAACATAATTGTAAAGATTGTAATTACAATGAATATTATGTTACGCCAAATAATTTTTTAAAAAATAAACGATGTAATGTTTGTGCAATAAAAAAAAGAGTGTTAAAAAGAACAAAAACTCATGAACAATATTTATCTCAAGTATTTGATTTGGTTGAAGATGAATATTTAATAATAGGTGAATATATAAATGATAGAACTAAAATAAAAATAAAACATAATAAATGTCAATATATTTATGATGTTCAAGCTGGTATGTTTCTTCAGGGAAATAGATGTCCAAAATGTAATTTTTCAAAAGGAGAAAACAAAGTTTTACAATTTTTAATTAAAAATAACATTGAGTTTGAAACACAAAAAAAATTTAAAAATTGTAAAAACCAAAGACAATTACTTTTCGATTTTTATTTACCTAAAAAAAATATATTGATTGAATATGACGGAAAATTTCATTTTATCCCAGGAGGTTATAGTAAAGATAAAAATAAAATGCAAGAAAAATTAAAAAAACAACAAAAAAATGATAATATAAAAAATCATTATTGTTTTAAACATAATATAAAATTAGTTAGAATACATTATAAAAATTTTGATAATATAGAAGAGATTCTTAAAACACAGATATTATAACTTATATAAATAATAAGATATAATTATAGGAGTTGGTTTAATGGAAAGAATTCGTATCAGTGTTCAAGCAGGAATTTCCAAAGATTCTAAATTAAGGATGCAAAACGAACTTAATAAAATTGCTCGAAGTTTAAAACTTAATATAGGAACTGGAAATCAAGGAAACACAGGAACATTAAATAGAGAATTAGCAGAGTTAAGTACAAATTTAAATAGAATTACTACAAATCTTAATCAAATGGATAGAGGATTAAGAAATACTACTGGTAATATTAATGGTTTAAGAAATAATATTAGAAATACTAGTCAGCATACTAGAACCTTCGCAGAAAACGTTTCTTTAGTTGGTAAAAAGTTTTTAATGTGGGTTGGTATGGCAAATCTTGTATATATGCCTTTCAGAATGCTGAAACAAGGAATTTCAACATTAATAGAAATTGATAAAATTTTAACTGAAATTTCTAAAGTAACAAATCTAACCTCACAAGAAATGGAAAAATTAGCAATCCATTCAGCTTCAGTCGGTAAAGAATTCGGTAGAACAAGTCAAGAATTCTTAAATGCATATAGAGATTTTGCAAGAGCAGGATTAGGAGAAGCTTCAGAAGAATTAGCAAAAATGTCATTATTATTACAAAATGTTGGAGATATGGACATAACATCCGCAAACGAGACATTAATTGCAACAGTGGAAGGAATGGGAATTGCGTATAGCGATACTATCAATATCATTGATAAAATGGATAATGTTGCAAATAAAAACGCTGTAAGTGTTAAAAAAATTAGTGACGGTATCAAAAATTTTGGAAGTACTGCAAAAATAGCAGGTTTAGATTTAGATCAAACAATAGCTCTTATAGGAACTGGAGCAGCTACGCTTCAGAAATCTGGTGCAGAAATTTCAAATGCTTTACGTACTATGACAATGAGAATCACAGGAGTAATTCAAAGCTCCGTATATAGAGAAATTTATATATAAAAAAACATCTCAACAATTGCTGGTAAATCCTAAAGCTAGTTAAACTACAACGTAAGAATGAAATATGTCTAAGCGTGAATGTTGTGAAAACAAAAAAATTAACTAGATTAATGTAAGGTTAAATCCTAAACATTCAAATAATGGAAGTTCAGCAGCATATATTCGAATAGAATATTGTTCAACGACTATCCCTCGTAAGGGGAGTAGGGCTAAGTAGCTCGAAACGAGAGACTCCGAAAGGATGATGATATAGTCTAATCTTATATAGAAATATATAGAAGTTCATAAAAGAACTGGCATAGAATAACGAACTATGTTGAATATAATGTTACCGATTCAGTAGACACATTTGAAGAAGATATTTCAAAAGCAGAAACATCTTTAAGGTCAATTGGTATTGAGGTTAGAGATAGTACTAATTCATTTAGACCAGTTATGGACATAATGGACGATTTGGGTGCAAAATTTCAAACATTAACAGATACAGAAAAATCTTATGTTACTGAAGCATTAGCAGGTAAAATGAGAGCAAATGTTTTAAAAGCTATAATGTTAAATTATGATATGGTTCAAAAACAAGTAACTGAATCCCAGACAGCCTATGGTGCAGCAATGGTAGAAAATGGCAAACGTATGGAAGGTATAGAAGCAAAAACAAAACAATTGTCAGCAGCAATGACAGAATTTTGGCAAAGAAGTATAAATTCTGATTTAATAAAACAAGTTATTGATTTTGGAATTTCTTTAGCCGAATTTGCTAGAAAAATGGGTGGATTAGGTTCTATTATAAGAACTATTGCTGTAGCTTTTGCATCTTGGAAATTAATGCCACTTATTCTTAGTACAATAACATTAAATTCTAGATTAGCAGGTATGGCTATAGAATTAGTTGCAGCTTCAAATGGGGCTTTAACATATGCTCAAGCTTTACGACAAGTTAGAATTGAACAAGGAGCAACAAAAACAAGTGCAATAGGTTTAAAAACTATACTTGGTGGATTAACAATAGCTTTAACATTATTAAGTATAGGATATGGTGTTTATGCAAATAGTAAAGCAGAAGCAGAATATCAAACAGAACAATTTGTTAATAAATTAAATGACGAAAAAACAGCTATTTCAGCAGATATACAAGAATATGAAAAATTAAAAAAACAACAACTAGAAGGAAAAGATGTTAGACAACAATTACAATCACTTCAAGAGAAAATAAATACCACATATGGTATAGAAGCAGATAAATTAGATTTAGTTTCAGGAAAATATAAAAACCAAATAGAAATATTAACAGATTATTTAAATTTAAAATCTGAAGAAATTTTATTAACTGGAAAAACTCAATATGAAACAGCTAAAGATACTATGGGAAATGTAACAAAAACAGAAATAGCACCAAGTCAAAAACAATTCTATCCCACAGATGATTTAGAAAAATATGAACAAAAATTAAAAACTGTTATAAAAACAACCGATGTATATGGAGCGACAACATATTCACTTAAAGGGACTCTCGAAGAGCAAAGTAGTACTCTCAGAGAACTAATAAGTGATTATGGTAATATAGAAAAATTAACCCCACAACAAACTAGATTATTAAAAATATTAGAAACACAATATAAAAGTATAGATTTGCAAATATCTAAAAATAAAGCTACTATAGAAAATTTTGAAACTGCAATGAGTAATCAAAATTTTGGTAAAAAATTCAAAGACGATATATTAGAAGCTAAAAATTTAATTTTAGATTTAAGTAACGCTGAAGATGAAGCCTCAAAAACAGATTTAAATGAAAAATTAAACACATTACAAAATAGTATGATTGATGTCGCAAAAAATGGAAAGAATAGCGAAGAAGTTATTAGTAAAATAAAATCTATTTTTGCAGAAACTACTTCTGAAGTAGAAAATAATACAGAAGCTTTAGATGAAAACACAGCTTCAACAATAGAAAAAACAAAAGCAGATAAGGAAGAATACTCAACATTATCGGACTTAAAAACACAAATAGAATTTCTTTCAAAAGCAGAAAAAGAATTGACAGATGATAGAAAATTATCTGGAGATTCAATAATGGAAATTATTAAAAAATATCCAGAATTAATTAAATATATAGGCAACGAAGAAGCTATGTTGAAAGCTGTTAAACAAGCTCAAATAGATAAGGGTAAAACAGCTCAAAGCGTTTTAGAAACAGAAATGATGAATAGCAAAACTTATTGGGATTATTTATTATCTGGAAATGCCGATATGGTTAATAGTTTAGCTTCAAATTATGGTATAGATTTAACAAATTTTAATTCTGTTGCTTCAGCAAAATTAGATGCTGATAATAAAATAAGAGCAGCTATAGGAGAAGGATGGGCAAGTTTATATAGTAATAGTGGGTATACACCAAGACAACAAGTCGGTGCAGCTATAGGTATGTTAACAAGTATGAGTGTTGGTAGTGCTCAAGAAGCGAATGCACGAAGAAAAGAAATACAAAAATTACAATCTATTGCAAATAATTATGATGCTATAACACAATTTGCTAGTCAAATTAAAGCCACAGTAAAAACCGTTGGATTTTCGGGAGCAAATTTAACATCAGCATCAGGATCGGGAGCAAGTGGTTCTAAGAAAAAAGATGCAGGTTCAACAGCTTCAAACGCTGCTCCATCAGCAACAGTTTCAGCTAATGAAAAACTTATAGAAAGAGATAGATATTTCCAATTAAATCAAGAACTTTCTAAATATAATCAATTAATACAAAAAAATCAAGTACTTCAAGAAGTTTCTGAAGGACAAAAAAAAATAAAACTTCTTGAAGAAGAAATAAAACTTTCAAAACAAAAACAAAATATTTTACATAAAATAGCAAATGAAAATAGAAAAGAACGCTCCGAAATAGTGAATTCTTTAAAAAAACAAGGTATTAAATTTACAGGAACAGGAGATTCTTTAACAGCAACAAATGCTCAATCAATATTAGATAAACAAGTTGCTGAAACAAATAAACACAGAACAGATAAAAATAAAACAATTTATAATAGAGAGAAAGAAGAATTAGAAAATCTTCAAAAACAACTTAATATATTTTTTAAAATTCAAAATGAAGAAGTTCCTGATTTATCTCAAAATTGGATAAAATTATCAGCAACAATAAATGAATTAGGAATTACTGTTAATGATTTATATAAACAAGATATTATTGACGCATATGATTCTTTTAATAAACAAATAGATATTCAAAATAACTCAATAAATAACCTTTCTAATGAATTAAATATGTTAGATGATTCGGAAGATAACCAAATAAAAAAAATTGCTATTTATAAAAAACAAATAGAAGAAACTGTAGAACTACAAAATATGTTTAATAAAGAAATTGCAGAATTAAACATACTTATACCTCGAAATACCGAAGAAGAAGAATTGTTAACTCAACAATTATCTGAATTAAATAATAAAGCTTCTGAAACAACTACAACAATTTATCAATTAGGACAATCTATAAAAGATACCACTCAAACCATAATAGAATCTCAAAAATCTCAAGCTGATGAAATGATTCAAACTTATTTAGATAGCGTTACTAAAAAAGTAGAAAATGAAATCACAAGATTTGAAGAATTGAAAAATGCTGAAAATGATAGATTACAAACTTTAATTGATAATTTAGATAAAGAAATTCAATTATTAGAAGAAAAAGAAGATTTATTAAAAGAAGAGGAAACTAGACAAGATAAGCTACTTGCAATTGAAAAAGCAAGAAAAGCACTTAGTGAAACAACTAATGAAAAAACCATAAAAGTATATCGAGCAGGATTAGGATTCGTATATGAATCAGATATTAAACAAAAAGAAAAAGATATCGAAACTGTTAAAGACCTTGAATCTGATTATGCAATATGGGAAAGAGATTTAGCTACTAATAAAAAAATAGAAAATCTCAGAATAACCCAAGAAGAATATAGAGAAGATCAAAAACAAAACACTGAAAACTATGATAAACAAATTGAACAATTAAATTTATTCATATCAGAGCAAAATAAAATATTTGAAAATAGTAATAAATATCAAATCAACAGTTTAGAAGATTTATATACACATCTAAATACTTTAGATGAAAGAAGTTTTTTAAATAGATTAACTAATTTAGGCAAATTTATTGAAGATTATAATTCAAAATTGTCTGAAATTGATGACTCGAAATTATCACAACTAACTACCAATTATATAAAACCTGGTGGAACTAATATTGGGGATATGATTTTAGAAGAAACGGAAAATCCAATTAATGTAGACCAATCTTCAATAAAATCTACAGAAAGTGCAATTGTACAAGATGACGACCTTATATTGGTAAACCAAGGTTTGGAAGGAAAAAAAATATATGAATCTGTTTCTTCTGTTGAAGCTAGACAAAAAACAAGATATGATAAAGCATTATTAGATAATGACCTTTTAAAAGCAGCACAAATAAAAAAAGAAACAGAATCTGCCACAGGAAGAATTGCCAGCTTTAAAAATGAAGGTTTTACCGGAACAGGTTATACAGAAGGTTGGACAAAGGTTCATCCAAAAGAATTTATATTAAAAAAAGATACTGTTTCGAATTTATTATCAGGAAATCTTGATTCTATCATTAATAAAGTTCCAGATTTTAAAATAAAATCACCAAATAACACAACTACTAATAATTCTGATATTTTTAATATAAAGGAAATAAAAGTAGTAACAAATGATGCTTATGATTTTCATAAAAATTTAAAACAAATTATACAAAAAAAATAGAGAGGGGTTAGTAGAAATGGCTTTTATGTATAACCCAAATAACTTATCCCCATCCGGAACAGCTATAGACGCAGATATTACAAATCTGTTATCATGGGAATCAAATGGAACACCACAAACAGATTTTCAAGTTTTTATATATAATAATACAACAGGTTTGTTAATTTATGATTCAACAAAAACATCTTCAAGTAATGAATATTTAACATTAACAAGTTCAACATTAACAAATGGAACTGAATATAAATGGATTGTACAAACGTGGAGTGGAACAACAACAGTTACAAGTGATTATGAATTTTTTATAGCAAGTTCAACACCAGAAGTTTCTTTTATTGATCCTTCTTCTTTTCCAGACACACTTTCCACTCAGGATTATACATTTATATTAAACTATACACAGGATGAAGATACACCTTTAAAAAAATATAAATTTATATTATATGATGAAACTGATACAGAATTATTAGATTCAGATTGGATTTACAATTTTGATTTATCTTATGAATTTACAGGAATGGTTAATTTTAATACATATAAAATAGAAGGGATTGTAGTAAGTCAATATGACATAGAAGAAACTACAGGATTACAAGAAATTTTTATAAGTTATAATGTTCCAGATAATATACCAAATATAATACTAACTCCCAATAATGTAAATGGTAGTATAGTTATAACATGGGATGACTTAAAACAAGTTATTCCAACAACTTCAGGTTATTATACTTATATAGAAGGTAAATTTAATCAAGGTTTACAATTAGATACTTCTTCAATTATAGAATATTCTGAAACTTTTGATGATAATTATACATTTACATTTTGGTTAAAATTGTATAAAACTTTTGATGGTACTATTATGAGAATAGGTACAAATAAAATTTTTGGATATGAAAGAAGTACAAAAAGATTTTATTTTAATGAAAGTGGTAGTTATACATACTCAGATGCTGTTGAGCTATTTACATGGTTATCTTTAGATGGTTATACTTGGGATGATTTAGATGGTTATGATTGGGAAGAAATTATAGATTATGGATTTAGTTGGTTATTTATTGGAATTACAAATGAATATATAATTATAAAAAAAGATAATACATTATTAACTGAAATGTATATTGATAGTAGCACAAATGCTTTTAGTTCTGTTGTTTTTTATGGAAATATTAAAATTGATAATTTACACGCTCAAACCACAATGTTATCTTATGTCGATTTATTAACACAAGATTATAGATTGTTAAAAACAAATGATTATTCAACACCTTTTTTATTTGAATCTAATAATACACAAATAAAATTTACTCTAAAATTAGATGATACCAGATTATTATTAACTTATTATAATGCAACAAGTTTTATATTATATTTTGTAATCACAGATTTTGACGGAACCATATTAAGTTCAACTTCTACTATATCTACAACAAGTGGGAGTATAAATATGGTTAAAATGGATACAGATAAAGTTTTAGTAACATTTTTATATGGAGGATTAGAAGGTAGATCATTTATATTAACAACTATTTCTAATATAATTGTTCAAAACACATTCACAGTTTTCTCAAACAATCTTTTTAATTATATAACTATTGATAAAATCGATGATAATTTTGCTATAATTGCATATAATGATACAGATAATACTACATCTAAAATACAAATTCTAACTATTGTAGGAAATACTATATTTAGCAATATTTCTGGCGAAGTTGAATATAATAATAATGGAGCAACTTCTTTTAATAATATACATATATTAAATAGTACAACAGGTATTATATTTTATAAAGATAGTTCGGATAGTAGTGGTAAAGCTCAATTTATAACATATTTAGATGATGATATCGTAAGTATAGGTACTAGATTTACTTTTGATTCAACTGTTTCTTATATAAATACCATAAAGATAAATGAAAATAAAATGATTATAACATATACTAAAATAGGATATGGTTGTTGTAGATTAATTACCTTAACAGAAACTGGTATGTATGTTAGAAGTATTAATTATTTAGAAGATTCTCCAACGGAAACAATTTCTTCATTGTCTATTTCTGAAATAAGTAATGATAATCTATATTTAATAACATTTTCGTTAGGTACTAATAAATATGGGTTTGGAAGATTGTTAGATGTAAATGAAAATAATATACAATTAGAAAATTTAGAACAATTTACATCTTTAAAAGTCTCTAATTTAAAAACAGTATCTTCTAATTTGCAAGTATTTATAGCTTTTAATACTTATGATACTAATTATGGGTATCATTTAATAGCTGATAATTTTATAGAATCTGCTACAAAGTTAGATTATGAACAAATATGGGGAGATAATACTAATTTTTTAGCAAATTATGAAAACACATTGAATGCTGGAAATATAAGTTCTGATACAATAGGTTGGAGAGTTAAACGAAAAGCAGAAGATTTAAATTTATTTACTACATTAAGTACAATTAGTGATAGAAACATTACGACTTATACTGATTATCTACCAAGAAATAATATTAATTATACATATTCTGTATATGCTTTGTCAAATTATGGAGAATCTTTAGGATTACAAGAAATTTCTAATGTTAGTTTTTATGGGTGGATACTAACAGATGGTACAGTTTCTTATAAATTTGATATGGGATTAAATGGGATTGAAACAAACAATATAAGCAATAATAAAAATCAATATATTTATGAAAATTATACCCAATATCCAATAGTTTCTTTTGGTCAACAAAATTATAAAACAAGTTCTTTAAAAACAATTCCTTATACTTTATCAGATACTATTTCAGAAACATCATTATGTTATGAAATAAACGAAACTGTTAGACAAATAATAGAAGATTTTATTAACAATGATGGAGAAAAATGGCTAAAAAATACAGCAGGTGAAATTTTTAAAGTTGTAACATTTAATTTTAACTATAAATATTTAGATAAAATTCAAGAACAACCACATGAAATCTCTTTTGATTGGATAGAAATTGGAATAGGTGAAGAATAATGACGTACTCAGAAGCTTTACGCAATAAAACAAGAGAACCTGTTTATAAAATTGAATGGTTAGATATTAATGAAAATGTTATAGATGAAATAACAACAGATGTCTTATCTGGAAATTTTTCAAGTGAACATAAAAACGGCAAAAGAAGAAGTTGTAATTTAATTATAGAAAACAATGATTTAAGGTATATCCCTAATAAAAATGGATTAATATATATAGATAAAAAATTTAAATTATATACTGGATTATATTATGATGGTGATTTCGAATATAAATCACAAGGTATATTTAATCTTAGTAATCCAATATTAAGTTCAAAAAAAGCAGAAAAAATTATACAAATAGAAAGTTTTGACAACTGGTTATTATTTGAAAAAAAATTAAAAACAGATTATATAGTTAATGTTGGAGAATTAATTACGGATGTAGTATTTAACATATTTCAAGAAGCTAACATACCAACAATACCTATCATATATCCTTCAAATGCAATTTTACCATATACTATTGTAAAACAAGCTAATTCAACATTAGCTGATTTATTATTAGATTTAGCAAACATTTTATCATGGGAAGTTTTTTTTGATAATAATGGGAAGGGACGATTTCAACCACCTATTAACACAACGACAACTAAGCCTATATGGACTTTTGGGGAAAATGAAGTTACTTATTTAGGAGGAGAAACTAATTATGGCTATGATTTAGTAAGAAATTCAATAGTTATTTTTGGTGAAAATATAAATGGAGATTTAATTGTAGCAACAGCTCAAGATATAAATACCTTAAGTCCAACAAATATTTATAAAATAGGAGAAATAAGCGAAATAATTACTGATAATAATATTTATAATGAAGAATTAGCACAAGATAGAGCAAATTATGAGTTAGAAAAACTCAATAAAATTTACCAAAATGTTAATTTTGCATGTATTCCAATTGATATAATTAAAGAAGGTGACGTTATAATAATTGATGATATTAATAATGGCAATAATAGAGAAACTTTAATAATAAAAAATATATCATATCCCCTTGGTTATAATCAAAAAGAAAATATTACAGCATTTAAAATAATGTAAAAAGAAGGGTGATATTTTGAATTTTAATGATCCACTAACAGCCGAAAAAATTGTAGACGATATCTCTCTTTTAGTTGAAAAAAAAATAGAGAATAATTCTAAATTTAATAAATATATAAGAGCAACAATTGTAGCTATAGATAATGAAACAGCTACAGTTAAACTTTTAAATTCTACTAATAATATATACTATGTAAAAATCAGACCTGGATTATATCTAAAAGAAAATGATGATGTATATGTAAATTTTATAAATAATTCAAGTAACAATTTTTTCATAGATACAAAAACTATCGATTTAATAAAAATGTTTGATTTAGAAACTCCTTTACCAAAAACAAGAATTATAGAAAGCTTTACCGATTATACAGAATGGTCAAATGTAAGTAGTGCTACAGATGGTATTATTTCAAAAGAAGAAATATGGTTTAAATTTAATAATAGTTCTATTCAATTACAAGCCCCTGACAGTGTTGCTAGAACTTTATATATGGAAAAAATTGTTAGCATTGATATGACAAAATGGGATGATTTAACAGCTTCTGTTGAATGTGATTATATCGTATTCATAGTATTTATTTCAGATGTAACAAAAATAAATACAAGTATTAATTTAATGTTACAAACAAGTAATGGTAATTATTTTCAATATGATAAAATAAAAAACCAATTATCAGATGGGTGGAATTATATAAAAGTCCCAAAAGAAGATTTTATTGAAACTGGTATTGGTGATTGGAGTGATATAACTCTAATAAAAATTATTTGGGATTGTAATACTAATGCTGAAATGAGTTACATGTCTTTTACTTGCATTGGATTGGCAGAATATGTAGAATATATACAAACTTTAAACCAGGATTTAGCAACAACAAGTTCTCCTACTTTTGTGGCTTTAACACTTACCGAAACTACTGGAACTGCACCATTAACAATAGCTTCGACAACAGTAGTTAGTAATCTGAATGCAGATTTA
>Ga0210003_1003903_pt1 | contig 11950 bp, 7 predicted proteins | sample LantaG_FD_182804 | JGI IMG/M metagenome (GOLD analysis project Ga0210003, IMG submission 182804) | Deep subsurface microbial communities from Baltic Sea to uncover new lineages of life (NeLLi) - Landsort_02402 metaG (SPAdes) (version 2) | ecosystem: Environmental > Aquatic > Marine > Oceanic >...
GAGCGATTGCCGCTTCGCACGAAGTGTATTTCGGTACGGATGCGGATGCTGTGGCCAATGCCACGACAGCCTCACCCGAATATAAGGGACCAAAGGCGCTCGGCGAGGAGAGCTACGACCCCGGCATGCTTACGTTGAATACGGCTTACTTCTGGCGGATCGATGAAATCAACACCGCCAGTACCGATAGTCCCTGGGCAGGCAACGTCTGGAGCTTTACGACGGGTGACTTCTTTGTCATAGACGATTTCGAGGACTATGATACCGGTGATAATCAGATATGGTATTCCTGGCACGATGGGCTCGGTTATGGAACGCCCGGGACGGCGGGTTACTTCGGGGGCAACGGCACCGGAGCGGCTGTCGGCGACGAAAACACCCCTTCGTACACCGAAGAGACAATCGTTCACAGCGGCGGCAAGTCCATGCCCGTTGCATACGACAATAATAAGCAGGGCTACTCGAAGTATTCTGAGGTGGAACTTAAGTTGACAGACCAGCGAGACTGGACTGAAGAAGGCCTTGCGGAATTGTCGCTGTGGTTCCATGGTAACCCGGCCAATACTACCGACCGGCTATACGTCGCCATAGCCAATACTACAGGCGCACCTGCGGTGGTGTACTATGACGATCCGGCTGCGGCAACGATCGACACCTGGACCGAATGGGTCATTCCGCTCCAGGCTTTCGCCGACCAGGGCATCGTTCTAAACAACGTTGACAGGATCGCGATCGGCATGGGAACCCAGGGCAACATTACAACCCCAGGCAGTATGGGTAAGATGTTCTTCGATGACATTCGGCTGCTTAAGTCGGAACCATAATCTGGCATTCAGGATTGAGGCGTTGACATAATAGATTTGCATCGTTTCGGGGCTTATACTGTTTGACTCAGTATAGGCCCCGGAGCTTTCCGATCCTGCCTGGTTAGTTTGGAATCGGAAACGACAATATCTGGTCTACGGGCAATTCGTTCGGGACACTTTAAGGCAGATGCTAAAAAGCCGACAAAGAGTGTGAGAAGCAAGCGGATGAGACCTCTTACCGCTCCATCCCTGGCAAAAAACCAGGGCTTTTTTTATGTACATTGCAAATAATTCACACAACGCCTTCAGAATCTCATAGAGTGACCTTCAGAAGGTTTTTGCGGCTTTAGAATGAACGATCTGCCTACTATAGTGTTCTACCTACCGAAAATTGTTGAAATTGAGATGAAATTTTGGCATTATGAGACTTGAAACCAGCAGGAGTGTTTCAGTGAAGTCCCGGCGCGCCGGGATGGGAAATCCCAGACTATATTAATGATCGATTCCATTATGGATGGCCGAAGCCATAGGAGAATAAATTATGTCGAAACTTACACGTCGTAACTGGATGAAGGGTGCATTGGCCGCAATCGCCGGAGCGGGCACAATATCAACGTCACCGAGCATTTCCGCTTTGGGTGCGCAGCCAGACTCATCCGCGGGAGAAAGAAAAAACAGAATTAAGCTCGCCCTTATGTCAAGTCGTGGAGACTTGCAAACGTTAGGCCGACAAATGGGAGTCACGCATGTGATAACAGGCGCCAGAGGTCTAAAAAGAGGTGGGACTGTCGAGCAATACGCCGAACAATTGGCCCGACAAAAAACGCAGTATGAGGAAGTCGGGATCAAAATCGCCGGCTTCGAAGGCCCACCCATCAACCATGGGAGAATTAAATTAGGGGCCGATGGACGTGACGAAGATATACAGGACTTTAAGACGGCAATACAAGCTATGAGTGAAGTCGGCCTTGACATGATCTGCTACAACTGGATGGTCGGCCTCGGCTGGATACGCACCAACAACAAATTACCCGCACGAGGCGGTGCCGTAACGAGCGAATTCGATCTTGAGTCTTTTAATAATCCGGATAGTAGCGATAGCAGGCGATCCCGCCGGCGCCGAAGCGATGACCCGATAAGCGAAGAGCAGGTATGGGATAACCTGGAGTACTTCCTGAAAGAAGTTATCCCCGTGGCTGACAAATGCAAAGTTAAGATGGCACTACATCCGGACGATCCGCCGATTTCTCCCCTGGGAAATATCGCACGTATTTGTACAAGTGCGGCCAACTTCCGTAAAATTATGAATATTGTACCAAGCCCCATGAACGGGATAACATTCTGCCATGCGAATTTCAAATTGATGGGCGAGGATATTTATGCCCTTGCCAGGGAGTGGAGTCAGCAAAATAAAATCTTTTTTGTACACTTCCGCGATGTCGAAGGTACAAAAGAGAAATTCCACGAAACATTCCATGACAACGGCCCGACGGACATGGGTAGAATAATGAAAATCTTATATGAGAACGGCTTCGATGGCCCCATCCGGCCGGACCACGCCCCTGCAATGGGAAGCGAAACCGGCGAAAGAGCTACCGGATACGGGACGCTCGGCAAGATTTATGCGATCGGTTACATGAAAGGGCTCCTGCACGGACAGGGCATACCATGTGAATAGATAGGGGCAAAACAGGGACAGCCACCGGCTTTGTTCGTGACGCCATACTTATTTGGTTCCTGTTGCGGAAACAGTGTTTGTCATTCCCCCGGAAGGGGGAATCCAGTTTATTCGCTCTGGACCCCTGCTTTCGTAGGACTTCATAAACAACTGGGAATCAGAAGCCTTCCGAAAAAAATTAGTAAGCAAAAAGAAATAAATACCCGAAGGCAGAAATCTCTCACTCCCGGCACGACGGAATGAAAACTCTCATCGAGTTCGTGCAAATCTTATTTATCGGAATTTGATTTAACTCAGTTTACAGGCATTTTCCCAACAATAAACAAGGCTTCTTATTGGAAAAATACGTAATTATACGTAATTCCTAAAAGAAGGTAGTCCACACGTTATATCAACTTCTGAAATAGCCGAAATATTGGAAATATTGAAAGCGGAAATATTCTTTTAAAAAACCACAACGATTGAAACCTTACAAAAGGAAATTGTTTATGCGTAAGTCGAAAACAACCTGCGTTTTTGATTTTTTCCTATATCTATTTTTCTTTGGTAGTACGGGCGTAATCACTTATTTCTTGTGGACAAGAATTCACTGGTTACTGGCTATCATTTTGGCGTTTCCCATCTACCGTGTAATTGGCTATCCTATTATTTTCTTGACAGCACCATTATATAATTGGCTGACCCCGGAAAATAAAGCATGGTCGATATTTTGCAGGGCTCTGCACGAGGGTGACTCCTATACGTCTTCAACAATGAGGGAAGCAATTGAGAGATGGGATGATGGAGGGGATTGCATGGATCTTCAAGAATGCTGCAAGCTTATTAGAGTTGGGAAGTCAATATCATTTAACGAGGATTCAACCAAAGCAACTGTTGAAACATATACAGAAAAGACCGATTGTTAAGAGATGTTTAAGCTTATCGCGCAAGTGAAAAACCGGAGTATAGTATGAACTACAGAATATTTCTTAAAGAATTGAATGTGGATGAAGAGACTGTTATGGAGTTCTTTGTTGTTTTTTCACGGTTTGAATTCGCACTTAAGAGAATGGGCTACTTGAAAAGACTCAACGGTAAAGCCGAACCCGACTGGCGGAAATTCGAAACGAAGCATAAGGACGAATTTGATCCGGAAAAGGAACCCCAACTGAGAGAAGCATGGAATTACATAGACATAGATCCACCAAAGAAGCAAGTCGTTGTTGATAGAAAATTGGACTTTAAAGTTGATGAGCATCTTAAGAGCAAATCGCCCTTCGAGAAAGCTACACTGGCAGTACGAACCGTCCGAAACAATCTCTTTCATGGTGGCAAATTTCCAAGAAGTGGTATCGTTGATGATCCTGCTCGCAAGACTGCATTGCTAAAGAAATGCACGTTATTGCTTGAAGAAATGTTAGAGCTAGATCCCAACGTTAAAATGGAGTTCTATCGTACGGAGAATTAATGGTAAATCGGGGGGAAATCGGGGGACATCTTACATATTTCTTCGTATTCCTCAGTATCCTTCTTAGTAAACCTATATTCATGTACACCATGTGTTTTCTTAAAATGCTTATTGTCCCTGCTTCCGCAGGGATGACAATATTATTTTTCTGTGACCTCTGTGGCTGATATAAGAAATGCCGTCTCACGGAGATTTTTCTGGAATTATTTAGACTTTTATTATAACGGTTCGTATAATACTTAACGAATAGAAATATGAATATATAATTCAGAATACAGGAGACGCAAGACGAATTGAGAATGGAGAATGTTAAAAACCGGCGGGTTTAATCAGAAAAACAGAGTGATATCATGGGAAAACGATGAAAATTTGAACTAAAATATGCAAAAAAACCAATTTTGTGTAGGCCATTGGTGTTTTTTCGTATTAATTCGTGGCTAATTTGAAAAAACAAAGCCAATTTACGAAAGGCCAAAATGAACGTATATATCTATATAAAAGGATGTTATGGCGTTTTTTGCATTTTCAGGCGGCGAAAAAACAAACCCAATTCAAAGCCAAACAAAACCAATCTTAGTTAGCCCCCAGATTTTCTGGGGGTTGAAAGGCTATTTGAAAAAACAAAGCCAATTTGTAAAGGGGAAAATGAATGTAAATATCTAATATAAAAGGTGTTGTGGAAGTTTTAGCTCTTTCGGGCTGCGAAAAAACAAAGCCAATCAAAGCCAATTTCGCACTCGCGCACTGACCAAAAGGGTGGAAAAAAGAAAAAATCGTTCCGTGTACCTACTTATTAAATGGATGAACCATTTTTTATGTCGTAAGCCATCATGGCGTCGCCGTGACGGATATAGAGCCGACCATCGGATATCGCCAGGTGGGCCCAGTGCTGGCCGGAGCCTTGAGTGACACGAAACGAACTTACTATTTCAAAACCTTTAGGAGAGGCCTTTACCAGAGCTACGTCGCCGGTATTTTCATCGTAGCAGTACAGCATGCCGTCGGCGTAGATAACCGAGCCTTTGTTGCCGTTCCATTTGGCTTTATACATAACTTTCCCGCTGTCGAAGTCAAGACAGACCCAGTCGCCCTTTGGAATACCGTCAAAGGTCGAGCCGTACAGATAGCCGTCGACCAGAACGACCCCGCCGTGGCCGCAGTCGAGAGTCTGGTCATTCCATTTCTCGCTTACAGATGTCCCGTCATCCGAAAGCTCGAACATTACCCCGCCTCTCGTAAACTCGCGCTCGACCGCACTGGTGACATACATACATCCATTTTTATAGATCGGCGTAACACCGCCCGTATCGGATGGTGTCACATAAGGTTCCCGCCAGATAAGTTTGCCGTTGTCCGCGTTTACGCAGATGACCGATTTTTGAATAATAGTTATAAGCAGACGGTTGCCGCCTCTTTCGATGAGAACAGCCGAACTGTAAGCCGATAACTCATTCAGGCCGGTAGTGGCCCAGATAGTCTTGCCTGTCATTTTATCCAGCGCAACAATGACGCCCTTTTTGCCGCCGGGGGTGCAATAGATTTTGTCGCCGTCAATCAAAGGTGAGCCGCTCATGCCCCATTGAATGTTCTTGCCCTCGAACTTCTCTAATGTGTTCACTTCCCAGATTTTCCCGCCGGTCCCGGATTCGAAACAGGCCATTACTCCAGTGCCGCTGAAGACATAGATACGATCGCCATCAATCGTCGGCGTAGTCCGGGTCCCCTTGTACGACCGCGTCCATTCCGGACCGTAAGATTCTTTCCATTTCAGATTGCCCGCAAGATCGTATGCGAACAGAAATCCTTCGCCGTCAATCATACCGGTCGTATATGCAAATCCCCCCGCTACGGCCACGGACGAATAACCTATTCCCAGGCCCTCCACAGACCACAATTGCTTCGGCCCGGCTTCAGGCCATTTTTTCAAAAGCCCTGTCTCCGCCGATTTGCCATCGCGACCAAGCCCGCGAAACTGGGGCCAGTCATCGGCGCAGCAGACCTCAACAGTAATAAAAAGACACAAAGACAAAGCGGCGATATGTTTGATTTTGTTCATGTACACACTCCTTCATAAGGCTACATACATCATTGAAAATAAATAGTTTGCTCAGCGTTTTCGGCCTGGCGGCGGGTAATCTTTGCCCGCATCGTCGAGGACTAAAATCCAATCGTTTCCCCTTTTGGCCTTGCCGGGAGGATCAAATTCACGTATTCCTTTATTTCCAAACGTTCCGGCGGATTCGGCCTGGCCTGTGCGCGGGTCGAACCACCGGGCTCGGACTTTCTCACCGGAAATCTTTCCGAGGACTACGCCAAACTTTTGGCCGTATGGCAAATAAATGAAGGCATAATCTTCGCCCCTGGTTGCCCGGATGTGTTCGGGACCACTGCCGGGGTCTCCGGCAATCAGTGACTGGTCCGGCACGCGAGTCAAAAACGGACGCGACTCGATCAGATTTCGAACATGCATCATATCCCAGGCGCCCGGCAGTTCCAGCACATCGTACCAGTTGTTCCGTGCCGAAGAGATGGGCTGGCGGCCGGGGGCGTACATTTGCCAGATGTCGTGACAGCCGTAAGTATGGCCGAACGCCCCCGCGAACAAAGACCAATACGCAGCCTGCCGGGCATCGAAATCACCGAACCAGCCCTTCTTTGGGTTCCAGTTGACGGGGTGGTCTTCGTAGCGTGGCTCGCCATCTAAACACGGCTTGACAGGCTTGCGATTATAATCCTTCGATACCGGCTCGTAATTCGGATTATCAAACCGGTCGTGGCCGGATTGGAGCATATTGAAATCGAGCCAATTATCGTTACCGAACCATTTTGCCGAGGAATTGCCGCCCTGTGGATGATAGGTCATCAGATGCCGGCCTTGATCCGCCTGTTTGATGCCCCCTGCCATCGCTCGCCAGATTTGCTCGGCATTGTCCGCTATCCGGTCTCCGCCGAGAATCCAGATAATATTGGGCTTGTCCTTATAGCGAGCGCCGAGAAATCCGCCGTAAGCTCGCGCATCATCGAGATTATCGTTGGTGAAAATGACCGGCCCTTTGCCCCAGGCCTTTGTCACTTTGTCGCCCCAGGTCGGAAGCATGCCGATATAGATTCCCTTTTCTTCGGCCTTGTTGACAATCCAGTCCACGTGTTTGAAATAGGCCTCATTTGGCTTGGCCGGATCGTTATCAATCAAAGGCCTGTCGCCGCTGGCATTCGGCGTGTTGAGTCCATCCAGCTCAGCAAGCACTACGGCCTGAATCACGGTGAAGCCCTGTTTCCTTCGGCTCTCGAGATATTTCTCCGCTTCTTCACGGCCGAGCCGGTGAAAAAGCTCCCATACCGTATCTCCGAGATAAAAGAAAGGCGTCCCATCCTCATGGACAAGAAATCGCTTATTTTCCGATACTTTAAGCCGTCCATGGCCAAAATCGACAGAAGGCCCGGTTCGTGGATTCTCGCCTGCCGTAATCGAAACGCCGGCCACGACCAGGCAGAAAACGAAAAACAAATGAAACAGGATTTTCGGCTTTACCTTTGACCCGCTCTTCGTAAATCTTTCTTCATTTCGCATTTTTCAGTCCTGATATTGCTGATTTCAAACTCTTATCAATCCGGCCGGCTCCAAGCAGGACAAATGAGATAACGGCATGATTGTATGCAAGAGGAGACAACCAATCAACCAAAAATGCTTACCTCGCATCTTCCGGGTGTGTAAAAAAGAAGCAAAAAGTGAATCCTACAGTTGCTTTTTCACAACAGGATGTGCTATAATACCGCTTCTTATTGCTATCGGCGGGGCAATTCCAGCGTTTTTGCCCTCTAAAAGTTGATTTTTCTGGAGATTTGAAAAATGGGTTTTGGTATTGATGATACTCGAAAGAAACCTGTCCCAAAGGTAAAAGACCTTATTAAAGAAGGAATTGTTGGCCTTGATGATGTAACCGACTGGCTTCGGACGATCCACGAAATTCGCTTTTTCGAGGAGAAGGTGTTCGATCTTTTGGGCCAGAATATTATCAAAGGCGCTTCGCATCTTTACGCCGGCGAGGAAGCGGTTGCAGTCGGCGCCATCGCCGCGATCGAGCGGGGAGATGTGATCGGCTCGACCCACCGAGGCCACGGCCACTGCGGAGCTATCGGCAACAAATACGCAGACAGCGAAGAAGAACGCCAGAACCACTGGAACCAGATGATGGCAGAGCTGATGGGCAAAGAAACCGGCTACTGCAAGGGCAGAGGCGGCTCAATGCACATCGCCGAGGTTTCCAAATGCAATAATCTCGGTTCGACCGGCATTGTCGGCGGCAACCAGGCCCCGGCGGTCGGTGCCGCCATGGCGGAAAAATATAAAAAGACCGGCAAGGTAGTTCTCTCATTCTTCGGCGACGGCTCTACTAATACCGGCAGTTTTCATGAAGCTATGAATATGGCCTCAACACTTGCCGTGCCGCTCGTGGCAATTATCGAGAATAATCTTTACGGTATGAGCGTGCCGTTCTCCGGCAGCAAAATCGACGGAGCGGTCCGCGCGAGTAATATCGAGGATATCGCCCAAAGAGCGGCTTCCTATGACGTACCGGCGATGATTATTGACGGCCAGGATACTATTGCCGTCTTTCTTGCTGTCCGAGCCGCAGTTGAAAAAGCAAGAAAAGACACCCAGATGACCATTATCGAGGCCAAGACCTACCGCTGGTATGGGCACAGCCGGAGCGACCCCCGAGCTTATCGAACCAAGGCCGAGGAAAAAGCCTGGCACCAGCGCGACCCGATTACAGTTCTGAGCGATAAACTTCTCGGCGAGAAGCTCTGCACGCAGGAGCATTTGGATGAAATTAAGGACATGGCCTTTGCAGCTATCGAAACGGCGACGCAGTTCGGCCAGGACAGCCCCTGGCCCAACACCGCCGATTTAACCAAGGATGTATACGTAGATGAAACTTACCCGGCGGAATTAATCGCATCCGACAAGGCTACATCGGCGAAAGTTATGCAAGCAACGGCTGCCTTTGAGGCAGCGCTTGCCTCGTCTACAGCCAAAACAAAAAAAGCGGCTACAGAAGAAGCAAGCAGCGAAATCAAGTCGAAGTTCGGCATGGATGTAGTGACTATCGGCCAGGCCGTCTCGACCGCTCAGGCCGAGGAGCTTCGACGGGACAAAAACGTTATCGTCATGGGCGAAGACGTCGGTCTCTACGGCGGTGCGTATCAGGCGACCCGCGGTCTGCTGAGCGAATTCGGCACAGACAGAATTATCGATACGGCGATCTCCGAGGCGGCGATTACCGGCGCGGCGGTCGGCGCGGCACTTCGCGGCATGCACCCGGTAGCGGAGATTATGTACGTCGACTTCGTGACAATCGCGATGGACCAACTCGTCCACGTCGGCGCTTATAACCGCTACATGTTCGGCGGCAAGGCAAAAGTGCCGATGGTACTGCGAACCGAAGGCGGCGTAGGCAGATGTATCGCCGCCCACCATTCCGAATCGCTCGAAGCCTGGCTTATGCACACGCCGGGACTTTATGTCGTAATGCCCTCGACGCCTTACGATGCGAAGGGCTTGCTCAAAGCCGCTATTCGTAGCGAAAATCCGGTTGTCTTTATCGAGCATAAAGCGACATACGGCCAATTGGGCGCGGTCCCCGAAGGAGATTACATTATCCCGCTGGGCGTGGCGGATATCAAAAGACCCGGCAGCGATGCGACCATCGTCAGCTACAGCAGAATGGCGATGTGGTCACTTCAGGCGGCTAAAATTCTCGCCGAGCAGCATGGCATCGACGCCGAGGTCATCGACCTGCGAACGCTCAAGCCGATGGATATCGATACGGTCGCCGAATCGGTCCGCAAGACGGGCCGGCTGATTACGGTCAGCGAAGGTTTCTGCACCTGCGGGGCCGGCAGAGAAATCGCCGGGAAGTATATGGAATACGAATTCAGCGACGGCTCGCACGGCTTCGATTACCTCGATGCGGCCCCGGTGAATCTCGCGGCAGCCGATGTGCCGCCGCCGATGAGCGAACCGCTGGAACTGGCGAGTATCCCAAGCGTCGAGACAATCACAGACGCCGTCAAGAAACTCGTCAATACTTAGTCGCCGGACTACGCAATACGATATTAGCAATACGAAAATAATTGAGGATTTCATAAATGGCAAAAGAAGTCAGATTACCGCAGCTCGGGCAAACAATGGAAGAAGGAACCGTTGTCAATTGCCTGGTCAACGTCGGTGACGAGGTCAAAAAAGGCGATGTAATTTTCGAGATAGAGACAGACAAGGCGACCCTTGAAATGGAATCGCCCGCCGAAGGTTTCGTTAAGTACGTTCTTGCCAAGGTCGACGAGACGCTGCCCGTCGGGGCGGCGGTTTTGGTGCTTGGTGCCGAGGATGAAGATGTGCCGCAAAGCTTTGTCGATTCGCTAATGGGCGCAGCACCCGCGCCGGCTGCCGAAGCAGCTCCCGCCGCCGAACCAGCCAAAGCCGAGCCGGCTAAGCCCGCAGGCAGAATTATGGCTTCACCAAGGGCGAAGAAACTTGCCGCGGATCTCGGCGTGGATTTGGCGACAGTAACCGGCACCGGCCCGGCAGGTAAGATTACCGAGCAGGACGTCCAAAAAGCAGCTTCGGCAAAACCTTCCAAACCCTCTGCCCCGGCAACTCCCGCCGCAGAGGCCAAAGCAGGCCAGAGAATACCGGTTAACCGGCTGCAAAGAATCACAGCGGAGAAAATGCTCAAATCCAAGCAGGAAATCCCGTGCTTCTACCTGACCGTGAAGGCGGATGTCACCGACCTGGTCGAACTGCGAACCAGGCTCAATGAAACCGGCGATGTGAAGCTCTCTTACAACGATTTTCTCCTGAAAGCGGTCGCTACGGGGCTGGAAAAATATCCGATCATGACCGGCCAGCTCGCCGGCGAGGAAATTTGGCTGGCGGAGACAATCGGCATCGGCCTGGCAATATCCGTCCCGGACGGCCTGGTCGCACCAATTGTCAAGGACGTAAATAAAAAGGACGTCCGGCAAATCGCACTGGACAGCCAGGCCCTGATCGAGCGAGCGCGAAGCAATAAACTGGCCCCGACGGACGTCGAAGGCGGCTGCATTACCGTCAGCAATCTCGGCGCGTTCGGGATCGACAACTTCATCCCGATAGTCGTGCCCGGCCAGTGCAGCATATTAGGAATCGGCCAGATATCCGAGACCTGCGTGCCCGACAACGGCAACATAATGGTCCGCAAGCTGATGAACATGACCCTGTCAGTCGACCACAAAGTCGCCAACGGAGCATACGCCGCCCAGTTCCTCGATTTCGTAAGAAAAATACTGGAAGACATCTCCACATTTGATCTTAAATCCTGAGGACTGAACTTTTTAGAAGGTGGGAAGGAGCGTTTGACATGGCTCAGAGAGTTGAAGCGAAACATCTGCCGAATTTAAGCAAGGCGACGCCAAAGGTTCCGGTGATTGGGGTTTTTGCTACGAGCGATCCTCGGATCGACCAGGCCAGCCGGACTCGTTGCCAGAACATTGCGAAGATGGCTGCCGATGTCATAAACGGGTCGGTGGTTTTGCCGGATAAGACGCCTGTGCCAATTGTTTACTCAACCGTGCTTGTTGACGGCGAGGCGCAGGCCGACATTGTCGCTCAGCAGTTTCGCAAGGCGGAAGTCGATATTCTGGTTTGCGTGCCGGATACGTGGGCGTTTCCCCAACTTACTGCAATTTCGCTGCTCCAGCAATTTGGCCCCGATACTCCGATCAATATCACATGCGGCAACAGCGGCCCGAAGCCGGGCGTTGTTTATGCCCACGCGCTCAACGGCGCTCTTGCCCAGTACGGTCGAATGTCCGCTCTGAATGTCGGCACTTGGCCGGATACGGGTGACAATCCGAAGATGATCGATCAGACGGCGAAGAATCTTATTGACTGGTGCTATGCCGCAGTGACTACAGTCGCCCTGCGAGGACGGAGGGTTATCATACTTGGCCACGATTCGATGGGAATGGAAACCG
>Ga0210003_1003904_pt1 | contig 11949 bp, 3 predicted proteins | sample LantaG_FD_182804 | JGI IMG/M metagenome (GOLD analysis project Ga0210003, IMG submission 182804) | Deep subsurface microbial communities from Baltic Sea to uncover new lineages of life (NeLLi) - Landsort_02402 metaG (SPAdes) (version 2) | ecosystem: Environmental > Aquatic > Marine > Oceanic >...
ACCATTTTTATAGCTCCACCTTTGGTTTTTTTACCACTAGGTGATTTCTTTTTTCCTTCGGCCACATAGCCTTTCCAACATTTATTTGCCATAATTATAATTTTAAATCTAAGTCTAAGTCTAAATCAAGATCTAAATTAAGATCTAAATCAAACATTCCTTTTTTTGGTGTGAAATAACTTGGTTTTCCAGGTTTTTGAGGTCCTATCTGCCATGACGGCCAACCAGCAAACCTAGCAATTCTTTGTCTTGTATCCATTTGATCTTGAAATACTCCTTGCAAATTTTGAACTTTCATAACTAATCTTTCTAAAGGTATATTAGACGCTGCAGAAATAATATTAGCACTTGCTAAATAAGCAGGATTATTTATATCCGTAAGAGACATTGATTTCATGTCTTTTAAATCATATTCAAAAGAGTTAGCTGCATTTATTAAATTACCTAATTTTCTATCAATAGGAGGAGCAATTGAAAACACTTCTAAAGCAGCTTTTTTATAATCTGCCCTGTCTTTTGTATTTTCTTCTTTTATTTTTAATAATACATTTTTCAAAACAGAAACACCCGCTCCACCAACTCCACTACCTCTTAATATAGTATCTACCATACCATTAGCAATTCTTACATTCCTTGTTTCTTGCTTTTTTTCGTCAGCATTACTAATTTCTGGGTCTTCCCATGCAGCAGCAAATATAGCATTTTGTAACCCGTTAAATATAAAGTTTTGTATAACACCATAATACATTATTCTTGATACTTGACCTTTCCAAGCTCCTTTACCTCCTCTTCCATTTATAAGATCTAAAGCTTCAGCTTTTTGAATCCTAGCAGCTTGCATAGGGTAATTAGCAAATGATAAAATAGTTCTACCTAAACCGGTTGACTGTTGTGCACTAATCTTAGATGGATCAGCTGATTGTTGTGATTTTTCAGCAGTTGTTTTAAAGTCTGAAAAAGCTTTTGATTCAGCTGCTGATTTTGTTAATCCAGCTTTCATGTAAGCATTTACTCTATTTCTAAAATATGTAGAACCTCCAGACGCTATAGCAAAACTATCTGCAAATCTAGTCATCATATACCCTTTAGATAGTATATAATTTACACCACCTTTAAATTTATTAGTAGCTGTAGCAGCTGCATCAGCTATTTCAGATTCACTAACATTAAGCTTCAAACCGTTACGTCTGTCAACTAAATAATCAGAATTCATTAATTTTTTAAAATCAGACCAAAACTGAGGTTGATTAGCAAATGCTTTTGATGCTGCTATTATATTGTTAGGTCCACTTACCTCTATAAAGTTAATAGCAGAAGTAGTTTGTAATACAGCTGATCTAGTGTTCAAGAACATTGTAACACCGTTAGCACCATTTATGAAATCCATAAAATCATTTTCAAGTTTGCTTCCAGACGGAGATCTGTTTGTTCCTAACTTCATTCTTTTTAAAGAATTGCTTAAAGCATCAATATACTTGTCTCCATATAAAGCTTGTAGTTTATTCATGTTTTCTTTAGAATAAATAGCATCTACGTTACTTTGCCATTGCTCTAAGTATTCTGCTCTTTTTGTAGTGTTTAATCCTTTTCTTAAATCAGTTGCTAAAGTTTCGATTAACCAGTTTTTAGTTGGTGAAGGATAACCACTACCTTTATTAATAGCAATAAGCTGTTCAGAAAAAGCAACTAATTCAGGATTTTTTTCAACTATATCAGTCAATTCTTTAAGATCTCTTTTAGATAATCCATCAATTTTCATACCTTGCTTATTCCAAGTATACACTCTAATAGCTTGTTCATAAGTAAAACCTTCAATAGCTTCTTTTCTTAAATCTTTAGGCACTACTTTTAATTGCCTCTTTAGACCTTTAAAGTCTTTTTGAAGAGCCACTCTGTCTCTTGTTAAGTTATCTATTGCTGTATTGTAAGTATCTTGCAAGTTTTTCTTATACCATGCTCTTTGTATATCTCCTTGTTTACCTTTACCTAAAGTAACATCTAATAATCCTTGAAAATCTTGAGCTGCATCAGGTAAAAAGAATTGATATTTTCTTTTTTTAGCACCTAAAGTTTTTGCTCTAATATCAGAATAATTTTTCTCTTTATCTATTCTTTTACCTAAGCTTTCAGTGGACATTTCTATCATTTCATTAAACTGCTTGCTTAAATCTATAGAAGCATAAACCTCTTTTGTTTTTTCTTTATTTACTTGGTCTTTGTTTTTTAATTCATTTATAATTTCAGAAGTAGTAGAATTTTTTTCAACTTTAATTCCAGCTTTTTTACTTAAAGCTAAGTTATTAGCTTGAACTTTAGCATAATCTTTAGGATTATCTAAACGTTGCTTGACCTCAACAGCTACAGCACTTCTATTTTTTTTACCAACTTCTTGTATAAGTTTATATAATTCTTTTGACGCAATATCTCTTACAAAAGTTTCAGCAATAACATTGCCTTCAGGACTCATTAAATCAAGTTGATCTAAAGCTGATCCTTTTTTAATAAAAGTATTTATTATATTATCTCTTGAGTATTGTCCAGCTGGACCTCCAAATTCTTTACTGTCTTTAACGTCTTTAGAAGTTTTACTTGTAACCGCTTGAGTTAATTCAAGTACAAGTTCGTTTATAGCTTGTTTTCCTTTTTTAGAATTTTTTGTACTTTTAAATTTTGTCATTATATCTAAAAACCTTTCACTAGCATTAAACAATTCTGTCATATGCTCATTATGCAATCTAGAGTCACCAGGTTTGCCTTCAGGAGATTTTGTAACACTTTTAACTGGTATCAAGCCTTTAAAAATACCTGTTGCATGATTTGTTTGGAGCTGTAATAGTCTTTGTATACGATAATAGTTTTTATCACTTGGATCTTTTTGAAATTTTTCGTATAAATTTTCATAAGTTTTTTGTAAAAACTGTTGATTATTTTTTACTTGTTGTGGATAAAAAGTATAATCTTTTCCTTCAGGAACCATAAGGTTTTGAAGTTCTCTAGTCATTTCTATATCACTTAATGATTTATTTTCTACTACTTTAATTACAGGGTTTTTAAAAGGATCTCCCCATCCAGGACTTTGTTCAGCTCCTTTACTGCTAGGTTGATAAACATCTGCCGTTTCAAGCTCGCCTTTTTCATTTATATAAGTATAGTTTTTAATATCACCTCTTCCACTTAAAACATCTTTACCAAAAGTATCTACAGCCCACTCTATTTTTGTTCGTTTTCTTCCTGTTAAAGGTTTTTTACCTTCGTTTGTAAGCAGTTTATTTTCTTTTGCAAAATCGGTTTTACTTATTCTTTCACCTTTTTTAAATGTTGTAGACGAACCAGTAGATTCTATAATTAAACCTTGACTCATTCTTTCTTGTTTACCAGTTTTAGGATTGTAAATTTTTAAAGCTTTATTTAAACCAGTTGATCCCATAACAGCATTTAACTGCTGAATTGACAAGTCTTTTAAAGGTGGAAAATCTAGTATAAAATCTTTAATTCCTTCTAAAGTTTCTTTATAATTAGTTTCATTGCCTAATTCTTTTAAAGTAAGATATTTTTTCCCTTTTGCTTTTAAATAAGTTTTAAAATTTTTATTAGCTGATTGTTCTCTTTTAACAATATCATAATCTGAAAGTGCTTCGTCTTTAGCTAGCTCTTCAACTATTTCTTTAGCATCTTTTAAATCTCCTTTTTGAGACAATTTAGATAGTTTATTTATTTTATTTAAACTTTCAAAAATTCTTTTTCTATCTTTTTCTGAAATTTTAGTATCTTCAAACAAAATTCTTTGTAAAGCTGCTATTTCTATTGATTCACCAACGCCCAGTTTTTTAATATATGTTTGCATTGATTTAACAACGTCAATTGCTGCAAAACTTTCGCTAAAACCAGCTTTCATGTCATTTAATTCATTAACTGTAGCTCCTTTATCTTTTTCTATTTGCCTAACAACTTTATTAGTCATTAGTTTTCCAGTAAATCTAGCCAACGCTTGTAATCTAGTTCCAACATCTCTATTATAAAAATTACCTTCACCTTTGCTTAAACCTATTCCAAACATTTCTGCAAACTGGGCATCAGTCATGTTTTTTAAGGCTTGCACAGGGTTTTGCACTTTTTTATTAGTTGATCTTACGTTTAATACTTTACCATCTTCAGCGGTTTTCGTTTGTTGTTGATATAAAACTTTAAGTAAAGCTGGAGGTATTTTAACAGATTTACCTTGAAATTTTTCGCTAGCATCTTTAGATATTACGTTCTCTGGAGCCATTAATTTTCTAAGTGCAGTAATGTTTCGTTTTATTACATTTTGCATATTACCAGCCTCTGAAGGTTGTATTATCCCTTTTTTTCCAGCATCTAATTCTTTTTTAGTTAATGGCTTACCAGTATTTACATCTATCAATTTACTTGAATATGTTAGATTGCTTGATAACTTACCCACTGGAATACCAAAAAATTCAGCAGTTCCAACGGGATCTAAATCAGGAATATTTCCAGCGTTTAAATCTGACCTAGTTATGTTTTTAGTATTATAAAGATTAGTTAAAGCTTCTGAAATTCTTATTGTAGATTCAGTAGTTGGCTTTCCATTGTTACCTACAAACTGTCTAACATTTATTAACGCTTTTTCTATCTGTCTTTGATCGCTAGTTTCTATTCCTCCTTCTAATTCTTTTGAACCTTCTCTATTAATAGAGTTTATAATATTATCAAATCTTGGAGATTTTTTAATAAAATCTATTAATCTAATGTTTATTCCACCTACTTTATTATTTAAATAAGCGCTGATGCTTTCGTAAGGTTTGCCCTCTGAATCAACAAGTTTTTCTTGATCAAATTTTTTAACTAATCCAACTAATCCTCTACTTTTGTCTAACACAAACTCTTTAGCGATAGCTTCTTTTTCTTTATCATCAAGCTTAAGCTGAGACAATCTTCTTACAATGTCTTTTGTATATTGATTATACTGGGCATTAACTAATTGCTCAGCAATATCTAGTTTAACCTTATCATCTTTACTACTAAATTTTTCTTTATTTTCTTTAGCAAATTTATCAGATTTTTGAAATAAATCAGTTGCAGCTCGATCTCCACTTGTAGGAGTTTTTCCAACAACCTCTCCTTTAGTCATATCAACTAGCATTTTACCATCAAAAGCTATATTTTTTAACATAGATATTTGTTTTTCAGAACCAGGCTTACCCATGTCTCTACTTAATCTATATAAAAAATCTAATAATTGTTGGGGTCCTTCAAAATTAAGTTTTTCACCTTCCATTGGAGTTCCCTTAAGTCTTCTTTCATAAAAACTTTTTACACTTTGTTTTATATCTCCATAAATGTTTTTAGTAACTAAGTCTTGAGCATACTTTGGGTCTCCTAACAGTTCTATAACATTAGCAATATATTCTTCAGCTCTAGTTTCTTTACCTTGACCTATTGCATCGTATTTTTCTTTTATTAATTGTTTTAAGTTTGCAGGTAAAACTTTATTTAATAACGGTTCTAAAAAATCTCGCATTTTAGACATTGCTTCAGGGTTTGTTATACCCAACTTCTCTCCCATTGCATGAAAAAGCTCATGAGGTGCAAAACCTTTTTTATATTTTCTAGCATCAATAAGAATAAGAGGCTCTCCGTTTTCAAAAGTTTTAAGAGCTGGCTTACCATCCATACCCTTACCATCCATTTGGACTCTATAGTTTAGATTCTTACCATAAATTTTTTTATAAACTTTTTCAGATCTTTTCATATCTGCAGTTGCTCTTGCGGCTTTTAACTCAGGAGTACTGTTTTCATAAGCAGTTTCCATTTGTTGAATATCAACAAGAACCATGTCTCTTGTCTCACCGAGAGTTTCTAATTTACTTTTACTTTGTAACTGAGGGTTTTTATTTTGCTCAGCAACTATTTCTTTATTTATGTTTTCTAGTAATTTATTTTTTCTAGCTTTCGTAATAGCAAAATCTTTTCTTTTCAAATGAGTTAAACCAAACGCGGCTCCTTGTACTACCTCTCCTAATGTTCTTCGGGCTATACTACCTGATCCAAACCAAGGAATATCTCTATAGTGCTCATCCATAAAGGTTTCAAAATCTTTACTTCCTAATAAATCATCTACCATAGCATTTAATGGCTCTGCAACATTTGATGCTGCGGCAAAAGATATACCAGCTTTTAAAGGATCTATAGTAAATTTATTTAAAGGGTCATAAACTCCCTTAAACTTTAAACCATATCTTTGAAACAGTTTATTCATACCAAAAGAACCTATAGCAAATCCAGCACCTACTGCACCATCTCCTGCTATTATTTCTAAATTAGCAGCTTCTTTAGCAACATTAACAGCTAGTGCCCCAGCTTCACCCCTTAAACCACCACCTACTCTTCTTATTTTATCACCTTGTTTTGCTATATATGCTTTTACACCTTTTTCACCTTCATACCCTGCTTTTTTAGCTCTCTGTGCTATTGTAGAATATGAAACTTTTCTACCTGATTTAGTAAAAAACTTTCCTCTTTTCATAGCTGTTAAAGCGGTTTTCCCATATCCTAGCAAACCAGCAGCTCCACCTGTTACAACATTTATTGCACCAAATTCTACAGCTAAAATAGGTACTGCGCCTAACATGCCTCCAAATTCTTCCCCAGCTGACATTTCCGTAAGATTGTTTAACTGATCTTCAGTTAAGTTTACACCGTAGTCTTCGCTTATAGCAGCTATTTCATCTGCAACCATTGAACTTGAAGAACCAAGATCTTCCGCTAGAGCTTTACCTGGTTCCCCTAGTGAATTTAAAAAACCTCTACCAAACGCTTGACCAAAATTATCTCTTTTTATAGAGTCAGGATTTAAATTCATTAAATAAACTTGTTCATAAGCAAGTTTACTAACTGCTTTACTTCTTATATCTGCACCTATAGTATCAAGATAATCACTTATAGATCCTTGAGCTAAATATTCTTTATCCTCTTCGCGATCAAAATTAGTGTTTACTTCATCAAATTTACCATATGTATCACTTTGAAACGGAGCTAAAGCAACCATATCTCTAAGTTTCACATTTTTAAAATACCCTTTATCATCTACCTCATAACCTTTTCCTGCTAAAGATATACCTAGGCCATTACCTCTATTTTTAACGTAAACATCATAAGTATCGTTTTCTAGTTTCTTTTCTAATTCAGTCGATTCATGCATAAAAACATTAAATCCAGTTTCTAGATTAGTAAAATCTTCGCTTTTAACTATAGCTAGTTCTTCTCTTTTTGATTTAAATGCTTCAGTAATATCAAAATTATCCATACCATCAGGTACTTTAGAATCTTTGTCTCCAGTTCTTACTTGACTAAAACCTTCACTATAATTAAACCAAACTTTAGCACTATTACCTAAAACTTCTTTTTGTAATTCTTCAGCATAAGCTTGTTTTTCTCTAATTGTTTTTGCTAAAGCTAAAGAATTAGAACCTTCTTGAGCACCATCCATGTTTTCTTGTAATGCTAAACTAGTGTATACATCGGCAAAAGCTAAACCAACCTCTTTATAATTCTTAGGCATAGCTTTAATCGCCATATTTCTATATATGCTTGTCTGTTGGCTAGCATTAATACCCGCTTCTTCTGCTGACTCGTTTAAATCTTTTATACCACTAACTCTGTTTATTTCTTTTTCATCTAAAATTATATCTTCAAAAACATTATCAACTAGCTCGTCTAAATGATATTCAGATAAACCGGCAGATTCCATTTGATCATCTCCAAACAATCCTCCTAGAATACCACCTTCTTGAGGTTGACTTCTATTATAATCTTCTCTTATTTGCTTTTTAAGGGCGGTTACTATTTCAGGGTTTTTATAGAATAAATCTTCAACACTATCTTTGTCTCCTTCAAAATTTTTTGCTTCTTCAAGATCTCGCCAATAGTTTCTTTCTATTGCAAATTTTAACCTAGATTCTATGTCTTTTTTAACAGGTTCTATTTTACTAGAATAACTAGGATCATTAGTGTTTTCTAAAAAACTATCCAAATTGTATTGCATTGTTTTTTCCTCTTCGTTATATGAAGGAAAAATAAATTCTACTTCGTTGTTAGGAGATGTTACTTTAATACCCTCACCTTTTCCTTGCTCGTAAGTAGACTCAAACTTGTAGCCATCTTCGTTATATTTAGATTTATAAATTTTAATTAAATCTTTAGCGCTGGAATCACTTAAGTTTTCGTTTATTTTAGATTTCCAATCAGGATCTTCAACAACAACATCCCCTGGTGAATCCAAAGAAATATCTCCCGAAGATAAATCCATATCTTCCGGTGCTACATTTTCCGGTCCTACAACCGCACTCTCTTCCGCAGGACCTGATTGAAAATCCAAACCCACGCCTGGAAGTTGCTCGGTCTCAGTGGAAGCGTCTTCAATGATAGTTTCTTCAACTTCTTTAAAACCAGGATAATCATCTATATAACTTAAATAATCATTATAGCCTGCTTTTTTAGCAATAGATTCTATCTCTTGTATAGAATATTGTTTTCCGTTGTATTCGTACATAGTGATAATTTTATTTAGTCAATTTTTTTAATTTCCTGAGGATTTCTTTCTGCTATTAAATTCACCATTTCGTTAGTGTTTATTACTGAACCTGTTTTTCTATCGTAAACATATCCTAAGTTCATTTTATCTTGAAACCTATTTTCTTTTAATTTTTTATTAACCGCTGCATCTATTATAGTTTTTTGACCTTCCTTTACAATCTTGTCGTAAGGCATGTCTTTATTACCATCAAACATTTCATCAGCGTTTGCACCTATAACTGCTTTTCGAATATCAGACAAAATTGTATCAGCAAAAGCACTTCCATCATGTACTGGTATAAATTTATCCAATACATCTGTTCTGTATTTTCCAGTTTCTCTTAAGGTTTGTAGAAACTCCCCAGCTCCACCTTTAGCCTTTCTAGTTTCTTTATTAAATGAATAGTTTGTTGCATCTCTTCCACTAGCAAACTTATTACCACCATCAGGGGTATTAGCCCCTAGATCATATATTTTTTTAGTGTTTATAATTCTTAAATCAATATAGTCTTTTTTAGTAGGAGTGTTTGTTCCGAATGTTTCAATATATTTTCTTCTATTTTGCACATCTTTTTCTATACCATTTTGATAAGCACCTGTTTTAGTGATATTACTAAATGCTAATATTTTCTGGTAATCTTCTAAAGCTTTTTTAGATAATAAAACTCCATTTGATGTTTTATAAATATCGTCTTCAGGATGTTTTAGATCAGTTATAGGTTTTAAAAATAACCCGTCTTCAGGAATTGTAATCGTTTCAGTTGGGGCATTTTCAATTATTCTTCCATCTTCATCTCTATATGATGACGCAATAGGAATTTGAAGAGATCTATTTTCCCCAATGTAATCATCCATCCAAGCATTAGCGGTTGTTACCCCGTATGGTAAACCAACTTCTGTTTCTATAGTAGCAGTAGCATCCTCTAAGGCAATTGCTTCTATTTTAATTAAATCAGGAACCGCTATAGTTGTTTCAAAAAAACCTTTTTTATCTTTGCCAGAACCTTTTATAGGTTCAAGTAAAAATTCAGAAGTAATAGCCTCAAACCCTACTTTGTTTTTTAAAAGCATTCCTCCTTGTTGAAAAGCTAAAGATGATGCTTTGCCAAACTCAGGAACTGTAATAATAAAATCATTTGATGTTCCATAATGATTTGAATTAGTATCGTTCAAACTAACTTTTAATTCTTCCCCCATAGAATCAATACTATACTCAAATGTTTCACCGTTTCTTAAAGTAGCAATTTGTTTATTATAAAAACCATCTTTTTTATTGTAACCTGGAACTGTTTTTAATTCATTTATATTTCCGTTTCCAATGTCTATAAGCCTAGAACTTGAAAGCTTATTAGAAATACGATTTTGAGGTATGTCACCTACAGCGGAAAAAAAAGCAGTTGTATCCGCGGCTCTTGTTGCTGTGTTTGTCAGATACGATCCCCATTGAGCTTTTCTTTTAAAGTCATCTTCAGTACCTGTTCCTGCTGAAATTCTATTAAGAGCTTCTGTTAATGGTGGCACGAATACTCCGCCATCTTCAAGAAAACCTTTAGTTGCCATAACCTGGGTTGAATCCTGTATATTTCCCGTTACAATCGTTTGTTTAGTACCTACTCCAGCAACATCCTCAGACAGCTGGATACCATTTCTCATCTCTCTTTCTCTGTTTTCTTTTTTATTTTTTCTTTCTCTTGCAGTTGCTTCTGCTAGTATCTTAGAAGAAGCATCAACGCCTCTAGCAATACCTGCTCCAAAATCAGCTATCGCTTTACCTATTAATTGACCAGACTGCGTATCAACGCCTATGTTAATATTTGGATTTTCGTATGCTCCCATTTTATATTTGTTTAAATGTTACATCAAGCTTTGAATAATCTACAACATCATATCCGTCTTTATGTTTTATAACAGCGTTTTGAGGTATTTCGTCAGACATAACCCCTTGCCAAGTTCCTGTTCCAAAAGTTTTGTTTATATATTTAAAAGCGTAAATATTTAAACCTTTAGGTGAAACCCCTATTAATTTAATATTTTGTTTTAATTTTCTATCACTTCTACCATACCCTGTATAAGTACCCATGCTTGTACCAGAACTTTCTGTGTTTATAACGTCCGCAGCGTCATCTATTCCAAACTCTAGATCTGCAGCATATTTTGTAGCGTTAGCTCCTATTGCGGCTCCAGCTAAACTACCTAAAGCACTCACAGCTCCACTCATTGCTGCTGTAGCATTTATACCACTTTGCATTTCTTGTTGGGCATATCTATCAGCCATACCTGCAGCTCTATTTAATCCTTGCATTTGTCTACCCTCTCTTGTGCTAAACATAAACTGTTCCCCTTGTGCTTCTGCGTTTTGAAGCCTTTGGCCTTCACTTATTCCTATACCTTGAATTCTAGCTGTTTCTTGCATTTTTAACTGCTCCATTTGTTGTTGACCTTGTGCTGCTAGTTTTTCGTTTTGTGTCTCTTGGGCTTCAATACTAGCCGAAACACCTTTTTTACTTTTTAAAGCAGCTTGAGCTAAAGCAGTCGCACCACCAGCACTCCCACCTGTTGCTCTCAATGTATCTAATGTGTTTGCTAAAGCAATGTCAGCTTCTTCAATTTGAATTTCAGCTGCACTAGTAGCAACCCCTAGATTTGCAAAAGGGTTTGAAATCATGTTACTCAAGTCTGTAGCTAAACCACTAAGATCTGAAACATTTCTAAATGGATTAATTATTTCTTGACGAGAATTCTCTAAATTCTTTAAATGATTTTCTGCTTGGATTTTTTGACCTCTAGCTCTTGAAGCAGCTCTTCTAGCTTTACCAGCTGCAAAAAGACCAGATCCTAAAGAGAAAGCGGCAGAAACTAATGCTACTGGAAAAGGCATATTGTATAATTTAAGTTAGTTAGTTTTTTCATTGTATATTTTAATAAGATGATTCTACTATTGTAGATGAAACTGAAAATAATTCTTTTCTACCAGTTTCTATACTGTTGTTTGTTCTGATTTTTACAGTGCTATAAAACCCTTTTAATCCACTGACCTCGTAACCCCATAGAATTTCTCCATCTTGAGGATTAACAAGGTTTGTTTGATCTTGTAATATATTAGCAAAGTACTTGTTTTCTTTCCTTTTAAAATTGTTTGAAAACATATTGTTCTCTAATGCCGCATAATTATTAGTGGCAACATATTTAGCAATAGGTAAAGCTGCATCGCCAGAACTTGTAGTCATACTTTCTAATGCCCAGCCATTTCCACCTTCATAATTTATTGTTTTAAAGTTTTTAACAACAGAAGGGCTTGAGTTTAATACTAATGTTACGTTAGAATCATAACTAGTTCCGTAAAAATTAGAATAATGTAATTGAACACCTAAGGAA
>Ga0210003_1003905_pt1 | contig 11941 bp, 24 predicted proteins | sample LantaG_FD_182804 | JGI IMG/M metagenome (GOLD analysis project Ga0210003, IMG submission 182804) | Deep subsurface microbial communities from Baltic Sea to uncover new lineages of life (NeLLi) - Landsort_02402 metaG (SPAdes) (version 2) | ecosystem: Environmental > Aquatic > Marine > Oceanic >...
TTGCTGAACTATTAGTAAAATCTTTTAAAGTCCATTGAAGATTTAAATTAAAAGTTGAATTTGAAAGTTCATCATCAATAGAAGTATAGTTTTCTGTAACTGTTAAAGTTGGAGAGGGAGCTGAAGGATTGCTGAATAAATATTGTTGGCTACTATCTGGACTTCCACTATTATATAAAAAATTAAGTGTTGTTTGATTTAATGTGGAATTTGTAAATAAACATTCATCAATTAAACCATCAAAAGGAACAGCAGGGTTTAATCGGTCTAACATTCCTAAAGTAAGTCTATCGCCACTTACTCCATTTAGCCAAGTTCCATCATTTGTTCCCCCTAAAGTCGTTATTGATTGGTCTATGGCATTAACATACATTTTAGTTGAACTACCATCACTTGTTCCACTTATCATAAACCAATTTCCAGTAGTTATAATAGTTGTATCAGCCCTAATATTATATATTGCCCCACTATCCGCAACATTAAAATTAAGTCTATAACCACCATTATTAACCATATTGACATGAAAATAATCAACATCAACAGAACTGCTACCTGTTGCCAATATAGTATCGGCAGCAGCTATGCTTTCAGGTTTTATCCAACAATTAAAACTTCCAGTAGTTGAAGCGCCTAAACTCGTTAAAACTCCATCAATACGGATTTTATCATTTTCGGTTTTTTCAAAATCTCCACCTTTAAGAATTATACCATTTGTTGTAAAATCTACTCCTGTGTTTGTTCCATCGTTATTCCCTGTTTCATCAGTAGCGTCTTCAAGAGCATAATAAGAAATAGTTGAAGCGTCTAATTCTGTAAGCATACTCGCGCTTATTGAAGGTAAAAATAATATACTAAGAACTATTAGAGTCAATATATTTAATATTTTTATTGTTTTATCCATATTTTACCACTATAAACCAAGCTATTATATAAAAAAACCCTATTAAAAGGTTTATATTAGCCCAAGCAAAAGCTTCAAGCCCTGTTGTTGAAGCGGAAGCAACCGTTCCGATTTCATTAATCCAACCGGACAAGCCAACAATCCATATTATGCCAATAATAGCTAAAGAGAAGATTCCAAACAAAACTTGACCTTTACTATTATTAAACATATATAACTCCTTTTATCTGAACATAGCCGGAGTATTATCTCTTCCGGAATTATTATTTTGTTCTCTTCTCTTTTTAATAGCTTCAGCGGTTTCTTTCATTACTCGACGGATTTTTCCTCCGGCTTGAGCGTCTTTTCTTGCTTCTTGTCTAATAAAAGATTTTTTCTTTCTTGCTTTACTCTTAACATTAGAAATTTTAGCTTTTAACAATTCATCGTTATAAATCTGTTTAAGCATAGCTTTTTCTTTTTGTTGCTCATTATACCCGCTCTTTATTTCTTTTATAGCGGTATCTTTATACTCTTTTAATCTACTAAACAAACTCATTTTCTTTTCCCTCCAAATAATCCTTTAAATCCTTTTTTCTTGCTGAACATTCCGGCGAATTGTATTTCTTGAGTTTCACTCTTAGAACTCAGTCTTTTCTCTCTTTTCTCAATAAATAACTTTCCTTTTTGATAAAAGTCTTTAAGGTTTCCTTTTGAACTAAAACTCCCACTTGGAGCAGTTTCACTTTCTTTTAAAAAGAAAGTTGCTGAAAGAGTAGAACCAACTTTAAAAGTTCCAAAGTTTAAAGCGTCTTGTCTTGATAAACTTTGAGGATTTGCTTGTTTAAACTCCCCTCCTCTTCTAATGAAAACATTGAAACCTTTTTCTCGCTTTATTTCATCTTGAGCAGTCTTAAAGCTTGAAATAAAAAGTTCTCTTGGAATTGGTTTTTCATTTATAAAATTATAATCTCTAAACTTTTTATTTTCTGGAACCTGTTTTATAATAGGTTCTTGAATAGAAATAATCTTATTATCAATTATATTGTCTTGAATAGGTGTTTGTTCTTGAATAAGTGTTTGTTCTTGAATTATTCTTCCGCTTTGTCGCTGTCTTGTATCGGAGATAGTTTCTTGAAAACTATCTTGACGAAGAAGATTATTTTGTTCTTGAATATTTATATTATCAATGTTCATTCCGGTTTCTTCAATAGAAGTAATAAAAGTTTTTCCTTTTGAACTAACTTCTGGCGTTAAACGAGTTCGACTTAAATAATTTGTTTCAGGAGTGTTTAAATCTCCATAAAAAAGAGAAGGACTATAAAAGCCGGTTCGAGAACTTGGAATATTTGAAGGTTGTTCAAGTCTTGGTTTAGCTTCAACTTTTGTTCTTCCCGCGTCTATTCTTTCAGTTATAGAAGAAACTCCTCTTTCAATTCCTTCAATTAATAAATCCGCTCCGGGAACTGGCGAAACATATAAACGGCTATTGTCAGAATAAAAAAAGCCTTTTTTAGCTGCTATTTTAACATTTTTTCCACTCGATTTAAATTCAAGCATAAAATAAGGTTTAACGCTTGGTTCTGGAAGAGTAGTTTGCTTTTCTGAAACAATTCTTTCTCTTGCGAATTTAGTTTCAATAGCTCTTCCAATACCAATTTCTTGGCTTATAGTTGGAAGCTTTCGAGAAATAACCTCTCCACTTTCTGGAATAAAAGTTTCAGTTGTTGGAGCAAGTTTTGGCTTTAATTCTGAACCTTGGTAACTCTCATATTGATTAAAATATTGATTAGAAGCTTTAAATCTTAATTGGGTTTCAGTTGCGACTTCTGAAGGAACTTTTGTTTCTCCAAGTTTAGAAGATGAAGCTCCCGCTCTTGTATCTCCTATAATTTGAACTCTTGGTTTAGGTGTTAATTGTGATTGTCCATAAAGAAGAGTTTCTGTTGGTTGGAAAGAATAAGATTTATCAATGTTCTCAGCGTTAAATTTAGAAGTGTAACGATTATCAACTATTGTATCTCTAACATAACCAACTTTTTCAGAAACTACTTTATAACCGCTTTTTATTCCTCCAGTAGTGGCTTTAAAAACGAAAGCCGAACCAACTAAATCTCCCGCAACTTGAGGATTTTTAAGATTAGAAGCAACATAACTTATTGTTTTAACTGGACTTCCAACGAGTTCAGCGGTTCCTTCAACAAAATAATTCCAAGGGTTTTGAACTGCTTTTGCGGGTTGGCTTCCCGCTGCTATTACAAAACTCGAAGCCCAAGCGGTGGCTCCTCCTGAACCTAAACTTCTAATTTCTGCTTTCTTGCTTTTCTTTTCTGCTTCTATATTTAAAAAGCCAATTCCTTCAGCTAAATAATTTTTAACTTTTTCTTTTAAAGGAGTTGGTTCATATGAGGACATAGACACCTCCCGTTCAGCTTTAAAACTTTCTGAGTGAATAGCCGGGGTAAAAGAGGGTTTTTCAGCTTCAAAAAAATATTGTTGAGGTTGAACGGAAGGTGTTTGTCCGGTGGTGTCCATTTGAGATTTAATATAAGCTTGAGTATCTGCTCTTAAAGAAGTTGGTTTGTTTGCGTCTGCTTCTGTTAATTTTATACTTGGTTCCGGTGTCTTGGTTGGAATGAGTTCTGGAAGTTCTTTTTGACTTGGCGAAGCTTGAACAGAAACAGTTTTTGAACCTCCAGAACTTGAGCGGCTTTTTTTAGTGATTGTTTTTAATTCAGAAGAGGAAAGCGGTTTATCTGTGTAACCTTCAGTAGTTTTAACTAATTTTGGTCTATCTTGTGAAGATGATTCTGAACTTCTTTCTATTGTAACAATCCGACCGCTTCCGCCGTGTATATAAGTTCTTGCCATTATTTAAATTTAAGAAACTCCTCCAATTCTTCCAAAGCTTCTTTTTTTCCTTTCTTCTTAACTTTCCATATAGGAACGCCGCAATCATCATATATTTTAAATTTCAATTTTCAACCTCCTCCTTTCGTCTATCAACCATTACAAGAACAAAACCCAATAAACCCATAATCATTATATAAAATCCGAGCGTGTGATTAGTATATTCAGAATAAATATTGTTTTCTATTGTTTCAATATGAAATAACGCTATACACTCCAAAGGATTAGAAGGGTTACAATTTGGCTCCGGCGTGTCATAAGCCCAATGAGTATTTGAATAATTATCTCCATAAACATATGTTTCATTAATATTTTTTCCGCTTAAATACTCGATGTTTCCCGGAATAGCGGGTTCAAAAAATGTTCCCAATAAGAATATAAGTAAGAAACCAAGTAATCTTGGAAGGTCAGTTCTACTATACCAACCATAAAAAAGAAGAGCAAAAGCAACTCCAAACAATAATATTAAAATGTTTAATAACATTTAAACCTCATAGAAATAGAAAAAAAGTTGAGAGAAAACCGTTCTCTCATTCCGTGTGCGTTATTGTCGTATAACATTCTATGCTAAGCCAAAAGCCCCCGCAGTGTTATAAACAAATCCAGCTATTGCGACAAGAGTAACAACACCCCAAAGAGCTTGTTCTCCAGTGCTCCAAGTTGTTAAATTAACCCCTTTAACAGTAGGAACAAATACACTTGTTAGAACAATAACAACGATTGCCAAAGATATAATTGCGAAAATTGCGTTTCCGATATTCATAATAAAATCACCCTTTAAAATAGTTTTAGATGTTACCATTTATATAGTATTGGGTATATAAAGCAAGAGTATTTTTTATTTTTATATATACACCCTCAATTTTTATTTTCAAAAAATTATTTTTTTATTAAATAAATACTTATAATAAATACTTATTACTATATAAGTTATTATTATTATAGAAGTTAAGAGAGTATATAAAAAAATAAAAATAAAAACATTTAAATAGTAGTTATACCATAAGATATTAAACAAAAAGCGTTTATAGACGCTAAGAGGAAAGAAAGATGGCAAATATAAGAACCGATAGTCAAAGTTTGTATTACAAGCTTAGAATGGAAGGAAAATCAGATGCAGAAGCCCAAGAAGAAGTTGCAGGAATTGAGGCAGACGAAATGGAAATTTTCGAAGAAAGAAAGTTGAGTAACTACTTAGATAGTTTGGAGGAATAAAAATGGATTATTACAAAAGAAAAGAAGAAGCTCAAAATCTGATTAGAACACTAAAAGAGAAAAAATTAAGTATTGAAGAAATAGCCGAAGCGGTAGAAAATACTTTTCTCTTAACTCCAAACTGGACTAAAAAATATTATAAAAAACTAATAAAATGAGACATTTAACAATAACAGTTGAAGAAGATGTTTATTTATCTTGCCAAAAATTGATTCAAGAAAGGGAACTTTCTTCTACTATCAACGATTTTCTTAAGAATTTTATTGGTATGACTGAAAACGATTTTTTCCAAGAAAAAAGCGAATTAGAAAAAGAAAAAGCTTCTATCACAAAAAAACTTAATGAATTAAATTCAAAACTTGTATTAATGAATAGAAAAGAAGAAGAAGCTAAAAAGAAAGCTAAACAACAAACACTTCAAGTTTTAAAAGGAATGAGAATGAATAATCCTTTGAGGGATATATTATGAAAAAAGATATAAGATTATTTATTGATAGCAAAAAAAACTATTTCTTAGTTGATAAAAAAATAGTTTGTTGTGATAAATGCGGTTGTGAGTTAGATAATATTTTTTTTATGGTTATTGATTGGGCTAAAAAGAAAAGTAATTTATTTATTACTTGTAATCAATGCTTAATCAAAATTGAAAAATTGGGAACTGTATTTGAAGCTAAGTATGGAATGATTTCAAAAACTGTTGAACCGGATTTTTCTCCAGTTTTTATTCATACTCCAAGCATAGTTGATTCTAATAATAAAGAAACTGTTTTTTCTGCTTGTGAATTATCATCTGATAAAACTATTAATAAAGCTTGGAGGAGTAAAGAATATCCTTCTCTTGAAGGCGCAACTATTGGAAAGTCTATTGAAGAGATTACTCAGGAAAAAGATGTTCCTTTAAATGAAGTTGAAGCTTTTAAGCTTATTGAAGAATTGGGCAATCCTAAAAATTTAATTTCAAATAGTAAGAAAAATAAAAAATTGTTGAGGTAAATAAAGAAAATGGAAAGAATAAAGGGGTATTTAAGGAATAGAGTTTATTTGAGTATAGATGAGTTCGCGGTTTTGTGCGAACCAATACATTTTATTAAGAATTTGAGGAAAATTTGATGATGCTTAGGAAAAACCTTCAAAATAAGGATTTAAAGCCGTTTTACCTTGCGGCTGCTGATAGTTCAGGAAGTTTTAAAGGTTTTATTGGGGCTGAGGATATTAAGGGCTTAAACAAGGTTTTAAGCTCTTTAAATCTTTTTCCACTTGGAAATATTATAAATGTTCGAGGGGCGGTATATGATGAAGAAAGAAACTGAAAGAAGAATTGAGGAACAAAGATTAAATGATGATGAAGCTTGGTATAAACGAATGTTTATACTTGAAGATGAATTAGAAGTTTTAAAATCAAAAAATATTGGCCATACAACTATTTTTAATGATATTCACAAAAGACTTCAGGCTTTAGAAAGAAAGGTTAATGAAAAATGAATTTAGATAAAGATTTTACAGAAACATATATTCTTGGTGTTCGTCTTATGAATAATGGTTGTTTTGAAAGTGCTTATAATTGTATAGAAACATTAAAACTTGATAAAAAAAGTTTTCCAAGTTATAAAATAATACTTGATAGTTATATAAGTCATTTAGAAGGTAGTTTAAAAACAATTAATACCCCTATCGTTAGCGATATAAAACCGTTAAGTATAGAACAAATAATAAAACAATGGGAGATAAAATAATATGTCAAAACATAAAATTAGTTGTGTAGATTGTATTCATAAAGAAGTATGTGGTATATTGGCGAGTGCTAAAAAAATGGAAGAAGAATTATTTATTAATACAAAAATTCCTCATAATAGAATGTGTGATGTTTGTGGACATTTTTTATTATCTAATAACTCAATATTAAGTTACAAACAAACGGAGAGTGAATAAATATGAAAGTTGGAACTTTAGGTTGTAAATGTGTTTTTGATATGGAACAAGAAGTTTATACTTCTGAATGTGATTATCATAAAAATAAAAGGAAACAAATGGAGAATAATAAATAATGATTAAAGAATTATTAAAGAATTTGAAAAAGCCAATTCCTTATTTTGATAAGTGGGATTTAAAAAAGCGTTTTCCCGGTTATTTTAATACTAATGTTTTCAGAATGTTATTTTTATTTATGTTCTTGTTATTGGTCGCTGATTTTGTTTTAAATGATTATCATTTAAGCAGTATTAAATTAGAATGTCCGCTTGAAAGAAGTTCTCCTTGTATTAATCCTTTTTATCAATGTGAAGAAAACGAGTTTGAGGAATGTTCTTTTGAGGTTCCCGAAGCTTATTGTCCTGAAGGGCTTTGTCATTTGAAAACTTTGCCTCAAGGCTTTTATTATGGTCGGTCTGATGTTTTAGCCACTCAACCCGAGTTGTTAATATTCATCATCATTTTATACACATTTATTATTAATCATCTCGTTTATGTTTATTATAGTGGAAACTGGAGGTATAAAAGAAAATGATGAAAGTATTATTAAAACCAGTAACAGAACACGGAAGGGAAGTCGTTGTTCCAAATCTTGAAAAGCTCGGTCTTATTTTTAGTAAACCCGCTTTAAGATTTATGTTAAAGACAACTATTCCCAAAAAGTATAAAAGGGCAGTGATTGGTTTTAGTCTTGAAAAAACCAGTGAAGGAATTTATTATCTTCAGAAGGATTCCGATAATAGTATTTTAAAAAAGGTTGCTAATAGGAAAAAGGTTTTCTTAGCTATTGAAGAGTTAATTATTCAATGCGACGGAGTAAAAGAAGATTTTAAGTTTATATATGAGGGGTTGAAAAATGAGTGATAGTTTTAGCAGCAATAATAATAATGGGGCAAGAGTTCCATATAGTGATTTAGATATGACTTTTATGGTTACTGAACCTGCGTGGGGAAAAGAGATTTCTGAAGAGTTAAATTCGAAAGTTTCTGAGGTTGTAAGTGAAGCTTATTTTCAATGTTTAGAATGTGAAAAGCCTTTTGGAGAAGAAGATAACTGTTCTTGTGGTTCTGTAAATAAACGCTTAGTTGTAGACCGGGCTCCAATGTGGGGGCTGCTATCTTATTATACGAGGGATTTAAGGCTTGGTAATCTTGGAAACTGGAATAATGAGCTTTCTTATTGTCATCATTATTTAAGCTTGGCGGGGGATTTATTGCGGGTGGGGAATGTTAAAAGTTTTTTATCCGCTTTAAGCCGAGTGATTGACCGCTTAGAGATTTCTCAAAGTAAAGGAGGATTTTATAGAAAGAGAATGGGAACTATTACAAGAGAAGATGTTAGCAGCAGTAACGAACCAACTAAAAAGCCTTTAATGGGCGGTAAAAATAAAAATATGTGAGGGAAAAGAAAATGAAATTTTTTAAAAAAGAATTAAACAATACTAAATTTATAACAATATTTACATTTTACATTTTGTTATTTTTAGGAGTAATATATTTATTTTCTATTAAAATAGAAACTTCTGGCGCTCTTGAATGTGATTCGGGGTTTATAGGTTTAAATCTTGAAACACAAAAAGAAGCAGAATATTTAATTGATGGGGAAGGAAAGTTTCGAGAAACAGAATTTGAAGAGAATAAACTTAAAAATCTTTCAATAAAGAATATTGAAGGTTTAAATTGTAAAGGTTCATTTTCTGCGAAAGTTCCACTTTTATTATTATTCGGAGGAATATAAGATGAATGAAGTTATTTTACAAACAATATATTTTATAATGAGTTATTTAGGAATAATATTTTTTTTCTTTTTTAGTATCAACTGGCTTTCTAAAGGTTGGCTTATGACTTTTATTAAAGCAAAAGCTTCAAAAGGTAAAAAATTAATAGTTATATGCCACGGAATAACCGGCACATATTACCAAATCGGAACTATTGACAAGGGAGCTTTAAAGTTTAAAGATTCTGATAAACAAGGACAAACTTTTACAAGCGTTAAAAGAGAAGATATTATTCAAACAATGGGCGTTCAAGGAATAGAAATTGATATCACCAATAAAAATATTATTCAAAGAGGACAAGCTCGAGCCGGTTGCGACCCGATTGACACGGACAACTTTATTAATAGAATAATAATGGCTCCAAGTGTAAATGATAATTTTAAACAATACATTTTAATTGCTATTATTATTATAATTTTATTATTAATAGTAAATGTTTATTTTGGCTTTTCAACACTTGATATTTTGGAGAATTTAAAGCTTCAAGGGGTTATTAAATGATTTTAGGAGTTAAAACTCTTAAAAGCCCTTTTATTAAAAAATTTTATTTAAATTCGTCTGTAAAGATAAGAAAGGGTTTAAAAGCAGAAAATCTTCATCTTGGAGCTAAACTCAAGTTTTTTGAGTTAAAAGAGAGTATGATTTTAGTTTATAATTATAAACTCTTGGGCGGTGATGTCTTAAAGTATCTGGCTTTCTTCGTAGCTGCTTTATTAATAGTTTTTAAGGGCTTTTCTCCTTGGTTATTAGTTCCGCTTATTATTTATAATTTTGAGCTTTCAGCGGTCTTTCTCGGCTATTGGTTGATGTTTAAAGGCTTGAGAAAGGTTGGTTATAAAGATAAGATAAAAATATTATCAAAAAAAGATATTATCGACGAGGTGGTTTAAAAATGTGTGAATGGGATATAATAGACTTTTTATATAAAGAAAGAAAATCCGGGCAAGAAAAATACTTTTCTCCAAAAGAGATATATACCAATTTAAACAGTTCTAACGAAAAAAGTATAAGAAAGCAAATAAACAATTTATTCTCTTATGGTTACTTAGAAGTAGAAACTGAACAAAAGTGGGGGTTGTTCAGTAATGGTAAAAAATGGAACCGGAGTTTTAGAATATCAAAAACACATATGGCTAAATATGAACGAATGTTAAAAGAGGATAATAAAAAATGAGTTATGATAATAATAAAGGAAACTATAAATTTTTAGAGCAAGGCTACCCTCCCGGAGAGCTTTATAAAATACAATTAATTAATAGGCGGGATTATGCTCTTGAATGTATAAATCACTTTGTGAAGTTAAATAAAGCGGGTTCTTCAGCTCCAACTCATTTTTTAAAGAGTTCTGTCGCAACCTTGTTTCTTGACCTTGAACCAAATCTCAAAAAGTTTCTTAACGAAGAAGAATTTAACAAGATAGAAAAATATGTTAGTTCTGACGATGTGAAAGAAGTTATTTCGGCTTTTAGAAAGATGAACTCTTTATTGTTTGAAATAAGAATTATTGCTTTAACTGAAGATAGAAGTATAACCGCTATTCTTAGCAAGGAAAAAACTATTAATGAGGGGGAAGAATGGGAGGATTAAACAACAATGAAGATTTAAGCGATAATTCTTTTATAAGAAATATTCGCTATCGTTTATTTAAACAGAATAAGAATTGGCTTGGGATTGTCTGCGGAGATACTGGGAGCGGCAAAAGTTATTCTGCTTTAAGCTTGGCTGATATAATAGTTCCGAGAGGTATAACTATTAAAAGGAATGTGGTTTTTAATGCGGTTCAGTTTTTACAGAAACTAACTGATAAATCTTTACAAAAAGGAGACATTCTTATATTTGATGAAGCGGGGGTTGGAATGAGTTCGAGAGAATGGTATTCTACTCAAAATAAATTAATGGGTTCGGTTCTTCAAACCTTCCGAAATATGAATGTTGGAGTAATATTTACTACTCCGAACCTTAGTTTTATTGATGTTCAAGCTCGAAAGCTATTTCATAACTATATCGAAACTGCTAATATTGATTTTAGAAAAAATATTGCTACATTAAAAGTTTATAAGATACAACATAACTCAAGGCTTGATAAGACTTATTATAAAAGCCCCCGTTTTATAGTTGATGGGCGTATAAGAAAGATGACTCATTTGTGCCTTCCAAAACCTAAACAGTATCTTATTAAGGAGTATGAAGAAGCTAAAACAGAATATACTCAAAGCTTGAACGCTGAAGCATTAAAAGAATTAACCGGACAAAACCAACCGGTTAAAAAAGAGTTTAATCCTGAAGAAATAAAAAATAAGATATTAAAGGATAAGAATAAATATTTGAAAGTTCATAATAATAAAACAATAATAGATATTGATTTAATAAGGTATGATTATAATTTACCAAGAGAAAAAGGTCGCTTAGTTAAGAAACTTGTCCAAGGTAGTTTAAATATAGTGTAAATAAAACACTAACACGCCCTGAAGGACTTGTGTTTATGTTAAAGTGAATAACAAGAAGGAGAAAAAAATAAAATGATTGAAAAAATAAAGTATTTCATTAAAACATTATTGAAAGACTTGAAAAAAGAATATCATTATTATAAAAACTTAAGAGAGGTTAATAAATAAAAATGGCTTCGGATATAATTAAGTTTAGAGAAACAAAAGAGTTTAAAGAAATTATGAGAGAAGCTGAGAATTTAATATCTACTGATAATAAATCTGATCTAATTAGAATACTTGTAACTCTTGGTCTTGAACGCTTGAAAGATAGTTTTAAATCTATTCAAAGTGTGACACAACCCTTAAAAATGAGTGAAACCGAGAACATCGCTTCCTCTATAAAGATATTTCTATTAAAAGAAAAGAAGCAACAAATTAAAGAATTGCGTTGATTATGTGTCACAACTTTTTAATATTGTGTCACAATCGATAGAAAGAGCTTGTTTTATTTTGTTTAACCCAACCTTTATGTTTTAACCCCCTTTTATGACAAAAAAGGCAGGGTATTTTAACGAAATAGCCCCTTCTGTGAGTTTGTCCTCTATAAAAACATTCTTTTAAGTATTAATATGCTCAAATATATGATTGCCACGCCTAAAACCGGCAGAAAAGCCCCTGTCATCATATAAGCAACTAAGAAAAAGGGAAGAATAAAAGGAATAGATAATTCTAAAGGCATTTTAAAAGCTCCCGCCAAAGCTA
>Ga0210003_1003908_pt1 | contig 11929 bp, 7 predicted proteins | sample LantaG_FD_182804 | JGI IMG/M metagenome (GOLD analysis project Ga0210003, IMG submission 182804) | Deep subsurface microbial communities from Baltic Sea to uncover new lineages of life (NeLLi) - Landsort_02402 metaG (SPAdes) (version 2) | ecosystem: Environmental > Aquatic > Marine > Oceanic >...
CGCCACCGGCTTCCTTGAATATAATATATGAAAATGAATTTTTATCCGGTGGGATTAAATATTTAGAAGTTATATCTCCAAAACCATCCATATCTTCGGAAATAGCTCCTCTTATAATATCCATTACTTCATTTTTTAAAATCTTATTTTCCATATTTTGTCCTGTTACTTTTAAACATCTTTAAAATATACTTTATTCTGCTTTAGTATTATATGTTTTTTCCAGTTTTTGTCATCTTTATACGGGAAATCATTTCTCTGGTGTGTCCCCCTGCTTTCCTCCCTTAAGCTTGCCGCTTTTATTATAAGGCCGGCTACAGTGAGCATATTGGCAAACTCAAGTATGTTCTTATCTCTTTTGTTATAAAGATACCTGCTATTTATGTGAAAGTCTACAAATTCTCCTGCTTCTTTCAGGCTCTGTGCATCCCGTAGTATGCCGACCTTCTTGGTCATAATATTTTTCAAGTCTGAAATAAAAGTTTTTATATCCAGCTTATTATCATTGAATTTACCAGCTTTGCTTTTTTTTATTTTAGCTTCATCCAAAAGCTTATTTATACATTCAATTGCTTTATTTTCATCCTCCGGGTTTTTTTGCTCCAGTTTTTTTTCTATGTCTTTATATATTTTCCAGCCATATACCAGACCTTCCATAAGAGAATTGCTTGCCAGCCTATTTGCACCATGCGCTCCTGTTGAAGCAGCCTCACCGCAGCAGTACAGGCCTTCTATATTTGTCTTTCCTTTGTAGTCAGTTTTAATTCCACCGTTTAAGTAATGCTCGGCTGGAGATACCTTGATTAAATCTTTTTTTAAGTTCAGGCCATTTTCCCTTAGTTTTGAGATTATGTTGGGAAAGCGTATTTTGAGGTGACTTTCAGGAATATGTGTAGCATCAAGATAAACATAATTACAACCGCTGTTATCCATTACTCTTATCATTTCCTTTACCACTATATCTCTTGGAGCCAGTTCCGCCCTTGGGTGCCTGCCGACCATAAATCTGTTTCCATGACAGTCCCTGAGGTAAGCGCCTTCTCCTCTCAGGGCTTCACTTATCAAAAATAGTTTTGAGTCTTTTGTTTTAAATACTGTGGGGTGGAACTGGACAAATTCTATATCCATAATAGAGGTTCCTGCCCTGTATGCCATGGCAATACCATCTCCGGTTGATATTGGAGGGTTTGTGGAAAGATCATAAATCTGACCAATCCCACCGCTTGCAATTACAATATTGGAAGCAGGGTGTATTTCAATCTTACCGGTATTTATATCCATACTCAGAACCCCTATACATTTGTTCTTATAAACTAATATATCCAGAACAAAATATTCCGGGAGAAAATTTATCTGTTTTAAGCCCTTTGAGTGAGAAACTAATTTTTTCTCAAGCTCTTCTCCGGTAGCATCTCCTCCGGCATGAAGGATTCTGGGATAGCTGTGCCCTCCTTCAGTGGTCAGGCTTATCTCTCCTTCGGAAATATCAAAATTTGTACCGATTTCTATTAAATCTTCTATCATTTTTGGTGCAGTTTTCACCAGTATTTCCACTGCCTTCCTGTCACAGAGGCCCTGACCGGCGGTTATGGTATCTTCATAATGGTTTTTCCAGAAATCGGGTTTTTTAATTGCTGCGGCAATACCACCCTGGGCATACCAGGTTGTTGAATCGGAAAGAGAACTTTTCGTAAGCACTTTTATATTATTATTTTTTGCCAGCCTCATTGCAGTAGAGAGACCTGCAATTCCACTGCCAATAACAATACAGTCGCAGTATTTGTGAATTTTCTGGCAAAATGATGGACTTATTAAATATCTTGATAACATAATTTATTTTATGGCTATCATTCTGTCAATAGCCGATCTAGCTTTTTGAATGATTTCTTCCGGTACTTTTATTTCATATCTCTCATCTTCCAGTGACCAGAGAACCTTTTCAAGGTTTATAAGCTTCATATTGGGGCATATGGCTTTGCTGGTTGCGGGATAGAAAGTCTTATCCGGATTCTCTTTTTTTAGTCTATGCAATATTCCAATCTCTGTTCCGATTATAAATTTCTTTTTTTCACTGTTTTTTATATATTTTAACATCCCTCCGGTAGAAGCTACTTTATCAGCAATACTTATTACATCCGGTGTGCATTCCGGATGTACTATAACTGCAGCATCCAGGTGCTCTTTTTTAAGCTGAATGATTTCTTTAAAATTAATCATAACGTGGGTAGGACAATATCCATTCCATAATATAAGTTTTCTGCCTGTCTGACTCTGAACGTAACTTCCCAGGTACTTATCCGGTATGAATATTATTTCTTTGTTTTTAGGAATGGATTTTATTACATTTATCGCATTTGAAGAGGTACAGCAGATATCACTTAAAGCTTTAACTTCAGCAGTGGTATTTACATAACACACTACAACAGCATCAGGGTGTTCATTTCTTAGCTTCTTAAGCTGAGTTGCGCTAATCATATCAGCCATCGGGCAGCCGCTGTTTTTATCTGGGAGAAGAACTTTTTTAGCCGGAGATAATATTTTAGCAGTTTCAGCCATAAAATGTACTCCGCAGAATACTATAATCTTACCTCCTGCTTTTGATGCTTCTATGCTTAACTCGAGAGAATCTCCTACAAAGTCTGCTATATCCTGTACTTCGCCAATTTGATAATTGTGAGCCAGTATAATGGCGTTCTTTTTTGTTTTTAGTTTGATAATATTATCAAAAATCTCTATGTTTATATTCATATTTTTTTCCTCTTATACAGTAGGAACGCTTTTGTTATTTTAAAACAACATTTATAAAATTAAAATAAGCACTTTATTATATCAGAAAACAGAATCAGTATTTTTCTATCTGATAATGCAGATCCGGTAAAAAAAGAAATTTAAAAAAGCTTATCAGCTTGAAAGATTTATTTATTTTTCTTTTAATGTTATTATTTCAAATTCAGATACATTTAATTAAAATTTAAAATACCTTTGTAATTTTAGTGGGGATAATTTCTTGAAACTGGTTATAAGTGAGAAAGAAATAGCAGCTAGAAGAATTGCGCATATACTTGCCGGAAACGGTGTAGACCAGGAGAAAATATATGGGGTTCCCGTCCATCACTTCAAGCTCAGTGGTGAAGACTATAGAGTCATTGGACTTAAAGGTCATATACTGAAAGTGGATTTTCCGAAGGAATATGCAAATTGGTTTAAAGTAGACCCGATAGAGCTTATTGATGCTGAAATAGAAAAAATTCCCATCCAGAAAAAGATAATCCAGGCACTGAATAAAATTTCCAGTGATGCGGATGAGATTATCATAGCCACAGACTATGACAGAGAGGGTGAGCTTATTGGCTATGATGCAATGCAGCTGGTAAAAGAAAAAAATGCTCTTGCTCCTGCAAAAAGGGCAAAGTTTTCAGCAATTACTCCAAAAGATATAAACCAGGCATTTTCAAAACTGGGAAAAATTGATCTGGATCTTGCTTTTGCAGGAAGGGCGAGGCAGGATATTGACCTGATATGGGGAGCTACACTGACACGTTTTATATCCCTTGCCACCTATCAGATTAAGGATAAATTTCTTTCGGTGGGAAGAGTACAAACTCCCACTCTCACCCTTGTTGTAGACAGAGAGCTGGAAATAAAATCATTTATCCCCACTCCTTATTGGGTTGTAAGTGTAAAGCTTAAAACAGAATCCGGTGAGGAATTTGAAGCCACTCATAAGAAAAAAAGATTTTTAAAGAAAGAAGATGCGCAGGGTGTTTTTATTAAGCTGGGTGACAGGGGAACTGTCCTGGAAATAAATGAAAGTATTAGAGATATAAAACCCCCAACACCTTTTAGCACCACTGCCCTTATAATAAGCGGAAGTTCAATTGGCTTTACTGCATCAAAGACTATAAATATTGCTGAAAACCTGTATATGAACGGTTATATAAGTTATCCCCGGACTGACAATACGGTTTACCCTTCCTCGATAGATGTAAAAGAGATCGTAAGAATGCTTGGTAGTTCCGGTGAATATTCCCGGATGTCTGAAGCTGTCCTTGCGCAGAAGAAGATAGTGGCAAGCCGGGGCAAAAGAAGATCAACAGACCATCCGCCAATTTACCCTACATCAGTTGCTAAAAATGCCAACTTGAGCAGTGATGAGTGGAGGCTGTATGATCTGATTGTAAGAAGATTTATATGCACCCTGCTTCCTGCAGCAAAAATTAAAATTATAATTGCAACTATTGGTATAAATGGAGAGCCATTTATTGCTAACGGCTCCAACATTATAGATGAAAGCTGGATAAAGTTTTATCCGTACTATAAGCGTAAAGATGTTTTTATTCCCCGGCTTAAAGAAGAACAAATAATAACTGTCACCGGTAAAGAATTGCTGGATAAAGAAACCAAACCACCTGTAAGGTATACACAGGGAAGGCTGGTTGAAAAAATGGAAGAACTTGGTCTGGGTACAAAGGCAACCCGCCATACAATTATACAAAACTTAATCCTGAGAGGATATGTAAGTGGAAATCCTCTCCAGCCTTCTGAAAAAGCTATTGCAGTAGTCAGGATGTTAAAAAAACATGCTGAAAAGATATCATCCCCGGATATGACTTCAGAGCTGGAAATGTATATGGATGGTATTGTAAGGGGGGATGAGACTAAAGAGGATGTTGTGGATAGGTCAAGAAAGATGTTAAGTGAAGTAATGACTGTTCTTCAAAATGAAAAGGATGAGATATCACAGGAGATAAAAAAAGCAATCAGAGAAGATCTGGTAGTGGGTAAATGTCCGGGTGAAAATTGTAATGGGGATTTAATTGTCAGAACTGCAAGAAAAACAAAGAAAAGATTTATAGGATGCAATGCTTATCCCGGGTGCAGAACTACATTTTCACTTCCACAGAAGGGTCTTTTGGTTACGATAAGGGAAGAGTGTAAGCATTGTGGATATCCTATAGTTAAAATTATAAATAAAGGGAGAAAACCCTGGGATTTATGTATAAATCCGGATTGTTCTGGAAAAGATGAGAAATATAAAAACTACAACAATAATAAAAGAAGCGAAAAGGCTTCTGATTGAAGCAAGTTTTAATCTTCCTTGTGATGTTATAGAAGCTGTAAAGAGCGCTGCTAAGAAAGAGATTAGTAAGAGAGCCAAAAAAATCCTTGAACTTACTTTAGAAAATGCAAAAATTGCAAAAAAACAAAAACTTCCCTTATGCCAGGATTGCGGCACGGTTTATATTGATCTTGATATTGGTCCTGACATCTGCATTGAGGACAGCAGCAGTTTAAATAGCTTATTGAACCAGGCAGTAGCAGATATTTATACCAGTAATTATCTTAGAAAATCAATAGTTTCTGATCCGTTATATGAGAGAAAAAACACTTCAGGTAACACCCCTGCGGTAATTAATACCGGTTTTACTTCCAGTCCTGGTCTTCATATAAAAATATATTTAAAAGGAGGAGGTAGTGAAAATTGTTCCTATCTTTATATGCTGAATCCATCAACCGGAGAGGATGAAATAATTAACCTGGTTTTGGATGTGGTAAAAAAGAATGTTACTAAATGCTGCCCGCCGGTAATTGTTGGTATTGGAGTTGGCGGGACGTCTTCAGAAGTGGTCAAACTTGCAAGGACAGCCAGCTTTAGAAATATAGAGATTAGGAATCCGGATAAAAGATACAGGCAGTTAGAAAAGAAAATACTGGGCGCAATAAATGAGACTGGAATAGGACCACAGGGTCTGGGCGGAAAAACAACTGCTCTGGCCTGCAATATAGAGTATGCTCCCTGTCATATGGCTTCCTTCCCGCTGGCAGTTTTTATGGGCTGTCATTCCACAAGAAGGGCTGACTCAAAAATATCGCCGCCATAAATATCATAAGCTACAAACAGAGGCAAATCTTCTACTACTATCTCATGTACTGCTTCTGCCCCCAAATCACTATATGCAATGATTTTAATATCTTTTACTTTTGTAGAAAGATATGCGGAAATGCCTCCTACTGATACAAGATAAACAGACTTATATTTTTTTAGAAGTTCCTTTATCTTATCGCTTCTCCTGCCTTTTCCTATCATTGCTTTAAGTCCTGCCTTAAGCAGTGGTTCAGTTAAATTATCCATTCTGGCGCTGGTGGTTGGACCAATACTTCCGCTCTTCTTGCCCGGAGGGGTTGGTGAGGGACCTACATAAAATACAGTTTTATTTTTTAAATCAAAGGGCAATTTTTTATGGTACCTGATAGCTTCAACAATTCTCTTGTGAGCTGCATCTCTGGCTCCGAGTATAATACCACTTAAGTAAACGGTATCTCCGGCTTTTAATTTTCTGATCTTTTCTTCTGTCAGCGGTGTAGATAATCTGTAAGTATTATCACTCATTTTTTAACGGTCTTCCTAATCCTTCCAGTTTTACTCATCATCGTTATTAAAATATCTGTCTCTTTTAAAATAATTGTCATAGGAATGCAGCGGTTTTCCGGCAGAAGGTGGTTTTTTATTTCTTTTTGAGCTAAAGACTAACATAAAAATTATAAAAATTATAAATAAGCCAATAATACCTAAAATTACAATTAAAAAATAGGTCAGCAGTTTTGTTTTTCTACCCTCTATATATATTTTTTTCTCATCACCATATTTTATATTCCATATGGCAATGTTATTATCCTTAATTATATCTGCATTGTGGCTGGTTATTTTTACCGGAAATTTTACCTGATAGGTTATATTTAAAATATTACTGTCTGCTTTAGCCAGATCATTAATCTGGTTGTAGTCAGAATTTATATCTGAAGAGGTAAGAAGTATCTCGTCTATTTTCATATCTATATAATCTTCAAAGAAATATTCACTATGAAAGAAGTAATCAACTTTTTCCAGTTTGGCCAAGAATCTTTCTGGAGGAGTTTCAGAGAAATTATCTATGGAAATATGCTGGAGAAAGTTTATGTCTTCAAAACTAATAGTGGAACTGAAGTGGGTATAGTCTCCTTCTTCATAAGTCTTATATTCACCTTCAGAGAGATTACTTTCAAGTATTTCATATATTTTATCAGAAATGGATTGATTCTGACCCAAAACCACCTCACTCTTCTGTAGGTACTCCGTTTTAACTGCTGTATCAATAGTCCTGGTGCCGGAACAATCAGAATTTATCCGGGTAACGATATCAACTAAAGTCTTGTCGCAGGAAGAAATGAATGGGATTATGAATAGGAATAAAATTAAAATTATTAAAATTTTTAAATATTTTGATTTTGCCATGGTCTCTTTATCGCATTTATAAATAATTCTAACATATCGAATATTAATATTGTAGAAAAAGTTCGTTATTTGCGATAACCAATTAAATAAAAGAGAAGTATGAAAAGAATGTTTTTTTAAACTAGCACTATAAGCCAATAAATAAAAATGAAACTAAAATGAGTTTATTGACGTATATAATTAATGTGTTAGCATATTGGAATAATAATAAAAGATGGTCTTTGTATAATAGAGCATTAATGATTTTTTAATTTTTAAAGCTTCTTAAATTATAATACCGGCAGTAATCTAGAAAGGATCAGTGGGCTGATAGTGGGTTTATATATAGGTTATGATATAGGGTCAATTAGTGTCAACAGGGCAATCATAAATGAAAAAAAAGAAATAGTGGAAATCCTACCATATACAAGACACTTTGGAGAACCTGTAAAATCAGTGAAAAAAGATATTGAATCAATGCATAAAGGCGGTTATAAAGATAGAATAACCGGTATTTGTTTTACCGGTTCAGGAGGAAAAGAAATTGCATCCTTACTTGGCCTTAATTTTATTAATGAAATAGAAGCAATAGTTAGCGCTGTAAAATTTTTATACCGGAATGCAAAAACTGTTATAGAAATTGGCGGCCAGGATTCTAAATTCATCGATCTTGTATATGGTGATTATGCAATGAATGAGCTATGTGCGGCAGGCACAGGCGCTTTTCTTGACCAGCAGGCTTCAAGGTTTGGCCTGACCATAGAAGAATTTGCCAGGTTAGCATTAAAGTCAAAAAACCCATCAACCATTGCCGGCAGATGCAGCGTGTTTGCAAAAACAGATATGATCCATCTCCAGCAGGAAGCAGCAAGAGATGAGGATATTATTCTTGGTTTATGTTACGCGATGGCCAGGAGTTTTAAATCAGGGATTGCAAAGGGTAAGAAATTTATACCTCCAATAATTTTCTGTGGCGGGGTGTCTTTTAACCAGGCTATGATTAAGGCCTTTGAAGATACGTTGGGGGAAAAAGTATTAATTCCAGAGCACAGGGCATCTATAGGAGCTACTGGGGCCGCAATAAGTTTAAGCTCAAAGGTAATGGTAGAAGATTTAGATATTTCCGGATTAGCGGGTAAATTAGATGACTATCTTAGAAATTTTAAATATAAGAGAGAAACATTTGCTCCTCTGGCCTTGGCTAAATCCAAACTGCCTTCTAAAAAAACCTACAAATATATTTTTAATAATAAAAAAGTTGACGCTTATATTGGTATAGATGTTGGTTCAATAAGCACTAATGTTGTAGCAATAGATAAAGACAAAAAACTTATTGAAAAATGTTACCTGCGGACAGCAGGAAGGCCCATAGAGGCGGTACGAAAGGGTATTGAGATCATTGGCAGCAAAGTAGGGGATGGAATCAATGTTAAAGGCGCAGCTACCACAGGTTCCGGCAGATATTTAACAGGAGATTTTGTTGGTGCGGATATGGTAATAAACGAAATAACTGCGCAGGCAACAGCGGCAGCAGATATTGATAGCTCAGTTGATACCATATTTGAAATTGGCGGTCAGGATTCAAAATTTATATCACTGGAAAATGGAGTGATAGTTGATTTTGAGATGAATAAGGTTTGCGCTGCCGGTACCGGTTCCTTTCTGGAAGAACAGGCTGAAAGGTTTGATATAAAAATTGAGGATTTCGGGGACATAGCGCTTAAAGCAGAGAGTCCTTTAAATCTGGGAGAGCGCTGTACTGTTTTTATGGAAACCAATGTTTATTCCCATTATCAAAAGGGCGCAGGTATTGAAGATATCCTGGCCGGTCTTGCTTATTCTATTGCCATGAATTATATAAACCGGGTAGTTGGGAGAAAAAAAATAGGTAAAAAGATTTTCTTCCAGGGTGCGGTTGCATTCAACAGGTCAGTTATAGCTGCTTTTGAAAATTATCTTGGCAAGGAAATAATCGTACCCGAAAATCATGAAGTAACCGGAGCAATAGGAGTAGCAATTAAAGTGCTTGAAAATTCCCCTCAGAAGACAAAATTCAGAGGATTTGAAAATATATCTAAAGTAAGTTACTCCCAGAGTTCTTTTGAATGCAAGGGTTGTCCGAACAGGTGTGAAATAAAAAGGATTTCTATTAAAGGACAGCCTTCTTTATTTTATGGTGGCAGATGTGAAAAATATGAAAAGGGAGACTTAAAAAGAAACGATATTCCGGATTATTTTGCTGAACGTGAAAACTTCCTTTTGAATTCCTACGAACCTAAAGACAATAAAGGAGCAAAAAAAGTTGGCATACCCTATTCTATGCTTACCCATGAATTCTATCCATTCTGGAATGCGTTCTTTACAGAGCTGGGTTTTGATTTTATTCTGTCGGATAAGACCAATAAAAAGATAATCAACGATGGGCTCCAATGCTCTGTAGCTGAAACCTGCTTTCCAATAAAGATTACTCTCGGGCATGTGCAGAATCTACTGGAGAAGGAAGTTGATTACTTATTTTTACCTACTACCAGGGATATGCCTACTAAAGAAAAAAATATTAAAGGAGACAGGACCGGAAGTTATCCCTGTCCTTTCATCCAGGGGACCTGGTCAATTGTGAAATCTGCCATAGATACAGGAGGAGTTAAGATACTTGCTCCTATTCTTAATTTCAGTTTTGGAGAATATGTAAAAGAAAAACAGTTGACTAAATTAGGAAAAGAACTGGGAAGGGATAGAAGGTCAATAAAAAAAGCCATAAGGCAGGCATATCTTGCCCAGAATAAATTTTACTCATCTGTTAAAAAAAGAGGAAAAGAAATACTCGGAAGTATTAAAGATGACGAGATTGCAATTGTTATAACCGGCAGGTCATATAATAGTTGTGACAGGGCAATCAGCATGGATGTTCCCAGAAAGTTGAGGGAACTTGGCTTTAAAGTAATTCCCCTTGATTTCCTGCCTTTGGGCTCTATTGATCTTTCAAAAGAATGGCCAAACCTGTACTGGGAATTTGGGGATAGAATTATGAGTGCAGCTGAGATAATAAAAAAAGACAGGAGACTGTACCCGGTTTATATTACTAATTTTGGATGCGGGCCTGATTCTTTCATACTTCAGTATTTCGAGAGGGAGATGGATAGACCATTTCTAAAACTGGAGGTAGACGAGCATTCTGCAGGCGCTGGAGTGATAACCAGATGTGAAGCATTTATAGATTCCCTGATGAATGTAAGAAATAAGAAGGCTCCTTTGCCTGTCCAATCAAAAACTAAGGATAAAGACGCTGTTTTTAAGAAAAGCCAGGGAAGGGTAATATATATTCCCTATATGGGTGACGGTGCCATTGTCCTGAAATATGCATTCAGATCAGAAGGAATTAATGCCGAGATGATGTATTCTGATGATGAAACACTTGAACTGGGAAGAAGATATACGCTTGGAAAGGAATGTTATCCATTTATTATAACCACCGGAGATATTATAAAGACACTGGAACATAACGATCCAAAAAAAGTGGCTTTCTTCATGCCCCAGACATATGGGCCCTGCCGGTTTGGACAGTATAATAAAATGCAAAAGATAATAATTAAGGAATTGGGGTACGAAGATGTGCCCATTATTGCGCCTGGTGCTCCGGAAGGTACTCAGTTTTACAGGGAGTATGATATGCAGGGGTTAAGGGGATTCATACTGCTTATGAAAGCAATGTCTGGTATTTTTACTGTAGATTACCTGAATAAAATGCTCCGGCAAACAAGGCCCTATGAGATAGAAAAAGGGAAAACAAATAAAGTTTATAAAAAATATATAGAAGATGTATGCCAGGCTGTAGAAAATGATCCCATGTCAAAAACGCTGGACAGGATGGTACATATTTTAAGAGATGCCAGAGGAGATTTTGAGAATATACAAATTAAAAAAACAGATAGACCACTGGTAGGCATAGTGGGTGAAATATTTGTCAGGAACCATCCCTATAGCAATAATGAGATTATAAAGAGAGTTGAAGCGCAGGGCGGAGAGGTGGAGTTCCCTTCATTTGGAGAGTGGCCGTATCATACTACTGCTACAAGAAAAATGGATATTAAGGTCAAACAAACTGATATTTATTATAAGATTATAAAATCGTTTAGTATTAATGGTAACAAAAGAGAAAATAGCGTTGGCTTCCGGGAACTTACTGGACTTACCGCTGATTTTGTAAAGGGAATAGGGTTTTATGTCTCAAATAGGATTATTAATAAATTACTGGAAAATTCCCACCACAAAATGGAAAAACCGCTAAAGGGTTTCTTGAGAGAAGATAAAGAAGCCAGCATTTATGATATCTGGGATAATGCCGAACCTTACATAATCAAGTGGTTCGGAGAAGCAGCTCTGAGCGTTGGGAAGTCGATATACTGGATTAAAAACGGTGCCGATGGAATTATAAATGTACTTCCCTTTACCTGTATTCCCGGGAATCTTGTTGATGCAGTCTCAAAGAGAATTAGGGAAGAGTATAAGATACCCTGGCTGAACCTTGCCTTCGATGGGCTGGAGCAGGGGACAACTGAGACCCGTCTGGAAGCCTTTATGTATCAGGCAAAGCAATATATGAAGAACAAGAAATAGCAAAACTAAAGATTCCTATTTTATACTTACAGGATGTGAAAGCGAGTTCTTATAAATTTA
>Ga0210003_1003911_pt1 | contig 11922 bp, 9 predicted proteins | sample LantaG_FD_182804 | JGI IMG/M metagenome (GOLD analysis project Ga0210003, IMG submission 182804) | Deep subsurface microbial communities from Baltic Sea to uncover new lineages of life (NeLLi) - Landsort_02402 metaG (SPAdes) (version 2) | ecosystem: Environmental > Aquatic > Marine > Oceanic >...
CGCCGCTCCTGCCTCCCCCCCAGCCGCCGAAGCGGGTCCCGTCCCTGCGGTTAGGGTAGGCCCCGTGCCGCCGCCGGGTCGCCCTCCAGGAGCCGTGCCGCAGGGCCTTGGCGCCGCCCCCGCCCCCGCCCCCTCCGCCGTTGCCGCCGTCGCCGTCGCCGTCGCCGTCGCCGTCGAAGGCGGAGGTCAGCGCCCGGAAGCTCTCGTCGAGCGAGCCCCACGCCCCCCAGTTCGACTGGATCAGCTCGACGACGGCGGCCGCGGCGCCCTCCCGGCCCCCGCCCCCGCCGCCTCTCCCGCCCCCGCCGCCTGGACCCGTCCCGCGCCGCCGCCTCTGCCGGAGGAACAGCGCCCCGGCGAGGGCCGAGGTGTGCGCCGACAGCAGCACGTCTGCCGTCGACAGCAGGAGCAGCTGCTCGCGCACGGGGACCGGGGAGGGAGGAGGGGGGGGGAGCGGGGGGCGGGGGAGGAGCGAGGGCCGGCCGCGCGCGAAAAGTCGGCCGCGACGACGCGGGCGCCGGGCGGCCCGGACCGCAGCGCCTCGAGGAGCGCCGCCTCGTTCAGCACGCGCCTGTCCTCGCTCTTGCGGAGGTACAGGATCGTCTTCGGGGCGCTCCTCTGCGGAGAAGCATGCGGCTGCTGCTGCTGCTGCTGCTCTTCCTCGGGGACGGGCAGGCCGTGGAGCGCGAAGAACTGCCGCCTCCACGCGCGCGCCGCCGCGGCCGGCGCTGCGAACCGCGGCCCGCCCGTCGAGGCGTCCCTCACTATCACCGCCTCCTCGAAGACGACCCAGTCTCCTGCGGACAGCGACTCGAGCCTCGCCCGCATGGGGGCCTCCCGCTGCTCGATCGTCGGAGGCGGGCGAGAGGGAGCGGGAGGCGGAGGCGAGGGCGAGGAGGCCTCAGCGGCCGGCGGCGGCGGCGGCGGAGGCCGCAGGTCGGAGAGCGCCTCGACCCCCTCTTGGAAAAAGACGGGCGGGAGGGACCCTCCCGGCTCGACCCCAAGGGCCGCGGCCAGGGCGGCTCGGGCCCACTCGCCGAAGTGGGCGCGAGAGACGTGGAGGAGCACGACGCGGTCGAAGCGGTGGCGGAGGGGCTTTCTTTCCCGCTTGCCGCCGTTTTCGTCGCCGTTTTCGTCGTCGACGTCGATCTCGTTCTCGTTCTCGTTCTCATTCTCGCTTCCCCTCGTTTCCGAAAAGACGTGCGACGCCAGCTGCCCGGCCACCTCGGCCCAGTGCCCGATCGCCGACGGGTGGCGGTAGAACCCGAAGTCGACCACGAGGGTGCGGCCCGCGGCGAGGCGGAGGGAGGAGCTCCTTTCAGCAGCAACCGCCGACGCAAAGGCGCCGGCCGGGCCCGAGACGCGCAGCGGCGCCAGGCGCAGGTTCCTCGAGATCTTTCCCGCCACAGCCGCGCCGCTTCCGCTTCCTGCCCCCCCTTCGATGACGGAGTGCCATCGCCCTCTTCCGGAGAGCCAGAGACCACCGCGATAGGTGCAGGCGAGCGCGTCGCAGGACTGGGAGGTCGAAGAGAGCGGGAATGGGAAGGGCGCGGTTTCTGCCGCCGTCGCCGCTTTCGTCCTTGTTCGCTTCCTCCTCCTGCTCTTCACCTTCTTCGGCCCCTGCTCTTCGCCTCCGCCTCGGGCCTTTGGGTCTCCAGCTATGGTGCAAGCCGCGGGCATCGAGAGAGTCCAGCTCCTTGTCTCCTCGAGGTAAAACTCCAGGGAGGGGGTAGAAGGAGAGAAGACGCTCCCTTTGCCGTCGGAGCTGCCGCTGCTGCTCCCCTTCCCAGCCCTTTCTCGTCGTGAGGTTCGCCACACGCAGCCCCTGGGGAAATACCCCTCGGCGCCCTCTCCGAAGCTCGGAGGGAGAGGGCTCGACCGGCGGTGCTCGGCGGCTGAGGCAGCAGCAAGCGAAGAAGAAAGGGGAGCGGAGGAGGCCGAGGGAGGAGGAGGAGGAGCAGGAGAAGAGACCGGCCTCTCTCTCTCGCGCGAGAGCAGCACCGCAGCCGCGGCCGCGAGCGCGGCGAGCGCTCTCCGGAGCTGGCGTTCCCTCCAGAGCTGCCGGCGCTTGAGGTCGCCCTCTTCGCGGAGGAGCTGCGAGGAGGGGCGCGGCGGGCGGGGCATCATTTCTCTCTGTCTCTCTGTCTCTCTCTCTCTCTCTCTCGCGCGCGCGCGGGCCGTAACGGCCGCGAGGGGATGAAGCGGAGAGGGAGTCGAGAGAGTGTGCGAAGATGAAAAATGAAACAACGACGAGAACTTCGCGGACGATGAAACGAGATTCTTTCCTCGCGAATCACAAGTCGCACTGCTCGATTGGCTCCCTGTGCGCTTTCTCGCTGTCTTTCACTCTCGGTCTCTCCTCTGCAAAATCTTGAACGCTCTCGAACGATCCAAACACGGAATCGCTGCTGCGTGCGCTCTCGAAAGGACGTCAGAGAGCAAACGATGGCCGCTGTCGTCGCCGATCCCGCCGAGGCAGAGGCGCTCGCCGAGAGGCCCCCGCCCCCTCCGCCGCTCGCCGTCGAGTACGATGCGGTCACAGGCATCCCTGCGGAGTTCAACGAGTACCTCCCCAGCAACTGCGACGAGTACAAGAGGTAAAAGTGACGGCGCGAAGAGAGAGGAAGAAGAGAGAGAGAGAGAGAGAGGCGGGCGAAAGAAGAAGAAGCGAAGAGAGATTGATAGACTCTCAACCTTTCTTTCGACCTCCTCAAACTCTCTCTTTCTAGGTGGAAGGCCGCCCAGTCCAGCGGAGACGCCGCGGCAGAGGCCGTCGCTTCCCTGAGCATCGGCGACGGTGCTGCTGCGAGCACACCAGGCGGCGAAGACGAAGCAGCAGCAGCAGCAGCAGCAGCTGCAGGAACACCAGCAGCTGCAGGAGCGCCGTCGACAACCGGGGCAGCAGCAGCAGCCGACGCCGCCCCTCCCAAAAAGAAGAAGCCGTCCAAGGGCGACCCGACCCTCGTCCTCGAGCTCTCCTCCCGCGGGAAGAAAAAGTCCGTCACGACCATCTCGGGCCTCGACCTCTTCGGCGTCAAGCTCCCCGAGGCCTCGAAGATGCTCGGAAAGAAGTTCGCCTGCGGCGCCTCTGTCACCAAGACCGCCGAGGCCGGGAAGGAGCAGGTCGAGGTGCAGGGGGACGTCGTGGCCCGGGCCGCGGAGCTGCTGGTGGAGCAGTACGGGAAGGAGGGGAAGGGGGTTGCGGGTTTCCCGCTGCTGGCGAGGAGTGCTGTGTATTCGGTCGTGAGCAAGAAGAAGGAGCGGGTTTTCCCGGACGCTTGATGTCGTTGACGTCGAGTTTTTCTTTTGGTTAAAAAAAAATCAATGTTATTTTTACAGTGCCTTTCAAGGTTTCAATTGTTGTTCTTTTTCCCAAAGGCGAAGCGGGCGAAGGCTGCAGCAGAGGAGGGGGGGGGAGAAGCAGCCGCGGCCGCAGCGGCAGTGGTTGCGTCGGCAGTCGCCGTTGTTGCCGAGCCCTGTTTCGACGACGCCGCTCGCTTAGTCTTCTTCGCTGCCCTCGTTCCTCCTCCTCCTCCTCCACCACTTCCGCTGCTCCCGCCGAATCCCGAGAGCGCGTTCTCTGCCGCCTTGGCCGCGGCGACGACGTGCTGCAACCCGCCAAAGGGCACGCGGGCGCGCTTGGAAGAGGAGAGAGGAGGAGGGGGACGAGCTGCTGCTTCCTCTTCGTCGCCGTCGTCAAGGGAGAGGCGCTTCCTCGCTCCCGAGGTCGAGTTCGGCTCCCTCTCTTCCTTTTGCTCCTCCTCTTCCTCCTCGGCAGCGAAATGCCTCGAGCGGCGCGGCCTCCCCGTGGAAGGAGCGGCAGCAACAACGGTGTCCTTTGCCCCCTTTGGCGCCTTCGCCTCCTTCTTCTTCGACGAAGGAACAGGCTCCTGCGGCTGCTTCTGCTCTTCCGACGAGAGCGGCGTCACCGCCGCGCCATAAAAGTCCCTCCACCCGACTGGCGTGCTCCCCCCGCCGCCCCAGCGACTCTGCTGCTGCAGATGCTGCTGCTGATTTTGCTGGCTGTCCTCGTTCTCGGACTGAGAGGCGCGGTAGAAGCTCGCAAAGGGGCGGCGCTCCTCCGCCATGGCCCTTTCGAGCTCGTCCTCTCCGCCGCCTCCTCGGTCTTCTCTTTCTCCCGTCGCTCCTCTCCCCGGCAGCGGCGGCCTCCTCGCGGGCGAGATCTCCACGACGACGGCGCGCTCCGGGGGCTGGGAGAGGACGCCCCCGGAGTGCAGGGACGCCTTGAGAGCAGGGGGAGGGAGCGCGTCGGATCCGGCGTCGGAGGCGCGAGGAGGAAGGGGCGCAGCGGGAGGGGCGGGAGGGGCCGAGGGGAAGCGCGGCGGCGGAAGCGGCCTCTGCTGCCGCTGCTCCCGCTGCTGCCAGCCGCCGCCGCCGCCCCCGCCTCCGGGCAGCTGCGCAAACCCCCTCTCCCTCACCCCGACGGCCCTCCTCCCGGCGCCGAGGGCCGCGGCGAAACCCGGACCGCTCCCCTCGGGCTGCGACGACCAGGGGGGAGGGGGGCCAGCGGTCGCGGGCCGGGGCGGCGCGAACGCCGAGCGCGCGGCCGGGGCCGAGCGGAGGAGCGGCGGAGCTCCCGGGGGGGGGGGGCGCGAGGCGGGGTGCTGCAGCTGAGGCGCCGTCGCCCCCGCCGACGCGGCCCTGGCGAAGAGCGCTGCGATGCTGCTGGCGGCCTGTGGGCGCTGCTGCTGCAGCTGCTGCGGCTGCTGCTGCTGCTGGTGGCGGTGGTGGCTTTGATGATGGGAGGGGTGAGAGTGATGAGGGCGCCTCTGCTGCTGCTGCTGCCACCCTCCTCCGCCTCCTCTCGCCGCCGCCGCTGTCGGCATCAGCTGCTCCCTCGTGAACGGCAGCCTCGTCATCGGGTCGACGACGCACGCCGCCACTGCCGCGGCGATCTCTGCCGGGACCAAGGGCCCGAGGAAGTCGAGGTCGCGGACGGTCGGGACGCCGACGGCGGCCGCCGGCGGGACGAGGACGCGCCGGCGAGCGGCGCGGTCGCCGCTCCTCCCTCCCGCCGCCGCCTTGTCGTCGTCGGCGGCAGCGACCTCGGGCAGCGGACCCAGCGGGACGCACTCGAGCGAGTGCGGGCAGAAGACCGTCTGGTGCTTGAAGGTCCACAGCGCGCGGCAGAGGCCCTCCTCGTAGCCCGCGGGCACGCGCTTGCCGGCGAGCCGCAGGGAGCGCACGACGCGGTGCGCGCAGCGCAGCCTGGAGAGGTGCCTAGCGGCGGTCCTGAGCCCCACGGAGGGCAGGGAGGGCAGGAAATCGCAGCCCGCGAGGACGCAGAGCTGGAGAAAGAGGTCGGAGGCCGCTGGGGCGGGGGCGGCGGCGGCGGCTGCGTCGCCGGGAGGGGGAGGAGGCTGCGAAGGGCCGGAGGAGGGGGGAGGGAGCGGCGACGAGCAGGGCGGCGCGGTGCCTCCGTCGCCCCGCTGCTGCTGCTGCTGCTCCCCAGCAGAGCCCCCCGCGGACAGCGACGAAGCCGGCGCCGAGCAGGAGGAAGGAACGACCCGGGAGGAGGAGGCGCCGCCCGGCGGCGGCGGCGGCGGCGGGTCCGGGCCCCCCCCGCCGCCGCCGGCCCACGGCAGCAGCCTCGCCGCGGGCAGGTCCTCGGCCCGCACCTCCTCGCCGCTCCCGTCCCGCGCCATCTTGAGGAGGACGCGGGGGGCCCCGTAGGCGAGCAGGTCCGAGTCCTCCGTGATCACGCAGGCGACGTCGCCGCGCCGGGCGAGGTAGGCCATCTGCGCGTCGGCCTCGTAGGGCGCGACGAGGAAGAGCACGGGCCCGCGGCCGGGCCGATGCCCGGCGCCGCCGCCGCCGCCGCCGTCGATGGTCTTCCCCGGCGCGAGGGGCAGCCTTCCGGCGGCGCACTGGGCCCCGCACGCCCTGATGAGCCTCGCGGCGTGGACCGGCTTGATGTCCACGGCGCGGCGGTACATCTCCCCGGCGGCGGCGCTGTTGCCGGCCGCCGCGTGCGCCCGCGCCCGCGCGAGCGCTGCGGCGCGGTTGCCGCCGCGCGAGCGCTCCTCGCCGGCCTTGGCCGGGAGGCGGGCGCCGTCGAAGACGAGCAGCGGGGTCACTCCGGCGCGGAGCAGGGTGTCGATGCGGTCGAGGCAGAAGTTGATGTAGCTGGTATCGGTTTTTTTGGGTTGCGGTTTTTTTGAGGAGGAGCGGAGGAGGTTGAGAGAAAGGGGGGAGAGGGAGAGAGAAAGAGTCGTTGTCGTCGAAACTCGTTCGCCCCTTTGCCGCGGCCAATGCGGCCGCTTTCTGCCGCTCTATCGTCTCAATTTCGATATTCGCGGCAAGTATACTAGGCATGCTTTAGTCTGAGCGCAAAACACGTGTAAAGCGCGTTCTCGAACACGGCGCATTCGAGCTCGGAAAGGAATCGGCGACAGAGCCCAAGAAAAAAAACCAGTGAGCAAAATGCGATCGTTGTCTCCGTCTCCTTCTTCCCTCCGCGCCGAGAGGCCCCCCTCCAACAACCCACGCACCCGTCCGTCGGCAGGTCCTCGCACATCTCCCTCGAGCAGCTGTACGCCCCGCGGTGCAGCCAGCAGTAGGCGTCGACTGCGACGGCATGCCCCGAATAAGCCGACACATGCTGCTGGCGTGTGACGTCCCGCAGCGCCGGGAGGAGGCCCTGGATTCCCATGTGGGGGGAGGAGGACGCGAGCGGGCTCCTGCTGTCTCTCTCTCTCCCTCCTAGGGCATCGGGTCCGGGAAAAGAAAGAGAGAAGGAGCGAGAGATGCGCGACAGGTGGAAGAAAGGGAAAAGAGTGAGAGAGAGTTTGTTTCTTTCTTTTCAAAAAAAGAAACTCGACCTCCTCGCTGCACAAAAAACTCAAAAAAAAATGCCACCCCTGGCGCGACGCTCCTCTATGCCGCCCCCGGCGCCGGGCAGGCCAGGCCCTCACCAGGCCGGCCCTCACGCCGCGGGGCTCGGGGCCGCCCTGGTCTGCGACGAGGAGCTGCTGCTCGCGGTCGAGGGGAGCCCCGTCAAGGCCAACGTCGTCGTTCGGAAGACTTCTTCGCCCTCGACGTTGTCGTCGGGGAGGTCGTCGTCGCCGGCGCGAAAGGCCGACGAATGCGGCGGGGTGAAGCGATGCTTCAATCACCTCCAGAATCAGCCTTTGCGGGCCAACGAAGACGCCGAGCTGTCTCCGCTGAGGCCGCGCAACCTCAGTGCGGCGTTTGATCAGGCGGCGGCCCTGGAAGGCGAGGGCGAAGAAGACGAAGAGGCGGAGGCGGAGGAGCGGCGAGCGAATTCGCGCCGAGCTGCCCGGCGATTGATGCCAATGGATGACGAGACTCGAGCTGCTGCTGTCGTCGCCCAGTCCGCGACCAGGCCGCGCCAGAAATCGGCCTCTGCAAAGCGCAAGGCGTTGACGACAGCATCGAAAGGCGGAGGCGGAGACGGGCGCGGAGGAGGGGGAGGAGGGCGGAGCGTGGCAGGGTCAGCCCCGCTCCGGAGGAAAATCTCGGACGAGGCTTTCGTCGGGGCGATTTCGAACGACGCCAAAGCCGGCGCCGACGAAGCCGACGACCTCGACCTCGACGACCTCGCCACGGCGACCACCACCGCCACCAAGATCTGCTGGCCCCCGAGCAGCGGCAAGGACAACAGCCGCAGCAGCCAGCAGCAAGGAGGTCGGAGAGCCTCCTCGGCGACCGCCGTGGCCGCCGCCCTTGCCGCCGCGGCGTCCTCCGCAGCCGCGATGAGGGCCGCCGCGGCAAAGGCGGTGCGGCTCGCGGCGGCCGAGGCCGAGGCCGCGGCTGCGGCTGCGGCTGCGGCTTCGGGCTGCTCCGAAGGGGACCAGCTGGTCGTCCTCGCGGCTGCTCCCTCTCGCCGAAGGCGATAAAGGAGAGAGAGAAAGTACAAAGAGAGAGAGAGAACGGAGAGATAAACATGACTGCAATAAAAACTCACTCAAAGCACTTGACTTCAAAATCTGCACGTCTCCCTCTCTCTCCCCCTCTCCCTCCCTCCCTCGGTCAATTTTCGGGTTCTCTCTCTCTCGCTTCTCTCTCCCCCCGCGACCTTTCTCCCCTAGTAGAAGTACTATCGTTTAAATATTTTTTTACCTCTGCGCCTCCTTGATCAGCTCCTGCGCGGCCTCCGCGGCTTTCTTCGCCGCGGCCTCGACCTCCCCCTCCGCGTTCTCCCCGCGTGCCTCCTCGGCGAGCTCGCGCGCCAGCTCTCCCGCGGCCCCCACGGCCTTCCGGAGCACCTCGAGGTACACGGCCTCGGTGTGGTGGACTACGGCGTCCCCGGACAAAAAGTCGCCCATGGTCCGCATCTCCGAGGCGAGGAGCTTGGAGACCGCGTCGGCCGCGGCCTGCTTCTCGGTCAGGTACCCGCCGCCCTCGCCCCCGCCCTCGCTTCCCCCGCCCTCGCTTCCCCCACCGGCGGCAGCGGCACCGGCCTCCTCCGCGCTCCTCTTCCTCGTCACGCCGCCGAAGAGCGCCGAGGCCGCGGCCTGCGCGAGCGCCGTCGCCGCCGTTATCACGTTGGCGCCCTCCTCGTCGAAGACCGGCTCGATCTCCTCCGAGGAGGCCGCGGCCGGGGACGCGAACGAGTGTTTGGCAGGAGAGGAGGAGGAGGGAGATATTGCCGACGGCGACACAGGGACGTAGTCGCCGTCGCCATAAAGCCCGGCGGCATAATTCTCGGCGATGGCCTCGTCGTCAAACGTCCCGTCCGACCTCAGAGGCACCGCATGCCCGACGTGGGCGTACCCCATGAGCCTCGGAACGCGGGGAACGAGGTCGGCGGCGTTGACGACGCGCCAGGCGTCGGGCAAGGACGCGTCAAAGTGGGACGCGAACGCGCCGGAGCCGACTCGGGGCGAGCCGAAGTTGTAGACGACGAGCCTCTCGACGCCGGCCTCCCCCGCGTCCGCAAGCTCGAGGTGGGCGAGCTCGTAGGCGCAGAGGGTCGCGAGGGCTCCCCCCAGACTGTGGCCGGTCAGAAGGATCGTCCAAGGGGTCGAGGACGAGTCTGAGGCGTCGGCGCCCTGTCCCGCGGAGGCGAGGCACTCGCCGACGACGCGCAGCACCGAGCAGCGCACGCTGCGGTATGCGGCCAGGAATCCCTGGTGGCACCACAGCGCGTCCCTGTCCATGGGCGCCAGCGGAGGGCCACCCCTGGCGGCCGACCTGGGGGAGACGCGTGCGTAGGGGGGCAGGGCGAGGGCGCCTGGCTCCCCGGGCGCGGCTCTGGCGTCGAGCGGTGCCTTGGTCGCGTTGAGGTCGGTCAGGACGTCGAGTCTGTTTTCGGGGTTTTGCCGACCATGAATTGGGCACAGAGGGAGAGAGAGAGGAAGAGGGCGAAATGCCGAGGGCGCATGGGTGAGAGAGAGAAGGCAAGAACCAATGCTTATTTTCGAGTTCTGTTTTCTCGTTCCTTCTTCTTCTTCTTCTTTTCTTCTTCTTCGAGAAAGCGTCCTCGACCCCCCGAAAAGAAGCAGACAAAAAAGGAAAAAACACCCACTGACGAAACAAAACTCACATCTTTGTCGTCTCCGTCCCCCTAAAGGCGATCATCAGCCTCCGGGTGGGGCCGTCAATGCCGACCCAAAGCTGCGTGTCGGTCGCGGGGTTCTCTATGAAGGCCGCGGGCTCGAAGATGGAGGATGCGTCTTCGCCCTCCTTGCCCTCTCCTCCTCCCCCTCCGCCTGCGGCGGCCCTGGCGAGCGAGCGCCACGCGCGGCTCATCCTTGCGACCTCGTCGGTGCCGTCCGGGGCGATGCTGCCCGAGGCCCTGGCCGCGAGCTCCGTCTCCGAGAGAGTGCGGACGCCGCCGGAGAGGAACACCGATCCCGCACTCCTCGTCTCCCCGCCGGCGGCGACGAGGGCGAGCTCAACTTCTCCGGCGGCTCCCTGCTTTTCCAGCTCCCGCAGGCTGATCTTTGCCGAGCCCAGCGCGTCGTCCGCGGTCAGCGCGTCCGAGTCGAAGAGCGAAATTTTCAAAATTGCGTCGAGAGGGTCCTCCTCCTCCTCTTTGCCTTTTTCGTTCAACCTGCCGCGGCCGACAAAAAGCTCGAAGTCGTCGTCGAACGTCGGGTTGCAAGTCCGGGGCACGACGGCGCTGCGGTGCGCGGCCGCCCTGCCCCGCAGCTCGGCCACAAAGTAAGGGTCCGAGGTGCCCCACGCGTCCGAGGCCGGGAGCCCCTCGGCGCGGCTGACCCTCAGCGAGGCGACGGCGCCGCCGCAGGTCGCGGCCGCGAGGACCTGCGGGTCGAAGTAGCGCGTCATCGTCCCGTCGGCGTCGACGAACGCGGCAAAGTCCCTCCCGCTCGGGTCGGCCATCTCGAATCCCGCGGGGGAGTTGTAGGCCTCGAAGGCGGCCCCGGCGAGGGCGATCGCGAGCGGGGTGTCGAAGGGGAGGGCGCCGGGGCGCGGCGGAGGCGGCCCGCCGCGGCTGGGAGAGGGAGAGGCCGGAGACGACAAGGGGGGCGGGGCCTCGGAGGAGGAGGGGGACGGGGCGTCGGCGTCGGCGGCGGCGGCGACGAGGGAACGGAGGTCTGAGTTATTTTTCGTCGTCTTCGCCCTCGATAGACGCGCGCCGGCGCGGAAAGGCGGGGCCTTGGCGGAGCGAGGAGGGGGAGCGAGGGGAGAGGGCGCCGCGACGGCGGCGGGTGACTGGGTCGCTCGGAGCGTCGTCGCCGCCGCTGCCGCCGTCGTCGTCATCGTCTTCATCGCGCGAGCGTGCATCGTGGCTCTCTCTGGGCCGCTCAATTGCGCAGCCTTGTGGTGTCGAGAACAGTCTCTCGCTGATGCGTCTCTCTTTCTCGTTCAAACGGCGGGACGGCGCGCGAGGAGTTGGCGTCCGCGACGATTCAAGTGAGAGGATTCGAAGTTGGGGAAGCGAGAGCGAAGTGGCTAGTTGGCCTTTGACTTTTGAGTTTTTTTTTCAGTCAGCGCCGCCCCTCCCTTTTCTTTCGATTCCAAACAACTCCGACAGAGCCTTTCCTCGTCTTCGCTCCTTTTCAAGATGCGCTCTTCTCGAGCGCTGTCGCGGCTCGCATCGGAGCTCACTCGCGGCAGGAACGGCGGAGCGGCGAGCGAGAGAGCGGCGAGAGCTTCTTCGATGCCGTCGTCTTGCTCTGCGTCGCCATCAACGCCCTCCTCCTCCTCCTCCTCCTCCTCCTCCTTTTCAACCTCCTCTTCGACACACCTCCCTTCGCAGCCGTGCTTTGCCGAGATCCGCCAGTACACGCTCCACCCCTCCAAGACGGAAGACTTCATCGCCGCGACTGCCAAGACCGTCCACCTCAGGAAGCAGCTTCCCTTCCTGGCCATGCTCCAGTGCGAGGTCGGCGACCTCAACAAGATAACGCACGTCTACCTCTACGACGACCTCGCGTCGAGGGACGAGCTCCGCGCGTTGCTCGCGTCCAAGAGCGAATGGACCGCGGAGTACCTCCCGGTCTCCAGGGCGTGCGTCGCCTCCCAGACGTCGATGCTCGTGCAGGTAGAGGCCGAGATCGCCGCCGACGCGGAGGAGCTGGCCGCGGCGGGGGCGACGGGGAAGCGGCCCGGAGGCGTCTTCGACTTCACGGTCGCGCCGCGCTCGCTCGGCGGCGGCGGCGGCGGCGGCGGCGACGCCGCCCGCGCCCTCGCCTCGGAGCGCCACGGCGGCGCGCTGGCCCTGCGCGGCAGCGTCTCGGTCGGGACGGGAGGGCCCCACGTGACGGTGGGCTCGCACGTGGAGGTGTGGCGCTTCGCGGACGCGGCCGCGGCGGTCGCAGGCCGGTCCGCGGCCGACGCGCCGGCCGCGGGCGTCTCGCGGCAGCTGCTGAGGCCGCTCCCCTACTCGCCCTGGCAGTGAGTGGCAGTGGCTGTTCCTTTCCTTTCTTTCTGTAATCCCCCCTACCCCCCACCCCCCACCCACACCAGGAA
>Ga0210003_1003912_pt1 | contig 11921 bp, 6 predicted proteins | sample LantaG_FD_182804 | JGI IMG/M metagenome (GOLD analysis project Ga0210003, IMG submission 182804) | Deep subsurface microbial communities from Baltic Sea to uncover new lineages of life (NeLLi) - Landsort_02402 metaG (SPAdes) (version 2) | ecosystem: Environmental > Aquatic > Marine > Oceanic >...
AAAAAAAAAAAAAAAATTTTTGGAAAAAAAAAAAAAAAAAAACGAAAAAAATCATTTTTCAAAAATCGTTTCCGCCTTTGGACAAACGATTTTGTTTCTAAAAATGAGCAACGACGCCCCGCGCGCTCCATCGGGAGGCGGCTGCCCATTCAGCGGCATCATGCAGCGCGACGGAGGAGGAACAGGAGCAGCAGCAGCGATGGCAGCCGGCGTCTGCCCCTTCTCCGGGGCGAAAGCTGATGTTTCATCGGCGATGGCGACGACGACGACGATGCCTCATCCTTCTTCGACTTACGCGCCTCCTCCTTCTTCGACTGGCGCGCCTCCTCCTTCTGCCGGCTGCCCTCTCGGCTTCGGCCGCTCCAAGCCCGGAGGCCCGCCTCTCTCCCTCCTCCACTGCCCGCGCTGCAAGTCCCTCTTCCACGACTGCGTCGTCCTCAACTGCGGCCACCGCTTCTGCGGGAGCTGTTTTGGCGAGAAAGTGAGGGACTGCCTCGCCTGCGGCGCCGACGTCTCTTCTCGAAAACCCGACCCCGAGTCGCAGCGGCTCGCCGACGCCGCGCTCGAGGACGCCGCGCGGGCCGACGGGCAGGGCCAGGCGCAGGCGTGGCTGCGGGCGGCGATGAGCTCCGCCGCGGGCGGGAACCACGAGGCGGCTTTGGCGAGGTCGAGGCGAGCTGAAGCCGCCCTCGAGGAGGAGCTGAAGGAGTCTTCTTCTTCTTCCTCTTTATCTGCCGCTCGCCGCGCCGCGGTCTCCGGGATCATCGGCGACAGCCACCGCTCTCTCGGAGAGCTCAAGGCCGCGACGGAGAGGTACGAGGGCGCCGTCGCGGTTCTCGAAAGGGCGCTCGAGGATTTGGTGTCGCCGTCGTCGCCGAAGGAAGGAGGAGGAGGAGAAAACTCCACTTCTTCTTCTTCTTCGCGAAGAGAGCTCACGCGCGCCCTGACGGTCACGCTCAACAAGCTGGGCGACCTGCTCTACTCCACGGCGTCGGCCAAGGAAGCCAGGCCCTTCTACGCCCGCGCCCTCCGGGAGAGGCTCTCGACGGCCGGGGTCACCGAGGAGCAAGCGAGGGAGGCAGCGAGCTCGAGTTCGACTTCGAGCTCGAGCTCTTCGAGCTCCTCTATCACCCCGGCGAGCGAGGACGACGCTGAGCGCGCCTCGGACCTGGTCGACGCTGGGCTCTCCGCGGCAAAGGTGGCTGACGCTGATGCCGCCGCGGAGGGCGAAGGAGGAGAACAAGAAGAAGCGGCGGCGAGAGCGGAAGCGGAAAGGGGCCTGCGTCTCGCCGCCGCGTTGCTCGCCGCCGGGGCCAGGGGCGCCGCCGCTGCCGGAGGGCCCCTGGCTGCCCGCGCGGAGAGGCTCCGCGCGTTCTTGGGGAGCAGCGGGAAGTAGAATGAGATAGATAGAGAGAGAGAGCAAGAGTAGAAAAACGAAAACATGTGTTACATAGTGAAGAGTTTTTTATTTGTTTTGTTTTCAAAGAGAAATTCAACTTTCACCTCCGCCTCCCCCCAAAGCCTCTATTCGTCGTCGTCGCCGCCAGCGGGTTGGAAAGCACGCCGCTCGAGCACCACGAGTCCCCCTGCGGCATCTCCACGCCGCTCGGAGCAGCAGCCGAAGGAACGGCGGAAGAAACTACCCGGTTTGCCGCCGCCGCCCTCGCCGCCGCCGCCGCAGCCTCCGCCGCCTCGGCGGCCAGCGCGTGCTGCCTCTCGGCCACCTTCGCCCCCAAGGCTCGCAGAGAGTACTGCCTCGAGCACAGCCTGCGCACGGCCCGCAGGTAGGCCTCGGAGCCCAAGGCGCCGGCGGCCAGGGCGCGGTCGAGCGAGTACAGCGCGTCCTCCACGGCCATGTCCTCGGCCTGCGTCGACAGGGCTTGCGCGCTCAGCGCGTCGGCGGGCTCGATCGCCGCGTCGGCATCTTCTGCAGATAAAGCAAGTGGGGGTTCGAGCGTTTCGAGCTCTGGGGCGTCCGTTTCGGTCTCGGAAGGAGTGGTGGTTGTTTCGCTGCTCCCGTCGCTCGTCGCCGCCTTGCCCTCTTTCTTCCGCCGCTCCGCCTCCTCCTTCCGCTTCTTCCTCCACTCCGCCGGCATCTTCGCCTCCGCGTCAGACAGCCACGTTTCTAAGGCTTTATTCTGCGCCGACAAGCCCGCGACGGCGGCCTCGAGCGCGGCTTTTTCCGATCTCAGCGCCTCGATGCCAGCGGAGAGCCTCGCCGCCCTCGACTTGAGTTCTTCTCGCGCCGGGGTTTCGGCCTCTGCCGCGCGCGTGTAGGCCTCCGACGCGGCCTGCAGGGAGGCGCGGAGCCTGGCCGAGAGGCCCTCTGTGGCCGCGGTGCGGAAGGCCGCGAGGAGCTCGGCGGAAGTGGTTGTTGTTGTTGTGGAGGTGGAGGAGGTCGAAGGAGGAGTTGGTTGAGGTGGAGTTGTCGTCGTCGTCATCGTCGTCGTCGTCATCACCGCCGCTGTTTGAGTCCCTCCTCCAGCCGAAGGCCTCCCCGAAACAGCCGCCGCCATCGCCGCCAGCGCGCCCCCCCAGATGCTCCCTCCCCCACCTCCGGAACTCGAAGCGGAGGAAGGCCCGTGGATGGGGTTGGAGAATTCCGGGTGGTGAGTTTGCGGCTGAGCTGCCGCCGTTGCCGCGGCAGAGCTCTGCTGCTCCCCGCCGCCGCCGCTCCCGCTGCTCGTCGCCGCCGTCGCCGCCGTCGCCGTAGCAGCGGCCACCTCGGCGGCCTCGTCCCCGGTCCACCCGCGGGGCTTCGAGTACAGAGGCGGGTCGGCGCCGAACCTGATCGAGGTGTCGTGGCACAAGTCGACCAGGTTGCTCGAGCCCCCGCTGCTCCCGCTGCTGCCGCCGAGGCCCAAGAAGCCCATCCCGGGCCTCGCCCCGTCCCCTTCCCACGCGGACAGGTAAGGGGTCGAGACCAGCCCGGACCCGTCGACCAGCGCGTGCCTTGGCTTGATCACCATCTCGGCCGTCGGGCGCACGTACAGCGTCGGCGGCAGGCTGGGGTACTTTTCCCCGAGCCACAGCGCGATCGGGATGTTGTACTTGATTCCCAGAAAGTAAACGGGAAGGGTGCCGTCGGCCACCAGGAGGGGAAAGGTGTGACCATCCGGGTAGGTGTAGTCCTCGACCTTGAGGACGAGCGTGGGGAACTCCTGTCGTCGGGGGAAGTTTGGTGGTGGTGGTGGGCGGTGGTGCAGTTTTTTTGTTGAAGTTGAGGTTGAGGAGGAAAAAAAAGGCCATCGTTGTCGTCATCGTTCGAAAGCGTTTGTTCGCTCGCTCGCTCTTTCTCTCTCTTTCTCTTTCCTTCATCGCACCTGCGTCAGGTCCACGAGGTGCCTCTTGACGGCCTGCCTGGACTCGGGGCGGTACGGAGGGGCGCGGGAGCCCCTCTGGGATAGCACGGAGTCGAGCCAGGCCGCGGACATGGTGCTTCGATCGATCGACGAGCGAGCGAAGGCGAGAAGAAAGTGAGCATCGTTCTTTCATTTTTCTTTCTTTCTTGTTTGTTTCTTCTTCTTCTTCTCTCGCCGCGCGCTCTCTCTTCTGGGCAATCAAAAGCCCCTTCTAATCACCTCAACTTACTGCCTCTGGATAGCAACGACCCGTCTCCATCTTCTTTGAACTCAGAGAACGATGCGGAGAGGCCCCCCCGAGGTCGAAGCGGAGGCGTCGACCTCAGCGCCATCGAGTTCAATGCCATTGATTTCTTCTTCTCCTTCCTCCTCCATCGCGGCGTCGCGCCGCCGCCTCCGGGCCATCAGCCGCCACGTCGCCCCGGCGCCGTGCTACGCGCTCGACAACACGCCCAGAGACGCCGAGGAGATGGTGAGTGTGGCGTCGGAGAGGAGTAGAAAGAAAGCGAAAGAGAGAGAAAGGAAAAGCGATCTCTCAACCTCTCTCGACCTCTCTCGACCTCTCTCTCTTTGCAGGGCATCCGCGTCTCCCCTCTCGTCGCGGCGGCCCTGCGCTCCCGCTCCCCGGTCGTCGCCCTCGAGTCGACCATCGTCGCGCACGGCATGCCCTACCCTCGCAATGTCCGGGTCGCGCTAGCGGTCGAAGCCGCCGTCCGCGCCGCGGGGGCCACCCCTGCCACGGTCGGCGTCGTCGCGGGTGTTCCCACGGTGGGGCTGTCCAAAGAAGAGATAGAGAGGCTGGGTCGAGGCGGCGCGGAGGGCACGGTGAGGAAGCTCTCGAGGCGGGACATCGCGGCGTGCGTCGCCTCGCGGTCCGACGGCGCGACCACCGTCTCAGGGACCATGCTGCTCGCCGCGGCGGCCGGGATCAAGGTCTTTGTCACGGGAGGCCTCGGCGGCGTCCACCGCGGCGCCTCGGAGAGCTTTGATATCTCCGCCGACTTGCCCGAGCTCGCGCGGTCTCCCGTCGCCGTCGTCTGCGCCTTCGCCAAGAGCGTCCTAGATTTACCTAAAACGGCGCAACTGCTCGAGACGGCCGGAGTGCCCGTGGTGGGTTACCGGACGGGGGAGCTCCCGGCGTTCTTCTCGCAGCGCTCGGGGCTCGCTGCGCCCTGCAGGGCTTCCGACGCCGAAGAGGCCGCGAAAATCATCGAGGCTCACCTAGGGATGAGGCTGGGGGGACTGGTCGTCGCCGTCCCGCCCCCGGAGGTCGAGGGGGTCGATCTGCGGGAGATCGACAGGGCCGTCGAGGGCGCGCTGGCGAGAGCGAGGGCCGCAGAAGAAGAGGAGGCGAAGCGGAACGGGAACAACGGAAGCAACAGCAGCAGCAGCTCGGTCTCCGGCGCCAAGGCGACGCCCTTCTTGCTCGAGGCCATCCGGGAGGCGACGGGGGGCAAGTCGCTGGAGATCAACGTCGCGCTGGTGCTGAACAACGCCGCGGTGGGCGGGGCGATCGCGGTGGCGCTCGCTGGCGGGAGGAGGAGTTTTTGAAAAGGAAAGGGGGAGGAGGGGGCGGAGGCGGTGTAGTTTGTTGTTGATATTTTTTCTCGACCTTTTCCTTCGAAGAGGTCGACTCGACGATAAGAGCGAAATTTCTCTCACTTTTTTTTTTGTTTTTTTGTTTTTCCGTTCCCTCCCTCCCTCCCTTCCAAGGGAGACGGCGCGGCGAAAGGCGCTCCACATCTCCCTCTGGACGCCCTGTAGCGCACCGTACGTCTCCCCTCTTTGTCCTCGCCGGCGCGGAAAGGTGAGAAAGAGTGGAGAAAGGGTGGGCATTGGGATGGGGCAGAGAGAAGAAGAAGCTTCGATCGATCGACCCAACCGCAAGGTTTTGCCTGAACTTTTTTTCCGTCTGTTTTCGACGCGTGCGCATCGGCCCTGTTCCGGCCTTTTTGTCGACGATCCGACCGGCCGAACCACGCCGATGCATCGCGCTCTACGTTCCGGAGCCGCTCGCGCGATCGGAGAGGGGTGCGAACGCTCTGGAAACGCGCCAGAAAGAGAACGTCTTTTTGTTTTCTTTTTCTTCAAAGCGGCTGCTCGATTTCGACGTTTGCTCAATTCCGGGCCATCTCCCCTCTTCTTCTTTTCTCTTCTCGCTCGCTCGTTCTCGCTCTCTGTCGCTCTTCTTGACCTCCTCACCCGTCCATGGTGCGGAGGTGTCCTGTATACGTTCTTGCATGCGATGTTTGGTGATAATTGACCGCGAGTGAAGGGCGAAAAGGGCCCCTCAAAGGCGAAAACAAATCGAACGAGCGACGACGACGACACGTGCCTCCGACGATGGGCGCCCTGAGAAAAAAAACAACAACAAAGCCCTCTTTCTTCGACGATCGCAACTCACAAGCGCCCTTCTTCCCGTACCCAAATCACCACACAGAGCTCTCCTCTCCCCCGTGCCCCTGCCCAACGAAACGAAAGCAGGGGAACAAGGGGGAGGAATTTTAAAGTCGTCCCAAAAGTTCTATTCAGTCGAAAAGTCACACAATCAAAATGACGACGACGTCGACGCTTCCGCTGCCTCTTCCCTCTTCTTCCTCTTCCTCGTCGTCGTCCGCCGCCGCCGGCGCGACGCCGCTGCTCGACCACCTCTGCCTCTCGGCCTCGGCGGGCAGCGCCCGCCCGCGCGTCGTCGCGGCCGTGCTCGCCAACGACGTGCAGGCCCTCGAGGACACCCTGTGGGAGGTGGCCCGCGACGAGGTGGCCAGGGCAGCGGTTGCTTCCGCCGCTGCCTCTGCTGCTTCTTCCGGAGCTGAAGAGAGCGACGGCGGCGGAGGAGGCGGCGGTGGCGGCGGAGGAGGAGGAGGCACCGGCGCCTCGACTCCAAACCTTCCTCCTCCTCCTCCCCCTCCTCAGCCGCCGGCCTCGGTCCGCCGCGCCGTGCTGGGCGCCCTCGACGGCCGCGCGCTGCTGACGCCCAACGACGTCGGCGCGCTCGTCCGGTCGCTGGCGCCGCGCGCGCTGTCCGGAGAGTGGCAGGCGCAGCTGCTTCTGGGCGTGGTGCTGTGCTTCTGCTCGGCGCCGACCCGCGTCTCGGGACCGGGCGAGGGCGAGGGCGAGGGCGAGGGCGAGGGCGAGGGCGAGGGCGAGGGCGAAGGCGTCGTCGACACCGAGGAGGACCTCGCCGTCGCAGCGGAGGGGCTTGGCTGCCTGAAAGTGGCCGCCTCGCTCGCCGCTGCCGACGGCGACGGCGGCGGCGACGACGACGGTTCTTCTTCTCCTTCAACGGGCTCGCCGCTGGCTGCCCTGCTCGTGGGCCTCTGCTACGAGGCCGGCCGCGGCGTCGCCGCCTCGGACGCCGCCGCGGCCGCCAGGGCCTATGCCCGCGCCGCGGCCTCGGGCTACGCGCTCGCCGCCGCGTTCGGGGCGGAGCTCGCCGTCGAGCGCGGCGGCGGCGGTGGCGGCGTCGTGAGCGGTGCTTCTGCTAACGCTGCTGCCTCTTCCGCCGTCTCCATCGTCTCGGCCGCCGAGGAGCAGCAGCAGCCGCGGTGGCCCGGCTGCGTCGATGCCGCGGTGCGCCCCGTTCCGCCGTCGCCGTCGTCGCCGTTCTCGCAGGCGTCGAGCTCGGCGGCGACGACGGCCGCGACGGCCGCGACCGCGGCCACCACCAGCACCACCACTGCCGACGGCGCCGCCGCCGTGGTTGCTGCGGCGGCGGGAGAAGCCGCGGCAGGAGGGACATCATCAGCTGCGGAGAACAACAACGACCACAAGGAGAAAGTCTCTGCTGCTGCTCCCGCTCCCAAGTGGGCCCCTCCTCGCGGCGGCGGCGCCTTTGGCGCCATCGGCTCGATCAAGAACAACAACGCCCCCTCGTCGTCGTCGTCCAGGATCTCCCTGCTGGCCGGGATCTCGGGGGACTCTGCTGGCGCCAGCAGCGGCTTTTCGTCCGGCGGCGTTGCGGGGGGAGGAGCAGGGCAGCAGTTTGCTGCTGTCTATGACTCCACTCAGACGACGACCGACGACGGCGGCGGCGGCAAGTCTTCGTCTTTGTCTTCCGCTTCCTCTTCCTCGAGCTCTGCTGCCTCCGACAGCGAGGGCGATGCTGCGCGAAAGTCTCCCTCTTCTTCCTCTCCCTCCGCTGCTGCGAGCAGGCCGATCCCGATCGCCGGCGACGGGAGCGGGCACGCGGGAACACTGCTGGCCAACCTCTCTCTCTCCGACGCGGCGGAAGGGCAAAAGGTCGAAGAGCAGCAGCTTTTGAAAAGCAACTCGCTTCCCCGCGCGTCGCCGCCGAGGAGGCCCGCGTCCGACACAGACGCCGCCGTCCCTTCGGGAGCCAGGAAGGACCTCCCGTCCGCGGGCTCTGGCAGCGACGGCGACAACGGCGGCGACAACGGCGACGGCGACAACGGCGACGGGAACGACGCCTCCCTGTCGCGCTCGCTGGGCTCTCTGTCCGCTTCTTCCGCGCCGGAGGATCGCAAGCTTGAGCTACGGCAGCGCGCTTCCAAGGCTATCGTCGACGAGTCCACCTCCCTCTCCGCCGCAGCCGCCACCGCCGCGGCGAGCGCCCTCTCCGCCCTGGGCCTGGGCGGAGAAGAAGGAGACGCCGACGCGCTGAAAAGCGGCAACACCAACGACGACTTTGCGTCGTTTGCCTCCTCTTCTCTCCGCGGCGGCGACGGCGACGACGGCGACGACGAGGCCGGCGAGGAAGAGGAGGAGCTCGACGAGCTCGACCTCTCCTCGTTCGGCGTCGTCGCCAGTGGCGGCGACGAGGACGGCGACGGGGGCTGCTGGCTCCCCCTGTCGAAGGGCAAGAAGAAGAAGACCCAGGCGGTTGCAACCGGGACCCTGAGCTTGTCTTCCGCCTCGGCTCGCGCTTCCGCCGCCGCCGCCGCCGCCGCCGCCATCGCTCCTTCGACCTCGTCGCTGCCTCACCTCGCCCACTTGGCCGCGCCCTTCACCCCTTCCTCGTCCAACGACGGCGGAGGCGGAGGCTCGATCGCCTCTTCCTCCTCGATGGCCTCAACGCCCTCCGCTTCCCGCCTGTCCTCGGCCAACGACGAGGTCGCGAGCGCCTCGCTGGCGCTCTCGCACGCGCTCGCGGCCGTGGCCGCGCAGGAGCAGCGGCTCAACCAGCACAACCTCCAGCAGCTCAACCTCGGCGGCGGCTTCGGTCTGCATTCGCTTTCGAATGCGGCTTCTTCTTCCCCCTCTTCTCTGGACCCGGAGCAGCAGCAGCAGCTCCAGCTGCAGCAGCAGCTGATGCAGCTGCAGTTCTTCCAGCTCCAGAGGCAGCAGCTGCACAAGCAGCAGCGGCGCGAGAAGAACAAGAAGCGGGAGCTGCAGCGGGAGCGGCAGGCGGCCGCGCGCGCGCGCGAGCGTGCGGCCTCCGCGGTCGCCGCCGCCGCCGCCGCCGCCGCCGCGACCCCCTCCGCCGAGGAGATCTCGGCCGCCCTGGGCGGCTTCGCCGGAGGCGGCGGGCAGCTCCACCAGGCCTCCGCCGCCAGGGCCGCCGCGGCCGCCGCTGCGGCCGCCGCCCAGGCCGCCGCGGCTCGGGCGCAGGCCGCTGCTCAGGCCGCCGCCGCCTTTGACTCGGGCGAGCCCTTGGGCTCCCTCGGCCCCGGCAGCGGCAACACCAGCAGCAGCGGCGGAGGTGGAGGCGGCAGCGGCAGCGGAGGCGGAGGCGGCAGCGGAGGCGGAGGCGGCGGCAGCAGCAACAGCGGCCCGATGACCCGCAGGCAGGCGCAGCTGCTGAAGCAGCTGCAGAACCTGCAGATGCAGCGGATGATGGGCACGGCCAACGCGGCGGCGGCCATGGCAGCGGCGGCCGCGTCGGCCGGGGGCCTCGGGCTCAGCCTCAACGGGTTTGGCATTGCTTCGCATCCCCCTCCGCCCCCTCCGCCCCCGCCACCTTCCACGTCCTCCTCCTCTTCTTTCCTGCAGCAGCAGCAGCGCTTTTTTCCGCAGCAGGGGCAGCAAGGACAGCAAGGACAGCAAGGACAGCAGCAGCCTTTTGGCATCGGCAGCGGCGTGTTTCATAACAACATCGCCAACGCTAACGCCAGCTCCTTCGGCGTCCCGCCACCCCCTCCCCCTCTGCCTCCCCCCCGCCCGCAGCCCTCGCTCCGCGCCCAGCAGCGCACGCTCAACTACCAGCAGCTCCAGATGCAGCTCGCGCACGCGCAGCAGCAGCAGCAGCAGTTTGAGCAGCAGCAGCGGCAGGGGACGCACCCTGGCGGTGTCCGGTTCTACCCGCACTCGAAGAACAACAGCAACAACAGCAACAGCAACAGTAGTAGCAACAACTCGATCTCGTCGTCGTCGTATCATCATCATCACCATCATCACCATCAGCAGCAGCAGCACCAGGGCTACCTCCACCACCAGCCGCAACACCACCAGCAGCAGCAGGGCGCCGCGCTCTTTCACGGCAGCCGCCCTCTGCCGCCGCCGCCGCTGCCTCCGCCGCCGCCTCCCGCGGCCGCCGCGCTCTCGCCGCAGCAGCTGCACCGGCAGCACCTGAGCGAGCAGCGGCAGCGCGAGCAGCAGCAGCAGGGCCTGGCGCACGCGGCCCAGCTGATGTTGCTCCTGCAGCAACAGCAGCGCGCGAGCAGGGCCGCGGCGATATCTTCGTCGTCGCCAGCGGCCAACTCTACGTCGGCGGCGCAGCAGCTCCTCCACTCGCCGCCGCCGCGCAGGCAGGGAGGAGGGCAGCAGCAGGACGTCAACTCGGTGCGCGCCGCTATCGCGAGCCTGCTGGCCGCGACCAACGGGGGGAACAACAACAGCGGCAACAACGACAACACCAACGTTTGACCAAATGAGGGAGGAAAAAAAAACGACGGCGAGAAAAAAAATCCCGACTTTGATAGATCTCTCCCCCCCCAAAAAAAAGAAAAGAATTCGCTTCACCACCAAAAACCAATAAACCCTTTTTCCTAGTACGAGAGAGAGAGAGAGAGAGAGAGAGAGAGAAGAAAAAAGAGTCTGGAGCGCGTGGCTTCCTCTGTTGGAGGTCACGAACAAGGGGAGCGAGTTCGAGTTCGAGTTCGAGGGCGGGAGAGAGAGAGAGACAGAGAGGCGAGAGACGAGAGGCGAGAGACTGGAGACGGAGACGAGGAGTTGGAGGGAGGGAGCTTTGTTTGGTTGTGTCGCGCGTGTGTGCTCGCGGGTTTTCGCTTTGTCCTCGCGTTTTTTTTTTGCGCATTTCCGTTTTCCTTCTCCTTTGGCCGCCTTGAAGAAAATATATAAAGGCGAAGAGCTATTTCTATCCCCCTGCCGTCGTTTGCTGCTGCTTGCTGTTGCGGGGAGAAACAAAGGGGGAGCGGCGTCTGAAGAAATGTTCTTTTCAGTCACGCGCTTTCTTATTATGATTATGAAGAAAACGCCCCCACTTCAGAAAATTTCTTGTCCCGTTGCGGCGGCGGCTGCTGCGGCGGCACTCTTCGTCTTCTTCAAAAGAGCAGCCTTCCCTTTTTTTTACATACCGAGGAGGAGCGGAAACGCCGAAACGCGAGGGCGAGATAGTTCCTAGTGCGCCACCGAAAACGACAACAACAACAACAACAAGCTTTGCTTCTTTCTTCCTTCTTCTTCCTTCTTCTTCCTTCTTTCGTTCTTCGGTTTTCTATTTCTTTCTTTCTTTCCCGCCTCCTGCTGTGCTGCTCCTCCGCCGGAAAACTTTGTTTTTCAGCAACCTTTTGCTCTAAACTTCTTCTTGCTTTCTTTGCTTTCTTTGCTTTCTTGCTTTCACGCAACCACTTGCCTCTTTTAGAGAGAGAGAGAGAGAGAGAGAGAGAGAGAGAGAGAGAGAGAGAGAGAGAGAGAGAGAGAGAGAGAGAGAGAGAGAGAGAGAGAGAGAGAGAGAGAGAGAGAGAGAGAAAGAAAGAAAGAGAGACCGAGAGATCTAGAGAGAGAGCTCAATTTACTATCAACAAAAAAGACGTTTGCGCCTCCCCTTACAAAAAACAAATCGTCATCTCGCCTTAACAAAAAAAACAAGCAATAAACAACAACAAACCGAAAGCGCGACGTGTGCAGCGTTCCCCTTCCTTCGCGGGAGGGGGACAGACTTTGCCAGGAGAGAGACTTGCGGCTCGTGTTTCAAGACCTTGCCGCCAAAACCTTCCCCTTCGGCGCTCGCCACAGCCGTGTGTGCGAGCGCGCTCGGGCGAAAACCTTTGCCGTCTTCCTCTCCGCTGCCCCCGCCGCGCCTTTATTTTTAGTGCCGCCCCTCCCCTTCCCCCCTTTGAATCCCCATCGAAGTGCACGCAATACACACACAGAAAAAACGCAAAAAAAGACAAAAAAATGGAGAGAGAGAGTGAGTTTTTTTGGGTGAAAAGAGAAAAAGAGAGAGAGATAAATTTGATTTTTCCCCTCGCGAGTTTTTACGTGAATTCGCGCGCTGTCTTCCCCCCTTCTTTGGTCTTCCGGCAGGACTCAGAGGAATCTAGGCATGCGCGCGAATCTGGAAACGAAAAGCGCATGAGGAGGATATAAAAAAAGCAAAAGGCGGGGGAGACGCGCAGGAAAAAAAAAAAAAAACAG
>Ga0210003_1003913_pt1 | contig 11919 bp, 32 predicted proteins | sample LantaG_FD_182804 | JGI IMG/M metagenome (GOLD analysis project Ga0210003, IMG submission 182804) | Deep subsurface microbial communities from Baltic Sea to uncover new lineages of life (NeLLi) - Landsort_02402 metaG (SPAdes) (version 2) | ecosystem: Environmental > Aquatic > Marine > Oceanic >...
GGATGACCACACCCTTTACAATGGGATGACCAACCATTTAATTTTTCATTATCACAATCTTTACATTTAGGTAAACCTGTAATAACTGATATTCCATAATCTTTTTTATTTTTGGGCTTCATCCTTTTTAGTTTTAAATTTGGAAATTAATTTGGATACTATTGTATATAAAATAAGATACCCCGTACCAACGATTATACCGAATAAAAATAGATTAATATTAGATGTATCAATATTAGGTAAAAATATAACACCTATTATTATTGATACTAATATTAATCCCCCATAATATATTTGATTTGATTTTTTCATTATTTTGATTTTTGTGATACTGTAAATCCAGCATCGTTTAATATTTTTATATCTTCACTATCTGTAATATCGAGTGAACCATGTTCATATACATGATTTGTAAGATTGTCCATTCTTTCGAGATAATCCATTAAACCTGGATATACATGTTCAACCAATCCTATAACGAATACTTCATCAAACAGTTTTTCTCTATCAATAGCGAACCAATTTTTCCCACCATCAAATGATCTTAAATGATAATTGAAACTTTTACCATCTCTGATTTTACTCCAAGTTGGAGGGAAATACAAAGATGTACTTCCCGTTTTTGTTAAATAAGTTTCGTTATGTCTTTTTTCTCTTTCTTCGTGACCATTAAGGATTTCTTTATTTGGTTTATATATACCAAAATAATATAATATTGCTATAATTAAATTTATAGATTGCCAAATTATACAAACTGTTGTTACACTCATAATTTTATTTTTTAAACTAAGGTTTTATATTTATCTTCTTCTTCTTCAAGTTTTTTAAAATATTCTGTTAAATTTAATTCAGCAAGATTAAATCTATCGAGTGCAGATTCTATCGCTTTATTTGCTTGTTTATCCAATCCAACACGATACATCCCAGCTACAGACATCTTTATATTTCCTAACTCTGTTTTAGCATCATCTCTTTCCTTTTGGAGTTTTAAAATCATCTTTCTGATTTCTTCTTTCCTATCATTTTCTATTCTACGCTCTTCCGCTGTTTTTCTATTCTGTGATATGTTTGGGGATAGTATAGTTAAAATCCCCTCAACGAGTTCTTGAAAATCATACTGAGGGATATCTTTATATTCATCCACTACATCTCTTTGTAATTTGTAATGATCAGATAATAAATATTTATTATCAAAATCTTGATCGTATCCTTGATCTTTATAATACTGTCGAATATTTGCTGCTTGTAATCGTAACGATCTGACGGAAGCACCAATACGTATTTCAGCGTATTCATATTCATCAAATCCAATATCTTTCAATCCATAAACAGTATAATATAATGCTAATATCATATCGTTTTTTGTCCAAGAGTGTTCTCCTTTTTTCATAATTTTTAATTTTTTTCGTTAAACAATTCCAAATCAATAACGTTTGCACCTGCATCAAAGAAATCATTAAGTGTTGGTGTCAAATCATCACCAATTCCTCTACAACCATCCCAAATGACTGTTGTATTGAATCCCTCTTTAACAGAGTCTAATACTGTATCTTTAACACAGTAGTCGGTGGCTAGTCCACATATAACGGTATCAGTTACACCCTTTTCTCTAAGGAAATCAGCAAGTCCTTCTGCACCAAACCCAGAATAAGGGTGATTATCTTTTTCAGTTCCTTTTTTAAAGATATAAAAATCACCTTTAATAAGGTCAAGATTTATATCATCGTGGAGTTCTGATCCCCTTGTATCTTTCACACAATGAGATGGCCACAATATATCTTCAACACCATCTTTATTCACATATGTATCAAAAGGTTTTTTACCTTTATGTGAAGAAGCAAACGCTTTCATTTTTGGATGATGCCAATCTTTAGTGAAAATCACTAAATCAAATTTCGGTAACAAATCATTAATTACCGGAATTATTTCATTTCCTTCTGGTACAGCAAGAGCTCCACCTTTTCCATTTTTGTAATCTTCGTCACTAACTGGACAAAAATCATACTGTACATCTACTACGATTAGTGCTTTCATAATTTTTAGAGTTTTTATTTGTTTTTATTAATAATTTTTAAAATGTTTTTAACATCTTCGATGTCATTGAATTTTATACCTTCAAGTTCATAAAATTCGACAATATAACCACCATTTACTTTTTCATCATTTGCACATGAAATAAATAATCCATGACCGTTTATTTCATAAACATAATAATGAAAGGTATCACCAAATTCTTTAATGAAACCTAATTTAATTAATTCTTTACTTGTTATTTTTTTCATGATATTGTTTTTAATTATACAAATATACTAATAATAATTTAATAATTAACTATAATGTGAAAAAATAAATACATAAGGTTCAGAAACCCCACCATCGACATTAAATATTTCACGATATTTTTCTTTAATTTCCTCTGTATTAAGATTATCGAAATTTAAAACGTTAAAATTCCATTCACTACTTATAGCAATTAGTTTACCAAATACTAAATAATCATCATCTAATACAATGGTGTATTCGACACCTTTATGACCTTCAACATAAGGTAAGTTTTTATCATCCCAATAATCAAATCCTTCGATTTCTTTTGGTAATTTCCAACCACATACGATATAATCAGTTCTATATAATCCCATTTTCTTATTCGTTAATATTTATATCAAAATGACCATCTAATTCTGTATCACCACCACCGTATTGATATTTAACACGTATAGTGTTTTTATCTATAACTCTATATCCATTAAACCACACTGGATTAATAAAACTTTTTGGATATTTTTTATCAAATTCTTGCATAGCAAAAGTTTTAAGAATTCTATCATCTTCTTCAACTGCTATCATAGCTAACATTGATTTTTTTATTTGTTCCATAATATTATTTGTTTGTGATTATTCTAATTCAAAATCATTAAAATTACTTCTTTTCATTTCTGATACCCGATATTCAACTACTTCAAATTCAGATTTATGACATTCTGTTCCATCATCTAAACTAACTGTTTCATCATTCCAATCATCAGCATCATATTTATTTTCGAAAATATATTCTAATTCACCTTTAGTAAATAATTGAACTTCTGAATCTAATTCATAACATTCTGGATATTCGTTAAGATATAATTCTTCTTCTATGTGATATAGTGCGTATCTTTTCATAATTTTAAGTTTTTATTTTTAATAATTCTTCTTTTAATTCATCAAAACTAAAACATAGTCCGTGAGCGAATTGATACATGACATCCCATCTTTCGGGCTCTTCATCGAATACGATAAAACATTTTTTACCTGAACCAATCATATAACCCAATTCTAGGTGTCCACTTTTACCAGCAGGCATTACAAGAATACCAATATCAGCTCTATCAATGTGAAATTTATCAAACTCGAATACGTGTTTACCTGCCCAATTAGTAAGTGCTTGTTTATAAGAACTACCTCTTACTTTTTCATAATCTCTCCAATAATCATCAGCATTTGGTCCTGGTGAAAACCAATCATCAAATACTTCCCCGAATCCTAATTCTCTAATTTGATTAGCCATATGAGGAATATTTTCGTTCTTTAAACTACCCATTAAATATACTACTTGTTCATTCATGTATTTTTCTCTTTATTTTTGAAAATTGTCGTCTACCATATTTTTACGTATGATTTCCATCATTTTATAATACCCGATATCAGATAATGCTATATCAACACCATCTTTGGTTATAATTAAACCTTTTGTTAGGTTTTCAAAATCTTTATCGTCTAATAATATTCTTAACATATTTGTCCTTTTATTGCCATTAAAAAAATTTCGTGGTGTTCTTCTGGTATATTAGTGAAATCATATTCAGTATAACCAGGTAATACTCCAATGCCTACTATTTCAATATCTTTTCTGATAATAACTTTAGGTTCTGTTTTAACAGAAAAATTTCCTTTATCTATTTTAATATTACTCATTTGATTTATTATATTATAATTTATTAAATTTGTTTTATTTTATTCGTAAACATCATTATATTCTATTACACATAAATTATTTACCGCAGTTACGATTTTAGTTAAATCATTTCCATACCAACTAGCACAGAAGAAAGAATTGATTTCTATAAGACGATAACCACCACCTTTTAATTTACATACATCAATTGTATATGCTTTATCAGGTTGATATATTTCAACCATTAGTTCAGCGAAAGCTGTTGCTAAACGGTTATCACATGGTTTATCATAATACGCCTTCCATTCGGATCTATTATATCCATCAATGTACAAAGCACCACTAATAACTTCGCCATCAATAACAACAAACCTATATTCTTCTTCAAGTTCTTTAGCAGGTGCTAGAACTACCAATGTGTTCATATCTAATCCACCGTATGATTTGGTGAGAATATCAAAATCTTCATCAAATGTTTCTTTCTTTAAACATTGTCCTGTAAAAGATTTATATCCATTGGAGGGTCTAATAAATAATGAATCAGTACCAAAAATATCAAATATAGAACTTGAATTTCTAAGCACATCATTTAATCCCATCATTACATATTCGGAATTAAGAAGATAATTTCCAAAAAGCCCATAATAATTGAAACACTCATAATTTTCTAAAGTAAGAAATATTCCAGGATAGGCAGAGGTTTTAAGCATACGTCTACCCATTTGTAAAGAACCATGCATTATAACAATGTCCTTTTCAGTATATTTATTTTTCACATAATCTTGAACACTTTCAAATCTTGACATGGAATCATCATAGACATCTACATTCATTCCACTATCTTTAATAGTCTGAACAAGTTTATCTTCATATTCTTCCCACAAGTATTTCTCTATTATCCAATTAACTTTTGTGTTCATCTTTTGCTGATTTTAAAAACTCTTCAAATTCTTTTGTGTGTTGTTTTGATATATCACATATTTTAATATACAAAATAAAACTTATTAATATAGTGACAATACCACTTAACCAAAAATGTAAAGTTAATGTAAATACACCACACATTAATATAAGTAAACAAGGTATTAATTGTATTTTTCGATATCTTTTTTCTCTTTTTTTAGATTCTTCTAATGCTTCTTCTAATATTTTTACTATATTTCCCATAATATTTATTTTAATTTTTTATCAAAATATAGACAATCGTTATCAGATGTTCCTCGTTTAATTGAACGGATATGTAGAAGATTCATTCTCAATCTTCTAAACCAACGAAACATTTTTCCTATTTTTTTCATATTAATTAATTATTTCTTCTACAACCCAATCTAATTCCCAGTTTTTCCAAAAACTTTGATAAGTCCAACCATCATCGAAATCAGAAAACCTTTCAATACTAAGTCTTTCTTTTATTGTAATTTTTTTAAGCCACCTAAATTTATTCCCTACCCACCAAGGTACTATTGCAAAAATTTGTCTTTCTCTAGTAATATCAGTTATTTTTGATTGATAACTATTTCTATCAATTTCTTCAATAATATTATAATCTACTCCTTCAAATTTAAATGTTTTCATAATTTTATATTTTAGTGTTAATATGTAAAGATACGATAAATATTTTATTAATCCAATATTTTTCTTAATTCAATTGGAATATTATTAACGGCAGCATATTTTTTAGCATATTCCATTCCTCTGCTCATTCCGTAATCAATATAAAAAACATGTTTCTCAGCTACTTCTTTCCAAGCTAATCCAGCATCAATCCCCCATTTTCTTTCTTCTGGAATATCATCATCTAATATTCCTTCTTGGGTATAAAGTAAATGTGATGCTATCGGGGCTTCTCCCCTTGATAAACTATCACGTACACAAGATCTTGCGTATTTAATATTTCTTTCAATATCACCGGCAAACGGACTTTCTAAAATAACTCTTATCATTCATCATTCATAATTTTTTTAAGTTTGAAATACCGACCTTTATATCTGTCGTGTAAATCACACCTATTTACTTTTAGTACATCTCTTACTAATTTGTTTGCTTTATCAAAAGAATCACAATAAATCATTTTCCCGTCAAGACTCATTTTCTTATCATCTGGATAATACGAGAATGTCATATGTCCACTAAAAGTTTTAGCATAAATCGTAAAACATTTTTCATACCCATAACCATCAGAAAGGATAGTCCAATTGTACATATTAGTGTAATATAATCTATCATAATTAATCATCTATTATTTTTTCTTTTAATTTTTTTAATTTAAATGAAATTATTGATCCTGTCTTTACTGATATAATACGGTTTGAATATAGATGACAATGTATTTTATCTTGAAATGTAAAAAATTTAATATCACGACTACTATTTCCAAATAGATTATATGTATCATTCATATATTTTAATTCAATAGTAAAAGAATAAATATTACCATCGTAAACCTTATTAATACCATAGATATTATTAATTACACCAACAATATCAGCATATACTTTTTTATGATAAGTAAAGTATCTTACAATAACTTCTCTACCATCAACAAGTTCGTCTTTTATTTTTTTAAATTCTGATAGTTTCATATTTTAAATATACCTATTTCATCAGATGAATCTAAATAACGACCAACTTTAACCATTACTTTATCATTATCTATTTGGTGAATACTTTTTACATTTATATTTCTTATTTCACCAATAGAATAAACTAATCTTATATTAAATTCATTAAGTGAATATATTAATTTATTATATGTTTTATAAATGTCATTTGATATAGTATCAACACTTTCAGTTGTAGTAATACAACCAGGTTGTGTATTTAATCCCATAGGAATGATTATATCATCTTTGTACTTATCGTTGATGTATGTAACTATTTCTTTTATACTATCTTGTATAGGGTGTGGTAAACTACTATATATGTGACAATATTTTATCCATGAAAGATATCCTTCTTCTGATATATGTCTTAAATATATTACTCCGTATTCCATAATTTTATATTATCTTTTATTTTTTCAATTTTCGCTTTTACTGAATATGTTTTTAAAATGAATTCGTATTCATCTAATTTATCTTGGGATTTACCCATTGATTTCTTTAATTTCTTTATTTCTTTGATGATGTATTCTTTTGGGGGTTTTTCTACTTCTTCAAATCCTAAACGATAACCAACATTAGAACCACCAGATACACAATATTTAGCCCAAAATTCACATTCCGGTAATATCAAATCTTTTTCTGAAGCATGATTAGGAAACTGACGATAATCTTCACCAGCTTCATAACCTTGTACTTTTTTCCAAAATCTATACCACTTCATCATTTATATTATTTTTAAGTTTTTTAATCTTATCACCTAATTGATATGTGTTTAAGAGGTTTTTGTATTTTTCGTTTTGTTTTGTTCTATGTTTAATTTGTCTTTCATTTCCAAGTATTTCAGATTCTAACCATTTTTTAGTTGGATGTTCCACTTTTTCAAAGTCATATTCGTATACATCATATCGACCATAAACTGAATCTTGTACCCAATCTTCACACATCTCTCTTACCATAGATTTAGTTGCACCACCATCAATCAAACGATAATGTTCAAATCCTATTGTTCCGCCAATCTTTATCCAAAACCAATACCACTTTTTCATGACTTTTTAATTAAACATACAATTTATTATTATAAATATATCTTATTACATCGGGATGTAGTTTCCCTTCTAATTCTTTATATTTAGCAATTCCCTCATTGTTTAATATTGCTCTTACTTCTGTTGAGGAAATTTGCATAATATTATTTTCATTATTTAAAAAGATATGAGGTTCTTTAAGATACCAATCTACATTTAAATCTCTTTCAACACCTTTTCTTGGAATCACAACAAAACGAGCCATTCTTTCGAGCTCTTGATAATTAACCCACTTATCAAATGTGTTAGCATTATCTAAACCAATTATCATACTGAAATTATATCTTTCATTTAATGTTTCTTCTGTCTTTAGTCTTTTAAAGAAATTAAATGTTTCACCTGCTAATTCATTTTTAATTTCATAATCAAATACTTTAATTCTACCATCAATTTCAGATGCTAATTCACACATTCTTAAACGATGTTCTGCTGATACCATGTGTTTATTATACATATGATTATAAGCGGGCATCAACCATACTTCATCAAATTCACCTGATGTATTCAATACAAATTGTGCTAATTGGATATGTGCAGCAGTAATAGGGTTAAATGCGCCACCTAATATTGCAACCTTAGTCTTACGACCAAGTGATTTATATTGTAAGTAACGAGATTCAATTTTATTTAATGTATTGGTAATATTTTCTTCTACATCCCACCCACTTTCGTTGTGTAGTTGAATTAATGAAGCAAGTAAATCACCTGATTCTTCTTTAAGATTCTTTACATCTTGCCATTTCATAAGTTCAAAGAACTCACGTTGGATATCTTTAATTCTTTCTCCTAATGGAGTATAACCAAAGTTCTTCTCAAATGTTTCGTTTACTTTTTTCTGAATCTCTTTCATTTCTTTATTTTTTTCGGTTTACAAATTTGTTTCTTCTTTCCAATTCTTCCACATTTTTCACAGAAGTATTTTCCTTCTGTTTTATTCTTTTTACTTTCACAAAGTTTTTTACTCATAATGTTTTAATTACTGAATAATGTACGTGGTCTTTTAAATCTTCTACTATTTTATCAAGATGGTCATAACTAAATTTATCTCCTGTGTAATATTCATAATACAATTCATCCATAAATATAGTAGATACTAAATATCCTATTCTATCAAACCATTCTCCATCTCCAATTTGTTTTGAACTCTTATACTTAAAAACATCCACTTGCATATTTGGAAAAAGAGTATCAACATAAACGTCATCGGTCATTTCAAGAAATCTATTCTGTGGTATCTTTTTCATATTTAAAATGGACCATTTACATTTTTTCTATTTATGTTACTTGTTATTGATTTAACTTTTTTAATTCTATTATATGCCCCTAATGTCTGACTACCTTTTGGTATTAATTCTACTTGTAATGTTTCAAAGAAAAATTCTTCAGATGGAGATTCTTGCATAAGTTCGACCAATTTTTTAAACATTGCTGGTTTACTTGTATATTTTTTAGCAACATTCAAATCTTTTGTCCAATACCCCATTCGAGATTTCGGTAAATAATAACCTTTTTGATTATGTATTGCAAATTGTAACATTACCCTTTTATAATTTTATTAATCTTTTTAGATCTTAATCGTTGTTTTACATATTTAAATGTAGGATAACCAGCATCTCTTGGTTCTGTACACTCTTTCACATCCCCACACACATCACATTCAACAACATATACGGAATAAGCACCACTCCATTGACCAACTCTTCCTTGGTATTTTTTAGTATCTTCCCATGCTTCTTGTAAACATTCAAGACAAACTGTTTTTGGATAATTTTCTTCCATATATTTATTTTTTCTTATAAAAATTTTTCCGAAAGGTGGTTGTAACCCCATACTTTCATTTCTTGTAATACTTATTATTGTATCTGGTATCATATTAAAAAATCCAATATTGTTGATGAACTATAAACTTATGAGTGGGTTTTTCATCATCTTTAAATGTATCCCAATCAATAGCCCATTCTACAAGATGTTCATACATCGTTTCTAAAAATCTTTTTCTTACACCATCATTTCTAAATTCGTGAGTTAATACAACTCCGGGTTTCATATGATCTGCATCAGGTACAATAAAACCAAATTGACCATCATCAATAATATATCCATCTTCATGAGAATACATGCAGAATTTTTTATCTTCTGATTCAAAATATACAAATTTATCATCCTTAATATCTTCATTATTATATTTAGATAAAAATCTTTTATCCCAATGCATGAATTCTATTTCAAGGATTGATTCACCCATAAGTCTTATTGCTAACGCTAATTTATTTCCTCCATTCATATTTTTTATTTTTAAGATACAAACCAATAATCACCCGAAAAAACTATTCTTTTTTTACCTGTAAATTTCCCTTTTTTCATATCATCTGTCCTTGACCAATCTTTTAAAGTATTATACATTTTCTTTAAAGTAGCGTACCTTTCTTTATCACTACCGAATATATGAGTATGGGTCATAAGTGGAGCTATATTCATTTCATCAGGTAATCTTATTTGACGATTATCAAAAATGAAATTTTGTGTACTCCATAAAACAAAATCATATGTTTCATTTTTGTAATACATATGATCATTTGAATCTATTCTTTTTACATAATTTTTATTAATAGATACCAACTCGATATTAACTGAAAATTTCCCTTGAAATTTAACTTTTAATATTAATTTAGCAGATCCATTAAGATTTGATAGTAATTCCATGTTGCAAATATAATATAATTAATCTATTTTTCCTAATATTCTATGTAGTTTTCTTTTTCTTTTAATATATTTAATTACTTGATTAACTAATTCATTATCGTGTATTCTATTTTGTATTCCAGCTTCACCATTATCTTGCCATAAATCATATTCATAACCAAATGGTGATTCTTGTCTTGTATCAATATAATAATATTGACCATCAAATATGAAATATATTAAATATGACTTCTCCCACAACTGTTTTTTGACTGATGTGGGAGCAGAATTATTAATATTTATTTCTTTATTTAACATCCAAATTCTGGTATACTCATTAATTTTACAATTTTATATTCACCAAATGGCCAATCTTCTGTACAATAGGTTTGTGTAAAATAATCTTTAACAACCATATCATATATTTTACCCATTGCATCGTCAATATCATCCCAACTCATTGCATTTCTATCGGCAAATGCAATTCTCATTTTATCAACATAATCATAATCTTTCATTGATAACATCATAAAGTGAATTTCATCACCACTTTCTGTATATGTAATTAAAAAATATTCTTCCATAGTTTTAATCTTTAATTGTAAAATGTTTAAATACTGTATTTGTAGGAACTATAATTGTTTTAGCACTATAGTTTTCATTCATATACGGACTTCTATAATATTCTCTATTCCACCACCATTTAGACTTGTAATCTTTTCTAACTTTAATTTCCCAATAATTAGGAATACACGGTTTTGTAGAATTTGTTTCTCTTATATAATAACTATTAGTACTTAATTCCATTCTTTTAAGTCCTTGACTAAACTTACCATAAGTTACATAATATGTGTAACTACCCCCACTAACACCACCTGTTCCAAGAACAAATGTTCCACCTACATTCCACCCATCTTTATTTGCAAAGGATACAATAGGTAAATCCTTATATTCACTAGTATTTAGATTGTGTTTATTAGCATAAACCCCTCTACCAATACCAATAAATATAAAATATATTATCATAGTTTTAAACATTCCACCAATAAACATCCACCAGTCAAACGGATTTCCCTGGTTTGCCCATAGATAACTAAAAAAACCACCTACTATGGCTGCGATAATTAATGTAATCATAATTTTTATTTTTTAAGTTGTTTCTTAATCTTATTTATCTTATAATTTCTTAAAAGTTTACTTCCCATTATAATGTCACAATTTTTATTGTTAAAATAATAATCACCTTTTATTGATTCTGGATTATGAATAGTAGAAATATACATTTTATTGTTATTTTCACGACCATATATAAAAAAATGAAAATGACCATCAGATAATTCACCCATATGATGTTCTGTATCTTTATGTGGATCTCCACCATTCTCATGATAACAATTAAAATGATGTAATAAAATATATTCAATTAAGTATATATCTATTCCTTTTTCAATATGTACGAATGTATCATCTTTCATTTATATTATTAATTTTTTTATTTCTCAACAAAAATTTATAAGATGGGATTTGTTTAATTGAACCATTCATAACTCCTGCATTAAATCTTCTGTATATTTCTTTTTCTGTATCATTTTTAAAATTAAAATATGTAGAAGAA
>Ga0210003_1003914_pt1 | contig 11918 bp, 8 predicted proteins | sample LantaG_FD_182804 | JGI IMG/M metagenome (GOLD analysis project Ga0210003, IMG submission 182804) | Deep subsurface microbial communities from Baltic Sea to uncover new lineages of life (NeLLi) - Landsort_02402 metaG (SPAdes) (version 2) | ecosystem: Environmental > Aquatic > Marine > Oceanic >...
TAATCTCCGGTGGCATCGACCTTTCCGTAGGCTCGATCGTCGCTTTGAGCACGGTCGTAATCGCCTGGCTTCTGCAGAGCGCCGGAGTCGGCCCGTTGACGGCGGCCATAGGGGGCGTAGCCGCGGCAGCGTTTTTCGGGCTTCTCAGCGGCGTTCTCATTACCAGACTGAGAGTCGTACCTTTTATCGTCACACTCGGAATGATGCTGGTTGTTCGCGGAGCGGCCAAGGGCATCGGACGAGAGCAGAAAATCGATGTGGATCCGGAACGGCTCAGGTGGCTTGATGAGCTGCTGGCCTCGGTGCCGGCCGAGCAAAGCTGGATGCTCCTGCCGCCCGGCGTCTGGATGATGATCTTTCTGGCAATAGGAATGGCCGCCCTGCTGCGATACACCCGCCTGGGCCGGCACACGTTCGCGATCGGCTCGAACGAGCAGACAGCCAGACTGTGCGGCGTAGCGGTCGAACGAGTCAAAGTACTCGTCTACACCCTGTGCGGGGCCTTAGGTGGGCTGGCAGGACTGATGCAGTTCTCCAGGCTGACGGTCGGCGATCCGACCGTGGCCGTGGGTTTAGAGCTTAACGTAATCGCCGCGGTCGTCATCGGCGGCGGCAGCCTGGCGGGAGGCGAAGGCTCGATACTCGGAACCCTCGTTGGCGCGCTGATTATGACCATTATCGCCTCGGGCTGTACGCAGATAGGCTACTCAAACTGGGTCCAGGAAATTATCACCGGTGCGATTATCGTCATCGCCGTGGCACTCGACCGACTCAGACATCGCCGAACTTCCTGATCATTAGATTTTGCTCGTGCCTCGATTCTGGTTGATTTAGTAATGGTTTTCCTTAGAATCTAAGTCATGATAGTCGGCGTAATGACAGCACATTTGTCTTTGATCGGTATAACGAGTCTTAAGGGCAAGCGGAGTATCGTCAAGAGCGTGATCGGGCGGCTCAAGAGCCGGTTCAACATTTCGATCTCCGAAGTCGATCATCAGGACAGCAAGAGCATCGCGGTTATCGGCATCGCGATCGTAAGTAACGATGCCCGCTTCATTGACCGGCAGTTCGATTCGATTCTTGATTTTATGCGGAATGATGGGAGATTCTTCCTCGGGCAGGTCGAACGCGAAACCTTCTAAGTTTTAAGATTAAAACTATAAGCTTAAAACTTGCCCTGTCAGCCGATGAAAAAAATCCTGTCGACGACAAACCTCGCACCGAGAAATATATCGAATCCCATAGTTACACAGAGCAAGGCAATCCTCAGCAGACGAGTTCGAAATTTTGCACGGACCGTAAAGAAAATAATCGCAATCGTAATTGCGCCGAGTATGTACATTTTCGCCTCTTCGGTCAAAAGTCTGGCGTATCCCGACCCTAATCCTGCGAAGGTCTGGAAGTATTTTGTCGCCAGCAGCAATGTCACGATAGCAAGAACGCCCATAAATATGGCCGTAAATAAAATCCACTTTCGGTCGGCAAAGCCGGCAGAAATGAGCCCCTGCATCCCCGCACCGATAAGTACCGAACAGAACAGCACACTGACAGTAAGCCAGATTACAGGGCTGATATCGAAAAAAGATTCGCAGAAGGCCAATATCGTGGCTACGGCGAAAATCGCCAGAATGCCGAGACGCCGAACAGCCAGACCCTTGAGAATTTTTCCCCTCTGCAAAATACCACCCCTGCTCAAACCTTTCAACGGCACAAGGAGCATGGAAAAGCCCATAATCAGCGATGCGAGAGGAATATGATAAAAGCCGACTAAAATCATATTGCGTTTAGCGGCAACCAGCGGAGCCAGCAGGCCGGCCATCTCGGCACCATGGAGTTTGAGCTTGATTGGAATCGGGTATAAGCCGAATCGAGAGGAGAGCTGGAAGAACAGCACGATCGCGAAAAATGGCAGCAGCGATAACGGCACACGTAGCGGCTTGTATTTGCCTTGAGGACCAAAGACCGCCGGACAGAACAGCCACGGTATAGCAGCGAATAGAAAGCCCGCCGTAGGGTGAAATTTTGCTAATCCAATCGCGAACGGTCCAAAGCCGTAAATAGCTCCGGCGAAAAATGACTCGGCGAATCCGGCAATCCAGCGCCGACTAAGCACATAAGTACCCAGGGATGCCAGACAGATATTTGCTACGAACAGGTCCTGCAAACGCAGAGAACCGAAGCCTTTGAAATACGGCCGATACAGATAAACGGCAAAAGCCGCATACACCGCCGCTGCTAAGGCAAACCTCGCGTACTTCTTAGTCATTTCAGAATTACTCTGCCGGTTCCCGTAGTTATCCTGCCTATCTTGTAAACCTGTTCGCCGAATCGCGTCAGCTTCTCTGCGATTGAATTGGCAAAATCCTCGGCTACGATCAGCACAAATCCTATCCCCATATTAAAGACCCGGTACATTTCCTCTTCTTCGACGGGGCCTGTATTTTGCAGAAATGTAAAAATCTTATGCTTCGGCCAGCTCGATTTTTTTATGACCGCGTTGCAGTCTTTCGGCAGCACCCGCGGAATATTGCCCGGCAGGCCGCCGCCGGTAATGTGTGCCATCCCGTGGACGATTTGTTTGACTTTGTACTGCAACAGTAATTTCACAATCGGCCGAACATAGATCCGCGTGGGTGCGAGCAAAACATCGCCCAGCACAGCGCCGCCGAGTTCATTCGGCTCATCGGCCATCCTGAGCTTTGCCTGCTTGAAACAGATTTTGCGAGCGAGGGTATAGCCGTTACTGTGCAATCCGCTGGAGGCAAGGCCAAGAATCACGTCGCCACTTCTGATGGTTTGGCCCGTGATAATTTTCCTTCGCTCAACCACACCGACTGCGAAGCCGGCCATATCGAAATCATCCGGGGCATAAGTGTCGGGCATCTCAGCGGTTTCTCCGCCGATCAGTGCGCAATCCGCCTGTCGGCAGCCTGCCGCGACACCTTTGACCATCTCGGCGATGTTTTCCGGCTGAAGCTTGTGAACCCCCAGGTAATCCAGAAAGAACAACGGCTCGGCCCCCTGCACGAGCATGTCATTGACGCTCATCGCCACCAGATCGATGCCGATGGTATCGAATTTCTTTATCTGGCCGGCTAACTGGACCTTGCTGCCCACGCCATCGGTGCAGGCTACCAGGACTGGATTCTTGTAATTTCTCTTGAAAAGTCTCTCATCGTAATCGAGCCGGAACATCCCCGCGAAAGCATTATGTGATTCAATAACCCGAGGCCCGAATGTGCTGGTAACGGCCGACCGAATCTGCCGAACCATCTCGTCGTTGGCATCAATATTCACTCCGGATTCTTCGTAGCTGATATATTTGCTCATAGGCGGAAAACCATCAATTTCCGATTTTCAATCGGAACAGAAATTTAGCCCCCATCTATTTCGTCAAACATATTCATCTGATACCGTTCCATCGTGAACTTGTTGACCGCCACATCGACCGGTATTCGATATTTGCCGCTCCAGCATGCGGTGCAGTAATGGTCGGCTCCCAATACCGCGCAGGACAGCATCCCCTCCAGCGACACATAGCCAACGCTGTCAACTCCGAGGAATTCCCTTATCTGCTCCAGATCGCGATTGTTCGCGAGCAGCTCTTCTTTGGTCGGGAAATCGACGCCGTAGAAACACGGGAACCTGATCGGCGGACAACTAATCCGCATGTGTATCTCTTTAGCTCCGGCCAGCCTCAACGCCATGATCTTGCCGCGCGTCGTCGTGCCGCGAACTATCGAATCGTCCACCACGACGATGCGTTTGCCGGCGACAACCTCGTTGACTACCGCCAGCTTGAGTCTGACCTCAAGCTCTCTGACCTCCTGATCCGGCGAGATAAAAGTCCGCCCCACGTAGTGACTTCTGACCAGACCCATATCGAACGGAATCCCGCTCTGTTCGGCGTATCCTATCGCCGCCGATGTGCCGGAATCCGGCACGGGAATCACAACGTTGGCGTCAACGGGGTGCTCGGATGCAAGCTGCCTGCCAACTTTCTTTCTGTACTCGTGCACATTCTCGCCGAAAAACGTGCTGTTCTGCTTAGCGAAATAAATATGCTCGAAGATACAGTGGGCCGGCGTAACGGTGCCCGGCGTAACGAAGAATCTGCTGGAGATGCCGTTTTCATCCAGCCGGACTATCTCGCCCGGCTCGACTTCACGGATGAACTTTGCCCCGACTGCATCCAGTGCACACGTCTCGCTCGCAGCGACATACGCATCGGGTTGACTGCTATCCTCGGCTGAAATTCGCCCGATGCACAGAGGCCTTATCCCGAACGGATCCCGCGCCGCCTCGATACGGTCGGCAAAAAGAAACAGCAAACTGTACGCCCCCTGCAGGTGGTTCAGCACGTGTGCCAGAGGATCCGGGTGCCTGACATGCGTCGGCTTGGCCAGCAGGTGCGTAATGACCTCGGTATCGGCGGTGGATTTAAAGAGGCTGCCGTACGCCTCGTATTCGTCCCGCAGCCTCGCGGCGTTAATCAAATTGCCGTTATGTGCCACCGCTACCTGACCCTGGGAATACTCGGCCATAAGCGGCTGGCAGTTTACCGCCCTACTGGCGCCGGATGTCGAATACCGAACGTGCCCGATTGCGGTCTGACCGGGCAATTTCTTAAAAATATCCTGGCCGCGGCGGAATACACGCCTGACCGTACCCATACCCGCATAGCACTGCAAAGTCTTACCGTCGCTCGATGCTATGCCGGCCGATTCCTGGCCACGGTGCTGCAGGCTGTGCAAACCGAAATACGTCTTTTGAACTGCCTCGGCATCGCCAAATATGCCAAACAGGCCGCAATATTCTTTTTTCTCGGAAATCATAAAGCGATTGTCGTTTATCGAAGGCCGTTTGTCAATTTGAAATCTGAAATCTGAAATTTAAACTACGTTATTCATGTTCCGGATACATGAATTCAGGCATGCGTCGAACCTTGCCCTTCTCATTTACGCAGGCCAGAACGCTGGCGCCCTCGGCCAGGATTACGCTATCGCTGCAGCGAGTCAGCTTATAGACATGCTCGACCTTAGCGGCCGAAACAGCCGAGCACGTCGTATCCAGAAGGAGCTGCTCGTCATATTGCACGGGCCGGCGAAACTTGATATTCAACTGGGCGACGACAAAGAATACGCCGGCCGCCTCCAGGTCTTTATACGCAACGCCGTTAGCTCGCAAAAGCTCCGTCCGCCCCATCTCGAACCATATCGAAAATACGCTGTGATGAATCACGCCGCCCTTATCCGTCTCGGCGTAACGAGGCAGGATATTTATCGTATGGCTCGAAATTTTCGTTCGTCGTGGAAATTCCATAAGCAAATAAAATATTAAATATTAAGATAACTGAATCTCTTAGAGATGACCCGGTTCCCGCAAAGCGGGTGTCCGTCCTTTATTTATAAACTTTGATTTTTAACTTTTAATTTTCCTTATACCAGTATTTCTCTATCTCTTCCAGGGTCTTGCCCTTTGTCTCCGGCACAAATCGCCAGACGAAGACCAGCAGGCAAATACAGAAAAAGCCGTAAATCCAAAACGGAAAGCCGCGATGAAACCTCTCAATCAGCCATGAATTCTCATCCATCATCGTGAAAGTCTGCGTCACGATATAGTTCGACAGCCACAGAAACACCGTAGCGACTCCCATTGCACGCCCGCGAATCCGCGTCGGGAATATCTCCGACAGAATCACCCACGTCACAGGCCCGACCGACAGGGCGAAACACGCGATATACCCGAGAATGAAAATCAACAGCCACATGCCTGTCGTCTGCTGCAGGAAGCCGGCAAAGCCCATCGCCGCCAGACAGATTCCCATCCCTGCCGAGCCGATCAGCATCAGAGGCTTTCGACCGAGACGATCGACCGTCCAGATGGCAATTACCGTAAAAGTCATATTCACCGCTCCGACGATTACCTCCTTTAGCAGTGCTGCGTTTGTGTCCGAGCCCATCTTCTTGAAAATCTCGGCCCCGAAATACAGAAAGACATTGATGCCCGTCACCTGCTGCAGGACGGCCAGCACAATTCCAATCACGAGCACTATTCGCATCCCCGGCCTGAACAACTGGGCCAGCGAGCCGCTTTCGTGGGCGATAGCATCCTTGATGGACTTCAATTCACGCTCTGCGTGGATCGGGCCGCCTACTCGTGAAAGCACCGCTAATGCCTTTTCGTGCCTGCCGTACTTAGTCAGCCAACGCGGACTTTCAGGTACAAGGAAAAGCAGCGCCAGCAGCAGCAGTGCCGGCAGCGCCTCCGAACCGAACATCCATCGCCAGCCGTACGCAATATTCCAAGCCTCGGTGCCCTGCAAAGCAATAAAATAATTCACAAGATACACAACGAGAAAGCCCGTCACGATCGCGAATTGGTTGACCGATACCAACCGCCCCCGGATGCGGGCGGGCGATATCTCGGCGATATACATCGGAGAGGTAATCGACGCGGCCCCCACTCCGACGCCGCCGATGATTCTGAAAATCACGAACATGGTGACGTTCTTCGGCAGCGCCGTTCCGACCGCAGAGATAAAGAACAAAATCGCCGCAACGATGAGCGTCCTTTTTCTGCCCAGCCAGTCGCTCAGCAGCCCGGCGATTGAAACCCCGATCGTGCAGCCGATCAACGCGCTGGCCGCCACCCAGCCTTTCTGAAAACTCGGATCAAGGTTGAAATGGATCTCCAGAAAACCGATTGCCCCGGCGATCACGCCCGTATCGTAGCCAAACAAGAGCCCGCCCAGGGCGGCTACAACACAAACACGTGTCACATACAAACCACTTACTTTTTCGTCGTTCGGCATTGTCACTCCATTTGTCGCTGAGGTTCACCGGACTTCCTGCGAACAATTCTCCAGAGCGTATTTCAGCGCCCAGTCGATGAATGTCGCATGATTGTTGTTTTTATAGTTGCCGTCGGGCATTTTGCATCTGGTCTGCGCCTCGCGGATCTGCTCGACGATAGGAATCGCCGCGGCGCCGATGCGCTGAATTTCTCTGGCGGCGTACAGAACTGTCTCTTCACGTTCTTCTTTCAGCCCATCGGCCAGGACAGGCAGCGCCTCCTCGCATAAACCCATCCGGCACAAAACTCCCGCGGCCGCAAATCGCACGTTCGGACTTGTATCTTCCAGCACGCCCTCAAGTGCCCCGGTCGCCGGAGCCGCCTGCGGGCCCATCGCGTCCAGCGCTATCACGGCCCAATAACGCACAACGCCGTCCGAATCGCTGAGAAACTTGATAAGCCTTGGAATGTTCCCAGGCCCTTTGCCCACCAGGTCGGCGGCGGCAAAGATTCGCCTTTGAGGATATTTGCGTGCATTCCGTGCTATCGTGTACGGCGTCGAACCTTCAGCGCGGATGTGCATTTCAGCCTCGGCTAATAAACCTGTGTCACGTGTTTGAAGCATCCAGGCATGAAGTGTCTTTTTAAGCCTCTCAAGAACGGCTTTTTTATCAGAACGCCCAATAAGATTGTCTATTTCATGCGGGTCGGCCGCCGTATCATAGAGTTCCTCGACCGGCTTGGTCGCCAACCAGAGCATTTTCTGCGCCGGCGAAAGCTCGTCTTCAGCGACGGTCCGTCGGAGTTCCTTCATAATCTCGGCCCTGTCGGGATATTCGCTCGGCTGAATGTAAGACAGCTGCGGCAAATAATTGCGGATGTACTTGTATCGCTCATCGCGCACGCAGCGGGAAAATTCATACGCCTCGTCCACCCGGCTTGATGCTCCGAATACATATTTCCGCGGCGGCTGTGCCTGGCTGCCGAGCAGCGCCCTGCCCTGCATATAACCCGGAACCGGCTGGCCTGCCAGGCTTAGCACGGTGGGTGCAAAATCGATGAAGCTGGCCAGGCTGTCGATTTTCTCTCCCGGTTGGCACGGCGATATATCCTGATATCGCTCGGGGAAACGAACGATGAGCGGGACGTGCAGGCCCGAATCGTACAGCGTTCTTTTGAATCGAGGAATTCCCAGACCGTGGTCCGCGAAAAAGAAGACGATTGTATTGTCGGCCAGGCCGTCGGTTTCGAGCTGGCCGAGCAGCTCGCCCACCTGTTTGTCCATAAATGTTATCAAGTCGTAATAGCGTGCCCAGATTTTCCGCACAAACTCCGTATCGGGATAGTACGGCGGCAGCGAGATGTCGGCCGGATCGTGACGTTCTTCCGGTTCGAGTTTCGAGCCGTAATTCGTTTCAAACTCCTCGTCGGTTCCGTTGATCTGTCCCTGGTGTGTGGAGACGAAGTTAAACACGCTGAAGAAAGGCTGTCCGGGCCTGCGTTTACGCCAGTGGGCCTCGTGACTCGATTCGTCCCAGACATTGACGTCAATAAAATTGTAGTCCTTCTTGTAATTGTTCGAGCAGTAGTATCCCGCCGCTCTAAGATATTCGGGGAAGCACTTTATCTTTTCGGGCAGTTTGACCTCGGAGCGCAGGTGCTGGGTACCAAGTGACGTCGCGTACACACCCGTGACCAGGCACGAGCGGGAAGGCGCGCAGACCGGAGCGGTGGCGAATGCCTTGGTATATCGCACGCCCTCGCCAGCCAGCTTGTCGAGGTTCGGCGTGATGGCAAGTTCATCGCCGTAGCAACCCAGGCGGGGACTGACGTCTTCGCATGTAATCCAGAGTATATTGGGTTTTCCCCGGGGTGTTTTGACCTGAACGCTTCGAGAACCGATCCGACATCCCGCCAAAGCGAAGGCCGAGGCACACAAGCCAGCCTTTTTCAGGAAGTCACGACGTGATTGAGAGGAATTATTCATTGGTGGTTTCTCCTTTTTTGAACCGCCCTTACTCCTGAAGCGCCAGGGCTTTGAAATCCCGCAGACTGCGGATCCGAGTACCATCGGAGTCGGTTAATTCTGCAACAAGCTGGTATTGACCTTCTTCGTTTGGAATTTCCATGTCGAAGGTCAGAACCATTCTGCCGAAGCCTTCGATTTGGCAGTTCTTCGATTTTTCTGCCACAGTCTTTCCGTCCCGCTCGATGGCGAAGCGGACGGGTCCTTTGAAGAACACCGGCAGGTCATTGATTAGTAGAATCTCGAATTTATGCTGGGAGCCGGCGTCAAGCTGCTCGGCCCAGAAATCAATCATCAACCCGACGGGCGAAAAGGCATCGCGAACGTACTGCTCGAAGTTCGGTTCGAAAGTAAGCTTTTCCAGGTCTATGAAATGGTCGCTCGTGGCACCGCCTTCGGGACGTGGTTTGTCGCCGGCCCGCGAATAACCGAGTCCGCAAAAGTGCAGCACGCCGGCACATTCGCGATGCGCCCTCCAGAATTCAGTAAGAGCGGCCAAATAGCGGGCGTAAAGCAGTCTCCGAGCGGCAACGGTCGAATCGGGACCAAGCAGTTTTTCGTAAATGCTCCCGGTCAGGCAGGTGGTGGTTCCATCTCGATTCAGCCACAACCAGCCATATTCGTTGATAATAATCGGCAGGCGATCATTTTCCTGTTCCTTTCTGACTGACGGCCGGCCGGAAATATTCGCCATATCCGACAGGGCAAATTTCTTGTCGTCCGCCCAGTACTCGTTCCATAACTTCGAGAAAAAATAAGGATGCGTTTCAATGCAATCGTCCTGCGACTGCGGCGCCGCCCAGCCATTGTCCCAGGGCCGGTTCGACAAATCCAGGTGCCGCACGGCGGCGAGGGCCTTGCCCGTTTCTTCGGTTACACTTTCGTTCTGCGCGTCCCAGATGACAACGCACGGGTGGTTCCACCGCTCCTGCATCCATTCGGTATATTCCGGGATGATCTTCTCGGCTATGGGTTTTTCCGGCGCCTCGCTCAGCAGCCAGATTGGAAACTCATCCTGAATCAAAAAGCCTTCCTCGTCCGCGATGTCGTACCAGATGTCCGGCGGAAAACCAATGCAGTAGCGGATTGAGTTCCAATTCATGCCCTTGAACTTGCGATGCAGGTCTCGCACCCATTCAGCCCGCCAGGGTTTGTCGCCGCGATCGGCATCCTCGAAAAATCGATAGGCACAAACGTTGGTCCCCCTCATGAAATACGTTTTTCCGTTGAGGACGGCCCTTCCGGTTTCTTTGTCGAATCTAAACGACCTCATGCCGAAACGAACGCTCGTATCGTCGCCTTCGGTAGCCAGTTTCAGCTCGTACAGGAACGGATCTTCCGGAGTCCACAATCGGGATTCCTTGATTGGGATTTCGAAGCTCACGGTAAGCTTTTGTTTTCCGGCTGCGTCGGCGATTCCCACGGCACCGCTTTCGACGTTTATGCCGGTGCGCGCCTCACGCAAACGAAAGTACAGATCGAAAGACTCACGCACGTCGACGTTTTCAATTTCCGCGACGACTTTCACTTTGCTTTGCTTGATGTCCGGGACGGTCTGGATTCGCTCGATATACGGAGCACCGGCCAGAATCAATTCGACCGAGTCGTATATGCCGGGGATGTAGAGATATTTCTCGAAGTCCCAGCCGGTAGGCATGCCCTCCGGAAGCGATTCGCGGTCTGCGCCGAGACGGACAATCAATTCGTTCTGCTGCCCGGCAGTTTTTAGAAACGGCCTGACATCGAGCAGTGCCGGCGTAAAACACGGCAGGTGCTCGCCGACGAGATTGCCGTTAAGCAATACCTTCGTGCCGTACTTTGCCTTATGAATCTTCAATATTGCTACATCCGGAACGGCTTTATCCAGGGTAAAGGTTCGGCGATACCAGAACGCCTGTCGCTTCGGGCTTTTTTTGCCGACCTCTTCGAAAGCGGGCTCGGCCATATCGACAAGCCCCGGCACCGGGACCTTCCGCTCGAAAACGGCCGGGACCGAATCCATGCCGCCCTCGGCGATTTCCCATGTCCCGTTTAAGTCGATGACGAGCCTTCCGCCGGATTCCGGCGTTTTCTGCTGTGCGGACTGGCCGCAGCCGGAAAGAGCAAATAATGAAGCCGCGAAAATAACAAGCAACGCTCGTTTCAGCATTTTAAGATTCCTTAAAAAAGCATATTGAAGATCAAAAATACAACATCAAAATTGCGGAATCATCGCTTTGCGATGATGACTTTCATATTTTTACATTTTGAATTTTAATTTACTTGCCTGCCCAACGCCTCGAACATGGCCAGCACGTTTTCCGTTGGCGTATTGCACTGGATGTTGTGGATTGTGGCGAAAACGAATCCGTTCTTCTGGTTGAATATTCGCAGGCGTTCGGTCACCTGCCGCCGGACCTCGTCGGGAGTGCCGAAAGGCAGAGTTTGTTGCGTGTCCACACCGCCGCCCCAGAAGATAATTCTGCCGCCGTACTTGTCCACGAGTCCCTGCGGGTCCATCCCGCGGGCGGAAGTCTGGACGGGATTGAGCACGTCGAAGCCCGCATCGATGAAGCCCTCGATGAGCGGCTCGCAGCCGCCGCAGCAGTGCTTCATGGATTTCCATTTCGTGTGGGCGTGAATCCAGTCGTTGAGCTTTTTGCTGTAGGGCAGGTAAAGCTCCCGGTACGTGTCGGGGCTGCAGAACAGCGTGTTCTGGGCGGCAAGATCCGTACCATCGAGCCAGACTACGTGCACCCTGTCGCCGACGGCCTGGTGAATCCGCTGGAGGTTCTTGATCGCGATCTCGGTCTGGCCGGCGAAAACTTCTTTGATATATTCCCTTCGCGAGACAGTGCTGATGTACCATTCTTCGATGTCACGAATTCCCTTCGGATGTTTGAGAAAAGCCGCCGGCACCAAAGCGATGTCGCCGAAGGCCGTCCCCGGAAAGCCCGCTGTAATTGCAAGGTCTGTATTGTCGTAAAGCTCGCGCGCCCGCTGCTCATAGATCTTCAAATCATCCTCGCCGATGAGAGCAAAATCCTCAAGATTGTCGGCCGGATCGAGTTTGGCATCGTCGATTGGGTCCTGACGGACAATATCATCCAGATAAAAA
>Ga0210003_1003915_pt1 | contig 11917 bp, 8 predicted proteins | sample LantaG_FD_182804 | JGI IMG/M metagenome (GOLD analysis project Ga0210003, IMG submission 182804) | Deep subsurface microbial communities from Baltic Sea to uncover new lineages of life (NeLLi) - Landsort_02402 metaG (SPAdes) (version 2) | ecosystem: Environmental > Aquatic > Marine > Oceanic >...
AGAGAGAGAGAGAGAGAGAGAGAGAGGGCGAGGGGGTGGGGTGGGGGTCAGGGGATGAAAAAAAGTGAGCGTCGAGATTGTTTTTCCTCTCTCTCCCTGGAAAAGACGACGACGGCTCTCGCAACTCACCGGCTCCTTGACGACCAGCTCCGACGATGCGCGCACGATGATCGAGGAGGGGCGCGCGGAGCGAGCGACGCGGTGGCGGGCAGAGACGGAAGAAGAAGAGGAAACAGAAAAAGGACGACGAGAAGACCGCCCCGTCGTCGTCATCGACGCCCGAACGGCGACAGGGGCCGCCCTCGTCGCACCAGGTGTCGCCGATCGCGGTCGGACGCAGGACGCATGAGAGGCTCGCGACGTCGTGGACAGAGAGAGCATGGTTGCTGTCGCTCTGTGTGTGTGTCTCTCCTTTTCGGGGACGGCAATAACAACGGAAAATGAAAGATGGGCCGAGTCTTTTTTTTGTTTTGCTAGCCGCATGCGTCTGCTTCACTTTTCCTCCGTTATCGGCGTCGCAACAGGCGTCGAAACGTCTTTCTCGCTCCCTTTTCCCCTTCGAATCGCTTGCATGCCTCGAGGCCGCGGCGCGCCGCCGCGGCCCGTGGCCCGCGCGCCCACAGCCAAAGCGAAGGCGACGAAGAAGCCTTCTCGCAGGAGGTCGCGCGACGACAGTGACGACGATGACAGGCCGGGCCCCGCCGACGCCTTTTACGAGGCCGAGGACGTCGTCGCTCCCGAGGACGCCGGCGGCGCAAAGGCGATGCGATTCGACGTGAGTTTCGCTTCGTAGTCTTCTTCTTGTTTTATCGCTGATGCTCAGATTCCGACGCGGTCTCTCGGCTTCCATATGAGGAGGACGTGAGGAGGAAGAGGAGGGAGGAAGGAGAAAGCGAGAACCACAGGAGGCGAAGAATCGAAAGCTAAAGCTTTTCTCGAGACATGCAGCCGCCGGCGGCCGCCGCTCTTTTTTCCCTCAAAAACTCACTCTCGCCGCTTCTCTCTCTTTTCTCGACACCCCCTAAACTCACTCCCCTCCTTTCAGCGCACCGACGACTACGGCTACGAGCTCCCGGCGGACTTCGAGGACGAGGAGATCGATGAGGACGAGGCCTTTGACAGCGCCGACGAGGAGCGGTTTGGGCACTATTTCGGGGGGAAGGAGGGGAGGAGGGGCGAAGGCGACGACGGCGAGTTTTCCGACGACGACGACGGCGAGTTTTCCGACGACGACGACGAAGAAGAAGAAGAAGAAGAAGGAGGAGGAGGAGGAGGAGGAGGAGGCATCCCCGCTGCTCCTCGCGGGCGCCGCGGGGCGAGGGCTGCAGCCGACGCCCTCGACAACAGCGACGACGATGACGAAGAGATGGAGTCTGGCGACGAGGACGAGGACGAGGACGAGGACGAGGACGACGGCGACGGCGGGAGCGGAAGCGAGAGCGGAAGCGAGAGCGACCTCTCCCTCGACGAAGCCGACCGCGCGCTTCTCGGCGATTCCTCCCCCTCTTCCGAAGGAGAGCATGAGGGCGACGAAAGCGGAAGCGACGGAGAGGGAGAAGACCTCGACGCGGCCGCCGTCCTCGGAGGAGGAAGCGGCAGCAGCGCAAGGAACCAACAGCAGCTCGCCGACGACCTCCTCCGCCGCCGACGCTCCTCCTCCAAAAAGCAGCACGTCGCCACCGAGGCCGCCCCCGAGGGGCCGGGGGCGCTCGCGCCCTCGCGTCTTTCGAAGAAATACAGGCCGAAAAAGACCGAGAAGGGAGGCGAGAGCGACGAGAGCGAGGGCGAGGACGGCGGCAGCGACGAAGACGAGGACGAAGAAGACAGGCCGCTGACGGCCGCCGACCTCGTCTCCGGCCTCGGGGCCTCGGCCCGCGCAGCCCTGGGCGCCCCCTCCCGCCGCGCCCTCCGCCGCCTGGGAGACGCCGTCGTCTCCGCCGCGCCGGCCCCGCTCCCGCGCGCCGTCGCCGAGCGCGCCGCGCGCAAGGCGGCCTACGCCCAGGCCTCGTCCGACCTCTCCCGCTGGACCCCGCTGGTCAAGCAGCAGCGCGAGGCGCCGACGCTCGCGTTCTCCGACGGCTCCCGCGAGGGCGGGGCGCGGCCGCACGCCTCGACCGCGGCGCTGGCCGCGTCGTTCAGGCCTCGCGCTGGCGACAAGGGCGGCGCCGGCGGAGGCGGCGTCGAGGCCGAGGTCGCCGCGATGCTCTCGGCCGCGAGGGCCGACTCGGCCTCGGCCGTCGTCGCCGCCGAGCGCGCGCTCGTCGAGCGGTCGCGCCTGCCGGCCGAGGAGGCCGCCGCGGCGCGCGGGCGCCTCGCCAAGACGCGCAGCCTGCTGTTCCACCAGGAGGCGAAGCTGAAGCGCATGGCCAAGATCAAGAGCAAGGACTACCGGCGCAGGCTCGCCAAGGCGGCCAAGGCCGCGGCGGCAAAGATCAGGGCCTCTGCCGGCGGCGGCGACTGCGAGGGGAAGGAGGACGGAGACGACGACGGCGAGGGCTTCCTCGCTCTCGAGGAAGCCGAGCTCGCCGAGTTCCGCCGGGCGCAGGAGCGCGTCACGCTCAAGCACCGCAACACGGGCAAGTGGGCCAAGCGCGCGCTGAAGCGGGCGGGGCTGATGGCGCAGCGCGGCGTCAGGGGCGGCGAGGCCGAGGGCACGCGGGCGGCGCTGGCCGAGCAGCTGCGTCTGGGGGCCGAGCTGCGCAGGAAGGTCGACGGGGCGGGGCGCGAAGGAGGAGCGAGGAACGGCGGCGACTCTTCGACGGACGCCTCTGACGACGGCGAGGGCGACGACGAGGAGGAGAGCAGCGGCGGCGAGGAGGAGGGCGGGGCCAGCACCAGGCAGGCGCGGCGCGACAGCAGGCGCGACGCCGCGGCGAGGGCCAAGGCCCGCGCCGCCGCCCTCTCTGTCCTCTCCTCTCCTTCTCCTGCCGCTGCCGCCAATGGAGAAGGAGAAGCGCCCGAAGGGCCCGCAGCCAAGGGCCTCTCGGCCCTGCCCTTTATGAGGCGCGCGGCGGAGAGGAAGCTGGCCGCGGCGAGGGCGGACGCACGGGCGCTGCTCGCGGAGCTCGACGCAGAGGACGCGGCCGAGGCGGCGGGAGATGGAGGAGTTGCTTCTGCCGACGCCGCCGACGCCCACGATGAGCCTGTCGCTGCTGTTGCTGCCCCCCGAGGGGGCCGCTTCGTCTTTGGCGGCGGCGCACCTGCTGCTGCTGCTGCTGCTTCCGCCTCGGACGAAGAAGAAGGCGACGGCGGCGACGCCTCCTCGGGCGACGAACTCGAAGGAGGGGAGGCAAAGGCCGAGCGCACGAGGGGGGTGCGGCGCGCTGCCGCCGCCGCCGCCGCCGATTCCGAGAGGCCCGTCACCCGCAGTCGCGCCTCGACGGTCGCGGCCAGCGGCGGGGTGCTCGACGCCGGGGCCTTTGGGAGCAGCGGCTGGGGCGTCGGCAGCGCCGGAGTCGCCGGAGTCGCCGGAGGAGCTGTTGCAGCAAAGACGACGGCGCCGACGGCGACGAAGAACAAGCCCGTGCCCCCTCCTCCGGCAGCAGCAGCTGCTGCCCCTTTCCTCCCTGCGCGCACCTTCCGCGGCGCGAGGGAAGGGTACGCCTTCACCACGGGAGAGCACGGGACGGGGTACTATCTCTCGCAGGAGCTTCGGAAGCCCGGGGGCAAAGCCGCCCCCGCCGCTGCCGCCGCCGCCGCCGCCGCAACGGCGGCGGCGACGAAAACTCCTCTGCAGCCGCCAAAGGAGCTCGCCCGCGGCTCCGGCCTCGCCTCCCTCTCGAACACCGGCGGACACAGCGACCCTGCCGCCCTGCAGCGCGCCCTCGTCGCCGCGGCCTTCGCCGGCGACGAAGGGGTCGTCGCCGAGTTCGCCGCGGAGAAGCGGGCGCAGGCCGAGCGCGAGGCCGACGAGCTCGCAAGCGGCCCCAAGACGCCGTCGCAGAAGCAGAACGATCCACACTCCACCGACGGCTCCGAGCTCCCCGGCTGGGGCTCGTGGGCCGGGTCGTCCGCCGCCCGCCGCGCCGCCGCCGCGGCCAGCGCCGTCGAGGCCGCGCGCGCTCGCAGGGCGCAGGCGGCCTCCAGGCGCAAGGACGCGCACCTCGCAGACGTCGCCGTCTCGGAACGGTGGGACAAGAAAGCCAACGCCAAGTTCTCTGCTCCCAGCCTCCCTTACCCTTTCACTTCGGCAGAGGCGCACGACAGGTCTCTGAGGCAGCCTCTCGGAAGAGACTACAATACAGACGCGAGCTTCCGCGACCTCACGCGGCCCTCCGTCATCGCCAAAGCCGGCATCCTCATCAAGCCGGCGAGGTTTGGGGCCGCGGCCGCCGCTGCGGCGCAGGAGCAGCTGTCCAAGCCCAACGGGAGGAGGAAGGCCGTGGCTGTTCTCGCCGGAGGGCTGAGCAAGAGGAGCAAGCAGTAGAGTAGAAAAAAGGTGCGTTGGAGGAGAGCCCGCCTTCCGGGCCCTACAGTCCTCTCTCTTCTCTCTCTTCTCTCTCTTCTCTCTCCTCTCTCGTCGAAAATCGCAAAGAAAGGGGGGGGGGAACTCGTAGTCTCCTCTCTTCTTTCTGTCTTTCCTTTTTCTTCGGAGATGATGAAGAAAAGTATAATCACATTATCACTCACTATATCATACACAACTGAGCGCAAAAGCTGATGGCGGAAACATCTAACATCTAAGGGACTGATCCAAGAAAAAGGAAGACAGACAGAAAGAAAGAAAGAGAGGAGGAAAGAAAGAAACGAGATTTTTTGCCCCCCTTTTTATTTTTCTTACGACGAGAGAGAGAGAGAGAGAAGAGAAAAAGAGAAGAAGAAAAAACAAAACAAGACGACAAGCCGGTTTTGACCTTTCGGCGCGCTTTTTCTCTCAAGTAGCACACACGCGAGGCTCCTTCTCATCATCGAATGAGTTGGGATCCGGCAAGAACCGAACTTAACCACGTGCCGCTGGGCAAAGTGGGATGCTTTTTGGGGACCCTAGTTCCCTTTCGTCGGGCGAACGTCTTTTCTTTTAAATAAGAACCCCACTTTGAGCATTTTCCGCTTAATCAGCGGTTCGACATTTTTATTTTCTAGATATTTGCCGCTCAAGCCTCAAAGAAACACGAAATCAATTAACAGGAAACGACAACGATGAGAAAAAGAAAAACGACCGACCGAAACGTTCAAAAGAAAAACTTGAAGAAAAAAAAGAAACGAAAAACAACAGTCTTGTAACAAGCGCACTTGGAGTCTCTGCTCTCTATGAAAAAAAGTCCGTCGTCGCTCCCCCGATCGTCTCTCTCTCTCTCTTTCTCTCTCGTGCGTGTGCGCGTGCGCGGGCGCACGCGCACGTTCTTTGGATCTCGAAGGCGCAGTACCATTCATATGACTTGTTTACACAAAAAAGAGAAAGAGAAACGACCTTCGTTTTTTTCATTCTTCTTCTTCCTCTCTTCTTCAAAACTCGTCGATCGACTCTCCTCCTTCTCTTCCTCCTCCTCCTCCTCCTCCTCCTCCGCCGCCGCCGCCGCCAACGCCGCCGCTGCTGATCCCATTGAAGCTGGGCTTGCCCCTCGGGACCAGCACGTGGCTAAGCGTCGCGCCGACCCCGGCGGCGACGAAGACCGCCGCGGCCGCGGGGAGCGCCACCGCCGAGCTCCTCGCGGGCGCGCCCGCTCCGACCACGGAGAAGGCGGCCTTTTCAGCGAAGCCCGCGAGCGCCGCGCCGGCCCCCAGCGCCAGGCTGGCGGCCCCGAGAGTCGCGTGCGTCCTTCGGAAGCCGTCCCTCGCGGCCGGCGCCCCCCGCGGCCAGAGGAAGGCGGCGAAGCCCAGGGCGAACTGGGAGAGGAGGAGCGTCGCGGCGCACAGCCCGAGGGCCGCGTGCGGAGAGTAAAAGTGTGGGACGGGGCTCGGCAGCTTTCGCGAGTGCGAGAGCCAGGCCGCAGCGAGCCCCCCGCCGGCCGCGACCGAGGCGAGGGCGTGCAGCAGCGCGTGCGCGGCCTTCCTCGCCGGCCTCGGCGGCGGCGGCGAGAGCCCCAGGGAGGTCCCGAGCGGCGAGCGGAACTGCAGCGCTCCCTCGGCCCAGGCTGCGAGGGCAGCGACCATCAAGAGCGGGTGCCAGTTGAAGAGCGGGGAGGTGTCGTTGGAGCCCGCGGGCTCGGTCTGGTGTGTTGGAGGAGGAGGCAGAGGAAGTCAAGGGAAGGAGCGAGAGGGGGTTGGCGGGGGGGGTCGAGGTTTTGACGTTGGCTCGAGTCTTTGATGTGGCCATCGATCGCTTCTCTGCTCTTTCTCCGACAAGGATCTCCTCCTCGTCCTCTACTTCTCGCTCACCACCCTGGGCTGCGAGCCCAGCCCACCCAGCGGGCCCAAGACCCAGGCGCTCACGAGCACGAGCGCGACGGCGAGCAGGGCGCGGGGCAATGCAGCGGAGACGGCCGGTGGTAGGACGGTGCCGCCGCCGGGCGGGGCCAGCGCGTAGAGGGCTCGGTCGACGGCCGCGGCCGACATCCTTCTGGGCGCTTGGATTTGGATTCTGGGGATTCGGCAGCCCAGACGAGGGAGCGAAAGAAAGGAAAAGAAAGGGGAAGAGAAAAGTGGGGAGCACAGAACTATTCTTGCCTCCCTCACGATCGAGGCATCAATAACTTGCTCACAATAATCGGCGAGAGCTCCACCCATCTCTCGCTCTGTCTCTCTCTCTCTTTCTCTCTCTACTCCATCCCACCTTTCCCCGGCGCGCGCCGCTTGGCTTCGCCAAGGATAGGATCTTGAGTCCCTGCTCTTGCCGACGCGACTTTCGAGCTTTAGAGAAGCAACGAAAAAGAAACACCCTTCGAGAAGCATCAGCTCAGCTCCTCGGCGCTGTTTTTTTCCCTTTCTCTCTCCGAACCCCGACCTCAACAACAACAAATGAGGAAAGCGCTCGACCTCTCCTGGGGCGGCCTGGGCCTCCCGCTCGCGGCCCTGATCGCCGCCCACGTCCTTCTGCTCGCGTGGCTCTTCCTGGCCGGGGGGAAGAGCACCAAGTCCGCAGCGGAGGCGAAAAAGCGCGCCGGGCCGAAGAGGGAGTGATTGTTTTGTTTCGGGGGGGGGGCCTCTCTTTTTTTTACCTCCTTTTCTTTCCATGTTCCTTCCACCACCTCTGTAGAAAATCGTTTCCTTGTTCTTTCTTTTAATAAAAACAGTTTTTATAGAGTTACAATGATATTTTTTTTAGTTCTGAGAGAGAGAAGAAAGAGAGAAAGAAAGAAGAAGAAGAAAAAAGGAGCCCGACAACGACGACGACAGCGACGACGACGACGGCCAGCGAAACCCGCTCCATCTCTCTCTATCTCTCTCTCTCTCCCCCCTCTCCCCCTATTCTCTTCAACTACTCATCCGCCTTCTTCAAATCCACCCGCATTTAAACGCCGCCCCTGGGATCCCCGCCGCCCGATACAGGCACCCCTGCACGGCCACGCTGACTGCGTCCGCCAGAGCGATGCCCGCGGAGTCGGCGACGGAGACCGCGGCCAGCGAGACCTGCCGCAGCGGCGCGAAGGGGACCGACTCCGCGAGCAGCGAGAAGGTCGAGACGTATCCCAGGCCCCCGAGCAGGCCCACCGCGAAGGCCGGGACCAGGAGTAGCGGGAAGGGGAGCAGCCGCGGGGCGAGGCCGGCCCAGGCGGCGGCGCTGGCGCCCGCGGCGGCGAACAGGACCAGGAACGCCCCCTGCGCGGCGGGGAGCAGCCAGAGCTGCCGCCGCGAGAGGCGGAGCCACCCGCCAAAGGTGCGAGAGAGGAAGACGCCGGCCTGGTAGAGCCAGTTCGCGTACTTGTAAAACCGGTCGCGCTCGGCGGCGTCGGGTCCCCCGAGTGCGGACCAGACCCCGGCCTGGCAGACGTATTCTGTTTTCGTCGGGAGTTCAAATTTTTTTCCACCCAAAAAAGAGTTGAGTTTTTTCTTTCTTTCTTTCTTTCTTTCTTTCTTTCTTTCTTTCTTTCTTTCTGAGGGAGGTGGCGAAGAAAAAAAAGGAGACAGAGGGCGATTCTCCTGTCCTCCCTCACCTGCAAAGTACACAAGGAAAAGTGGCACAGCGAAGGGCCACAGCGACGCGACGTGAGCCGAGGTGGCGAGGAAGCCCTTCGGGAGGGACGTCGCTGCCCAGAGAGGGGAAGCCGAAGACGAGGAGGGAGAGGGAAGAACAGAGGAAGAAGAGGGAAGGGCAGGTGCCGCCGCCGCCGCAGCAGCAGCAGCAGCAGCAGCGCCTTGCTCGGCCTTTTTCGCCCTCGCCTCCCCCCTCTCCTCGTCGTCTTCTCCTGCTTCAGCCGCCCTGGGAGTGAGCAGTCCCGTGGCCTCCTCGGGGTCGAGCGCCTCTTTCTTCGCTGCTGCGGAAGCGGAAGCGGCGGCGGCAGAGAGAGGCCGAGAAGAAGCGGAGAGCGGGGAGAGCTCTATCGCTCCTCCGCCAGCACCGAGGACCGCCCCCTCCCCCTCCGCCGCGGCGGCGGCGGCGGCCGCCTCCTCCTCCGAGTCCGGCCCCCTCGGCGGCGGCGGCCTCAGGATCACGAAGTGGGCGACGAGCCACAGCGCGGGCCAAAACAGGGCGAGGAGCATCGTCGCCCGCAGGGAGAGCTTTGCGAAGACGTGAAAGAGCATCAGGAAGGAGAAGCCGACGGGGCCCGCCGCGCCGGTGCCCGAGGACCAGGCCCCGAGGACGACGCGGGGGTGAGGGTAGCTGCCCGCTGCGGCGAGCGCCGAGGCCTCCCCGAGCCCCCCCTGGAAGGATAAAAGCGCGATGGAGGCGAGCACCGATCGAGAAGAGGTCGCCGACGCTGCTGCTGCTCCTCCTCCTCCTCCTCCTCTGCTTCCCTCGCCTCCTCCCTCCTTGATCCCCTTTGTCGCCGCGGCGAGCAGCGGGAACGCCGTCAGGGCCATGAGCGCCGCCGCGGCCGCCCGCGCGTTGACGTGCACCCTCGGGAACCAGAACGGCGTGGTCAGCTTCAAAAGCAGCGCGGGAAACACCGCCGTAAAAAAAATGCTCCCGACCGCGCCGGCGGCGAGCTCGTTGGCGGCGGCGAGCGCTATCGTGTAGGGGGAGTTGTTGGCGAGGCCCAGCAGCCAGAAAGCGAGGACGTTCCGTGGGGGAGTGGAGGAAGGAGTGGAAGGAGTAGAGGAGGGAGAGGGAGAGGGAGAGGTGGCGGCGGAGGTCGGGGCCGGAGGAGCTGCTCCGCGCGGAGAAGAAGAAGAAGAGGTCGCTGGTGGCAGAGGTGGGGTCCGCCGCCGCCGACGCCAAGAGGAGAGGGCCATCGTTTTCCCCCTTTCTCTTTCCTTCCTATTCTTGAGGAGACGGCGGAGACGGAGGAGCGGAGGCGCGATGCCTTCTCTCGCTCGATGGGGAATCGAAATTGTTTCTCGGGAAAAGAGTGCGATCAAAAGGCAAAAAAAAAAGCGCGAACACAAAACCGTATTCCAAGATGGCGAATTGGGCACCTCCGCTCCGGCGGACGTCGCCCTCGCTGGCTCCTCTGCGTATCGCGCACGGGTCCTTGACAATCGTCGCCGGGACGGCCCGTCCGCGCTCTGCCGGAGAAGCAGCGACGACGACGACCTCTCGCGAGATGCCGGCGTCGTCGTTTGCCTCCGCTGCCGTCGTCGAGACCGATGAGGTCGCTGCTCTTCCTCCCGCCCCCGTGAGAAGGAGCAGCGTCGACCGCTCGAGCAGCAGCACGACGACGATGCGAAAGAAGCAGCAACGGCAGCAGCGCCCGGGCTCGGCCCCGCCGGCGCCGTCCCTCGAGCGCGCCCCGAGAGCCGACGTCGCCGCGGGCATCGGCCGAGGACGGCAGCCCCACCATCATCGCCGGATGGCGAGCCCGCACCGCCCCTCGGTCGACCGCGCGCTCGCGGCCGGCGCGCCCGCCGAAGAAGCAAACTCGCCGCTGTGGTCCTCGCCCGACGAGGTCTTCCAGCGCGTCACGGCGCGAGACGACTTTTTCCCAATTGGATGGGTCGAGAGGGGAGCGGCGGGATCGGGAGCGGCGGGCGGAGGGGAGCTGCCGCCGGCGCCGGTCAGGTCGGCGGCGGGCTCCGCGGCCTCGGCGGCCCCTTCCTCCTCCGCCCGCTCCCGACTGCTCTTCCCGGAGCTCAACGGCTCGCGCCTCCTCGTGATCGACAGGCACCCGTTCGGCGGGGACGCGCCGCTGCTCCTCCCGGTGACGAGCGGCGCGACGGCGGTGGCCGCCGCCCTCCTGGGCGCGGGGATGCTCCTGGCCACGGCCGCGGCGGCGGCGGCGGCGGCTCGGAGGAGAGGCCGGGGCCGGCGGCGCGAGGGACCGGCCGCCGCTTCCCCTCCCTCCTCTTCCTCCGCTGCTGCCGCTCCTCCCTCCCGCCCTCCTTCCGACGGCAGAGACGCGGACGCCCTGCTCAGGCTCCGAGGAGAGGCCGCCGCGGCGAGGCTGCGGTCCCGGTTCGCGGGAGCCCTCGACGGCGGCGACCCGAGCGGCGGCGGGTCGTTGGGCAGGGACGACGAGGACGACGAGGACGGCGGCGGCGGCGGCGGCGGCAGCGACGGGGACGAGAGCGGCGAGAGCAGAAAGAAGAGGAACAGAGAGGCCGAGCGGGCCTGGCGCTCTTTCTTTTCGAAATCCAAGATGCACCTGGTCGACGAGGACGCCTGGTCCCGAGAGAAGAAGAATGAGTAGCGTTTTTTTGCTTTTTGCTTTTTGCAGTGGTTGATTTTTTGTGTTTTGTACAAAACAAGAGTGAAAAAAAAACGAGAAAAAGACGTCTTTCACCACGCTCCGCCTTCAGAAACGCGGAGGACGACCTTGCCCATCGACGACCCGCTCAGGAGCCTCTCGACGGCGTCCGACGCGGCCTCGAGACCGGAGAAGGACGGAGCATCGCTCCTCCTGTCATCTTCATTTCCTCCTTCCCCTTCCCCTTCGCCTTCCCCGTCGATCCAAGGCACGATCTCTCCTCGCAGCGCAGCGGCAAAGAGGTCTCTGCGAAGCCTGGCCAGCACCCGGGGGTCCCCGGCGGCCCCCGACCACACGTCTCCGAAGATTGTCCTGTCCCCCGGCAGCGAAGAGACGACGCGGCGGTTCCAGAACAGGTCGGGCTCGAGTGGGAGAGCGGCGCGGCCCCTGGGTTCGGCGTCAAAGGGGCCCGAGACGAAAACCGTCTCTGTCGCCGGCGCCGGCGCCGCCTCTGCCGCTGCTGCTCCTGCGCCTTCCTCCTCGCCGCTGCCGCTTCCTCCCCCCTCGCGGCGGCTGCGGTAGTTCTCGGTGTGAGGGTACGATCCCATGTACCCCACGCAGAGCACCCTCGCCCCCGCGTTCAGGTTGCGGAGGACGGCGTTCCGCACCGCCCCGCCGACGCCCTCGTAGCAGACGTCGATCCCTCCCCCGACGGCGAACCCTTCGCCCTTCCCGCCGCCGCCGCGGCCGCCGCCGCCGCCCTCGCTTCGGCCCCCTTGGCCTCCCGACGACGACGCCAGCGCCCCCGAGATCGCGCCGGAGAGGTCCCGGGAGGCCTCCTCGCTCTTGTAGTCGACGACGGCGTGCCCCGCCTCGTTCGCGGGGTCGAGCCTCGACAGCTCCCGCCGCAGCCTGCGCGCCTTGCGCTCGCCGCCGGCGACGGCGACGACGCGGCACCCCGCCAGCGCGGCGAGCTGCACCGCGAGGTGGCCCGTCCCGCCCGCGGCCGCGGTCACCAGGACGGTCTCCCCGCGCCTCACCTTGGCCGTGGCGTGGAGGGCGACGGCGGCGGTGAGGCCCGAGAGCGACAGGGCGACGGCCGCCGCGGGGGAAAGAGAGGGGGAGCTGGAGGAGGAGGAGGAGGAGGGGGGGGAGGAGGCGGAGGACTCGGGCACCCTGAAGCAGCCGCGGGCGCCGGCGACGACAAACTCGGCGAACGCGGCCCCTCCGTTCACTGTGACGCGGTCCCCGAC
>Ga0210003_1003917_pt1 | contig 11914 bp, 33 predicted proteins | sample LantaG_FD_182804 | JGI IMG/M metagenome (GOLD analysis project Ga0210003, IMG submission 182804) | Deep subsurface microbial communities from Baltic Sea to uncover new lineages of life (NeLLi) - Landsort_02402 metaG (SPAdes) (version 2) | ecosystem: Environmental > Aquatic > Marine > Oceanic >...
ACTGGCTCAAATCATAGTTGCCTCAGTTCCTGATATAAAGAGTGCAAATAATGGTTGGGATCTAGCAGTAGACTAGTGAGGGACCACTCCGTAGTAAACTAAAAACAAAACAAATGGAAAATATAATATATCAATTGCCAAACGATTATGAATTGGGCGAACACGTTAAGGAAGTGGGATTAGATAATAAACTAATTAGTAAATACCCAAATCTTAGGGAGTTAGGCTCAGAGTTTAGGAAAAAACAACACAGAGTAATTGTAAAAATTCGTAAGGGTAATAAATAAAAGTATAAAAAGTTTTTTTAATTAAAACATTATTGTTATATTTACTTATAACTAAAAACAAACAACATTATGACACATATTGAATTTAACGATACCTGTTCTTATACTGAATCTCTTAAACTTATTACTGTAAGTGAAAAGCATGTTACTAAGTTTGATTCTAATTATAGACTATGGAATCCAGTAACACAGCATGGCAAGGTATTTGAATTTAGCCATACTACTGGTCCAGAGTTTGATCCAAATACATCTTTCATATTTAAATCAGACGATGGTCTTACTCTAGAGATTGTCAACGATCCTGAAACTACTGAGGCTAGAAAGCAATTATACATTAATTCTAAATCGTTATAGCATGAAGAAGAAAACTAGAACTATCAAAGAAGGTATAATACATTACACTCTAGTTATTGGGTATGCTATCTTTGCAATTGCTATTGGAATAATATGTTGGGGATTTGGTAACATATTTGATTCAAAGATTTGGACATACCTATGTGGAATATTAGCAGGATCGGTATTGATTTATCCATTTACAAAAACCAAAGAACGATGAAAGAAGAAATAAAAGACATACTAACCGAGGCCAAGAGATTAGGTTTAATTTGTAAGGGTAAAACTACTCCTCTATGGCAAGAGCCAGGATTGATGTATATATTGAAATGCGATGTATGTACTATAAAAGCTTTGAAAAACCCTAAGGGATGGTCAATAATAAAACAATAGTAAAGATGGAAGATATCAACAAAGAAATCAAATGGCTCAATGATCATATTAGATGTGAACTTGTTGAAGCAGAATCTGATATAGATATAATGGAATACGCGCTTGAAGAAATCTACGACGAAAGGTTGCAGAAAGACTGTGATTACTATAAGGGTAAACCCAATGACCTGCGCTGGTTGAAGTATGAATCTATAGTCGAGTTGGATATAATGGAAAGGGAGTATATAGAATCAGAAGAGTACGAGAAGTGTCAGGCTATCGTTAGAGTCAAGCAGAGTCTAGTTAAAAAATATAATATTGTGAAACCTAAAAAGTAAGTGTTGTATAATACTACAAATAAAAATTATATAAAATGAGTACAACAACTTATCAAAAAATCAAACCAGTTCAGAAGCTGATCGTGGTTAATTCAAGACTAAGACATGGAGATATGTCAAAGGTTGCGAGAATGGCGGGAGTAAGTCCTGCTATAGTTAAATCTGTTATCGAAGGTAAACAGGAAAACTTCAAAGTTCTTAACGTAGCATACGATGTTACTAGACAAAGAAAAAAGAATTTCCAAGTTATCAAAGATATGAAAACTAGAATTAACAAACTACAAGAAGCTTAGACGGTATACCTACTACACTTATGTGTTTAAGTAAAGGACTCTTAACGGAGTCCTTTTTTTTGCGTTGTATTTAGGAATGGTTAAAATGCTAACTAGATACAAAGAGGCAGCGTGTGGATTAATTAAATTATATTATATTTTATAAGTAGTTAGCTATCAACCATTTAATAATACCTCTATGAACTCTTTACTAACAATTAAAAAAACAACTAAACTTCCCGTTTCCTACTTAACCTAACGAAAAGAATGATCGTTTGGAATCTTATGTCTAAAGTTCGTAAGGGTAAATTTAATTAAAAATAAATGGAGAAAAGTTTTTTTAATCCAACTATTATAGTTATATTTACTTATAACAATTAAAACAATATAACATGGCAGAAATTATGATAGTAAAGTTTACTGAATCTCAAATTAGAGAACGTATCGCAGAGTCTGGAAAGATGACCATTAGAGATGTGGTTAATTATTTCAAATCACGTTTTCACGAGCTTCAATATGATATTAAGTTAGTTAAATCTAACGCAAAGGAAATGATTAACGAAGCTAAAAAATTTAATAACATATGAAAAACGATTTCAAAATACTAGATCCTAATGAAATTCACGGAGGTAGTGGCAGGTCTGGGACATGCTTAGCCAGTTATAACCAATTAAAATCTATATTTGGACCAAACCGATATCACGAAAGTGGAGACGGCAAAGTCCAAGTATCCTGGACCATAGAGGTAGATGGAAAAAAGCTAGAGATATATGCATTCAAGTTTAACCCTGAAGAATACGACAAGGAAGAAAAGAATTCATATAGCATTTCAGAAATAGATAAAGGTTCACTCCGTAGTCTTCAAGGTATACTACCTGAGCTATGGCTATTTACCGAAGAAGAAACCAATATGATAATGTTAACTCATGGATGGGGTACTGCTGGTCTTGAAAAATATATCAATAATATATAGAGAAATATTTTTTTATTACAAACTAAATACTTATATTTACTTATAACAATTAAAAACCATACATTATGAAATTTGAATCATCAGAAACACTAAACAATTACTTTAAAGAAACCGAAGGTGCTAATCACCCATTAAGCAAGGAAGAGGTAGAAACCTTAGTTCCACTAGCAAAGGCTGGAGACCAACAAGCAATGACTAGAGTACTTCACTCATGTTCTAAACTAATAGTCAAGTTATCCAATAAATACATGGGACAAGGAGTACCAGTAATGGATTTAATACAGGAGGGAAACCTAGGAGCCATAGAAGCTGTGTCTAGATTTGAACACAATACTGGTGCAACCTTTGTTTCATACGCCAGTCTTTGGATTAGAAAGTATATAAACGACTCCGTAGCAACAGTTGGTAGAACAGTCAGATTACCGATGAATAAGGAGTTTGAAATCTTTAAACTAAAGAAAGCAGGTAAAGATGCTGGAGATTATTCAGATGTTAGAATAGACAAGAAGATTGCTAACAAAGAAGGCCTTAACGTTTTAGACTTTCATGCTCAATGCGACAGTTCAGTCGAACGCGATCACGATTTAGAATATACTAAAAATCTAGTTGAAGATTACCTAAACACAATAAAGAAAACTCAAGACAGAGAAATGGTAAAGGCATTCTTTGGAATAGGCAGAGAAGTTGCATTATGTGGAGATGATTTACAACTAGAGTTTGGAATCAACAAGGCAAAAATCAAGAGAATAATTTCTAATACTATTAAAGAATTAAAAAATGCTATATAAACAAGAGAAAATAACAGGACCTGAAGATATCATAGAACATTTCCATTTTTTAGAAACCCAAAGTGAAATGCACAGCAAGGAGTATCTTAGCGAGGTAGAATCATGCGATAATTTAGAAGACCTCATCACCGGGAACAGGCAATGGAGTATATTTTATTAACATTAGATTCAAAGCTATGAAAATAAGTAGGGAAAAGTTTTTTTAATACAAATAAAATAGTTATATTTACTTATAGCAAATTAACCCATAAAACAAAACAATATGAAAACAATTGCAAGATTAATAATACTATTCGTGGTATTATCCCTAACCTTTAGTTTCTCCATTGGACTATTTAGCATAGTATTTAACGATATGATATCGATTATACTTGCCGCTCTAATTACTATAATCGGCTTATCAATTTTAAGCAAAGCTCTAGGTTTAACCAGATGAGCCAACCTAAAGGGTATATCGTATACGAAGGTCCGTCTAAAATAGATGGCGGACCTATCGTTGGGATCGCAACTGCAAATTCCTCTAACGTGAAAACTGGAAACATCATGCAACTCTGGATCATGAGGGCAGACATTAGACCTACGCTGGCAACTAAAGAGGGACAAGATAAATCAGTATGCGGAGATTGTAAACATAGACATTTCACAGGAGGGTCATGCTATGTTATGCCATTTACTGGTCCATTAGGAGTATGGAAAGCCTATAAGAAAGGTGTGTACGAACGCTTAGATGACTTCAATGTATTCAACAATAGGATACTAAGGTTTGGAGCATACGGCGATCCTCATGCACTGCCAATTGACGTACTGGTAATGATAAAAACCAAGGTTAGAAACAGCACCAGTTATACACATCTATGGAAGCATCTTACAGGTTTAGAATTAAATCAGTCTAAGCAATTTACAATGGCTTCGGTAGATAATTTAGAGGAGAAGCAAGAAGCTCAGCAACTTGGTTATAGAACCTTTAGGGTAGTTGATAACTATGATGACTTGGAATCAGATGAGATAGTTTGTCCTAATATAACCAAGGGAGTTACATGTATAGAATGTAAGCTATGCAATGGAAATCAAAGTGGCGCAAAGAACATAGTGGTAAAAGCTCATGGAGTTAAATCAAAAAGAAAATTAAAAAAGATTAAGTAAAATTTTTTTAATACAAATAAAATAGTTATATTTACTTATAGCAAATTAAAGCAAAGGGATTATGAAAGAAGAAAAGCATTTTCAATTTAACAAATATCCACTATATAATGGAACTAAGTTATGGATTCCAAACGGGTATACGAGATCTGTAACTAATAGAATGTATAGAAGATATCCAAATCCTGAAAAGCAATATACTGAATATACCATTGAGAATGTTGATTTAGATAAATCAGAAAAATGGGATAAAGGATTTAAGTCAGATATAGAAGGAATAGTGTGTGATTTAATTTCAAACAATGGAAGTTCTAGTACGTCTAGAATTTATATTACACATAAACAAATAGGCACATTTGTAAGAAATGAAACAAAGGCGATGCTAGCCGATTTTGATAAAACTTATTCATAGACATAAAGGTAAAAATAAATGGAGAAAAGTTTTTTATATCCAACTATTATACTTATATTTACTTATAACAATTAAAACAAATAACTATGAATATGAACATTTTAGATTTCGCAAAAGATGGCAACGCAGATGAAGCATTTGCACAAATAAGAGAGGCCGAAGAATTTAATTTGGTAATCGCTGATGAACTAGTCCATATCGCAGATGATTATGAAAAGGGTAAAACTGAGGATGCTCTCTTTTGTGAAGAGATTAAAAATCATTTCAATCCCAAGACATATGTTGACGACTTAGGTGTTGAATACATTATAGAGATAGTTACAAGCAAGAATGTTATCGCAACTGTTGATGGGAATAAAGTCGAATTTGACACAGCGAGTGTTAAGGACGATATTGCTAATGGGAATTGGAAAAAGGCGAAGAACTAGGAGAAATTACTATACATATCAAGGAGGTAAAAATAAATTAAAAATAAATGGAGAAAAGTTTTTTTTATTCAACTATTATACTTATATTTACTTATAACAATTAAAACAAATAACTATGGCACAATCAAAAGTAACACACACAGGATTAAAGGAATTATTACAAACAGGAATCGTTAAATTCTTTTTTCAAAAACGAGATGGAGAATTAAGGGAAGCATACGGAACCACTAAGCTCTCTGAAATTCCATTTGATAAAAGACCCAAGGGAACTGGGCGCAGACCCTCAGGAATCACACCATTCTTTTGTATTCAAAGTCAAGAGTGGAGATCGGTATCTGAAGTATCGGAAGTTTGGAAAGGATAATAAATTTAAAACACAAACATGAGCACGCAGTTAATCATAGAGGTAGAATCAGAAATAGCTAATATGGAATCTAGAATAGAATTCCTTAATGGTGATAGGACTCAAATAGTCAGTGTCTTTGGAGGAACATACAATCATGGTCCATACTTTAGAAGATTAGAGAAAAAGAACCTAAAGGCAAAAATCAAGAGAAGAAGACGGAAATTATATAAATTAAAACTAATAACCCATGAGTAAAGTAACACCAATACCTATGATGCGACAGCAGGATAATATAGAAGGATTTGCAAAGCACGTCTTAGAAGAAGAGATCGGCGAGGTATTTGTAACAGTACATCAATACTTCGATACCAGCAGTGGAGATATAACTCCGGAACAAATGGAGAGGCTAGATAAACTGGTTGAACAACTAGCGTGCCTCATTAGAGAACAGGTAATGCAGAACAATCCTAAATATACAGGAACTACTCCGTAGTAAACTTTATTGAATAAAATTTTTTTATTACAATAATTATACTTATATTTACATATAACAATTAAAACTTAATAACAATGTATAAAATAATAACCGGAATGATTAAGATAGACTCACTTGAACTAATGGAATCGTTAAGTGAAATAGTAAATGACACTAGCAAATACCAAGGTCAACATGTAGTTAACGAAGAAGAAGACTATATAGAAATAGATGATATAGATATAAACTGCTTAGGTGAATTAAGAAGACGAGGGTTCCTAACAGAATCAGATTTTGATGAAGCATCGCAAGTAGATGTAATTAAATTTTATCTAGATTAAAACAAATCATGAACATACACGATCAAACAGCACTTGAAATCGAGTTTAGTAGAGGAGTAGAATATACACCTATTATAATATTCAACGAAGTAGAATTAGAAAGCAAGACATTTAGTAATAAGACTCATCAAATAGAGGAGCTACTAGAATTCATAGCATATAATGAAAACGGAGGCTGTGACGTATATGTTTAAAAACTAAAATTAAAGTTATGAAACAGTATATTCAATTATCAGTACATGAAAAGATACAAATTAAACAGCATGCTATTAATTTATATGGTAAGAGGTGGCATACAGCAGTGCCTAATTTTATTAATAGATTAAATGAGTTACAAATTCACACAATTTTAAACTAAAACTAAAATGGAAGAACCAACAATCACCGTAAATGGTAAAGAAGTAGAAGCAATTGGAATGAACGAAACTCCAATGTTCGCTGACCGTGAAGATATCATGGAGGCATTTAATTATGCTAAAGAAGTTATGGAACGTAGCACAAGTGCAGAGATGGCTATATATGGAACCACAGCAATTCAGGTTGTGTGGAATACTATAGCAAATAAGTATCACCTAATACCTAAAGAAGATGGCAACAAATAAACATTTTAAAGTAACAAGCGAGACTTCAGTATTAATACAGGAGGGCACTCGTCTATTGGAACAATTTCTTAATGATTACCAATTTGATGAAGAGAGTGATGACTTCCTAGATTTCATTAATGTAGGACTACCCATAATGGATGTTAAACATCATGAAGCTTGGAAATTCATATGCGATAATTCTGAATTATTTACATCAATACTGGGTAAACTAGAAGGTAAGACACAAGGTGGATTTAATTTAGAAGAAACGGTATTCGAACGTTTAAACACAATGGTAAAATAAATTGAATAAAATTTTTTTATTACAATTATTATTATTATATTTACATATAACAAATTAACCCAATATAAAACAAACAATTATGGCAACAAGATCGAGAATCGCAGTAGAATTACAAGACGGAACCGTTAAATCAGTATACTGTCATTGGGATGGAGATCCGAGCGGAGTAGGGCAGGATTTATTAAACAGAGGCTTCAGTTCAACAAGAGAAGTAGAAGAGTTTATAGATGAAGGTAACCGGTCAACGGTATTTGAATCCTATTATGAAAAAGGAGAGAAATTAGAGGAACCTGAGGTTCACGCATCAGTTGATGAATACTTTAATGGAGATATAGAAGAGTATGGATATCTATATACTGAACAAGAGGATTGGGTAGTCAAGGCCGCATATGGAAATGGCGAGGTAATGGACTTGAAATAAGCAATTTAAAATTAATAAACTAAAACTATAAATTATGGGATGGTGGTCAACAACAATAATGGGAGGTGATACTCCTTTGGATTATCAAAGCGATCTTACGGATATTATATCTGGTGGATATTTAACTGGGAATGATATCACAGCAGCACAGTTAGAAAACATGGACGAGGTATTTGTAAATGGAAAAATAGAATCGCTAGTTAAGAATAAAGATGATAGAAGTATAATGTATCAGGTGCTCATGGTAATGGCTATGAGAGTTGGTGCTAAGTTATCTAGTAAGCTTAAGTTACTTGCAATTAGCAACATTAGAAATGATGAATGGCAATTTGAAGATTCAGAAAGAAAAGAAGTAATTGATAATTTAATTCAAACCCTGAACCAGTACGATGGATCCATAAGGGTAAAGGTTAAGTCCGAAGGTTTATTTGAAGTATTCGCTAAACATCAAGCTGACGGAAAGTCTGGATTAATAAACAAATAATAATGCACAAATATAGTATATTGTGTAAATAAATTAGTATATTAGTATTAAATATAAAAACTTAAACAATGAAAAAAGCAGAAGAAGTATTAAGATTTATTAAAAAGGCAGGTAAGTCAGGAAGAAGGTTTACGGAGATACAGAAATTTATCTTTGAGAAGAACCATCCCAATTTAAAGTATGATAGCTCAACAACTAATAGAGGATATTATTGTAGTTGCCTTTCAGGAACATACAGACAAAAGGGTTTACTATCATACTGCACTAAGAATGCAGATAATAAATGGACACTGACTAGATTACCTAAAGGTAAGGTATATTCAATAAACAGATAGTTACTCCGTAGTAAACTTTTAAACAGAGGAGGGGACAACGCAGGCGCTAGCGATCTGAAACCTTAAAATAGAAATCCTCTGTTTATTTTTAACCAAAATAAAGAAGATGAGTGAAATTAAAATATGTAAAGGTTATACGAAAAGCAAACATGATAGCATTTGTATAAATTGTAATTCAAATAAAAGTTATTGTGAATATACACGAACTATTAAATTAAAAACAAATGAAAAAGCTAGAACAAGAACGTATTGAATTCTTAGAATCTGTAATATTTAAAGACATTGTACTTTATAGTATAGAAGATTGTATAGAAGTGATAGACATATGTAATAAACTAGACACAGAAGGAATCGAATGTAGCGCATCTGGACATGCTAACATGTGTGGTACTAAATGGATAGACAAGGAGGGTGATGATTTATTGACAATAGAAGAAATAACGTTAGAACTCTGTGGCGGAGCATCGTTGATTAAATTTTTGAAAGATAATAGTTATATGAAGGAAAGGTATAGTAAGTTATCTAAGACGGGCTTCTGCCACGATATTGTTATAGATACCTATGAAACCTGTAGAATACCAAGTCGCTTAAATTATGAGTTGGAAGACGATAGAGTTGCCTTCTCCGATAACTTTTTCGAGATGGATTCTTCTGTAGAAATTAACACATATTATGCTCGCTAAAAACAAAGAAGATGATAAGTCATAAACAAAGACTTGAAGAAATAGAGAGATACCTGTCGGATAGAAAGGTAGAATATGCAAGTGACATACGTCGATTTATAGCGTGTTCTGAATTAGATGAATTTGAAGCTATACAATTACAAATGGCAGAATGTAATATATTATTAATAGAACAATTAGGAACTGAATTTTTTAACTGGGAATAACATGGCAAGAGGAATATACATAGACGAAAAGCCTAGACCACTAAGGACACTTGGCAATATAATTATATGGGGACTTATAATAGGGTTTATAATATGGTCTTATCAAGGCAACAAGCAAGATCCTGTTATAGATACTCGAATAGAATCCATAGTCTCAGATTGGAAGCAGGATATCAATAGCATCGGGCTAGATGCAGACGACTTGATCAAGAGGGTAGACAGAATTAAAATAGTAGATAGGATACCTACAGGTTTGCTAAACTGCGGAAGCACCACTTCAGTCATTGGACGATCAGATCACAGTACACGTACTATATGGATTCTAAATAGGGATTATGAATCTTATCAATTAAAGGCTCTAGTATATCACGAACTGGGTCACTACCTATTTGACCTAGACCATACTGGAGATGGGTTAATAATGTCTCTAGAAATAAAAGAAGAGAGTAATTTCTATATAACCAACTGGAGTAGTATATTACCTATATACTTGGCCAAATGCAAAAGAGCTAGATAATGGAATTAAACAATTTACATAGCGCAAGCAATCTTGAAAAGATGAAATTTCTTAAGTATCATGACTACGATAAGTTCATGAGGGTATTATATAAATCCATTGAATCCTTTCCAGAAAGAATCAAGACAGATCCCTTTCCATTGGAATCTAGAATAGCAGCTCTATATAAAGTAATAGATTATTTTAAAGGAGATGATATACAAGAATTTAAAAAATGTGCAATAATACAAAATATAATAAATGGACTCGAACAAGATGACATACCTAGTAGCAGTAAGTAATAATAGTAAATACGAGACTGTTGCAGAATCTATGTTTAATACTCATGCAGTATGTAACACGGTGAAGAAGGCATTTGAAATGGCAAAGTGGATTTCAGGTATTAAGAATCCTGATCATACTTACAGGAAGGTAGCCGATACTATCAGGGAAAAGGACATTGTTTTTATAGGAGAGGCAGGCAAACCTGAAGAGTGTATGATAATGATCACTAAAATAAGGAAGTTCTAGGGCTTACTCCGTAGTAACTTTTTTGAAAATAAGTAGAGAAAAGTTTTTTTAATTCAAATAATATTAGTATATTAGTAATATAAACCCATAGTCATGAAAAAATTAACATACATATTAATCGCCATTGTTTTAATGGCATGTGAATCGAATACAGTGGATACCAGTAAACCCGCAGGAATACCAGACTATGTAAGGTGGGGAACCTATGAACATCAAGCACATAAAGATGGTAGAATATATTGGAGTGAAGATAGTTCTATTATGATGATAGTTCCAGAACGAGCAAAACATAACGAAACCAGTACATCATTATTAGACTCTAACGTAATAATTAACTAGACATGAAAACTATCTTTAAAATAATATTGGTAGTTATTGTTGCTACAGTTTCATATAGCTACTTTAAAATAAATCAGAGTGGGAAACTCAAGGATACAAATCACTTTGAAGAATTTGGAAAATCCACAAGCGAAGCGTTCGGTCATATTAAAAAGGTATACCCTGCGATACGAGATTCTAAACAGTTAGAGGATTTTAAAAATGGATACTCTAACCCAACAGACAGCATATGAAAACCTGGATAAAAACATTATTTAACCTAGACTCTGAACCCGAAGACAGTAGGGCTCAAAGAGACGAAGCTTTGAAGTTGTTTAAAATAGCAGATGGCAATGTTAGATTAATACAGGGTACTATAGGTGTTAAGCAGGGTATGTTAAATCATTACGGAACACGTGAAGCTCGCAAGAAAAAATACATTATAGATAAATTACAAAGTGAATTGCTAGAACAAACCCAATGGGCGGTGGATTACGGTAATCAATATGTTAAATTAAAATTAAAAGTAGATGCAGAATCTAAACAAAGAAATGAAAATATTTGATGAATTGCTTAGTAACAATATGCCGACTACTGTTAAGGGTAAGATACTTGAGCTTCAGCTATATCAAAATAAACTAAGAGATACTTGGCAAGTTCCAGATAAGAATAAGGATTGGGACACTTTTTTCAAAAAGGTTACACTACTTGAATCTAACCCTAAAACTTTCGATATAGCTCAAGAATTTTGGAATCTAGATTGGATATTAAGCGAACTTGAAAACATAGAGAGTTCGATAGATCAGATAGCAGAATGCCTTGTACAAAAAAGGCAAGAGGAATTGAGTAATAAAATAAATCACATAAATGAATCAGAGAGAATTTAACAGAAAGGTAGATTATAATACTAACCTTTTTAACAGGCAACAGGAATCTAACGAATTTACCCCATCACTATATTATCTATGGGACACGGAACCTAAACAATTAAGTACATTACAGTATTGCGGCATGGATCATGACATCTATGCTGCGGCCGTTACCGGT
>Ga0210003_1003918_pt1 | contig 11913 bp, 10 predicted proteins | sample LantaG_FD_182804 | JGI IMG/M metagenome (GOLD analysis project Ga0210003, IMG submission 182804) | Deep subsurface microbial communities from Baltic Sea to uncover new lineages of life (NeLLi) - Landsort_02402 metaG (SPAdes) (version 2) | ecosystem: Environmental > Aquatic > Marine > Oceanic >...
TGGGTGTTAAAATTTCCTGGGATGGTGGCAGTATGGTTAATTTCCCATCTGCTTCCTTGCGCATCTCTACCATATCGCCGTCCTTGTATCCCAGTCGTTTTGCCTTTTCCCGGTATTCAGTTTCCAGGTTCTCAAATTTCTTAGTGATTACTTTTTCCTGTGTCTGTTTCTCTTCCGGATTATTTCTCGCCCCATCACAACTCTCATCTCTGGGTGATGATCCGAATACTGGTGAGAACACTGCCATACAAATTAAAATCACACCAAATGTCTTACTATGCTTTTTAAATTTTTCCAAAACATACTTCCTTTTGAGTGTGTTTTTTTATTTTTTGGGGGGTGGTTGAATTGAAAAACGGTTTGTCTTGGTGTCATAATAATAAAGGATCTCATCCCCTTTTTTATAATCTGAGGCAAGGGCAAGAGCCTGATCATTACTGCTCAGGGCCTGGAACTTGGCGAGACATCGGAATGTAATCTTATGAGTAAATCCATCTATCATGACATGGGTGATTTTCATTTGCGGTCCATCCCCAACCTTAACGGATGGAACCAATGTAAACAATCCCTTTGTACCAATAACCAAACATACTTTCCCATCCAGCCGCACCGCTTTGATTAAAACTTCTTTTGGGATGTAAAATTTTCCTTTGGAATCCGATGATTTCCAGACTATATCCCCTGCCTTGTAACCCAATTTTTTCGCTTTTTTTTGCTCTTTGGGGGTGAGTTCCTTCCACTCGCAGGGTAAGCCAATCAAAAGGGGCTTTTGTAAAATTTCAAATGTATCCGTGGCATCATGGAAGATATATCTGACAGGATCTCCCTTTTTATACCCTCTAGCTTTAGCTTGCTTTTGAAGATTTTCTGGCAAAACATTAAAATTTGACACACTCTTGAAACTCGGAAGTCCACCCTCTTCTTTGGCTGGAATGACATCCAATATTTTTACAGGCCACTTCATCTCCGGGAAGGTCTTGATAACACGGTATTCCAGCGACGGAGCATCAACCTTAATCTGAACGGTGTCTCCTTTTTTATAGCCCTTTTTTTTAGCCTCTTCCTGAATATTTTCATAAAGGTTTTCAAAGTTTGTTTTTATGGTGAAATCTCCTGTTAGATCCAATGCCAGTTTCATCTGAATATCAATATCTTCGTCTGTTACTTTTTTGGCGATTTTTTGAGATATCAGATTCATAAGTTTTTCTTTTAATTTGATGGGTGTTAAAATTTCCTGGGATGGTGGCAGTATGGTTAATTTCCCATCTGCTTCCTTGCGCATCTCTACCATATCGCCGTCCTTGTATCCCAGTCGTTTTGCCTTTTCCCGGTATTCCGCATCCAGTTCCTCAAATTTCTTAGTGATTACTTTTTCCTGTGTCTGTTTCTCTTCCAGATTATTTCTCGCCCCATCACAACTCTCATCTCTGGGTGATGATCCGAATACTGGTGAGAACACTGCCATACAAATTAAAATCACACCAAATGTCTTACTATACTTTTTAAAGTTTTCCAAAATATACCTCCTTTTTTAATAATATATTATTACTGTTAAATATATTTAATACAGGGTTTTTAGTTTTTTTATTGTTTCATTTTTCGGGTACATGTTCTGTATTTTTGTATATAGTTGTTGGGCATCATAAAACAGCCCTTTATCAATGTACATCCCGTACTGGACTACAAAACGGGTGATTTGATTTTCTTTAGGAATTCGGGTCATTATGTCAGAAAGTTCCGATAAAAAGTTTTTACTATCTGCCTGATTCATTAGCTGAAACATACCTGTCTCTTCTCGCCACTCGGAAAAAACGATCCAGCTATATGTTTTACTTTTCTTAAATAATGTGCCTGGTAATTTCAGATTTGTTTCGTGAAGTTCTTTTTCATACACTTTCCGCCGATCCCCATTGTCCAATTCCATATAGATTTGGACCCCGTAGGGAGGTCTGGCCGGTTCCCACTTGAAACGGATATATTCCTTGGGATAAAGGATTAGGGTGTTTTTTGCAGGCTGAATTATTTTTATCCTGTCCTTGATATCTCTCACATTTAATCGTGTTGTTCTTGGTTTTTCTTTTTGAAAAATACCAAAAATAACATTTTTTATTTTATTAGCGGCTTTTTGAGTTTGGCTCTGTCCGATTTTGATGTTTTTCAGAGTATAGGGAGATTTTTTATGTGTGATGGTTTTCACAGAGGCTCCCAGATACATTAGAACCGCTTTTCCCCCGGTAGACACCCGGATCACATCCCCATGAAATAGGGGTTGAAGCGGATTTAAAATTTCCCACTTTCCCCCCTTTCTTATTTCCACGGTTCCTTCAAATTCGGTGACAGTGGCTATGGCTTGACCGGTGTTTGCCAGAATATTAAAGAAAGAGATGTAAAAAATTATGATAAAAAGCAAATATTTTTTTTTCATGGGACCTCCTTGTCCTCTTTCTCCTTCATTTTTTGTAAATCACCAATCGTGTGTTTTAAATTGGATATTTCGTTTTCTTTTTCACTCAGGTCTGACTTTAGTTTAATAAGTTCCTTTTTCAGTTCACCATACCACTCAAAAAAGGAAACCTGGCCATGTAAAATAATAGAAACACCCACTGGGATAAAATTCAACCAACGGCTGAGGGATGAAAAAGCCACAAAACTTCCGAATATAGCCAGAGGTAATATAGTTATCAGTCCGATGAGGGTTCCCTTGAATGCAGAAAAACGGAGAAAATAATAAGAGAGGATTAAAATAATAACAATTTCCATCAGGAATTCAACCAGGTGATTGATGGGTTTTAATATCCTGGCATTTAGAAGGGTTTCTACCGAATTAGCAATGATTCCCACGCCTGACATTTTACCTTTGGGTGTCATATAAAAATCCCTCGCTTCTTCAAATGTACCGCCGATTATGATGATTTTGTCTGAGAATATATTTTTTGATTTAAAAAACCGGTCTGAAATTTTAAAAATAAACGAACTTTTAAAACTGTTAAAACTGCTTTTATCTCCGATATATTGAATTTTCTGAACAGGGAAATGGGAACCGTTTTTTATAATTGCCTCCAGTTTTCCCTTTCTTGGTTGACTGTTTTTATTCGTCTTTTTATGTGATGAGAGAATTTCATAAAAACGCTTCCATGTATATCCCTCGGTGGCTGCCAGTATGGTAAGGGGTAAACATGGATGTGATTTTTTTTGGCCCACATCCTTTACAAGAAACATCTCTCTAATCACACCATCTCTCGATATCGGGTATTCGCTAGTTCCAAATAACAAATTACCTGAATTTATTGGCAGCTTATGTTCCATCTCTGACGGAAGGATCACTGGAACATTTAATTCACCCAATTTTTGAAAAGCCTCTATTAAATATTTGTCTTCCGCTGTATCATCGGAGAGGTTGATGTCAATGGCAATGGCTTTAGGTTGAGCTTTTGCAATTTTTAATATAATTTCAGAGAGTTTTTTTCTTGACAGGGGACTTAGCGAATTAAATACCTCGTGGTAATCATCTCCATCTATTTCAATGATTATTACATCATTTGATTTTTTTTCTTTCCCCCACCAAATCATGAAATCAAAAACACCGTTTTCCCAACCACGTAAAAACCCCATCCAAGAAAGAAATGTAACAATGAAACTGATGACAATTCCAATAACAATCCCACGTAAAAAAGTTTTTTTTGTTATGGTGTATTTTTTCTGATTTTTTTGAAGAACCCCTTTTATCATTGATTTTATTTTACAAAAGTAGAAAATACAAGTCAAGTGATTATTTTAAAACTTTTCTAAACAAAATAAGGAGAAAGAGTCAAATCTTTGTTTGGTTTTTATTGTGTGATTTGATATGAATTTTTCATGAGGCAATGATACCTGTTTCATGTAGATTTTTAATTAGTCAATTTGTTTTTTTGACTTTCCATGACCTGTTTCCTATAATTGACATATGATTAAAAAAGGATTTTCCTATGTTTTAATAATTTTAAGTAGTAATATTATAAATAAGACTGTCAAAAAGAGGTGACACTGTGAAAAAAGTGATATTACTTTTGCTTGGAGTTCTAATAATTGCAGGTTCGTTTTTCCCTTGGTACTCAGCTAAACGACCTGGTGTAACCATACGTTTTTTCCATAACTACTTTTTTGGAATACCAATCCATTCAAATGATTCTCTTTTGAGTTTTCACGGATTTCCAATTGTCTTGGGAATTGTTTTAATTGTTTCAGTAATATTCCTGTCAAAAGCAAACTTTTTCCGGACACTCGGAATTATTTCTATAGTAATTATCCTGATTTTGCTTTTATATGATGGCATTCATTTTTTAGTGACTGAAAATGAAGGGATACAAACAGCGTTGTTATCATGGGGATATTGGATGACATTTATTGCATCAATTATTTCTCTCATTTTGATAATACCACAAGAAGAGGTTAACTTTTAATCCCCTAAAAATTCTTTTCTGTATTCATCTCTAAAAGAAATTCTCCGCTTAGCATTGCCCCTTGAAGTTAACAGTTCTGTTTGATTATTTAATCTCCTCCCAGCTCTGGCCGTCCCACGCCCACATATCACCATAGATTTTTGGTTTCTTACTCTTGGTTAGATCAAAAAACAAGCCTCCGAACAAAATTACTCTATCCCTGGCTAAATCGTATGCCATTGCATGATTCAGGCGAGGTGGAGGTCCTCCTACATCTATTTTACTCCATTTACTACCGTCCCATTCCCACATATCACCCAGACAAAATCCACTTCCGGTCCCTCCGAATATGATCACCTTTTTTGCCGAATCCATATAAACCATACAATGATAATGGCGGGGATCGGGGCCAGTTTCAGACATTTTATACCATTTTTTTCCATCCCATTCCCAGGTATCGCCAAAACTTTTTCCTTTTTGGGGTAATCCACCAAACAGAACAACTCTTCCTCTGTCCTTATCAAAAGCCATAGCATGACCTGATCTAGCTTCAGGTCCCGTTACATCCTTCTTTTCCCATTTTTTTCCATCCCATTCCCAAGTGTCTTTAAAGGTTTCACTTCTTTTCTTGCTGTCCACTTTTCCGCCGAAAAGAACAACATGTTTCCTTAAACTGTCAGAAGTCATTGAATGATGAATACGGCCAGTTGGTTCTTCAGAGTCAGAGACAATTGCGGTCCATTTTTTTCCGTTCCAAGAACAGGTGGGACCAAGATAAATCTGAATATTGTATCCCTCGAGAGGTGTTATACCACCGAAACAAATCACCTCATTGCGGGTATAGTCATATGAATAAGCACTGTGTATAATTATTTCTAACGACTTTTTTGATTTTTTCCATTTTTTCCCATTCCACATCCATGTATCACCAAGGTTGGCTAATTTTTCGCCTATCCCACCTTCTAAAATAATTTTTTTTGCTTTTATATCATATATCATCCCATGGTTCATGCGGGCTGATGGTTTGGTTGTCTTACCACGACCTAATAGGATAAAATTAGTATTAAATAATTGTACAATAACAATAACGAGAAATATTTGTTTTATAATTGGATTGAATCCTTTCCTTTCACTTTTCATAAAATCACCTCCTCAATTTCCAAATATTTTATTTATTTATAAGTGCTTTTAACACCTATATCCATATATTTATAGAAACAAAATTATTTTGTCAAGTCAATTTTTGATATATTCATGGGTAATAGATTAAAAACATCCTCAGAAGTTTGAGCATAAGGAAACTTTTCAATTAAATATCGAAGATATTTCGATGGTTCTAAACTGTTATAATGTTCTCCCAAGAAAATAGTTTAGAGGAAGATACATTTACTTCAAAATAGCAATTTACATCACTTACAAAAAAGATTATAAATATTGAGAAACAGGGGAAAAAATAAAAGTGTAAAAGACAGGTATTGACTTTTTATTTTTCTTGGTTATATATTAATTAAGAAATATTAAATGATTATGAATAATATCATGAAAAAGATTAAAAGGGGAGGTAAAAATGATATGTAATGGGAGAAAATTATTGATGTTAATTCTGACGGGATTACTTTTAGTATTTTTTGTCGGATGGAGTGCGCCTGCAGAACAGCAGGGACAAAAACTAAAAGCCATTTCAAAAGCGGAAATGAGAAAATTGCTGCCAGACCCGTGGCCTGATGATTGGCATATCTTTATTCAACAAATCGGGAAGCAGGCAATCGAGCACTGTGAATTTATGCAGTGGAGCAGCGGTGGACTCAGGTGCAAAGTATTGCTCCAGAAAGGAACTGCTACAAAAGGTGCTGTTCCGGGTCTGACGAACGGTATGCCGGCCCAGCAGGCTAATATCGAAATAATTGACTTGCGGGACCCCTCAGCAGAGGATCAGTTTACTCCAAAAGATATAGAACACAAGGATCCTGATGGAACTGTGCTTATGACGGACAAGGCAATCACTTTCAACGGTCATAAGGCTAAACTCACGAAATTGCTGTCAATGAAAGATACTATAGTAATCAGATATCGTTCCGGAAGGTTTGAGATAGAGGTGCAAAGTCCGGGCCAGGGTATTGGTATGGATGATTTGAAGATGTTGTGTAAAGCTCTGAACCTTTCAAAATAGCAATTTACATCACTTACATAAAATTATTTTTTTGTGTCGAATAGATTAAGCTGGATGTGATCTTTGGTTTCTTTTTTTTTATATTCTTTTGTTGATAATTCTATTAATTCTTCTTCAATATAGTCCAAAAAGGGGCTTCTTTTTAAATGTAATTCCCTTTTATGTATAAATCTCCTCTTTGCATGTGAAAGGAACAGGAAGTTCTTGGCTCTGGTCATTCCTACATAGAGTAATCTTTTCTCTTCATCTAAATCTGTTTTCTGGGTTTCATATAAAGAGTAGGGGAGTAATCCGTTTTCACACCCTATTATAAATACACATTTAAATTCAAGTCCTTTTACAGAATGAAGAGTCATTAAGCTTACATTCTCTAAACTCCGATTATATGTGTCAATTCCTGTATCCAGTGCTGCAAATGTTAAAAATTTTTCTATGTTATGTGAAAAATTTTCTGCCAGATCATACAATTTTTTGAATTCATTATAATTTTTAGATTTTTCGCTTTTAAAATAATTGTCAATAATTAATTTAATTATATATTTAACAGGTTTTTTGTCTCTTAAAAGCTGATTGAAATCCATAAGTTTTAAGTCTATGTTTATTCTCTTTTCTCTTAATTTGTTCTTTAAGAAACTATTTTCAGAGCTTATTGAAAATTTTAATATATCAATAATAGATCTTATTGGTTCCTGCACAAAGAAAGAAGAATTTCCAATTGCCTGATAAGGTATACTGTGATCATTAAATGCCTTTTCAATAGTTTTAATCTGTTCTTTTATTCTGTATAAAACTGCAAAATCAGACAGGCTTTCTATTTCTGCATTTTTTTCACCCCCAGCTATATGACTATCCATAGAAAAAAATCTTAAACCGCCTATCATGTTTTCAATGGTTCTTGCAACGAATTCTGCTTCGCTTTTGTCAGAATTGTTTTGAACTATGTTTATTTTAACACCCTTTTTAATTCCCTTTATAATGTTATCTTTTGAGCTCTTTTTTTGAATTACATCACTTGAAGCACTTAATATTTGATCACTACACCTATAACTTTTTTTCAGTTTGTATACCTGAGCTTCCGGATAATCATCAATGAATTTTCTTATAAATTTTACATGCGCACCCCTGAAACCATAAATTGCTTGATTTGGATCTCCTATTGCATACAGATTTGAAGAAGCATAGGGCATGAGACTTTTTATAAATTTATATTGAGCAAAATTTATATCCTGGTACTCGTCAATCAAAACCCAATGAAATTTCTCCCTGTATAGAGATGCAATTTTCGGATATTTGTTAAAGAGTTTTAATGTATTGTATATAAGATCGTTAAAATCAAGTAGATTATGATGCTTTAGAAAAATCTCATACCTTTTAAAAATTGCTGCAATATCTTTGTCTTCTATCTCTTCTTGAGATTTTAAATTTTGTTTAATATCTCTTATATAAGCAGAAATTTTTTTAAGCCTTTTTTTCTCCAACCCCAGCTCTTTGAAAAGAATCCTTTCTTTGTCATCGTCATCTATGATTGTAAAATTTTCTGTTTGTTTTCCATGTTTTCTTAGAATTGAGTACCCAAGGCTGTGAAAGGTTGAAACTTGCAATTTAGCAAGATAGTTCTTTTTATTCAGAAGAGGAATCAAGCGTTCCTTCATTTCATTTGCTGCTTTGTTTGTAAAAGTAATTGCTAATATATTTTCAGGGTTTACTTTTTTGAATAAGATTAAATTTGCTATTCTGAGTGTAAGTACACGTGTTTTCCCTGTGCCGGGCCCAGCTATGATTAAAGCAGGCCCTGAGAAGTGTTCAACTGCATTCTTTTGTTCTGGGTTGAGCTCTTTTAAGAGTTCTTCTGAGAATTTTGAAATTGGCTTTTTCTTTTCTTCTTCGACAATTTCTTTTTGTTTTTGAGTTTTTTCAATATCTCTATATGCTTTTAGATTAAAATCGAGTATTTTTTTTCGTTGCCTTTTTATATGTTTTTCTTGAATATTATCCTTAAATAAAAATTTTTGAGATACAAATGATTTTATTTCATTTTCTTTGAAAACCTTTATTCGTCCATATTCTCCGTCAAAACCCTCTTTTATATATACCTCTCTATTCCTCATCCTTCTGATAGCTTCCGAAAGTTCAGCTCCTGCTTTTGCTTCAATTTCTTTTAATGGTAAATCAAGAAGAATTTTTAGTTCAGAGCCAGCTTTTTTTATTATGGAAAAATAGAGATCATTTACTTTTTTACTGTTTGGGCCATACATTAAAATTTCAGATAGAATCTCTTTTAATGGAATTATTGAGTAAAAGGGAAGGCGATTTGGTCTTTTATTTATATCTTTGCGGTCTGAAAGTTTTGCAATTCGATTCATAACACCTACAGTTACCTTTTTTCCGCACTCTGAACATATCCCATTATGTTTAAGTGTTTGTACAGGGCTCCAGCAAATGTTGCATTTTCTATGCCCATCATAAAAGTATTTCCCCTCTTGTGGGAAAAGGTCAATTGTACCCAGGAAGAGTTTTGGGTCTCCTTTTTTCATTGCAAGGATAATTGAATCATAGCAGAGTTCAGTATTGAAAAGGTTCGCATTCCTTCCCAATTTTTCAGGAGAATGAGCATCAGAATTAGAAATAAGTGTATATTTATCTAAAAAGCTGCACATCCAGTGCATGGGTGCATCAGTGGATAAACCTGTTTCCACAGCACTGATATGCACAGACAGATCAGCATAACATTCATCGATAGTATTAAATCCGGATTTACTTCCAAGAGCTGAGAACCAAGGTGTCCATATATGTGCTGGTACAAAAAAAATTCTATCGGATGCATTGATAGCTATCTCAAGTAAATCTCTTGAATCAAGACCTAAAATAGGTCTGCCATCAGATGTTATATTGCCGCCTATTTTAATCAATTCATTCTGGATTTTTTCTACTGTTTCAAAATCAGGTGCAAATATGATATTATGCACCTTACGCACCTCTCCATATTTTTTATAAATGTTGCTAATCTCAGAGGTAAGGAGGAATCTTATTTCCTGATCAGGAATAAATGGAGTTTCAAGGGCTTTATTTTTTTTGTATTTATCTTTTAATTTAAAGAGTCCAGGTTCAGCAGGTTCAAGTTTTTCTTTAAGCTCTTTTATCCATCCAGGGTGAGTAAAATCTCCAGTACCAACAACCTTAATTCCTTTAATTCTTGCCCAATAATCTAAATATTCAGGTATAAGGTTTTTGCTTGTTGCAATAGAGAAGTGTGAATGTATGTGAAAGTCGCCTATAAATTTCATAGTGTAGTTCTTGATTCATATTATCAAATAGAACCTTTAAATACAAGCTTTTGATTTAAGAAAAGGGAGATTCCTGAGGTTCTTCTCACACAAAAATCTTATTTAGGAAAGAAATAAAATTTAATTTGACAAGGTTTTATCAGTTTCTATTGGAATAAATATTTGTTATAGAAAAGGGTCAAATTGATAAAGCCATTAATGAGTTTTTTCTGTAAGTTCAACTTCTTCTGGCTATTTTATTAGCAAAAATACTAATCAATCCACCTAGCATTACATATCCTATAACTACTTCAGCCATTACCCATATCTGCATTTTCTCAATTGTTGGAATAATATCACCAAAGCCAAGGGTTGTAAAAGTCACAACACTATAATATATGAAAGATAAGAAGGATTGAGATTTTATGTGAGGATCGAAATGAAAAAATTCGGGATGCAAACAATAAACTCCATAAAATTTGGTTGCAAATGTCAATGCAAATATAATAGACCAGATAATCCACCTGAGAATACTACGTCCACAATCTGAAAAAAACCACCAAAATAAAAACAATATTGAATGTTTTGTTTTAAATCTTATCAAATAATTATCATCATTTATCGTTCTAGCAATAATAGGATATCTGTTATAAGTTCTTTCTCCTAATGTAGGATTAATTTGATTGTTTACAAATTTAGTTATTCTAAACCTGTTTATAAACCAATTTTTGAGTTTGCTTAAAATCTTATTATTGCTTGTTGTTTTTGATTTGTCTATATAATAAATATTATCGAGCTTGTTGTTTTTAATTTCTTTTTCTACTTGATCTAGTAAACCACGTAAATCATAAAAAAATGTATCCCTAAGATTTAGTTTATTATAATTAATACTTTTTACTTCTTCAAAATCAGCCTCTCCTTCAAATGTTGCTTCCATAAAAATAGCTTTGCAAAGCGGTGATATAATCCCGGTGACGATAGGTTTTGTCAAGACTTTTTGAATTTTTAAACTTGACTTTTTAATTTTAAAGGATAAAAATGGAATTGATAAAAGAGGGAGAAAAGCTAAATAAAGGTGAAAGCCTTTAATATAAAGGATTCTGAAAGTTTTACCTTAAAAACTTTTGACATTACGTTAATTTTAGTAAGGAGGTAAAAATGGAAGTAATAGACGCCGCAATGGATTTAATTATCATGACGGATATGTCAGAAGGAAAAACTCATTCAGCAGAAAAGCATATTAAATTTATGAGTCTTTTTGCAGCATATTTAGGTATAAGCTCAGGTAGTGTGTTGAGCGAAGCATTCTCAAGGGTAAGAAAAATAAAAACAGTTAAAGAGGGTCTAAGACACAGGGATAAAGCTATAGAGGTTGTAAAAAAGAAAGCCCTTCCAGAGACGAAAAAGCTTATACTTAAACTTTTTATTGCCAGGAGTACACTTGTACTTAGTGGCAAAGAGTCGGGCGGATTAGGAATCTATATTATGGACGAGATAGCTGATGACCTTGGATTAGATATTGGAAGAGGAGGTCTTTTTGAAAAACTAATGGATGAACCCTCTAAACACTTTGGATTATCCTTTATTCAGGCGATAGCTAATGAGCTTTGATTAGGGGATAAGGGGTAAATAAGACCATTTATTACCCCTGAACATTTATGAAATAGATTTGAAATTACAATTCTGTTTCAGTATTCCAGACATGTAAGTATTAAGGAAAGTGCTTGCATAAAAAAGCAAAAGAAAGAATTGCAGGCGAAAATAATAGAAAAAGTGGGAATAAATATCTAGCATGGGCTTTTGTGGAAGCAGCTAATTTCTCAAAACGATTCTGCCCATATGCAAAAGCATTCTACAATAGAAAATTAATTAAAGCTAACAATACTTTGGCTATTAAAGCTCTTGCCAATAAGATTTCGCGAGCATGTTATCATATAATGAATGATAAAGTTCCCTATGATACATATAAAATATTTGGTAAACCGATAAATTTAGATAAGGGTGGTGGCAGTAAACCAAAAAAAGGGACTGGACTTCGAGCCAAAGCACCGATTGGTAGAAC